>Ga0247727_10006352_pt1 | contig 23294 bp, 24 predicted proteins | sample WisWelCaveWW1625_FD_202498 | JGI IMG/M metagenome (GOLD analysis project Ga0247727, IMG submission 202498) | Biofilm microbial communities from Wishing Well Cave, Virginia, United States - WW16-25 | ecosystem: Environmental > Aquatic > Deep subsurface > Groundwater > Cave microbial mat | place...
GGAGAAGCCCGATCTCGATTTCATCGGTGACCGGTACCGCGAGGCGACGACCGTGGCGCGGCTCTTCTGGGAGCGCCCGGGCGACCCGAAATTCATGCGCTACCTGCACCGCATCAAGATGCCGACGCTGATCGTGTGGGGCGACGAAGACAAGATCATTCCGGTGCAGCAGTCGGAGACCTGGCGGAAATTCATCCCGAACGCGGACATCAAGATATTCAAAGGGGCGGGACATCTCGTGCATCTCGAGAGAAGCGAGGCTGTCGATGCGGTGGGGAGGTTTCTGAGCTGAAGGCTGGCCGGCGGAAGCGTCATTCGATCGACGCCTGCCAGAGATGAGGCGGATGCGCTCGACGGCCAAGCGCAGTGAGTGCATCAAAACACTAGGGGAGGATACAACAATGGATCGCAGAACTTTTGTCAAAGGCAGCGCCGCGGTTGTGGGAGCCTCGACGCTGCCGCATCGGGTCTACGCCCAGGCAGCGGCCCCGGACAAGATCCGGTTCGGCTACTCGATCACGCAGTCCGGCCCCCTTGGACCGGGTGCGGAGTCGACGACGATTTCGCAGTACAGGCTGTGGCAGAAACGCGTGAACGATGCCGGCGGCATCATGCTGAAGAAGTTCAACAAGAAGGTGCCGATCGACTTCGTGAGCTACGACGACCAGGGCAAACCCGACGAATTGCTCAAGCTCACCGAGCGCCTGATCCAGCAGGACCGGGTGGACATGATGCTGAGCCCTTACGCCACCCACATGAACCTGGCATCGGCGCCGATCGTCACCAAGTACGAATATCCGGTGATCATGACGACGGCCACGACGACAAAGACCTATACCCTCGGACCGAAGTGGCCCTACGCCTTCTGGAACATCTCCCAGCCGAAGGAATCAACGGAGCCGATGTCCCAGGCGCTCGCCCAATTGAAGAAGGAGGGCAAGATCTCGGGCCGCGTAGCCGTCGTCAATGTGGCGGTCGAGTACGGCGTGGAGATGAGCGCGGCATTCGTCGAGGCGGCGAAGAGAGACGGTCTCGACGTCGTGTTCAGCAAGAGCTATCCGCTCGGCGCTTCGGACCTGCAACCGCTGATCCGCGAGGCAATGGCAACCAATCCGGACGCCTTCCTGGCCATGAGCTATCCGCCGGACACGTTCATGGTGACCGAGCAGGCGCAGATCGTCGGCTTCAACCCGAAGTTCATGTACGTGGCGATCGGCGGCGTGTTCCCCGGCTACAAGCAGAAATTCGGCAACAGGGTCAACGGCATCCTGGTGTACGGCGGCATCGATCCGGGTGCCCCCGGCATGGACGAATACGCCAAGGCCCACCAGGCCGTGCTCAATAAGCCGTACGAAGCCGGCGCCGTGAATGTGTACTCGGCCCTGCAGGTTACGCAGCAGGCGATCGAAACGGTCGGAGAGATCGATCGCAAGAAAATTCGCGATGTGATCGCCAGCGGCGCGTTCCAGACGGTTTGGGGCGAGCTCAAGTACGTGAACCAGGTCAATGCCAATCCTTGGGCGGTCGGCCAGTGGCAGAACGGCGAGATCGTCGGCCTCTTCCCTGGCAACAAATCCGGCGCCAAGCCGCTGCTGTTCCCGAAGCCTGCGTGGTCGTGACGTACCGGGGTAAGGTCGCATGAAGCCGGGTCAGGCCGAACAGCTCGGCCTGGCCCTTTTTGTTTGCTCCCCGGGGAGGGGCCGGCGTGCTCGAAGTCTTTCTCAGTGGCCTTTTGCTCGGCGGGATGTACGGGCTCATCGCGCTCGGCCTCAATATGCAGTACGGCGTGGCTCGCATCCTGAACCTCTCCTATGGAGAGTTCCTGATAGGTGGCGCGTTCATCGCTTTCTTCACCATCATGAGCCAGTGGCAGCTCAATCCGCTGCTCAGCCTCTTCATCAGTGCGCCGATCGCCTTCGCAATGAATTGGCTGATCTATCAGTACCTGATGATTCCCCTGATCCGGCGCGCGCCCGATCAGGACGCGCTCGATGCCGACGTCGTGCTCGTCACATTTGGATTGTTCTTCGTATTGCAGGGCCTGGCGCTCGTATATCTGCGGGGCGATCTGCGGGGTTACACCTTCCTCTCATCGCCCGTGCACCTGCTCGGTGCGACTATCCCAATGAATCGCCTGCTGGCATTCCTCGGTGCTTGCACGCTGGCGGTCACCCTGTTTCTGGTATTGCGCCACACGCGGTTCGGCTCGGCGCTGCGGGCGATCACCATCGATCCGGTTGCGGCGAGTCTGGTCGGCGTCGACGTGCGCAAGTTCTCCGCGCTAGCGTTCGCTGCCGGCGGCGCGCTCGCCGCCGTGTCTGGCATGCTGATCAGCACCTTCGTCAATTTCAGCTCCACGAGCGGCGTCGAATATACCTTGAAGGCCCTGATCGTGGTGATCATGGCCGGAGTGGGCCGCGTAACCGGGACACTCGCCGCCGGCCTTCTGCTCGGGGTCGTGGAACAGCTCGGCGGGCGCTTGATCGATCAGGGCCTGACCATTGCGATCAATTTTGGTCTCTTCATGCTCGTCCTCCTGTTACGGCCGACGGGATTGTTCACGCGTGCTTGACCGGCTCAGAAGAAACCGAGGGATTGCCGCGCTGGTGGCACTGGGCACTATAGTCCTGGTGCTGTTGCCGATATTCGCTTCCAGCTACGTGATCTTGCTTTTCATATCGGTGTACGCCAACGTCGCACTCGCCACCGCTTGGGCCTTTTTTTCAGGCACCACGCGCTACATCTCCCTTGCCACCGCGGCCTTCTTCGGCGTCGGCATCTATACGCTGGCAATTGGGCACGCCTATCTCCCGATTCCTTTGGCGGTGTTGGCCGCGGCAATGATCGGTTTCCTCGTTGCTGTTGTCGTGGGCCTTTCCACCCTGCGCCTGCGCGGGGTCTACTTCGTGGTCTTTACGTTCGGCCTCACGGAGCTCTTGCATCAGGTCATCAATTGGTCGGAGATAAGAAATGGGACCGTGACGCGGTTTATTTTCACCGACGTGTCCCATGCGAATGTCTACGAGACACTCCTGGCGGTTGCCCTGATCACCGTCGTTGGAAGCTGGTGCGTGGGCCAGACGCGTCTTGGCTTCGCCCTGCGCGCCATCGGGGAGGACGAAACGGTGGCACGGCATACCGGTATCAACACGACGCGGGCCAAAATTCTATGCTTTGCAGCCTCCGCATCGGTCATGGCTCTGGTGGGAGCAGTGTATCAGCTGCAACACAACTACGTCGATGCCGGCACAGCCTTCAACAACACCTGGTCCTTCCAGGTCTTGATCGCCGCGCTGCTCGGCGGACCGGGCCGCGCCTGGGGGCCGGCGCTCGGGGCGATCCTGCTGGTGCTGCTGTCCGAATACTTCTCTGGGGCTTTCGCGGGTAGCTTCCCCATCGCGCTCGGCCTGTGCTTCGTGGTGATCGTCTACTTCCTTCCCGGCGGCATCGCCCCCCTCGTCGAGCGCTACTATCAGGCCTTCGACAAGGCACGCCTGCTGCACGCACTGCGAACCGGGCGCCTGCCGGAAGGCTCGGAGCTCGCCAGCCGCTTCAGGGCCGGCCTGGCAAGGCTCAATGGGCTCCGGAAGATGTGAGTACGGCGATGGCAGAGCCCGGCGACGATATCGTTCTCAGCATCCGCGACCTGCGGAAAGCCTTCGGCGGCCTGGTCGCCGTGCGCGATCTCTCTTTTGACGTGCACGCTGGAGGAATAACCGGGCTGATCGGACCGAACGGCTCGGGCAAGACCACCGTGCTCAATCTCATCACCGGTGAATTCCGGCCCGACAACGGCGCCATCCTCTTCAGGGGCGAGGACATTTTCGGCTGGCCGGCGTTTCGCATTTGCCGCGCCCGCATCGCGCGGACGTTTCAGCTCGTGCGGGTCCTGGCGCACATGACGGTGCGGGAGAACGTCATGCTCGGCCGCATGTTCGGCAGCGCGCCGGCAGACCCGGCCCGTGCCGCGCGCGAGGCCGGCGCGCTGCTCGAGCGCGTCGGGCTTGGCGGACGCGACATGCTGCAGGGTGGCCAGCTCACCTACATCGACCAGAAACGCCTGGAGCTGGCACGCGCACTCGCCTGCCGCCCGCAGCTCCTGCTGCTCGACGAATGGCTGGCCGGTCTCAATCCCACCGAGTTGCAGACCGGGATCGAGCTGATCCGGCTCATCCACCGCGAAGGCATCACCATCGTCATGATCGAGCACGTCATGGAGGCCATCCGCGCCCTGTGCGACCGCGTCGTGGTCATGAACGCCGGAGAGCGCATCGCCGTCGGCACGCCGGACGCCGTGCTTTCCGATGACGCGGTCATGCGCGCCTATCTCGGAGCCGACGATGCTGCGGCTTGAGCACATTTCCGTTGCCTACGGCAAGCACGAGGCGTTGCACGACGTATCTCTCGACGTGGAAGCCGGGCGGACCACGGTGATCCTCGGCGCCAACGGTGCCGGCAAGACGACGCTCCTCAAGACCATCGCCGGGCTGGTGCGGCCGCGGCCGGGCGGCCGCATCCTGTTCGAGGGCCGTCCGATCGAGGCCGAGCCGACGCACCGCATGGTCGCCGCCGGCATCGCCCTGGTGCCCGAAGGGCGCCGCCTGTTCGGCGAGATGACGGTCATCGACAACCTGCGCATGGGGGCCTACGCCAAACATGCGCGTGCGACCGAGGAGCACCGGCTCGAGACGCTGCTCGAGCTGTTCCCGCGTCTGGCGGAGCGCCGCAACCAGCTGGCCAAGACCATGAGCGGCGGCGAGCAGCAGATGGTCGCCATTGCACGCGCGCTGATGTCGGGACCGAAGCTGCTGCTGCTCGACGAGCCGTCGCTTGGTCTGGGGCCGCGGCTCGTCAAGGACTTGTTCGCTACCCTGCGCACGATTAGGGAACACGGCCAGTCGGTGGTGCTGGTGGAGCAGAACGTCCGCCAGAGCCTGCGCCTTGCGGACTACGTTTATGTGCTCGAGAACGGCCACATCGTGCGCTCCGGGTCGGCCGTAGAGATCGAAGAGGACGCGGCGATCCAGAAGGCCTACCTGGGCCTGGCCAGCAAGCGGCCGGCCGCCGCGGAGCGCGAAAGGGTGCGCGAGAGGGTCTATGCCGCGGGGGGATTTGTTAACCCGTTTTCCCGCAGCGTCGCCTCGGCGCAGGAAATCGATTCGACCGGCCACGACAAGGAGAAAACAATGGAGCGTCAAGTGGACACCGCGATTGCCGGAGGCGGCTTTTTTCACCCATTCGCGCGTTCCGTCACGCCGCAACCTGCCATTTCCCCGCAATCGGCCGCGGCCAAAGCCGACGTGCGCCCGCCTGCAGTCCGCTCGGAGAGCATTCCCGCCTCGGGCGGTTTTGTTAACCCGCAGGCGCGTCCGGCGCGTCAGTAGTTTCCGCCCGAAGGAGTGCAGCCAGCGGTCCGGCAGCAACCGATCCTGTTCGGTGGCCGCCGCCTGGTGTCACCATGTCCGACGTCTACCGCGCCATGTACCCGTTCGTGGGGCTGCAAGTGATCGGCCTACTCTTGTGCATCTATTACCCGGGCATCGTGCTGTGGCTGCCCCGGGCGACGGGGCTGCTGGATTGATGGCGACGAACTGTAGAGCGCCAACCGAGCGACGAGTTCGACCGGACTCCCCTCCCCCTTGCGGGGAGGGGTTGGGGGTGGGGGTAGCCACAAACGGTGCGGGCGGCTGTGATCCCCCCACCCGGCGCTTCGCGCCACCCTCCCCGCAAGGGGGAGGGAACGCAAGTGGCGAGCGCGGTCAGTACCAACCTGGCGGAACAAGTCTGCGACTGTCCATATCGAGGAGGTCCGCATGCCCATCGATAGTCTGGCAGAGCGAAGCCCGCAGGCCGTTGCCGCGTGGCTGGCTATGGCCTACCGGGGGTCACAGGCCGTGATCTCCGCGACCAAATTGGGCGTGCCCGATGTCCTGGGCAAAGGTGCCATGACGAGCGGGGAGGTCGCGCAGGCGACAGGGACGAAGCCCGAGATGATGCATCGCCTGCTGCGCGCGCTGGCTGCCTTCGAAGTCGTCAGCGATCTCGGCGACGGGAAATTCGAGCTGACTGCGGTGGGGGACTGCCTGCGCGCCGATGCTGCCGATTCGCTGCGTCCGCTCGTGCTCATGTGGGGCAGCGACAGTTCCTGGCAGGCCTGCGGCAAGCTCGCCGAGTGCGTCAAGACCGGTCAAAACGCCTACCGAATTCTGCATGGCCTGGACAACCTGTTCCCGTACCTCGACAAGGATCCGGAGCAGGCGCGCATCTTCGATGCCGGCCAGAGCGCGGGCTCCGCCTTGGTCGGAGCGGTCGCTGCCCAGGCCTACGACTTCACCGGCATCGGCAGGGTCGTGGACGTTGGCGGAGGTCAGGGGAAGGTCCTGGCCTCAATCCTCAAAGCCCACCCCGACGTCCGCGGCACGCTGTTCGACCTGCCGCGGGTGGCGGAAGGGGCCGCAGCGAACCTCGCGAGCGAAGGGGTGGCGGACCGCTGCGAGGCGGTAGGCGGCGACATGTTCAAAGCCGTGCCGGCGGGCGGGGACCTGTATCTGCTCTCCCATGTCATTCACGATTGGGGCGATGCGGACGCGACTAGGGTGCTGCAGTCCTGTCGCCGCGCCATGCGGCCGGAGGCGAAGCTCGTTATTCTCGACCGCGTGATGCCGGAGCGCATCGAGCCGAGCCCGGGGGTGCAAGCCCATGTCCTTTCGGACCTCACGATGATGATTGCGCACGGAAGTGCCCGCGAGCGCACGGCCAGGGAATTCGAGACCCTGCTCGACGCGGCGGGTCTGCGATTGGCGCGCGTCGTGCCGACGCGCACGCCGGTCAGCCTGGTCGAAGCGGTGCCGGCGTGACGGTCGCTGCCCGCGTGAAAGCGTCCCACTCGGCGACTCTCCACTGGCCTGGAGAGCGCCTCGGCTTGTTGTCTCCGCAGAATTTCGTAGGTTGGGTTAGCGCGATCATGCTGGAGGCGTGTCTTCGATTCGACGCGTAACCCAACACGACAGAGATGCCCACGTTGGGTTACGGCCTTCGGCCCAACCCAACCTACAAGAGGGGCGCGCCTTGGCTTGTTGTCTCCGCACGGAGCGACGAGTAAGGTTCCTGCGTGGAGGAAACGACAAATGCTGAGATGCCCGAGGAAAATGTCTCGCCCCTGCTTGCGGCCTTGATCGCGCTGTGTGCGAGCGGCGTCGCCACGGCCCAGGACGTCGTCCGCATCGGGCTGCCGACCAAGACCTACTACCCCACCATCATCGCCGAGACGGCGGTGCGCCAGGGGCTGTTCGCCAAGGAGGGCATCAAGGCCGAGCTCACCATCTACCGCAGCGGCTCGGAGACCTTCGAGGCGATGGCGGCGGGCGCCGCCGACCTGCAGCTCAATTCCGCCGCGCTCGTGGCCGCGGGTCGCCGCAAGGGCGTGCAGGTCAAGGCCGTCGCCGGTGCCGCGCTCGGCTACTACGGCTGGTACCTGATGGTGAAGACCGACTCCAAGATCGCCCAGATCACCGAGCTCGAGGGCAAGAAGGTCGGCATCACCGCCGCCGGCTCGGCCTCCGACGTGCTCGGCCGCTGGACGATGCAGGACCGCAAGGTGAAATTCACCACCGTTCCGCTCGGCGGCGGCGGCCTGATCCCGAACCTGCTCTCGGGCAACGTCGACGCAGTCGTGCTCTATTCGCCGCTCTCCTTCAAGATCATGCAGGAGAAGCAGGGCCGCAGCCTGCTCGACTTCGGTGCAGCGGTGAATCCGCACCTGAGCGGGTTGTGGATCGCGCCCGACAAGTTCATCAAGGAGAAGCCGCACCTCGTGCAGAAGGCGGTGAACGCGCTGTTCGGGGCGGTGGTGTTCCTGCAGGACGAGACCAACCGTGCGGAAGCCGTCAAGCTGATCGCCGAGATCGACGAGATCGCGCCGAAGGTCGCGGAAGCCGAGCTCGACGGCAACCTCGCCAAGGTCTCGGCCACTGGCGAGATGACCGAGGAGTGGCTGGCGCGCGCGCTCGATCTCGCGAGGCTGGTGGGCATGACCGATCTGGCGCCGGTGCAGGAGATCTACTCGGCCTTCAAGCCGGTGCCGACGAAGAAATGATGGCCCGCAGTCCCTCTCTCTACCCGTCATCCCGGAAGTCGAGGCGCAGCCGAGACTATCCGGGACCTCCCGCAACGAGTCGAACCCGCCAAGATCCCGGCTCGGAGCGCTGCTCGCGTGCCGCTCGCATCGCTCCGGCCGGGATGACGGGTGGGGTGTCGGTTCATGAGACAATCGGTACGAGGAGATTGTGAACCGCCTCGGCCTGATCGTCACCCGCCTCTCCCTACTCGCTCTCGTGCTGGCGGCGTGGGAGTGGTTGCCGCGGCTCGGTATCGTCAACCCGCTGCTGCTTCCGCCGCTCAGCGAGGTGCTCGCCATGCTGGGCCAGCAGCTTGGCCGCCCACAGGTGCACGAGGCCATCGCCGTCACCGCCGGCGAGGTGGTTCTGGCATTCGTCATCGCGGTGCCACTGGGAGCAGCTATCGGCGTGCTGGCGGCGGAGAACGACTACTTCGGCGCCATCTTCAGGCCGATGCTGTTCTACGTGTTCAGCATCCCCAAATCGATCTTCCTGCCGATGTTCATCCTGGTGTTCGGCATCGGCTTCGGCCAGAAGGTGGCCTATGCCGCCTTCTCCACCATCTTTATGTCATCATGAGCGTGGCGGCGGCGGTCGAGTCGGTCAAGGCGGACCACGTGCTGGTGGCGCGCTCCTACGGCGCGACGCCCCTGCAGGTGCTGACCCGCGTCTACGTGCCGAGCATGATGCCGTTCCTGCTCGAGACCTTGCGCATCTCCATGATCTTCAACTTCACCGGCGTGATGATCGCCGAGATGTACGCCTCGCGCACCGGTATCGGCCACCTGATCGCCAGCTGGGGCGAGAACTTCCAGATGCCGCAGCTGTTCGCCGGCGTGATCCTGCTGGCGGCGGTGGCGATCGCCTTCAACGAAACCGTCCGCTGGCTGGAGGCTCGATGCAGCACCTGGCGGACGTGAAGGAGCTGCGCGCGCAGGCGCGGGCCGCCGCCATCGAGGTGGCGGGGCTGTCGCACATCTACGAGGGCCGCGAGGGCCAGGTGCCGGCGCTCGAGGACATCTCGCTCACCGTCGATGCCGGCCGCTTCGTCGTGATCGTGGGCCCCAGCGGCTGCGGCAAGACCTCGCTGCTGATGATGATGGCGGGGCTCCGGCGTCAGACCTCGGGCACAATCCTGTGCGCCGGCCGGCCGATCACCGACCCCGATCCAGACCGTGTGGGCGTGGTGTTCCAGGAGGCGAGCCTGTTCCCCTGGCTGACGGCGCTCGACAACATCGAGTTCCCCCTCAGCATTCGCCGTGCGCCGCGCGAGGAGCGCCAGAAACGCGCCAACGCCATGCTCAATCTGGTCGGCTTGCAGGGCTTCAGCAGCCGCTACCCGCACGAATTGTCCGGCGGTATGAAGCAGCGCGTGTCCATCGCCCGGGGCCTGGTGCAGGATCCCCCCGTGCTGCTGATGGACGAGCCGTTCGCCGCCCTCGACGAGCAGACGCGCATGACCATGGGGCACGAGCTGCTGCGGATCTGGTCGCAGACGGCCAAGACCGTGGTGTTCGTCACCCACAGTCTCACCGAGGCGGTGTATCTCGCCGACGAGGTGCTCGTCATGTCGGCGCGGCCGGGGCGCATCATCGACCGCATCGACATCACGCTGCCGCGCCCGCGCACCTACGAGATGATGGCGACCGACGTGTTCGGGCGCCTGCGCGACCGCATCTGGCAGCAGATCCGCAAGGCGGCCTGAGGAGAGCCATGCGACCATCGCCCGCCACCGTCCGGCGCCTGATCCTGGTGCTCATTCTCATGCTGTGGGAGCTGGTGCCACGCACTGGCCTGCTGGCGGAGTTGTTCCTGCCGTCGCTGTCGAAGACGCTGACGGTGCTGGTGCAGAACTGGGACGAGTACGCCGGCGCCTTGCTCGTAACCCTCTACGAGGTTGTGCTGGCTATGCTGATCGCCTGCGGTGCCGGCATTCTGGTCGGGGCCCTCGTCGGCGGGCTCGCGCTGCTGCGCAACCTGTTGCTGCCGGTGTTCTCCAGCCTCTACGCCGTGCCGATCGTGATTCTCTATCCCATCTTCACCGCCTGGTTCGGAATCGGCTCGGAATCCAAGATCGCCTTCGCCGGCGTCTACGGCTTCTTCCCGGTCATGCTGTCCACCGCCGCCGGCATCCGCACCATCGACCAACATCTCCTTCTCGCTGCCCGCAGCATGGGCGCCACCTTTCCCCAGCAGATCGTGCGCGTGATCATCCCGGCCTCGATCCCGACAGTGCTTGCGGGGCTGCGGCTCGGCGGCGCGCTGGCGATCATCGGCGTGGTCGTGTCCGAAATGCTGACCTCTGCGGCCGGCGTCGGCTATCTGGTGAGCAAGTACCGCACCGTGCTCGACAGCCCACGCGTGTTTGCTGCCATTCTCATGATCCTGGTGGTGTCAGTGCTGTTCGACGCCCTCGCCCGTGCGGTCGAGCGGCGCACACTGGCATGGCAGACGGCGGGCCGGCGCGAGCGTGGAATGCCCGCACGCGAGGAGACGATGGCGGCCGCACCGGCAGCGGCATGAGGTGTCGAGCCCGCGCAACGAGCACCACCCGAGTCCGCCTAATTCGCATTCTCGACATCTTGAAATAGACAGGATGCAGTCATGCCTTTCATCTCCAAGACTCCGAAGCCGCCCTACTACGCAGTCGTTTTCACGTCGATCAATGCTGCCGTTGACCATACCGAGCATACGGAGATGTACAAGCGAATGGTCGAGCTTGCTCAGAGCTACGCGGACTTTCTGGGTATTGAGCCGGCACGAAATCCCGATGGAACCGGAGTCGCGGTCGTGTATTGGAAGGACCATGAATCAATTTTGGCCTTTGCGCGAGACCCCGAGCATTTGATCGCGAAAAGGAAGGGAAGGGAGATTTGGTACAGCCACTACTTGATCCGCATCTGCAAGGTCGAGCGCGACTACGGGCGGCGAGAGGAATGACCAGCGCCGACCGTAGTCTCATGATCAGCCGAGAGTGAACGTCCATGCCTGAGCACCTGTTACCCACCACGGTTGTCGGCAGCTACCCGCAGCCCGACTGGCTGGTGAACCGCGAGATGCTGTCGAAGAGCGTGCCGCGCGTGCGCATGAACATCTGGCGCGTGCCGGAGCCGTGGCTGCAGCAGGCGCAGGACGACGCCACCATCGTCGCCATCCGCGACATGGAGCGCGCCGGCATCGACATCATCACCGACGGCGAGATCCGGCGCGAGAGCTACTCCAACCGCTTCGCCACCGCGCTGGAAGGCATCGACGTCGACAAACCCGGGCATGTCAAGGCGCGCTCGGGCCGCCGCACCCCGGTGCCGCGCGTGGTCGGCAAAATCAGGCGCAAGGGGCCGGTCGAGGTGCGCGACATGCAGTTCCTGCGTCGCAACACAAGCTGCACCGCCAAGATCACCTTGCCTGGCCCCTTCACCCTGAGCCGGCAGGCGATCAACGAGTTCTACAAGGACGAGGACGAGATGGTGATGGACTACGCTGTCGCCGTGAACGCGGAGGCGCGCGACCTGCAGAAGGCCGGCGCCGACATCATCCAGCTCGACGAGCCGTGGCTGCGTCAGGACCCGGACGCGGCCAAGCGCATCGCCGTCAGGGCCATCAACCGTGCCCTGGAGGGGCTGAAGGTGCCAACCATCGTGCACCTTTGCTTCGGCTACGCGGCGCTCGTGCCCGGCGAGACAAAGCCCGTCGGCTACTCGTTCCTGCCGCAGCTCGCCGACAGCACCGCCGACCAGATCTCCATCGAAGCGGCGCAGCCCAAGCTCGACCTCGGCGTCTTGAAGGATCTGGCGCCGAAGAAGATCCTGCTCGGCGTGCTCGATCTCGGAGACGCGAAGGTTGAGACGCCGAAGCGGGTGGCCGAGCGCATCCGGCGCGGCCTGAAACATGTTCCGGCCGACAGGCTGATACCGGCGCCGGATTGCGGCATGAAGTATCTGCCCCGCGACGTCGCCTTCGGCAAGCTCAAGGCCTTGGCCGACGGCGCCGCCATCGTGCGGCAGGAGCTGTCGCGGTAGCGAAGGCAGTTCGCCGCATTCCCACCCGAGATGGTCAACCCTCCGTGGACCTGCTAAAGTAACGGTCGATGACAATCGACACGCTGGAATACGCCAAGCGGCTCGAGAGAGCCGGCATTAGTCGAGAGCAAGCGGAGGCACACGCCGAGGCCCTGCGTGGGGCAATTGCGTCCGAAGTCGCAACCAAAGCCGATCTCGATTCAAGCAGCCACGATATCAAAGGCGAGCTCCACACCGTCCGGGATGAGACCAGGCGTGACTTCAACGGTCTCAGGGGCGAGTTTCACAATCTCCGGGAGGAGTTCCAGAGACTTCGTGGCAGGGTCGACGTTCTGACATGGATGGTCGGCTTCAATCTGGCGGCGACCATGGCGGTGCTTTGGAGGCTTTTGCGGTAGGCCACACGCGCCGCACAAATCCTCCACCGCCATGATGCGGGCGGTGGTTGCTCCGGCGGCGGATTTCGGCATGATGCGCCTCCAGTCGGTAGTGTCTGCGAATTGGTACGTCATAACCTTCCGACGCAGGATGGCTGACCCAGGCGCCTGGAGATTCGGTCTAACGAGATGCACGCGCTGATTCTGGGCGGAACCGGCATTGCAGCGCAGGCGCTCATCCGGCAACTTTGCGCTGGGAGCCTAGCCGTCGATCTGACCGTGGTATCGCGAACCGCAACCAGCCTGCCCGGTGCCAGCCGCGTGCTGACGGGACAATATTGCGATCTCATCCGCTCGGGCGAGCTCCAACGCCAGCTCGCGGGCATCGACGTCATCGTGCACCTGGCGGACGGTCTCTCGATCCTACAGAAGCGTCAGTTTGCGGCAGACGCCACGCAGGCCGGCCGGCTGATAGCCTCCTCGGAGGCGCTGGCCCTGGCGGCGCGTGATGCGAAAGTACCCCTCTTCGTGCATGTGAGCTCGATCAAGGCGCTTTGCGACGAGGACGACGGGCGGGTCCTGGTCGAGGCGTCCGAACCCCGGGCCACCAGCCTGTACGGTCGGTCCAAATCGCGGCTTGAACAGGTCATTGCAAGGGTGCTCGATGGGTCTGGCACGCAGCTTGTCATCGTGCGCAATCCGGTCATGTACGGGGCGGGCACGAGCGGCAGCGTGCATCGGCTTCTGAAGCTTGTCGACAACCCGGTCCCCCTGCCCTTGGGCGGCCTGACCAACAAGCGCAGCATGCTTGCGTTGCCCAACTTCGCGAGTGCCTTGGCCGCGATCGCTCGAGCCGGGCCACGCGCTGCAAGCGGCGTCTTCCATATCCACGATGGTCCGGCGTTGAGTACGACGGAGATCGTCGCGACCTTGCGTGGGGCTCTCGGCTGGCCGCGGAGGCTCTTTACGGTTGGCGCAACGGCGGCCGCAGTGGCGAGCCAGGTTCCGCTTTTCGCCGCCACTGCGCACCGCCTCTACGGCTCGCTCGAGGTGTCCGACGCTCACTTCCGCCGCTGCTTCCGGTGGACGCCGGTCGTCGAGACGAAAGCTGCCCTGGCAGAAATGGCCAAAGCATTTTCGACAGGATCACGCGCCCATGCAATCAGCCCTGCCGCCTCCAGCCGAGGTTGACGGACCCGCGCTGTCTTCGGGTTGGAGGGGAGACGGCGCCTGGCTGCTTACCGCGGGCTGGACGGCGTGCGGCGTCGCGCTGTGGCTGATGTTTCCCATGGCGGCGCCGGTTCTGCTTCCACTGTGTGGTGTCGCTCCGCTGCTGTGGTATTGGGCCGCGGAGCGGCGGCTGCCGTGGCATGCACCGTCACCTGTGACCGCGGCTCTCGTCCTGGCCGGTATCTACCTCCTGATCAACGCGTCATGGTCGCTCAGTCCGACTGCGGCGTTCAGAGCGGTCGCGCTGATCTTTGTGATCGTGGCCGTCTTGCACATCGTGCAGCATACGCTGCCCGAATTGGACGGTTCTGCACTTCGCGCGATGGCGGTGGGAACTCTCGCCGGACTGGCGGCAGGAGGCGTGCTGCTTTGCATCGAGGTTTTCAGCGACCAGACCCTGCGCCGTATGCTGATACCCCTTGTGCCTGCATTGCTGCCCTATCCGCAGCACCTGGCAATGGAGGGAGGGCAGATGGCGGGGCTCATGCCCTATCTGCCCAACGTCAGCGTCAGCGTATTGACGCTTCTGTTCTGGCCGGCGGTTCTGATCGCCGGCCAGCTCGGCCTCGTGCGCCGCCACCAATGGGGCGTGCTGGCCGCGTCTGCCGTGACGGCCATAACGGTGTTTGCCTCCGAGCACACCACCTCCAAGGTAGCTTTTGCCGGCGCCGGAGTCGCGTTCGCGATGTTTCTGGCACGTCCGCTGCTGGCCAAGCGGCTGGTGATCGCGGGCTGGGTGGCGGCAACCCTGTTTGTCGTGCCGATCGCTTTGCTCATGTATGGCGCCGATGCCCACCGCGCGACCTGGCTGCCCGAGAGCGCGCGGCATCGCATCGTGATCTGGAAATATACGAGCGATCAGGTGGCCAGGGCGCCGCTGCTTGGCACCGGTATCAGCACGGCGCGCACCCTGCACGAAGCCCGCAGCCCCGAGGGGCCGCTGGCACCGGGCACCAAGTTCGCGCTCGGGACCGGCTTGCACAGCCACAACGCCTACCTGCAAGTCTGGTATGAGACCGGTGCCGTGGGGGCGCTGCTCCTGCTTGGCCTGGGCCTCCTCGTCCTGCGGGCGCTGGCAGGTTTCCCCGTCGAGGTGCAACCCTATCTTGCGGCGACCTTCGTGACCTGCGCCTTGGTGGCAGCATCGGGCTTCAGCATCTCGGCACCCTGGTTCATAGCGTCTCTCGCCATGGCATGCGTGTTCGCTGCCCTTGGCGCCGCTCTGCCCGCAGGTTCCGTCGGGCATGCCGAAGCAGCCGCCGCTTCCGGCGCGCGGTAGCGAGGCCGCTGCTGCTCATCACGGTCGATTGCTTGCCAACTTTTCCAGGTTTGCAAGCAGGCCGGCCACGACCGCAGCCGCCCCGGCCAGCGCCAGCGCCAGCACCGGATACCGGACGGAAAGAACGGCCAATGCAACAAGGGCTGCATTCGCCACTCCGACCCGCAGGACAATCGCCGAGGGCGTCTTTCCCGCCATCACGGCGCGCTGGTAGAAGTGCCGGCGGTGTGGCTGCCACGGCCCTTCTCGGCGCAGAACACGCTTGACGAGCGTGAACGTGGCATCGGCCACGAAATAGAGCGGCAGGATCGCTGCTGCCGCCCAAAGGCCGCGGCAGGCCAAGTCGAGCATCAGCCAGCCGAGCAGGAAGCCGAGCGCGATCGATCCCGTATCACCCATGAAGACTTTGGCGGGGTGCCAGTTCCAAAAGAGGTAGCCGAACGTGGCCGAGGCAATGATCAGCGCCAGGTCCTCCAGCGGATTGCTGAGACCCGCGACGGTAACGACGAGAACGTAGCCCGCCGCCACGGCAACGGCCTCGGCGCCTGCCAGCCCGTCGATGCCGTCCATGAAGTTGAAGAGATTGATGAACCACAGCCAGGCCAAACCCAGCAGGACGCGCTCTACCGCCAAGGGGATCACAGTCAGAACACGCTGCGCCTGCCCGAGCGACAGCAGCAAGATGGTGACGGCCAGGGAGTGCGCCAGCAGCCGCAGGGCCGGGGAAAGGCCGCTGCGATCATCGAACCAGGAGATCGCCGCCAGGGCGGCCAGCGGACCCAGCAGCACCATGTCTCCGAGCCCGAGCGCCGACCGCTGCGAGATCGGCCACAGCACGAGAACAGAGGCGACGATGGCCACACCGGCGCCCGTCGGAACCGGCGCGGTGTGCATGCCGCGCTCGCTCGGAGGCTCGAGCCGTCGGTACGAGGTCATGATCCGCAGGTAGAGGCCGGTGAGCGACCAGGCCAGAACCGCTGCGACGATGGCAAGAATTGCTCCGTTCACCGTTCGCGCCCTCCGGCGTGGCCAAGCGGCGGCCGAGTTAGAGCACTTTCCACCTGATGTGGATCGACGCGCCAACAATCCGCGAATTGCGGGAGCCTAGAGCGAGATCGTTCGTGATGGAAGCGGAGCCGCTTCCATCAGAGAACGTGAATCTCGCTCTAGACTCAAATGATAGAGCAGGATTCACGCATACGACGGAAGCGCATCAGCGCTTCCATCTCATGCGATCCTGCTCTGGTGCACCGACGCCTGGCGCGCGAGCGGATGCCGTAACAGGGCATGGAGGATGATTGGTATCCCAATCGTTGCCGGCGAGATCCAGAACGCCCATTGGGGCAGCTCCCGCCAGAGTGGCAGGTTCTTTCCATTGTCGACGTAGAAGGCGGTCAGCATCAGCACGTAGGATGAACCCATCCCGACGATGTGCAACTTGACCCATGCGGGCCAGCGCTGCCGGCGAGCGGCGCGCCCAAGCGAGGCCCCCGCGAAAGCCAGCAGGCCCAGGACGAACAGGTGGTAGGCGATCGCGCCGATATCGCCACGACCCAACAGGATGAGCTCGCGCAACACGGCAATGCGGGCGGGCTCGCACAGCGCCTTGAAGAAGCCGGTATCGAATACCGCAACGCAACGTCGCGCAGCTTCCCGTCGTGACACCTTCATCTTCAGCTCCCTGCCCGCGTTGCTGGACCTTGGCGCCTCTGTTGCGGGAACGCCTTTGTCTCGCAATTCGCCATCTACATTAACGTGCACAAATGTGCACAGATGCGCCATTTAACTGCGCTGGCCGCTTCCCGCGCCTTCGCACGGCAAGTCTATAACGCGGAGCGAGGGAAATTTTAGCGGGAAGGCGCCCGGCTACCCCCCTACCAGCCTGGGTCGCGAAGGCCCTGGAAGCCCGCCCCCGCGTTACGGCAAACGGCCTTCCGGCAGGGCAGGAGGCTCTGCCCTCGACTGCACCCCCTCAGTGGCAGCCCCCCATACAACGCTGGCAAGATTGGTTAGCGGAGCCGCCCGTGAGCTTGCGGCGTAGTGTGGTGGTTCGGAAGTTCCCCCACACCTTGTGGCGAGCTCCGTAGAGGAACTTCCGGTAAGCGTGGTCCAACGGCCTGGCCGACCTTCGCTCGGGGGAGGTTGGCCAGGTACGGCCGGGGCCATGCCTACCCATGTTCCACAGGCAGGGTCAAACAGGCAGCTTGGCAGGTGAAGCAACCGGTTAAGTACGCCGCCACCCTCGAATTGCGTGTTAGCGCCGAATTCGGGTGATCTTCGAGCCCTCAAGGGTCAGATTATACATCAACCCTTTCCCGTCGAAGATGAAGCCGACGATGGGACTGGCAATCCTGCTGGTATCAATCGAAGCACCGGCGCCTACCGTTATGATGGCCACCGAGGCGTCGACGCCTGCTTTCCACCCATACGTCCGCCTGAAGCTGGCAAGTGCTTCGGGCGTCATGAACACGATAATGACCGAACGCGATTGTGCACCGAGCTGAAATCCGATCGAGGCGGATACGATGTTGTAGTAGTCGACCGTCCGTTCGCGCGTGAGCAGCGCTCCCTCGCCATACTCACCGCCTATGCCGATTCCAGCCCTGATGACAGACGGGAACACAAGGACCGCGGCAGACTTCGTAACGAGCTCGCGAGATCCTCGGACCTGCAAGAAGAACTCTCTGAGCGTTACCTGAACATCAGCGTCAATCTGAGCCGCAGTACCCGCTTCGCTTCTGGGGACCGCACCCACGACCCCGAGCGTCACGAGAAGTGCGAGTCCAAGCGTCCATCTTCGGCAGATTATCCACATGGCGTCCCCCGAAAGTACCGAAAGTGACCCCTATCAGCGCTGTGGGGCGACAATCGGGCGGTTGGGCGAGCAGGCGGTTGCCCCTGATAATACAGGTAAAGGACAGGGGCTAGGGGGCGCACGCGCGGAGGAGGGTGCCCGCTGTTAATACACCCAAAGAACAGCGGAAACCGGACGCCACACGGACCGCAAAACCGAAGGGGCAAAAAGGGGTCCGCGCTGTTGTGCGAGCCAGGTCCCGGACAGCCTCGGCCAAAGCCTCGGCTTCCGGGATGACGGGTGGATTCCTTGGCATAGAGGCATGGGGCGAGCGCCGCCGGCGGTCGCGGCAACTCACCCCTTCAACTTGGCGGCGATCGAGGCCACGTGCCGGCCCTGATAGCGGGCGGCGTCGAGCTCCACCGCCGAAGGCTGGCGGCTGCCGTCGGCGCCGGCAATGGTCGAGGCGCCGTAGGGCGATCCGCCCTTGATTTCCTCCAGCCCCATCTGGCCGGCGAAGGCGTAGGGCAGGCCGACCACGATCATGCCCTGATGCAGCAGGGTGGGGATGAAGGTGAGGATGGTCGTTTCCTGGCCGCCATGCTGGGTGGCGCTGGAGGTGAAGACCGAGCCGACCTTGCCGACGAGGCTGCCCTTCGCCCAGTGGCCGCCCGTCTGATCGAGGAAGCTGCGCATCTGGCTCGTCATGTTGCCGAAGCGGGTGGGCGTGCCGAAGATGATCGCGTCGTAGGTGGGCAACTCCTCGACGGTCGCGACCGGTGCCGGCTGGTTGGTCTTGAAGCCGGACTTCTGCGCGACATCGGCAGGCACCAGCTCCGGCACGCGCTTGACCAGCGTCTCCGCGCCCGCCGCTCGCGCCCCTTCGGCGATGGCGTAGGCCATGGTCTCGATGTGGCCGTAAGAGGAGTAGTAGAGCACGAGAACCCTGGTCATGCGGCCTCCGCTCCGCGTTGCAGGAGAGGCGGGGCCGGGGGCGGGCGGCGCGCTTGCGGCCTGGATCGCGCCACCGTTGGACTGCGCGCGCGGGGAACCCATGAGAATCGTTGCAAATGCGCCGGCGAGCGTGCCTTCCGCATTGCCGTCGAAGGACTTCGCACGCCAGGCGACGAAGCCATCGGGGCGCACGAGCACAGCGCCCGAGCCGGACAGGCCGTAGGCCTCGGCAAAGCGCAATTCCGGGTCGCGCAGAGGAGCGCTTCCCACGCAATAGGTCTCGAGCTCCAGCCCGTTGAAGCGCTTGGCCGCAGCCTGTGCGGCGCTGCACCAGGGCGCGCCCTCGAAGGTCGTCAGGAGTACGAACGAGCGGCCGAAAAGGTCGATGCTGGAGACCTTCTGGCCGCCACGATTCAGCCAGACGTGCGGGGCGCGGGAACCGGGACGGCCAAAGGTCAGCCGCGGGTCATCGTGCCCCTTGTCCTGGCCGTTCTCGGCGAGAATTGCGGGCGAGCGGTAGAGATAGCCGAGCTCGATGTTGAAATCGTTGGCCTGCGGCTCGAAGTCGTTGGCGCCGAGATAGGGCGCCGTGCGCGTGACATAGCGCGTGTAGGCCTGCTCGACGGTGAACTTGCTCGCAGGCTTGCGCTCGGGCTCGTAGGTGTCGAGCAGGGCCGCGCCGGCCGTGCCCTTGAGCACCAGCGCCAGCTTCCAGGCCAGGTTGTGGGCGTCGTGAATGCCGGTATTGCCGCCGAAGCCGCCGTTGGGCGGCATCAGGTGCGCGGCATCGCCGGCGAGGAAGACGCGGCCAACCTGGAACCGTCGCGCCACATCGGAGGTCGCGCGCCAGCGGGCGAGGCCCTCGATCTCGACGGCAAGATCGGGCACGCCCACGCCGGCGCGCACGAACTCGATCAGCCGCTTCTCGCTGGTATCCGCCGCGGCATCGGCCGCAGCGCGCGGATCCACCTTGGGATCGCCCACCGTATTGACGACAAGGAAGCCGCGCGTGCAGTTCTTCTCCATCCGGAAGAAACCGCCGAGCACGGGATTGTTGATGTAGATCACGCTCAAGGGCTTGCCCAGCAATTGCCTAGTGAGATCGGCGCGGAAGTAGATCGTGATCGAGTTGGAGAACACGCCGCGGCCGTCGAAGGGAATGCCGAGCAGCTCGCGCACCTTGCTGTGAGCGCCGTCGGCGCCAACCAGATACTTGCCCCGCAGCTTCCTCTGCGTGCGGTTGTCGGTGTCTTGCACCGTCACAGTGACTCCATCGTCATCCTGCTCGACGCCGACCACCTCATGCCCTTCGAGCACCTCGGCGCCGGCGGCTCGCGCGCGCCGCCGCAGGATCGGCTCGAGGCCGGGCTGGGAGACGAACAGGCGCCGACATGGGCTCAGCGCATCCACGCCCTCGTTGAGGCTCGGGATGATGTCGGCGAGCTTCTTGCCCGAGAGCGTGTCCATGATGACAAGGGCGCCCTCCGGCTCGAACTCCTTGAACGACTGCTCGCGCACCTCGGCCTCGATGCCGGCGACGCGAAACATCTCCAGGGTGCGCATGTGGAAGAAGGCGGCGCGCGGCAACTGCGAGCCGCCGCGCAAGCGCTCCACGGCGAGCGAGGCAATGCCGTGCTGGGCGAGGAACATCGCCGTCGACAGGCCGATGAGGCCGCCGCCGGCAAGCAGGACAGGGATTTCGCGGTCGACCCGTGACCCTTCGCTGATGGGCATGCGGCAATCCTCCCGGGGTATCGTTTTCTGACCAGATTCTACGCCGGGCCTCGTGGCGTCAACATGTGTCTGATCCCCGATCGGCCATTCTGGGGCGCCTTGGTTATCGAAGCGTTGCGGCGGACGGGCGGTGGGCTGCGGCCCACGCGGCTTGCCCGCTGCCCACATCTCTTGCCAGGGTGGGGCGGAGCCGCCTATCGTTTTTCTCGCGACCGCACAGCGGACCCGCATGTACAATCGGGCACAATCAAGGTGCTGACGCCGCGTTTCCTGCGCCGCTGGAGCCAAAGGGAGGACTAGTCATGTCTGAAGCCGATCGGCTCGCATTTGCGGCGAAGCCCGAGACCACCGGCAAGGTCAGGTCGTCGAGGCCAATGACGGGCGCGGAGTATCTGGAATCGCTGCGGGACGACCGTGAAATCTACATCTACGGCGAACGCGTCAAGGACGTCACCACCCATCCGGCCTTTCGCAATACCGCGCGCATGGTGGCGCGCCTCTACGACGCCCTGCACGACCCCAAGCACAAGGACAAGCTGCTGGTGCCGACCGACACCGGCAGCGGCGGCATGACTCAGGCCTATTTCAAGGCGCCCAAGACGCCGGCCGAAGTGGTCGCCGGCCGCGACGCCATCGCGGAATGGGCGCGCATCTGCTACGGCTGGCTCGGACGGGCACCCGACTACAAGGCCTCGTTCCTCGCTACGCTCGGCGCCACCGTCGACTTCTATGCCCCATACCAGGAGAACGCCAAGCGCTGGTACCAGTTCAGCCAGGAGCGCGTGCCGTTCGTCAACCATGCCATCATCCATCCACCGGTCGATCGCAACAAGCCGCCCCAGGAAGTCGGCGACGTCTATATGCACGTCGAGAAGGAGACCGACGCGGGGCTGATCGTGTCGGGCGCGAAGGTGGTGGCGACCGGATCGGCGCTGACCAACTACACCTTCGTCGCCCACCACGGTCTGATCCCGGTCGGCGACAAGAAGTTCGCGGCCATCTTCATGATCCCGAACGGCGCGCCCGGCGTGAAGTTCATCTGCCGCACGTCCTACGAGATGATGGCGACGGTGATGGGCAGTCCGTTCGACTATCCGCTGTCCTCGCGCATCGACGAGAACGACGCGGTGTTCATTCTCGACAAGGCGCTGATTCCCTGGGAGAACGTCTTCCTCTACGGGGATGTCGAGAAGGCCAACAACTTCTTCCCGCAGACGGGCTTCCTGCCGCGCCTCTATGTGCACGCATGCACGCGCCTTGCGATCAAGCTCGATTTCATCGCCGGCCTGCTCCTGAAGGCGGTCGAGGCCGCGGGCACCAAGGACTACCGCGGCGTGCAGGCCAACGTCGGCGAGGTGCTGGTTTGGCGCAACACGTTCTGGGGCCTCTCCGAGGCGATGGTGAAGAACCCCAAGCCGTGGACGGGCGACTACCTGCTGCCCGACATCGAGCCGGGGCACGCCTACCACGTGCTGTCGAGCTTCGCGTTCACCAAGGTCAAGTACATCATCGAGACCACGGTGGCGTCCGGCCTGATCTTCCTCACCTCGTCGGCGCGGGACTTCAAGAACCCGGTGATCCGCCCCTACATCGACAAGTACATGCGCGGCTCGAACGGCTATACCGCGATCAACCGCGCCAAGCTCCTGAAGCTCCTATGGGATGCGATCGGCACGGAGTTCGGCAGCCGGCACGAGCTCTACGAGATCAACTACGGCGGCTCGGTCGAGGAAATCCGCCGTTTTCCGCTTTTCACGGCCCAGGCTAATGGCACCGCGGCGAAGCTCACCGGCTTCGCCGAGCAGTGCATGGCCGAGTACGATATCGACGGCTGGAAGGTTCCCGATCTCACCGATCCGGGCGAGCTCAGCTACCACGTCATGCGCAGCGCACAGTCGGCTGGTCCGCGTCCGGTTGGGGGCGGCGGTGGCGGCGGCGGCAAGCCCGGCCGCAGCTACCCAGGCGGGTTTCGCAATCCGTACGCCAATTCCTAGAGCAGGTTTCAGGGATCAGGTTTCAGGTTTCAGGATCAGTCGACGGGGCGGCGGCCCTGAAACCTGACCCCTGAAACCTGATCCCTGCCTTTCTTCCATCACGAAGGGGAGGTGCGAATGCAAGGTCTTTTAAGCGGCGATGCCTCGTGGCTCGACACCGCCGGGCGTCTGCTGATTGTCGCTTTCTTCCTGATCGTCGGCATCAGGAACCTGCAGAAGCATCAAGTCGACGACCACATCGAGCGCCTGGCGGCGTACGGGACGCCGCTGCCGGCGGCGACGTTCTGGGCCGGAGTTGGGCTGGAATTCGTCGGCTGCGCCCTCGTTCTGTTCAACTGGTACCCGGCCATCGGCGTGCTGTGCCTGCTGGTTTTCACGGTGCTGGCATCCGCGCTCATGCTGCGCTTCTGGGAGGCCGATGATCCCGGCAAGCGCATCGGCATGCAGAACGGCATGCTCGCCAATATCGCCGTCGTCGGCGGACTGCTTCTGCTGCTGCAGGATGTCCGGTGAGGTTGCCAACCTTCGTGGGCGCCGCGCGACGCGGAGCGATGTTGGGTGCCGGCCGCATGGCCGGATACGACCTCGACGGCCGACCTCACCAATCCCGGCGAGTTCAGCCACCACGGCGCGCGCCGCCCGCAATCCGCTCCACCGGTGGGCAATCCGGCATGGTTGCGGCCGGTTTCCGGCAGTGGCGGCGGCACGGGCGGCGGCCGCAGCTACCCCGGCGGGTTCCGCAACCCCTACGCCAGCTAGATCGCTAGGGCCAGCTGCTGGAGGCTCGCGCCCTCGT
>Ga0247727_10006353_pt1 | contig 23292 bp, 15 predicted proteins | sample WisWelCaveWW1625_FD_202498 | JGI IMG/M metagenome (GOLD analysis project Ga0247727, IMG submission 202498) | Biofilm microbial communities from Wishing Well Cave, Virginia, United States - WW16-25 | ecosystem: Environmental > Aquatic > Deep subsurface > Groundwater > Cave microbial mat | place...
GCCTTTCATTTCCGCCATGTGAAAAGCCGCCGCCGCTCCTTTGCCGGAAACATCGCCGATCACCACGCCCAAACGATCAACATGCTCGAAGAAATCAAAATAATCACCGCCGACTTCGTTGGCCGTGACCGCGACCGCCGCCACGTCGACCTTCGGCACGACCGGCATGCGTTTCGGCAGCAGTTTCATCTGCGCATCGTGGGCGATTTGCAGCGTTTGCGCGAGTTTTTCTTTTTCGACGGATTCCTGCCACAAACGCGCGTTGTCAATCGCGACCGCCGCCTGATTGGCAAACGCCTGCAGCATGTCGCGGTCGAATTGATCGAAACTCCACGAATCGCTTTTTGCCGAAAAGAGCACGCCGAGCGGACGGCCTTTGGAGAGCAGCGGCACGCCGATGAGCGCGGCAATGTCACTTTTCCATTTTTTTAAATATGCGGTGCGATTGTCTTCTTCAATCTCATTCACCAGAATCGGGCGGCGATTTTCACAAATCCAGCCCGTGACGCCGCGATGACGATCTAAATCGAGATTGGCGCTTTCTTCTTTCGAGAGATTAATCGCGCTGGTGAGCTTCAATTTGCCGCTTTTTTCATCAAGCAATTCCAGCCAGGCGGCGTCGGCTTTGGCGACTTGTATGGCTTTCTCGGTGATCGTGCGCACCAAATTGCCGATCTCCAATTCGGAAATTATGCTGCTGCTCAACTCGCGCAGCGTTTGTATCTCGCGCATCTTCTCGTCAAACAAGCCGGCGGTAGGAAGCTGTATCAGCAGCGCCAGTAATGACATGCCCGTGTAAATCGCGAAAAACAGAAATGAGGTCGAAATAAAGGTGTTGAGCGCGATGCTGTGTTCGGCGTAGCGTTCTTGGGCGATCTCGCGCAACGCCACCGTGGACAGCGCCAGCGAGATTGCCCCCAACCAAAACGCCGCCCATTTTTGCTTGCGGTTGAGATGGCGAATCCAAGCGTGGCGCGTGCCGTTGATCACCATGAAAAAGAGTAAAATAAAAAAAAGCGCTTTCGCCGCGTTGCCGCCGGTTAAAAAATCGCTAATGCTGACGTCGGCAAAAATGCGATAACCGAGATAAATACCGCCGACGGCGGCAAGCAGGCGAAAGTTTCGGCCGGTGTCGCGCTTGCTTTTGTAAAAAATCAGACTCCGCATTTGCGGCCACAGGGCGAGCGTCAAGAGTGAAACGATGATACTGATCACGGCCGTGGCAAAGAACGTTCGCGATGACGCGAACAACAGCTCGCCATCCTCGCCGCTGAGAACATTAGCCAGGCCGAGCAGAATATTCGCGCCAACGATGCCCCAAAAAACTTTCAATAACGCTTTGGTGACGTTGCGTTTCTCGATGAAGCGGCTGGCTGCGAGCGAGGGCAGAAGCAAGGCCATGCTGGCCACGAGCAACAGTTCGCGAATGGGCCGAATGAGGCGCGGCACAAAATCGCCGACCGCAAAGAAAACACTGTCAAGCAAAAACACGGCTAAACTCGCGGCGCCGAAAATCAGCAGCGCCAGCGTCAGGGGGAGAGGCCGGCGAAAACGTCGCAGCAAAGTTTTGAATTGGGAGCGACGCTTGCCTTTCTCATCAATGAGCGAGGTTTCGGTTTTCACAGGCGTGCCGCCGGCAAGCAGGATGGTCTGCGTCGAAGTAGTTTGTGATTTCTTTTTCGGCATAAGCGAAGCTTTAAAATTGTAAATTTACAAAATTTTTACCACCACCATCGTCATGTCGTCGTGCTGATGCGCGTCGCCGGCAAAAATTTGGGCGGCGTTGCGGATGTTATGCAGCGTCTCCCGGCTCGAATCGCCGCTGCCGTTGCATAAAATTTGGATCAGCCGTGATTCGCCAAATTCTTCGTTGCGCTCGTTCATCGCTTCGGTGAAGCCGTCGGTGTAAAAAATAAACACGTCGCCGTTATTTAAGACCAGCGTTTGCTCTTGAATGTTTCGGCTGAAAATTTCGCCGCGATCCAGGCCAAGCGCGAGACCTGGCGGCGAAACAAAGGTCGCATTTTGTTCCTGGCGGCGCAGCAACAAAATCGGATTGTGCCCGGCGCGCGCCGAGGTGAAGAGGCGTTTTTCCAAATCAAACACGCCGTAAATCAAGCTCACAAAAATGCCGCGTTCGACGTTTTCATAAAAAAGCCGATTGGCGCGAATTAAAACTTGCGCCGGCGACAGATGTTCTTGCACGGAAGATTTAATGATGCCCTTCGTCAGCGTCATATAAAATGCCGCAGAGACGCCTTTGCCGGAGACGTCGCCGATGAGCACGCCGAGGCGATGATTGCCGAGCTGAACAAAATCGTAGTAATCACCGCCGACTTCATTGGCGGGAACGCAAACCGCAGCAATGTCCAATCCGGCCAATTGAGGCAGTTGGCGCGGTAGAAAGCTGAGCTGCACCTGCCGCGCGATTTCCAATTCGCGCTTGATGCGTTCTTTCTCGGCGAGGCGATCGAGATAATCCGGCTGCAACGTGCGCGCGTCGATTTCGACTTTGCCAAAGCGACGAATGATTTGGCCGCCGACGATAAAAAGGATCGGCAGCGCCAAAAGAATCCAGCCGTGCAGGGGATTGAGAACTTTATCGGCAAACAAAAAACTGAATCCATGCAAAAGCAGCGGCAGCGAGAGCGCCGCCATAACCGTTGTCATAAAATCGTAGCGGAGATAAATCAGCGTGAGCGCCAATCCCAACAAAAAGTTAAGCGTAAAAATAAAACCGAATGGCGACCATTGCAGCAAAGGCGCTGGCGAAGCCGCCGAAAGCAGGGCTGCCAAGCCGGCAATGCTCCACGACCGCTGCAGGAAGCGCGACAAGACGGAGATTAAAAATAGACGGAAAGCCACTTCGAGAAATAGCGTGTAATAAAGGCTTTCACCGATGACGCTCATCGATGGCAAGATGGCCGTATAATGAACCAGCGCTTGTTTTTCAATCTCCATGGGCGGATCGAAATAGGCCTGAAAGCGCTGGCCAAAAAGATACAGGATGGCGGTGATACTACCGAATAAAATGAGACTGAAGGCGGCGCCCCGCCACAAACTCTCTCCCAAAGGGCGAAACCACCAGCGGCCATGTTGAGCCGCCTCAAAGCTGAGCAAGCGATCCTGGCCGAGATCGCGCATCAAACTTTCGCCGGTGCCGTAAACAATGACAAAACCCAAAATGATAAAGCCGGGCGCCAGGAGGGCTTGAAACAATTGGGCAAAGAAAGTTTGGGTTGGATCGTTTAAAAAATACAGCGCCAGGCCGACGGCCATAACAATTCCCGCCGACAATCCGGCTTTTAGACTCATTTCGTCGGCGCGCAATTTTTTGAAAAAGAAAAAGCCTCCGCTGATGACCAGCAGAATAATGACCAGCGCTTTGAGCAAAATCGGCAAAGTAAAATCAGGCTGGTAGACGGAAATCACCGGCAAATAAATTAATTCCCAATGCCGCACACGCGCGCCCTGAATCTTCACTTCTAATTGCGCTGTCAAGCCCACCACTGGCGCTGTCGCTTTACCGATCAGCGTATAATCCACGCGCTGTTTCTGTTTGCTGGCATGCGACACCTCAAGCGCGAGATTTTCCGTTTCAGCCAAAGGCGAAAAAGCCATGAGGCCCGCCGCCAGAGTTTGTGCGCTGCGGCGATTTAACGCGGTGGTGTCTTGCTTATCCTCATCCAGAATATCCAGCGTCAACAAACGGCCGTGCAAGTCGATTTGCAGGCGAATTTCACCCGAATAATGTCGCACGAGGGTTTCGGCAATTTGCTCCTCGGTCATCCGGCTGCTCAGAAAATTTTTTAATAATGGAGGCTTGCCAAAACGAACATTCCAGACAAAAGCAGGAAGGTCGCGGCGAATCAGCCGGTTGGCTTCGGCAGCGCCAAAATTAACCTGGGCAAAAGCGAGCAACTCATGATTCGGGCGAAAATCAACCGTTGGCTCGAGATTCTCATGCGGAAAATTGAGATGCTTGAGAACCGCCCGAGCCTGCCGAATGATCTCATGGCGGGATTTTGTTCCTTTGATGCCGGCTTGCGGATAGGTTTGCGGAAACAACAGAACCGTTGCGAGAAATCCCAACGCTGCCAGCGCGAGCAGCCAGAGATCGAATCGGTTACGGTTTCTCGTCGTGTTTTTCATTGCGCCGTATCAATGTCGATTGGAGCGAAAACCCGGTCGAAGGAACCAAGCACCCGACCATCGGCAGCGATGCGAACGACGCGCCCGTTGCCGAAATCCGCCACGAGACACGAGCCGTCAAACGGATTCACCGCCAAATTCTCCGGAATGTCAAAACCTTTGTTGGTGAAAAGCGCTTCGCCGGTTGGTTTTAGTTTAATGACGTCGCTGTTGCGAATCGCGATGGAATAATCGATCAGCCAGCAACCGCCGGAGATTTCATCCGCCGTGATGCGATAAACCAAACGAAATTGCGGCGAAGCAATCTGCTCCTGCTCGCCTTGTGAATTGAGTCGCAGCACCCGATTCGCATCGGCAATCCAAACTTTGCCGGTGCGGCTATCGATATCAAGATCATACGGACGTTGCAAAGGAATGGGAAGCGTGCGGCGCAACTCACCGGTGCGCGAAAAAATCAACACGCGCAAACTCGCGCGGTCGAGCGTCCACAAATCGGCAGTCGCCGGATGCACGGCGAGCGCGGAAATTTTTTTATAATTTTCCAGCGCGGTGATCGGCGCGCCGGTGCTGTCAAATTTTAGCAAGCCATTTTCCAAACTATCCGCCACCCAAATGCTGCCATCCGCATTATCGACCGCCAAATCGGCCGGGCCGAAGATGCGCTTGCTGCTCGTAACACGCTGGCCTTTGTTATTGATCTGCGCCAATTCCCCGCCAAACCTGTCGAGCACCCAAACGTAGCCGCGCCTCGCGTCAATTTGCAAACGCAGCGGGCGACCGAACGTGCCGGCGCGCGTGATTTCATGAATGCCGTCGTGGGTCAATTTGATCAGATCGCCGGAGCTTGCATCCGCGACCCACGAGAACGCCGGCCCCGGTGTTATCGTTACGGCATCGGATGGCGGCGATTCAAAATCTTCGGCGACGGCGGAAATGCGATATTCATGCAAGAGGCCGAAGGTTACTCCGAGATCGCGAAACGAATTGACGCTGGGTGATACGAGCGCAATCAACGAGAAGCCGGTTTGCCCCTCTACTTGGCGAAAAATGCGAATGCCGTTCAAATCACGAAGATCAAGACGGTCCCATTGCAACGCCACCGTGTCGCGAACGGAGAGCACGCTCAATCCCGTCGGCTTGCCGAGCGTGTTCGGATTTTGCGGATCGAGCGGATTGAGGCGCGGGCGGTCGGAGCAGGCGGTAATGAGCATGACGGCGCCGCCGCAAAACAAAAAAAATGTTTTATTGAATAGAGCAGCTTTCGCGCGAATTGATTGCATAAGAAAAGTGGTCGCGTATTTTTCTCTGAAAAGCCGTGTCTAAGGTAAACAATTTCGATAGGGAAGTCAAGGGGATTTGCGGGAAGGAATGGGAAAGTGAAAAGACAAAAACGGCTAAAGCGGAATATAATCTGAAGGCCAATCCTATCATCAGTATTGACAACAAAAAGAAAGAATGGAACCGGCAACTTTTTCCCGCGGGTTTCGTTAATTGAAACGTTATTGCTTTCATTTTGACTTTTGACGCTTCCAATTAACCCCATTTTCCAAACACAGAAAACAGCAAAGGAGTATCTGTCATGAAACGAATTGTAACGATCATCATGTTCGGGGCGCTCATCGCGGCGGGCGCGAGCGTGGCGCAAAACGACGTTCTCGCCGAACTTCGTGACATTCCCATCGAAACCATGCGCAGCGCCGGTTTCACGCTGGATCAAGATCAATCAATTAAAATTGAAGCCGTCAGTCTCGGCGCGATCAAACACGATGTGGCCGCGACGACGGCCTGGATTCTGAATGCGCAGACGCGTGAAGTGGTTTGGGAAATGCCGGAAAATTATCGCGACCGGCGGCTGCGCGAAATAAACGAGCCAGTTTCTCTGCCACGCGGCAATTACGAAATCTGTTATTCTTTTTTTCCTTATGATCAGCAGTGGCACTCCGGCCGGCGCAACAACTTCGGCGACGTGGTGCAGCATGTTTGGAGCGAAATTTTCGACGACGAGGATGAGTATCCCTATTACAAGGACAAACAGAAAGATTTGAAAGTCGTTGTGCGCGGCAAAGGCCGCAGCGCCGGCAAAGAGACGGTGGCGCAATGGCGGGATGATTACAAAGAAAACGCGATTGTGGCGATGACGGCGCTGTGGGATGATCGTTACGAGCGTCAAGGTTTTACGCTCGACCAACCGCTGGACTTGCACATTTACGCCATCGGCGAAACGAATTGGAACGATGATTGGAATCGGAAGAACCGCCGCAGCCGCGACGATGAAGAAGTTTATGACCACGGCTGGATTATTAACACGCAAACGCGCGAGAAAGTTTGGAAGTTTACTTACGCCGAATCGAAGCCTGCCGGCGGCGCGCCGAAAAATCGGCTGATCAATCAAACGATTTCGCTTCCCGCCGGAAGTTACGCCGCATTTTTTGTGACGGACGATTCGCATTCCGAGCGCCGCTGGAACGCGCCGCCGCATGATCCGGCGTTTTGGGGCATGACGATTCGCGTCAAAGATCCGGCGATGAAAGCAGCCGCGAAAAAATTTGATTATGAGCCGATGCCGGATAAAAACGTGGTTGCAAATCTCACCAAACTCGGCGACGAAGAGCTTAAAACCGTCGGCTTCATTGTGAAGCGCCCGCTCGAGGCGCGCATTTACGCCATCGGCGAAGGCCGCGACGGCGAGATGTTTGATTACGGCTGGATCATCAATGCGAAGACGCGCAAAAAAGTTTGGGAAATGAATTTTGACGAAACCGAGCCTGCCGGCGGCGCCAGCAAGAATCGTCTCTTTGACGGCACCCTGCGTTTAGAAGCCGGCAGTTATTTCGCCTATTTTGTCACCGACGGGTCGCATTCTTATGTCGACTGGAATTCCTCGGCGCCGTATGATCAGGAACATTGGGGCATGTTGATCACCGCCGCGAACGACAATTTTAGCTCGGCTGACGTCGCGCCGTATGAAGAGAAAGAAGACGACTCGGTGTTGGCGCAAATCATCCGCGTCCGCGATCATGGCCGCGAGCGGATGAATTTCACCTTAAAGAAAGACACGCAAGTTCGCATCTACGCGCTCGGCGAAGGCCGTGACGGCGACATGTTTGATTACGGCTGGATCGAAGACGCCAACACCGGCAAAACCGTTTGGGAAATGAGTTACCGCATGACGGAACATGCCGGCGGCGGGAGAAAGAATCGCCTGTATGATGAAACCATTTCGCTGAAAGCCGGTGAGTACATATTGCGTTACGAATCGGATGATTCGCATTCCTTCAACGATTGGAATGACGATCCGCCGCATGATGCGACCCATTACGGAATTACGTTGTACGCGGTCAAATAAATTCTCGCCGTAACGATCTGATGTTTGACGCATGGGCGGTTGCCGATGGAAGGCGCCGCCCATGATAATTTTTGGAATCATGTCATCGAAAATAAATTTGATCTCAAAAAAAACAAAAGCCGGCCCATCGCAGCCGGCTTTTTGATTTTGATCATGCCCGTTTGAATTATTTTACCTCCAGCAATTCCACATCAAAAATCAATTCCGCATTTGGCGGAATCACCGGCGGGGCGCCGCGCTCGCCGTAACCGAGCTGCGGCGGGATGATCAGCTTGCGCTTGCCGCCGGCTTTCATGCTCATTACGCCTTCATCCCAGCCTTTAATCACTTGCCCAACGCCAATTTGAAACGCGAGCGCTTCATTGCGATCTACCGAGCTGTCGAATTTTGTGCCATTGGCCAAGTAACCGGAGTAATGCACGGTCACATCCTTTTCAGCTTCCGGCGCGGGGCCGTTACCTTCGACGAGATCGATATACTTCAAACCGGATGACGTTGTCACGATTTGCTGCGCCGCCGCCCAACCCGGATAGTTGCCGCCGGCCTCTTGCGCGGCCTGCGGCGTGCTTTTGGGCGCATCACGCGATGATTGGCAGCCAATCATGACGAAGCAAATTAACCAAAATCCATAAATCAGTTTCTGCATAATTTCCTCGATTTTTTAAGTTCGGGCGTTGTTTAAATAAAAGCCAATATAAAAAAAAATTTTCAGAAAAAGAAAACAAATTAAACCTTTTGCAAATGGCCGGCATCTTATTAACAAACGTCACGAACATGCAACGGATCGAATCTGCGAGAGCGGAGGCCATTTTGGAGCGCGAAGTTGAAGGCGGCGCGACCATGATATCGAGTTTGATTCGCCGCGCGCAAACCGGCGACCGCGCCGCGTTCGAACAAATCTATCGCGAGAACGTCGGCCGCGTTTACGCCATTTGTTTGCGCATTTTAGCCAATTCCGCCCGCGCGCAGGAATTGACGCAGGACGTGTTTGTCCGCGCCTGGGAAATGATCGGCACGTTTCGCGGCGAAAGCGCCTTCTCGTCATGGCTCTACCGGCTGACCGTAAATGTCGTGCTCGTGGATTTGCGCGCGAAGAAACGCCGCACCGCCCGCGTGCTGGTCACGGATGATTTATCGGCTTATGATAAAGCAAGCAACCCGGCAAATCCCGGCAGCGCGATCGATCTTGAACGCGCCATTGCGTTGCTGCCGGAACAGGCGCGCACGGTTTTTGTGCTCCACGATATCGAAGGTTATCAGCATGGCGAAATTGCGAAAATCACCGGCGTGGCCGAAGGCACCTCGAAAGCGCAACTGCACCGCGCGCGCAAGCTGTTGCGGGAGACATTGGAAAAATGAGTTGTGAGAAAATTGAACCTCGCCTGCACGACTACATCGACGGCCTGCTGGCCGCAGCCGAAAAACTCGACGTCGAACGGCATCTCGCAACCTGTGTGAATTGCCGCGGCGAAGTGGAATTTTTAAATTCGTTGCGCCGGCAGGTTGCCGCTTTGCCGCTGCACATCGAGCCGCCGCGCGAGCTGTGGCCGGAAATTGCCGATCGCCTAACGCCGAAAACGAGTTGGTGGGCAACAGCGGCGCCGCGACTCAAAAATATTTTTGCCGGCGAAAATTACGCAACCGGCGGTTGGTTCGCGTGGGGCATGCGCGGCGCGGTGGCGGTTGCGGCGCTGGTGTTTGCCATCGGCGGTGTTTGGTTTTTAGTGCAAACCCGCCAATCGGCGTGGCAGGTGGCGCAGTTGGCCGGCGCGCCCAAAATCGGCTCGCAGCGCCTCGTTGCGACTGGACACTTGAAAGTGGGGGAGTGGCTCGAAACTGATGATTCTTCGCGCGCCCAAATTAATGTCGGCATGATTGGACAAGTGGAGATCGCGCCCAAAACGCGGATTCGTCTGGTCCGCTCGCGTTTGACCGATCATCGTTTGGCTTTGGCGCGAGGAAAACTGCACGCCGAAATCTGGGCGCCGCCCCGGATTTTCTTTGTCGAAACCGCCTCCGCGTTGGCCACCGATCTCGGTTGTGAATATACGCTCGAAATGAACGATGACGGCTTCGGCCTTCTGCACGTCACGCGCGGATACGTCGCGCTCGAAAATCAGCAAGGCCCGGAGTCCGTCGTTCCGGCCGGCGCGTTTTGTGAAATTCAACCGAATCGCGGGCCGGGCACGCCGTATTCCGAAAATGCGAGCGAGCCGCTGCGCGCAGCATTGACGCAATTCGATTTTGCCAATGGCGGTTCCGAGGCGATTCGGACAGTTCTCGCAGAAGCGCGCGAGGCGGACAGCTTCACCTTGTTTCATTTGCTCTTTCGCGTCGTTCCGGCCGAGCGCGGCCGCGTTTATGATCGCATGGTTGAATTTGTTTCTCCTCCACCAGGCGCCACGCGCGCCGGCGTTTTGCAGGGCGATCGACGCATGTTGGAATCGTGGGCCGATAAATTCGGCTTGGGAAAATCATGGTGGCGTTACTGGCTGCCGCTGTAACGGTAGCGCCGACATCCTGTCGGCCTGTTGTTTTTGTTGAAAATTTTAAATTAATGTTAACTCAAATTATGAGAGCCCAATCATGAACACAAGAATTTTAAAACTCAAATGCTGCCTGCCAATTATCCAACCCTTGATTGCACTTTGGGTTGTGAGCAGTTTGTTCACGCCGCCGGCTTTTTCCAAAACCGGCGGCGCAAAATGCGGCGCGTGGAAAACCGTCCTCACTTCCAAAGACGAACCCGGCGAGCCGCTGATCGTCTCGGGAACCGTTTATGCGCCGGACGGCAAAATCCCGGCGCCGGGCATTACGGTTTATGTTTATCACACCGACGCCGAAGGCTATTATCGCAAAGGCGCGAACAGCTCGGATAACCCGCGAATCAAAGGCACGATCACCACGAACAGCGAAGGCAAATACGAATTTCGCACCATCAAGCCGGCGGCTTATCCCGGCGGCGGCAACCCGGCGCACATTCATTATGTGCTCTCCGGGAAAGGCTATTCCAAACACAACGACGAAGTCATGTTCGAAGGTGATCCCTATCTCACGCCAAGTGATCGGAGCTCGCCCAGTGTGCGACCGTTGACGCGTGACAAAGATGGAGTGTGGCGATGCGTTTATGATATCAAGCTGAAGCAAAAATAGCAACGCGGAGTGACAAACTTCAGTTTGTCCTGCTCGCCCGGTTTCTCACAGTACAAATTCCGCCGTAGTTGAATCATCGCTGAATAGTCACCAAAAATATCAAGGAGAGAGAATCATGAAACGCGCCATGAGCAAGCTAATTTTTATTTTCGTGTTTGTTGGCGCCCTGGTTGAGAGTTGTCATACTCAATCGCCGGCGCCCTCCCAAACGCCTCTTTTCACAGTCAGTCGCGCCGGGCTCGCCATTCGCCGTCGGAATCCGGCCGGTGGACGTTGCCGTTGGTGAGGTGAATGGAGACGGCAAGCTTGACATTCTCACAGCCAATGGGGGAAGCAACGATGTGACCGTATTGCTCGGCAACGGCAAGGGTGATTTTAAGGCGGCGCCCGGCTCACCGCTCACGGCTGGCACTGCGCCGCATCTCATCATCCTTGCTGATCTGAATCGGGACAACAAGCTTGACCTTGCCTTCACTGGCCATGATAGCTACGATGCGATGGTCTGGCTCGGCAACGACAGCGGCAGTTTCACACCTGCGTCTGACTCACCGTTCACTGTCCTCAACGAGATGCCGCCTCACAATCATGGACTTGTCATCGGTGACGTCAATAACGACGGCAATCTCGATCTTGCCACTAGCAATCATGGGCATCATAGCGTGTCGGTTTTGTTGGGCAATGGCAAAGGCAACTTCACACCTGCCGCGGGCTCGCCTTTCCTGGTTGGCCGGGGACCATATCCGCTGACGGTAGCGGATTTGAACCAACACGGCAAGCTCGATCTCGTTACACCGAATGTTGCGAGCAATAACGTGACGGTGCTGCTGGGCGATGGCAACACGAGCTTCGCGGCCGCCGCCGGTTCGCCGTATCCGGTTCGCAACCGTCCCTACAATGCCGCGATTGGCGAAATAAATGGCGACGCCAAGCTCGACCTGATCATCACGCACGATGACATTAACGACATGACGATTTTGTGGGGCGATGGCAACGGCGGTTTTAAGCCTGCACCTAACTCGTCTTATAACCTCGGGCGTCGTGGTTACAAAGTCATTACTGTTGATGTCAATAATGATGCGAAAAAAGATTTGATTGTCAGCCATCCTCTCAGCAGCAGAAATGTCACTGTGCTATTGAATGATGGCAGCGGCGGTTTTACCGCCGCGCCCGGTTCTCCATTCTCAGCCGGGCGTGAGCCAAACAGCCTGGCTAGCGGTGACATGAACGGCGATGGCAAACTCGACATTGTCGCCGCCAATTTTGCCGGCAACGATGTCACGATCTTGTTTGGCAAGTGACAAGAATGCTCTTGTAAATTTTCGCCGGCGGCGTTAAATTGGTTTATGCCCGATTATCCCAAACTCGTCGTCGCTAGCACCGCCGGTGAAATTTTCGATCTTCCTGATTTCCACGCTGCCGGACGTAGCGGCCGCGAAATTTATCCTCTCGATCCCGCGGTTTTGATCCCCTTGCCGGAGAACAGTCGGCTTTATTTTTTGCCGCAGCGTACGCCGCTGGCGTATGCGCGTAAAGACCGTGTCCGTCGCCAACTCGAGGACTACATGGCGGTCGCTGCCTTTTTGCCGCCCGGCTACACGATATTCTCCGTCGCCGCTTATCAGCGTCAAGCCGAAGCGCCGCTGCTGCCGATTTATGCTTACAGCGCCGTATGCTGGTATCGCGACCAATTCCATGTTCCAGCCATGCGCGTCGATGACGATGTAAAACATGATCCCGCGCAATTTTCTTTAAACAAAATTAAAAAACTCGTTGAACGGCGGCGCGAGCAATTTCCCGGCAATCGCCTGATTTCGCATCACGGCATTAACTGCGCGTTGCGTTACGGTTGTCCTAATGCGCAAAATTTATTTTTGCAGCGTTGGGAAGCGCCGATTGCGGTTTCCGCTGCGTGCAATGCGGCCTGCGTTGGCTGCATTTCCGAGCAGCCGGCGGACACGGTGCAATCGCCGCATGATCGGCTAACGTTTGTGCCGACCGTCGAAGAAATCGTTGAGATCGCCGTGCCCCATCTCGACAGTGCTCCACGGGCCATGATCAGTTTCGGACAGGGCTGTGAAGGCGAGCCGCTGTTGCAGGGAATGCTCATTGCCGCTGCCATCAAAAAAATTCGCCAGCAAACTTCCTCGGGCACGATTCATCTCAACACTAATGGGAGCCGCCCGGAAATGGTTTCGCGCTTGATCGAGGCGGGTCTCGACAGCATTCGCGTTTCACTCAACAGCGTGCGCGAGCCGATTTACACGGCCTATTATCAACCGCGCGGTTATCATTTTGGCGACGTCGTCGAAAGCATTCAGCGCGCGCGACGCAGCGGACTTTGGACTTCCATTAATTATCTCTCGTTTCCCGGCGTCACTGACGACGCCGACGAGTTTGCGGCGCTCTCGCGTTTGATTGAGGCCTCGGAATTAAACATGATTCAATGGCGTAATTTGAATATCGATCCGGACTGGTATGTTGAAAGTATTGCGCTGCGCGAGTCATCAAAGTTTTTGGGGATGCCAGACTTGCTGCAAAAAATTCGCGCGAGATTTCCGCAGGTTCGATTTGGGTATTTCAACCCGCCCGTGAAATGAGCGAAGTCGGACTTGCGCAAAACACGTGTTGAAGCCTGAAATATCCAATGCGCAAGTCCGACTTCACAACACTTGCAATCTCACCGTTTTTTCTTTATCTTAATAAAGCGATTCAATCCACATCCGGGCGTTTAATTTTCAATAGCGAATTCTTCATGCGGCAATATACCTATCACTGGCTGGATGTTTTTACCTCAGAGCCATTTGGCGGCAATCCGCTGGCGGTTTTCCCGGAGGCGGAGGGCCTGACCGATGCAGAAATGCAAAACATCGCGCGCGAGCTTAATCTTTCGGAAACGACGTTTGTGCTGCCGAGCGCGCAACCGCCGGCGCAATTTCGCGTACGAATTTTTACGCCGATCAACGAGTTGTCGCTTGCGGGCCATCCCGTCGTCGGCACGCATTTTTTGCTGGCCGCGTTCGGGCGTTACAAGCTGCAATCTCCGGTCACGCGCATTTATCAGGAAGTCGGCGTCGGCGTTCTTCCGGTCGATCTGCTCTGCCCAAACGGCCGCGTCGAGCGCGTGCGCATGACGCAGGCCCCGCCGCAGTTTCGCAGCCGCGTTTCGGATCTCGGTGAGCTGGCGGCCGCGCTGGGATTGCAGACGAATGATTTGCTCGGCGAAGCCGCATGGCCGCAGGTGGTTTCGACCGGCGTGCCGCAACTCATGATTCCCGTGCGCGATCTTGACGTGTTGCGCAAAATATCGCCGAATCTTCCAGCTTTGCGCGCGCTTTGCGACGAATTGAATACGGACATGACGTATGTTTTTGCGCTGGAAAGTTTTGATCGCACCGGCCGCACGCACGGACGCTTTGTCAGCGGCCATTATCATTTTGAAGATCCGGTGACCGGCAGCGCCTCCGGCGCAATGGCGGCCTATCTCGTGCATCACGGTTTGTTGGCTGGCAATAATGATGCGCCGGTGGAATGGATTCACGAGCAGGGACATTTCATGCAGCGCCCCGGCCGCGTTTACATCACCGTTCACGGCCAAAAAGGAAATGTTCACACCGTGCAGGTTGCCGGCGATGCGGTGATTATGGGGAAGGGCGAAATTTTTTTGGGATGATCATAGCGCAGGCTTCCAGCCTGCGAACAAACGAAGCAGGCAAGATGCCCACGCTACAATTCATAGTGAAATACGCGATGATGGAATCATCCTCAGATTATAAAAAGACGCGTTTAGTCGGCCTCGCAGTCCTTGATGCGTCAAACCGTTAAATTGAAAAAGCTGGACGAAAGATGATGCGAACACGATTGTATATATTTTGTTGTTTGCTTTTCACGATGGCCTACCCCGTCTCCGCCGAAAAGAGATGGACGATTCAAAACGTCGACATCACCGCGCGTGTGGATTCTGCCGGCTATATGATGATTGAAGAAAAGCGCGCTTATCGCTTTGGGGGAAAATTCAGTTACGCTTTTTACGAGCTGGCGCTGGCGGGCCTTCAGGAGGTCGATCAAATTCAAGTGAGCGAAAATGGCGATCCCTATCAATTGAGTGAAGACAAAACACCCGGCACTTTTTCTATTGAACGCGATACTAAAAAACTTGTGATCCGCTGGCAGTTTCGTGGTGAAGTGCGCCACGCTTCCGGCGAACTTCGTGAATTTACGTTGCGATTTCGCGTGCTCGGCGCGGTGCGCGTGCATCGCGACGTTGCCGAGTTGTACTACAAATTTGTCGGCACGGGTTGGGATCGCGCGAGTGAGCGCGTTCGCGTCTCGATTGCATTGCCGCCGGAAATTCGCCGTGATGAATTAAAAGCATGGGCGCATGGCCCGCTGCACGGCAATCTTACAACTCTTCCTAATAATTTTGTAGAACTGTCGATTGATCATCTGCCGCCCCGGCAGTTTTGGGAAGGCCGCGTGATTTTTCCGGCGCAATATATCCCGGCAGCTTTGCCGGCTTTGCGCGATGATCGCGAAGCTTTGCCGGAAATTTTATCGCAAGAATCGCGTTGGGCCGAAGAAGCTAATCGCAAACGCGCCGAGGCCGTGGCGCATCGGCAGCGGCAGGAAGCCAATCGCGCGCAATATTTCTCGTGGCTGTGGTTCGGAATGGCGGCGGGAATTCTTTTCTTTCTTTACATGTATCAACGTTTCGGACGCAGCTTGCAAAACCCGCAAATGAGAATAACTTCCAAACCGCCGACCGAGATGCCGCCGGCTGTGGCTAATTACACCTGGAATGCGCATCAATTAAGCGGCGGCGCGTTGTTGGCAACTTTGTTCGATCTCGCCGGCCGCGACTATTTACGTCTGCGACATCAAAAAATTGAGAACAAGAAAAATTGGTTTTCCTCAACGAAGCAGGAGGTAACCATCTTTTTTGACGAAGAAAAAATTCGCTTTGAGGCCTCGGCGCTGCTGCCTTATGAACGCCAGCTTCTCGAATTTTTACGAACCGATTTGGCGAAAAATCGCCGCCGGCTCGGTTTGGAGGAAATCAAAAAGCAATCGGCAAAATTTCAAAAGTTCTTTGGCCAATGGAAAAAAGCCGTGGCGTTGCAAGCCGGCGAGCCAAAGTTGTATGATTCGATATCGGTGCGTGCCAGCGTTATAACGTTGTTGGTCTGGTTGATCATTGGCGCGGCAAACGTGTTCGCTATTTATGCGATGGGCGACGCGGCGAATCCATTTGCGGTTGTATCTTTTTGCCTCGCGCCATTCTCCTTTTCTATTTTACGCTATAATCCGGAAACTGCAAAAAAGCTGGATCGTCTAAAATCCTTTCGCGATTATCTCAAACGGTTTCCGCAAACGCATCAACAGCACGGCGCGAATTGGCAGCAAGTTGACAGGCTTCTCGTCTATGCCGTTGCTTTAGGTCTCACTGGTGCGCAAACCAAACCTCTAATTGCGATCGTTGAACGCGAGCGCGGCGCCGGCGTTTTCCCATGGTTTATTTATGCGAATGGCAATACGACAACCGGCATTAGCTCAGCCATGGCCGCGATGGTTGACGCCGCCGGCATGACGATGAGCTCGGCAAGCGGCGCCGGTGGCGGCGCCTCCGGCGGTGGAGGAGGTGGCGCTGGCGGTTCGGGTGGCGGCGCGGGGTAGACTGAGTAAAAAAGTGGCAACCGTTATCCATTGGGCTGTGAACTTCTCAATAAAATGAAAAAGCGATTATTTCATCTCACCAACTTTTTTTTACTGATCGGCGGAAGTTTGGTCGGCTACACGCTTTATGCCAGTTTACAACACACCATGAGTTGGGCGAAGCTCGTGCTGTTTTGGACCGGCTGCGGCGCGATTGCATTTTTTTTAGGTTATCACTTGTACGCCCGCTCGCCCGAAACCTGGCAGGGCCGGCGGATTCGCCGTTACAGTTTGCTGCATCGCGCCACTTGCGCGGTGTTGTTGATTCTCGGCATCTTCGCGGCAGTGGGATTCAGTTACCGCACTTGGCAAGGCTGGCAGTTGCCGGCGTTGTATTGGAAGCCCATCGGTGTCAGTCAAATCGAACGTGACCGTGGTGAAGTTCGTCTGGCCGTTGGCAATCAACGTTATCATCGCGCCATTGCATTGCGGGAAATCCAGCTCATCACGTTGAGCGATCCGCTGCCGCGCGGCAAATCCATTTCAGCCAGCTTGCGCCTCGACTCGCTCAAGCTGCCGCTGCAAAACAAATCCGGCCAGATTCCTCGTTTCAATTTCAATCCGGTTTTTCCAATTCCCCCGATTGAACGGCGCGAATTGAGATTGGCTTTTCACGCCGGCGAAGCGCCCGCTATTTTTCAAGTGCAGGCGCTTTATCAGGAAAATGGCGCGGCGGATTTACACACGCAAACTTTGGCGCCGTACGTTTTGCTCGAACGCCAGCAAGCCGCGCTGATTGAATTTTCCGAGCTGGCGGCTCACGCGCGTCAGCCGTCGCACACCAACCAGGGCAATTTCATTCATGCGCTCGGTCGCAGCCGCCATCCGCTCGCGCTCGGCGTATTATTGGAGTTGTTGAAAGTACACGATGTGCGCATTCAAGGCCTCGTTTGTGAAGCGCTGGCCGTGCTTGGCGATTCTCGCGCCGCGCCGGCTCTTATTGAATTGGCCCAAAAATCAAAGAATCCGCAAGCTTTTCGCGCGCTCGGCGAATTGCCGAGTAAAATGGCGGTCGAATTTCTGATCGAAGTTTTGAAAAAAAACCAAGAAGCCTTTTTGCGCGCGGAAGCGGCGGAGGCGCTGGGACGCATCGCCGTTCTCACGCCCGCAAAGTTTGCGCGCGCCATTTCCGCGTTGATTTCCACGCTGCGTTATGGCAACAACGAGGATGCGTTGGTGCAACGCGAAGCGATTCTGGCGCTGGCGCGGATCAGCGATTCGTTGGCGGTGCCGGTTATTCTCGATTACGCCAATCATCGCCATTCCGGCCAAGCCCTGCGCAACCTGCTTGACGCCACGGCGATTTTAGGCGACAAATGGCTCATGCCCGCATTGGGAAAATGGATACAAGATTGGCGCGGCTACAATCTCGACCTCGACGATTTACAGTTGTTGTTGAACTACTTGGTGGTGACGAAGCATCACGACATGCTGCAAGTGTTGATCGAAACGCTCGACATCGAAATCAGCCCGGAAGCGCAAGCCCAAATTGTTTATGCGTTATTTCAATTAACCGGCAATGATTTTGGGGTACTGCAACATCCCGTGCTCAATCTCGCCACGGAAAAATCCAACCGCCAAATTCTTAATCAATGGCAAAAATGGTGGAAACAGGCGCAGCAAGATTCTCTCTTTCGCGAACAAATTAAACCGATAGGATAAACTGAATGCTGTTTACTTGTGTTCGCTAACCAGCGATCAGTCAACAGTATTCAGTTATCAGCAATTAGCAACCAGCCATGCTCCAACCTTTTCTCGAACATCTCCGCCAATATCTTCTCGTCGGTGACGGCGCGATGGGCACGATGATATATGCTCAGGGCATTCCGCTCGCGCAAAGTTTTGACGAGCTTAATCTCACGCAGCCAACGATCATTCAAAATATTCATCGCGCTTATGTCGAGGCCGGCGCGCAAGCTTTGGAGACGAACAGCTTCACGGCTAATCGGCTCAGATTGGCGCGTTTCGGTTTGGAAAATCACGCGAGCGAAATCAATCAGGCCGCGGTGTTGCTCGCGCGCGAAGCGGCGAATGGAAAAGCCTACGTGCTCGCCTCAATCGGGCCGGTGCGCGATCGTGAAAGCGACGAAATCGAAACTTCTCGCATGCGCGACGTGCTGGCCGAGCAGGTTTCCGCGTTGGCAACGGCCAATCCGGATGCGCTCATCTTTGAAACGTTTACATATGTGAACGAGCTTGAAATCGCGGTGAGCGCCGCGCGGCGCTTGACGAGCTTGCCGATCATCGCACAAGTCGTGGCCGATGAAGAAGGCTACACGCGTGACAGCCAACATATTACCACGGCGTTTCGCCGATTGCGCGAGCTCGGCGCTGACGTCGTCGGCATCAATTGCGCCAAAGGTCCGGCGGGCATCCTGCATGCGCTGCGCGAAATTCCGCTTGAAAATGATATTTTACTTTCCGCGTTTCCGAATGCCGGATTGCCGGCGTTCGTCGATGGCCGCTACATTTATCTTTCCACGCCGGATTATTTTGCCGAGAGCGCGCTCAAGCTGCGCGAACAAGGCGTGCGCTTGATCGGCGGCTGCTGCGGCACCACGCCGAAACATATTCGCGCCATTGCCGAAGCGTTGCGCGGACTTGATCCCGTTCGGGAAAAGCAAGCGATCGTTCATCTGCAACCGCGATCGCCGCAAGTGCCGGCCGTTACCGAACCGGAATTTTTAAAAAATGTCAAAAAACGTCCGACGATTATCGTCGAGCTTGATCCGCCGCGCGATTTGGAGCATGAGAGCATTTTGCGCGGCGCCATTGAATTAAAACGCGCCGGCATTGATGCGCTCACCATGGCTGACAGCTCGCTCGGCATCACGCGGATGAGCAACATGGCGCTCGGCTATTTGGCGAAACAAAAAACCGGCCTGCCGATGATCATTCATCTTTCTTGCCGTGATCGCAATCTCATCGGCATGCAGGCGGAGCTGATGGGCCTGGACGCGCTCGGCATGGACACCGTGCTCGCGCTCACCGGCGACCCGGCCAAATTCGGCGATCAGCCCGGCGCGACTTCGGTTTATGATCTCAACTCGTTCAATTTGATTTCGATGATCAAGCGCATGAATCAAGGCATTGCGTTTTCCGGCCGGACGATGAAGCAGGCAAGCCGGTTCACCGTCGGCGTCGCCTTTAATCCGAATGTGGATCGCATTGAAACTCAGGTGAGTCGTTTGCGTAAGAAAGTTCAGCTCGGCGCGGATTTTGTGATGACGCAGCCGATTTTCGAGTGGCGCAAAGCGGTCGAAGTTTATGAAGCGACGCGGCCATTCAATATTCCGGTTTTCATCGGCATCATGCCGTTGGTCAGCGGCCGCAACGCCGATTTTCTTCACAATGAAGTCCCCGGCGTCGAGATTCCGCTGAAAGTGCGCGAGCGCATGTACCGTTTTGAAGGCGAGCGCGCCCGGCGCGAGGGCGTTACCATTGCCGCTGAAATTTTGGAAAGCGTGTTGGATTATTTCAACGGCATTTATTTAATAACCCCCTTCGTGCGCTGCGAAATGATTCTCGAATTAGTCGAAACCTGCCGGCGTTTGAGCTTGCGGCCATCAACGAAACGCGTGAAAGAAGGATAATGGAAATGATAAAAAAGCCTCATCAGTTGTTGCTTTGGTTTGCTGCTGTTGCCGGTTTGATCATCGGCGCTTATTTGATGCCGCAGGTGAATCCTTTTTTTGCCAGCCGCCCGGCGCTCACCCGCGGCGAAGCCAAAACTCTCGTGGAAGATTATCTTCGGCAACAGGGATTCGAAGTCGGCGATTTTTTTAATGATGCCATCTTTCTATATGACGTCACCGGTTTGGATTATTTGATGGGCGAATTTGGCGTCAAGCCGGTGATTGCAATGGGACGCGACGATCGCCTGCCGTTGTCGTGGTGGCAATTCAATTATTATCGCAACGCGCCGAAAGATCAGCAGCAGGAGAGTTATCTGGCTCGCGTTTCGCCTTCGGGAAAGTTATTGGCTTTTAAATATACGCCGCCCGATTCCGTTGCCGGCGACACGTTGAGCAACGCCGCCGCCTTGCAGCTGGCGCAACGCGCATTGCAAAACTGGCCCGCCATCCAATTTGCCGATTTCAAGCTCGAGCAATCGACCAGCACAAAAAAGATCAAACGAACCGATCATCGTTTGATCTTTGCGAGAACGCACGCCTCGTTGGGCGAAGGCGCCGAAGCGCTCGAAGTGAATATCGCCGGCGCGCGGCTGGCGGGAATTACGCATTCGTTCCGCGATCCGCAGCATTTTATTGCGACCTCCGGCGTCGTCGGCCCGGTGAATCTGTTGATCAACACCGTTTCGGTGACAGTTTACGTCGTCCTGCTTTTCACCGTGCTCATCGCATTCTTGCGCAAATACCATGAAGGCGAGATCGGCGTGCGCACCGGTTTGTGGTTGGGCGGCATCGTGTTCTTTTCAATGTTCGCTTTGATGATCAATATTTGGGAGCGCTTTGGTTACGGCACGAATTTCGGCCCGATCAGCCCGGTGATCTCGAAGTTTATTTTGTTGGGAATACAAATTGTTTTCACTTTTTCGATGATGGGGCTAACCGTGCTCGGCGCCTGGACGGTTGGAGAACATTACCTGCGCACCGACCGGCCGCGGCTTTTGTCCGGCGTCGACAGCGTTTTCCGAAAACGCTGGATGACCAAAAACATTGGCCGCGAGCTGCCGGCAGGATTTGCGTTCGGCCTCGTGCTCTTCGGCGGCATCCAGTTTTTGATTTATCTGATGATTCACCAATTTGGCGCTTTGCCGCGTTTGAGCTTCACAGGCTTGACGCCCTTTGACGGCTATCTGCCGTTGCTCTCCGTCATCGTTTTTATGCTGCTCGCCGCTTTTTTTGATGAGATCGCTTTTCGCTTGTTCCTCATTTCGATGCTGCACCGCAAGCTGAAATCGCCGGCTCTCGCCATCATTCTTGCCGGCGCGTGCTACGGATTTTTCCTCATTTTTTTTGGCGAGCATTATGGCTTTCGCCCGGCCGCTTATGTTTTAATTCCCTTCATCGCGCTCGGCGTGGCGCAGGGTTTTATTTTCCGGCGTTACGGCCTGCTCGCCTCGATGACCTCCGGCATGGTTTTCTATGGGCTGGGTTTTATTGGCCCGTTGTTGGGAAGCGCTTCGCCATTTTTTATCGGCTCCGGAATCGCCGGCATCGCTTTGCTGTTTGGCGCGCTCGTTATCGGCTGGATCGGCGCGCGCCGCGGCGAAGAGTTTGATTACAAACCGGAAGACGAGCCGGCGCACGTTCGTCGCATTAAAGAGCGCGTGCGCTTGCAAAAAGAATTGGAGATTGCCCGCCGCGTGCAACTGCATTTGTTGCCAAAAGAAAATCCGCAGTTGAATGGTTTTGATATTGCCGGCGCCTGTTTGCCCGCCCTCGAAGTCGGCGGCGATTATTATGATTTCGTCGATTTGCCCGACGGCAAGCTTGGCATCGCCGTCGGCGATGTTTCCGGCAAAGGCGTCCCCGCCGCGATTTATATGACGCTCACCAAAGGCATCTTGCAGTCACACGCCGAAGAAGATCCCTCGCCCAAACACGTGTTGAGCAAAGTGAATCATTTGATGTATCGCACCATCGAACGCAATTGGTACGTCAGCATGTTTTACGCGGTGCTCGATAGCAAGCGCAGTCTCCTAAAATTTGCGCGCGCCGGCCACAATCCGGCGATTGTTTTCAGCAGCGGCAAAAGCGAAACGCGACTCTTGCAAACCGCCGGTATCGGTTTGGGCCTCGAAAGAGGCGAGCTTTTTACTAAAACATTGGTGGAAGGCGAAATCCAACTTTCCCCCGGCGACACGCTGGTTTTTTACACCGATGGCTTCACCGAAGCAATGAACAGCGACCTCGAAGAATTTGGCTCGGAACGCTTTCTCGATTTGCTGCATCGTTTCAACAACGGCTCCGCTGCGCAGCTCGTGCAGCATGCCTTCGACGAAGTCCGCCAATTCGCCGGCGACCATCCGCAACACGATGACATGACGATGGTGGTGTTGAAGGCGTATTAGTGGCTTAATTAAAATAAAAAAGAGCATGATGCAAAAAATGTGCACCATGCTTTTTCCGCAGCGCGCTCTTTAATTATCTCGCCTTCGGCCCGGCCTCGCAGATTTCTTCCGTCACCTCATTCGCAAACTGCTCGAAATTCTTCTGAAACAAGCCGGCGAGATGTTTGGCCTTTTCATCATAGGCATTGCCGTCCTTCCACGTGTTGCGCGGCTTCAAGACGTCGTTTGGCACGTTCGGGCAACTCGTCGGAATGTGCAAGCCAAAAATCGGATCGGCCTCGGTGGCGATTTTGTCGAGACTGCCGTTCAACGCGGCATGCACCATCGCGCGGGTGTAAGCGATTTTCATGCGTTGGCCTTCGCCAAACGGGCCGCCGGTCCAGCCGGTGTTCACCAGCCAGCAACTCACTTTATGCTCGGCAATTTTCTCTTTCAGCATTTTGGCGTAAACCGTTGGATGCAGCGCCATGAATGGCGCGCCGAAGCAGGTGCTGAATGTCGCTTGCGGCTCTTTGCCGAGGCCTTTTTCCGTGCCGGCAACTTTCGCCGTGTAGCCGGAGAGAAAATGATACATCGCCTGCGCCGGCGTGAGTTTCGCAATCGGCGGCATCACGCCAAACGCATCGGCGGTGAGCATGATGATATTTTTCGGGTGGCCGCCCATGCCGCTCTCCTCCGCGTTGGGAATGTAATCAAGCGGATAAGCCGCGCGCGTGTTTTCAGTGAGCGTCGCATCATCGAGATCGAGGCGGCGGGTGACTGAATCGAGCGTGACATTTTCCAGCACCGTCCCGAAACGGCGCGTGCATTCGTAAATTTGCGGCTCCGCCTCTTTGGAAAGCCGAATGACTTTCGCATAGCAGCCGCCTTCGTAGTTGAACACGCCGTGATCGCT
>Ga0247727_10006354_pt1 | contig 23287 bp, 24 predicted proteins | sample WisWelCaveWW1625_FD_202498 | JGI IMG/M metagenome (GOLD analysis project Ga0247727, IMG submission 202498) | Biofilm microbial communities from Wishing Well Cave, Virginia, United States - WW16-25 | ecosystem: Environmental > Aquatic > Deep subsurface > Groundwater > Cave microbial mat | place...
CACCCTGGCTAAATCCTGAGGCGCGATCCCCGGCCCCGTATCCTGGATGGTCACGGTGAGATACCCGCCCTCGACGCCGGTCGAGAGGGTCAGGTGGCCTCGGGCGTTCATCGCCTGCACCGCATTGATGACCAGGTTCACGAACACCTGATGCAACTCGCTCGGATTGGCCTGCATGTCCGGAACCGGCGCATAATTTCGAACGATGGTCACCTCATCGAGCATGGTGGAGAACGCCGCCATCTTGATGGCCTCGTCGAGCAATTGCGGAATCTGGACGTCCGTCATCTCGGGCATCTGGCCGGTCTGGGCGTAGAGATTCAGCCCCTTGGTCATTTCCGAGAGCCGCCTGGTCAACGCGACAATTTCACGGCTGTATTCGTTGACGATGGCGGGATCCGCCTCGCCTTGCAGGTGCTGGGCGAACCCCATGATGCCATGGAGGGGATTGTTGAACTCATGGGCGATGCCGGCGGTAAAAATGCCGAGTGTCGAGAGCTTCTCGGCATGCGCGAGATGCTCGTACATCTCATGCTCTTCCTGGATCAGGCTCCAGATCAGCCTGGCGGCGGTTCCCCCCAGCACTTCGGCTTTTGGCGACTTGTGCCGGGCGATCAGCGCAGGGATCGCCGGGTCGCCGGTCACGTCGATGATCAGGTTCGCTTCGTCCCGGGCGACCAGCCAGGCGGCATCCGACGTCGTCGGGATGTAGTGGTAGCGGGCCAGTTGCAGGCCGGGGGCATCGGGGTTGCTGTCCGCCACGCCGAGAACCCGAATGCCCGCACAGCGGGTCAGCAATTCGATCAGGGCGGAGCCGCCTTTTCCGGCGCCAAGGATGACGACGATGAGCGACTGCTCGGCAGCTGTCGGCTTCATGCTCGACCTCGGCTCCGCCGGCCACGATTGGCCGGCGGGCGGTGTCGGTGAGACCGGACGAACCGGTCCCGCGTTCGTCAGGTGTTGCAGATGGTGCGCTGCTCCGCCGCTTTGGAGACGGCGGCGAGCAGTTTTTCCTTCTCGACCGGCTTGACCAGATAATCCACGATGCCCTGCTTCATGAGCGACGTGGCCAGGTTCAGGTCTGGAAAACCGGTTTGCACGATGATCTGCACGGAGGGGTACTGAGTCCTGAAGTAGTGAATGGCTTCGACGCCGTTGATCTTCGGCATCCGGATGTCGCAGAGGATGACATCAACTGTCAGCGGGTTCTCGCCGGTATTCAGGACCTCGATCGCTTTTTCGCCATTTTCGGCTTCGATCACCTCGTAGCCGGCTTTGGTGAGGGTGAGGCGGGAAATCTTGCGGATGCTTTCCTCGTCGTCGACGACGAGGACGACTCCCAGGCTGGGAGTTTCCCGATCATGTACTCCGAACGGCCATAGTGCCATGGCGCCCTCCTTGTGTGGAACCCACTGCCTTGGACCTATCAATGAGTACGATGAATGGGACGGTTAAAATAATACTCCTTTCCCAATTGAATGCAAGGGGGGTGAACGCCGCTCTGGGACTAGCTAACACGCGCGGCGGTGTTTTTGATCGCCAGCCGGACGTTGCGAAGAAAACCGGAATGTTTGGCGCGTTTGAGTGGGCTCTGCCGGAAGGTTGAAGCAAACGTGTGCTCATCCATGCCTGCGAGTTGATCGAGATCGGGGGCGAGCGACAGCGGCGTCGGCTGAAAGGCCGGTTCAGTGGTCGGCTGGGCATTGACGTTAAATGGACAGACGTCCAGGCAATCATCGCAGCCAAAGATGCGGTTCCCGAGTTTGGGAGCCAGATCGGCCGGAATCTCGTCGCCGGGTTTGTGCAGCTCGATGGTCAGATACGAAATGCAGCGCCGGGCATCCACGACATAGGGTTCCGTGATCGCGCCGGTCGGGCAGGCTTTGATGCAAAGACTGCAGGAGCCGCAGAGATCGGTCGCCGGCTCGTCGGGTTCCAACTCCAGCGTGGTCAGGACTTCGCCCAACACCAACCAGGAGCCGTAGCGGGTGGAGACGATGTTGGAGTGCTTGCCGATCCAGCCGAGGCCTGCCTGCTGAGCCCAGGACTTTTCCATCACGGGGCCCGTGTCCACGTAGGAGCGGGTCTCCGTACCTGGCACCAAGACCTTGATCCGACATTCCAACTGCTCCAACCGGGCCTGGAGCATGTTGTGGTAATCCTTGCCCCAGGCATAGCGCGCGATACGGCCATGTCCGGGCCGCTCGTCCGCCCGATGATCGGTGTAATAGTTCATGCCCACGGAGATCACTGAGCGGCAGCCGGCCAGGACGGCCTGTGGATCGGCGCGCCGGGACGGTTCGCGGGCCATCCAGCCCATCGCGCCCTGGTAGCCCCGTCGGAGCCACTCGCTCAGGCGGGCAGAGAGAGAATCGGGGTGCGAGGCTGCATGGTTCTGGATGGCGCGGCTGATGCCGATGGCGTCAAAACCGATCGTGCGGGCTTCCTGTTTGATGGTGTCAGCCAGAAACTGAGAGTTCATGGGGACCGTCCAAAGTCTGTAAAGTCATCAAGTCTTCTTCGCAGTCATCAAGTCCTTAAAGTCGTAAAGTCATCAGGTCGTTTGGACTTTATGACTTGACGGACTTTCGGACTTGATAGACATGACCCCGATAGACTTTCAGACCATGATTCTGCTACTTCCGCTGGGAGCAATCAAATTTCACGATGAACTGAACAGAACAGTGTCCGGTCTTGCACTTTCCGCAGGTGCCGGTGATACGGGTTTTCCAATCCGTAGCCTTGTCATCGAATTTGCACAGGGTATTGCCGCCTTTTGAAATGCTCGTCCAGGGTCTGATCGAGCCGGGGAAATGGGCGACGACGCAGCCGGTTGGGATGGGGACTTGGCACGTGTGCTGTGTGTCGCCTTTGGCCATGCCAAAACTGCAATTAAACTCGGTGGTGGCGACGGATTCCGACAGCGGCGGTGGGCCAGGCACCGCGTACGATGCTTCGGGCGTCGCAAGTACGGTTATGCCGAACAGGCCCATGGCAAAAACAGTGCGAGCAATATCCAGTGGATGCATACGGCCTCCTGTGCGCGGCATCCTAGCATGGCGGGCGTAGTTGCGGCGAACGGGACGCCTGCGTAGAATCGTTCTACCAACGGTGAACGATGAAGACCGAACGGATCGTACAGGCAGTGTCGGGGATAATAGGGATCGCCGTGATCGGCGGCGCGGCTCTTGCTGCGGACATGCCCTCGACCATGCTGGAGATTCACGACGATCCCGCCGGGGGGAAGAAAGCCACGGCCACGCTGCGCATCGCAGCGCCTCCCGACGCCGTGCGCGCGGTGCTGAGCGACTACGAACGGTGGCCCGATCTCTTCGACGGGCGATTTCGCATGGCCAAGCTGGAGCGTCTGGACGGGCGCGTCGTGACTGATCTCCTGATCAAACGATTACCGTTGCCGGGCGAGATGCGCCTGCTGTGTGAAACACGGGAACTGCCGGGCGGCGAGATTGTCACCAGCCTGATCGAAGGGGACTTCAAACGCTACTACCGCCGGTGGCGGTTCGTGCCGGAAATGAACGGCAGCGCCGTGCAGACGCGCGCGGAGATGGAGTTGCTGGTCGATATGGACTCGTGGGTGCCGGACTGGCTCTTTGCGACGATGCTGCGCCGTGATCTGGAGACGCACTTCAAAATTTTGCGCGAGCGGGCGCTCGCACATGCCGGAACTGCCCAGGCTCCTTAGGGAGTCTGCCCCTTATACGAAATCAGCAGTTCGCCGTTCAGGACCTGCACGTTGGCGATGTGCGGCGGGAGCGTGAATTTCTCCCGGTTGGTCGGAGAGTCGAACAGGCTCGATGTGGCGCTGCCGAGCGTGGCCTTCGGGATCGGCAGGGTGCCGATCATTCCCTCTGCCGCATCCAGGCGGATGCGGCCATCCTTCACTTGCAATTTACCCGTCAGTTGAAGCGTCACATCCTTCCCGTACAGCGTAAACAGCGTATAGGCCTGGATCTGATCGCCGACGAGATGGAGCTTGATGTCCTTCATGGAGGATTGAACCTGCTGCTGGGTGGGTTGTCCGCCTCCGGCCGGAGCCGTGCCTCCGGACGAGGCCAGATTGGCCTGCAGCCAGGCGTTCAATTCGGCTTCGGTGAGCGGCATGGAAAAGGATTGGCCCTGCATGGCGGCTTCCTGAGCAGCGAGGAATTTACCGCCCACTTTCTGCGCGCCTTCCGGATCGATCGCCACCGTCGGCGGAGGGGCTTGTCTGAACATCATGAACAGGGCGGCCAGGCATCCCAGCACGATGGCCCATCTGGCAAGGCGGAACAATTGCGAAAACAGCCCGGGGCCGGGAGGCGGCGGGGTGATCGCTTTCATCCTTTCGATGGCCGCCTGTTCTTTGCTCATTTCCGGCGGGGGCGGAGCATAGGCCGGCGTCGCCTCCTGCGACGGCTTATAGCGCGCGATGACGATTCCGCACTTGACGCAGTCCGGGCTTTCCGGCTGCTCGAAGCCGCACTTCGGGCAGGTCATCATAGACGGCGGTCCGCCCTGTGTTCCAGATGGTTTAAGCGTGAGTTCCATAGGGTTGGGGCGGCATTGTGCCGGGAAACGGTTCGTAAATCAAGCTGCGGGATGTTCAGGGGTACGTAAATTCAGCCAATTCCGTTTTGTCCAGCCCCTGTTTTACCAGCGTATCGATGTCAAGTCTTCGCTCGACCTTTCGGATATGATCCAGGCTGGTTCTGGTGCTGGGATGGAGCGGCACGAACAGCTTGCAGCAGTCCTGGTCGGGCTCGATGGAGGTCTCGAAGGTGCCGATCCGCTGTGCCTGTTCGGTGATCTCGAGTTTATCCATGCCGATGAGCGGGCGCAGAATCGGGAGTTGGGCCGCTTCTTCGACGACGCTCAGGTTCTCCGGTGTCTGCGAGGCCACCTGGCCGAGGCTGTCGCCGGTCACGAGTGCCCAGCACTTGTCCCGCCGGGCCAGTTCTTCGGCAATGCGGACCATCATTCGGCGGTAGAGGACCACGCGGAATGGCGCCGGCGCCCCCAGGACGATTTGCTGCTGAATCTGGCCGAAGGGGACGAGATAGAGGCGCGAATAGAGCTGATACCGCGTCAACAGTTCGGCGATCTCGCGGACTTTTTCCTCCGAGGCCCGCGTCACGAACGGCCGCCCGTGGAAATGGACAAACGTGGCTTTGCAGCCTCGCTTCAGCATGCGGTAGGACGCGACCGGGGAATCGATCCCGCCTGACAGCAGGCAGGCCACTTTGCCGCTGACGCCGGTCGGCATGCCGCCTGGCCCCTGCTCCTTGCCCGCCGCCACATAGGATTGTCGGGCCATCATCTCGATGTGGATGGTGAGGTCAGGATTGCTCAGGTTCACTTTTTTCCCGGTCAGGGCGCCGACGTACGCGCCGATCGCGCGATCCACATCCATCGAGGTGAGCGGAAACCGCTTGTCGGCCCGCCTGGTCGAGACGCGGAAGGTCGAGAAGGATACGTCGCGGATCACCTCGCCCGCAGCCGTTTTCAGGGATTCGAGATTGGGTTTGTGCAGGTCAACCGGCACACCATGGTTGAGCGAGAAGTTCGCAATTCCAAAGATACGCGCGAGCCGTTCCCTGATCGGCTCCCATCGTGCCTCGTCCTTGAGGATCACTCGAATACGCCCTTGCAGCGGCTCGACCCGCGCGATGCCTAATCCCTTCACCGCGGCGCGAATGTGCCGGACCAGCTTGCCTTCGAAGTAGGGCCGGTTGCGCCCTTTGAGCGCGAGTTCATGGTAGTGGACGATGACGCACTTCATGGCAAAGCGTGAAAAGTGAAAGGTAAAAGGTGAAAAGTGTACGGACGATAGAAGGTCATGAGCGCGTGGCATTCCTCAGATGCCGCATGAGTCCGCTCAGCATCCTATCAATGTGTTCAAGTCTTGCGTCGAGGTCGGCCCACTGTTTGTCGGACAGAAAACTCAGACGCTGGGATACCTCCAAGTGAGTATCCAGTTCACTGAGAGACCCTTTGGCGATGTGAAGGAACTGAAGAAACTCCTTCTTGGTTTGTCGTGCAGCGCCCTCGGCAATATTGCTGGGGATGCTCAGGGCTGCCCTCCGCATTTGGTCGGTAAGGCCATAGCGCTCTGTTCCTGGAAAGTCAGCCGTGACTTCATGGACGGCAATGACAAGGTCTACGGCCGTGCTCCATGCCGTAAGTTTCTTGTGTGGTTTGTTCATGGCTGGCCGACCCCGGACTCTATCCTTTCACCTTTTACTTTTTACCTTTCACTAGCTTCTAAGAATCGCTCAGCATCAATCGCCGCCATGCAGCCGGAGCCGGCGGCGGTCACGGCCTGGCGGTATGTTGAATCCTGCACGTCGCCTGCTGCGAAAACACCCGGCACGTTCGTGGCGGTGCCGTTCTTCGTCAAGATATAACCTTTCCCGTCCATCTCGACCTGTCCCTTGAAGAGGTCGGTGTTCGGCTTGTGGCCGATCGCCACGAAGACGCCGGCGCAGGGGAGCTCCGAGGTTTTGCCGGTGACGTAGTTTTTCAGCCTGACGCCGGCGACGACCGAGTCGCCCAGAATATCCTCGACAGCCGAGTTCCAGACAAACGAGATCTTTTCGTTCTTCATCGCGCGATCCTGCATGATTTTGGAGGCGCGGAGTTTGTCGCGACGATGCACGACGTAGACCCTGGTGGCGAACTTGGTCAGGAAGTTGGATTCTTCCATCGCGCTGTCGCCGCCGCCGACCACGACCAGTTCCTTGCCGCGGAAAAAATAGCCGTCGCAGGTGGCGCAGGTGGAGACACCGTGGCCGGTCAGCCGGGATTCGTTCTTCAGGCCCAGGTGGATGCCCGAGGCGCCGGTGGCGATGATGAGCGCCTTCGTTTCCACCGGCGGCTCGCCTTCGAGCACGATTCTGAACGGGTTCTTCTTGATCTCCACGCTTGTGACGTCGCCTTGGAGAAACGTCGTGCCGAAGCGTTCCGCCTGGGCCCGCATGTCCTTCATCAATTCTGGACCCATGATGGCGTGGGAGAAGCCGGGATAGTTCTCGACCTCGGTGGTCGTAGTCAGTTGCCCGCCGGCTTGGAGCCCTTCGATCACGAGCGGGGACAGATTGGCCCGTGCCGCGTAGATCGCGGCAGTCAAGCCGGCAGGCCCCGAACCAATAATCGTGACGTGACGCATTATTTCTTTTTTCCCAACGTGGCACGGACGACTTTCTTCCACTCGTCACGTTTGACCGCCGGCATCGTCTTAATTTCAATGTGTCCCATGGACGCGTTGAGCAGCGCCGCCTTCATGGCCGCCTGGTTGTTCGGAAACTCCCAGACCGCCACGACGTCATACTCACCCAGGCAATAGTAGGCTTCGCGAAGCTTCCCGCCAGAAGCCCGAGCGTTCTTTTTGACCATGTCCGCCCGCTGGACACCCCTGTCCTTCATGGTGGTCAACCCCTGCTGCGTGAATTTGACGAGACTGACGTAGGTCGGCATAGGGCACCTCCATCCATCGCTTGGCGTATACCGGACGCCTCTCTACTGTGGCGCGCGGATAGACACCCCGCGTATCCGCAGGTTCAGGGTGGTTTGAGTAAATCACCCAACTGCGTCCAGAGGAACTTTAGCACACGACGATTGAGAGCGGAAGGGCAGGTGTCAGGCTAGCTTTTTGAGTTCTTCGTAAATCCGTTCCACTTCGTGCTTGGTCTGTTCGTAGGAGAGGGTCCCGTCGATGACGTAGTCGGCCAGTTTGATTTTCTTCGCCAGCGGCAGTTGGATTTTGATGCGGCGGAGCGCTTCCACGCGGGAGAGGTGATTGCGATTATGCAGGCGCTTGACCTGCGTTTTCTCGTCTGCGGAGACCACGATGATCTTGTCCATGCGTTTGTGCGCTCCGGCTTCGATGAGTACCGGCGCGTCATAGATGACCACGGTCTGAGGCTCCTGGGTTTCGATCGAGCGGGTGAGCTTGGTCTGCTCCCGTGCCACACGGGGATGGACGATGGCGTTGAGTTTTTTCAGCTTGGCCGGGCTGCCAAAGACGATCTTTCCAAGGACGGGGCGGTTCAACGTACCGTCCGGTTGAAGCGTTTTCTTGCCAAAGACGCGCGCGATGTCTTTGAGGGCCGGCTTGCCGCGTTCGACGACCATCCGGGCGAGCACGTCGGCATCAATAAGGGTGGCTCCGCAGTCTTGAAAGAGGCGCGCGACACTGCTTTTGCCGCAGGCGACGCCACCAGTGAGGCCAACCAGAATCATGGCGGCAGCATAGCACGAAGCCGTCGTGAATGGTCAATCACGACGGAGCGTGGTGAGGGGTTTGTGGCTCGTGGTGCAGGGTACATAACAAGAACAGGCGTGCCTTCTTAAACCACCACCACCCACTACCCCCATTACCACCCCCACATACTTGACTTGGGCTCCTGTGCGCCTGTATCACCCAGTCATGTTGCAATCCTGGCCCTCCTATCTTGTCGTGCTGCTGCTGTCCGCGAGCTGGCTGGCGGCCTGTTCAGGCGCGCCCGTCATCGAAGGAGCCCGTACGCTCGTTGTGGCGCTCGACGGCAGCGGGCAGTACACCTCGATTCAAGAGGCCATCGACGTGGCCCGCAAGGGCGACGTCGTCTACATCAAAGCCGGTTCCTATCCGGAAGATGTCACGATTCACAGCAAGGAGCGGGTGAAGATTGTCGGCGACGGCGTGGATAGGGTGACGATTCTTGGACGTAAGCGCGTGGGGTCGTTCCACATCGGCAAGTGGCCCTACGGCGCGACGAATATTGAAATCAGCGGCCTGACGATCCAGGAACATGGCGGCCTTGCCATGGGGATCTTCAATGGCAAGAACATTGTGCTGCGCAACGTGTTGGTGAACGGGATGCTGTTCGGACAACAAGTCGCGGGGGTTCGGATCGAACAGTGTTCGCTGGGCGGGAGCGAAACGACCGGCGTGCAGTTTGCCGACTCGCAGGCGGTCCTGGCGGATAATGTAATTCACGACAACGATCACGGGGTGACGGTCGGGGGAAAATCCGACGTCCGGCTGGAACGCAATGTCATCACGCGCAGCCTCTTTGAGGGCGTGGTGGTGACGGATCAGGCGCGCGCGGTCCTGATCAGCAATACCATCGTGAAGAACGGCGGCGGCATCGCGTTCCTGGGCGCCTCGCAGAGTGAGGCCGCCGGCAACATCATCGGTTTAAACACCGCCGGCGTCACGATTGCACCCGCAGCCCGCGTCAGCCTGTCGTACAACGCGTTCTATAATAAGGATGATTATCTCCGCGCTGGGCCGCCGCCGACACCGGCGCCTGATCTGAAAGCTGAGTCCAATGTCCGGGAAGATCCCCGCTTTGTGAATCCCCACGACGGTGATTTTCGTCTCGGGGCCGACAGCCCGCTTAAAAAAATAGGCAATTTCAGTTATCTAGGGGCACTTTCCCCGGTCAGTGGCACGCCATGAATTTGCGTAGTATGATGAAGCCAGGTCAGGAGAGGGCACTCGCAATGGCTGCCTTTCGATCAGAAAACGAAAAAGCGATCCTCCAATCGCTCCCTGCATTGGAGCAGATGGAATCAGGACGGCCGATCGGCGCCGTGGTGCCGATGTCCAGGAAGGCCCAGCGTCTCCTGCGCGATCGCATCGAGACGATTGATTTTCTGCTCCACGAAGATGACGTGACCTGGAATTGACCGATCCTTCCGGTTCCTCCACCTTTCCGTAAATTTACCTGACGCGTCTCCGCACTTACGCTACAATACCGCCGCTATCCGACCGATAAGCCGTTAGGCTTTGCGCGGGAGTGACTGGGAGGAACGCTATGGCGACGCAGTCGATTGAAACGCTGGCCGTGAACACCATCCGCACGCTCTCCATGGATGCCGTGCAGCAGGCCAATTCGGGCCATCCGGGGACGCCGATGGCGATGGCGCCCGTTGCCTATTGTCTCTGGCAAAAGTTCCTGCGTTTCGATCCACAGGATCCCATCTGGCCGAATCGCGACCGCTTCGTCCTCTCCATGGGGCATGCCTCCATGCTGCTCTATTCGATGCTGCATCTGACCGGCGTAAAAACCGTCAATCGCGCCTACGAGACGCTGGGCCAGCTCTCGGTCACGCTCGATGACATCAAGCGATTCCGCCAGTTGGACAGCCGTTGCCCGGGACATCCGGAATACCGCTGGACCTCCGGTGTCGAGACGACCACCGGTCCGCTGGGGCAGGGCTATGCCACCAGCGTCGGCATGGCCATCGCGGGCAAGTGGCTGACCGACCATTACAATCGGCCGGGGTTCGACATGTTCGGGTTCAAGGTCTACGCGATGGGCGGAGACGGCTGCATGATGGAAGGGGCGGCCAGCGAAGCGGCCTCGCTGGCGGGGCACCTCCAACTGAACAATCTCTGCTGGATCTACGACAACAACAAAATCACGATCGAGGGCAATACGAGCTGGGCATTCAGCGAAGATGTCGCCACGCGGTTTCTCGCTTACGGATGGAACGTCGTGCGCGTGGGCGACGCGAACGATCTCGACATGTTGAGCCGCGCGTTTCAGACATTCCAAAAGACGGCCGACCGCCCGACGCTGCTCATAGTGGACAGCCACATCGCCTGGGGCGCGCCGAGCAAACAGGATACGCATGCGGCGCACGGTGAGCCGCTCGGCGAAGAAGAGATCAAGGGGGCAAAGCGCAATTACGGCTGGCCGGAGAACGAAAAGTTTCTGGTGCCCGGCGAAGTCACGGAGCATTTCAAGCAGGGTATCGGCAAGCGCGGCAAAGAACTGCGCGACGCCTGGATCGCGCTCTATGAGCAATACAAGGCCAAGCATCCCAAGGAAGCGGATGAACTGATCAAAATTCAGCGGCGTGAATTGCCGCAGGGATGGGACAAGGATTTGCAACCCGTTCCGCCTGATCCAAAGGGCGCGGCCGGCCGGGATACGTCCGGCAAAGTGCTCAATAGCATTGCCAAGCAGGTGCCATGGTTGATGGGGGGCGCGGCCGACCTGGCGCCGTCCACCAAGACGCGGCTGACGTTTGAAGGGGCCGGCGATTTCCTCCCGCCGACCAACCACGGCGATCCGCATGCCAAGACGGTGATGAGTTACGGCGGCCGCAACATGCACTTCGGCGTGCGCGAATTGGCCATGGGCGCCGTGCTCAACGGCATGTCATTGACGAAAGTGCGTCCTTACGGGTCCGGCTTCTTTGTCTTCAGCGATTTTTCCCGCCCGGCCGTACGGCTCGCCGCCATCATGGAAATTCCGGTCGTCTACATTTTTACCCACGATTCGATCGGGGTCGGCGAGGATGGACCCACCCATCAGCCGATCGAGCATTTGGCTGCCCTGCGGGCTATCCCCGGTTTGATCACGCTCCGCCCCGGCGATGCGAATGAGATTCTCGAGGCCTGGAAACTCGTCATGCACCTGAAGCATGAGCCCGCGGCAATGATTGTAAGCCGGCAGGCGATGCCGACGCTGGACCGCAGCAAGTACGCGCCTGTCTCAGGCGTGGCCAAGGGCGCCTACGTGCTGGGTGATGCGCCGGGCGGAAAGCCGGACGTGATTCTGATGGCAACCGGCACGGAAGTCGGCCTGGCGGTGGAGGCCTATGAAAAGCTGACGGCGGAAGGCATCAAGGCTCGTGTGGTCAGCATGCCCTCATGGGAACTCTTCGAGCAACAGCCGCAGGATTATCGGGATGCGGTGCTGCCGCCGTCGGTCACGGCGCGGGTGTCTGTCGAGCAAGCCTCGACCTTTGGCTGGGAACGCTATGTCGGCCCGACCGGTACCAGCATCGGCATGAAGACATTTGGCGCTTCCGCGCCGCTCAAGGAACTGCAGAAGAAATTCGGCTTCACCGCCGACCGGATCGTGACGGCCGCCAAAGAGCAGATCACCAACGCTCGCCAGAAACGGTAACGTCGGACATTTTCCAGACTGATCTATGAACATCAGCGCAGAAGACTGCCGGAATCTTGAGCGGTCGTTGACGCTTGAGTGGCTGGAGACGAACGGCCGCGGAGGATTCTCCTCCGGCATGGTAGCTGGCCCCAATACCCGCCGGTACCATGCGCTGCTGCTGATCGCGCGCAATCCGCCAGCGGACCGGTTTGTGCTCGTCAACCATCTGGAAGAGCGCGTGACGGTCGGCGAACAAACAGCCGCGCTCTCCGCCAACTGCTATCCCGGCGTCGTCCATCCGGACGGCTATCGGCACTGCCGAGGCTTTTCATCCCATCCCTGGCCGACATGGACCTATGCTGTCGGCGGGGCGCAGGTCGTACGCGAAATCTTTTGCCCGCAGGGACGGGATATGGTCGTGATCCGCTGGCATCTGGTGGAGGCAGGCGGCCAGGCTGCCAAATTGATCGTCCGGCCGATGCTCTCCGGACGCGACTATCATTCTACGCACCATGAGAACGACGGCCTCTATCCTGGCGTGCAGGGCACCGGGCCTGTCTCCTGGCACCTCTACGACGGAGTGCCCGTCCCCAGGGCGTTCTATTCCGGACGTTACCGTCACGCGCCGGAGTGGTATCGCCGCGTGCAATTTCCGGTTGAACAAGAGCGGGGGCTGGACGGCGAAGAGGACTGGTGGTCGCCGGGTGAGTTCACGATGGACCTCGCCGCCGATCGGTCGGCCTATCTGGTGTTCACGACGGAGCCGGTTGAAACGGTCGATGTCGAGACGCTCGTGCGGGATGAACGTCTCCGAAGGCAGCGGATGGCGGACGGCGCGCCGGGAAGCGACCGCCTGGTCCGTTCGCTCTGGCAGGCGGCCGAACACTATCTCTCGGATCGCGGCACGCAAAAAACGGTCATCGCCGGTTATCCCTGGTTCACCGACTGGGGACGCGACACCTTCCTTGCCTTGCCGGGTCTGTGCCTGGTTACGGGCCGTCATGACGTGGCGCGTCAGATCATCGAGACATTTTCAGGATATGTGTCGCAGGGAATGATTCCAAATCGCTTCCCCGATGCGGGAGAAGCGCCGGAATACAACACGATCGATGCGTCGCTCTGGTTCGTCCATGCGGTTGGCCGGTATCTCGATTACACAAAAGACGGAGAGGCGATCCGCCGGGTCGGCTGGTCGGCAGTCCGGGCCATTCTTGACGGCTATCGACAAGGGACGCGCTATGGAATCAGGATGGCCGAGGACGGGCTGATCGCCGGCGGCGCATCGGGCGCGCAGCTCACGTGGATGGACGCCAGGATCGGCGACTGGGTGGTCACACCGCGCCATGGCAAGCCGGTCGAGATTCAGGCCCTCTGGGTCAGGGCGCTTGCGGTCGGACAGGAACTGGCGGAGCAGTTCGGCGACAAGGCCTATGCGAAACGATGTGAAGATGATCGCATTCTGGCGATCAAGTCGTTCCGCGCGCGGTTCTGGTACGAACAGGGCGGCTATCTCTACGACGTGGTGGATGGAGTGGGCGGCGACGATGCCTCGCTGCGCCCCAATCAAATTTATGCCGTGGTCTTTCCGGGGGAACTGCTTGATGAGAAGCGGGCGCAACAGGTGGTGCAGGTGGTGGAAGAGCGATTGCTGACGCCGGTCGGCCTCAGGACACTTGCGCCCGGTGATCCGCGCTATCGTCCGAGGTATGAAGGCGGTGTCCCCAGCCGCGACGGCGCCTATCACCAGGGCACCGTCTGGCCGTTTTTGCTGGGCCCGTTTGTAACCGCCTGGCTGAGAGTTCACGGACAAACCGAGGCGACACGTCGGCAGGCGCGGGCGTTTCTCTCAGGCATCGAGCAGCATCTCGGCGAGGCTTGCATCGGGCAGGTCTCGGAAATCTTTGATGCCGATGCGCCGCACCAGCCACGTGGGTGCTTTGCACAGGCTTGGTCCGTGGCGGAGCTGCTGCGGGCATTACTCGAAGATATCGGGGAGCCGGGCATGCCCGGACATTGACACAATAGGAAGAGGCCGCCATGATGAATCACGAGGTTATAATGTCTACAGCAACATCCATGGATACACCGGCAGCTCAGCCTGCATCGAATCGCGGCAAGATCGTCGTGGCTGTCCTGTTTGCGGCGGCGTTCGGCGCGTTTTTCTATTTTGACTTGGGCCACTACCTTTCCCTCGACTCGCTCAAGGCCAACCGGGACAGTTTGCTGGCTTTCACGGAGACTCATTATGCCGCCTCCGTGGTCATCTTCGTCGCGGCCTACTGTCTGTTGGTGGCGGCGTCGTTGCCGGGCGCCGTCTTTTTCACGCTGGCCGGCGGGTTCCTGTTCGGAAGCGTATTGGGGACTGTGTATGTCAATCTTGGGGCGACGAGCGGTGCGACGCTGGCTTTCTTGACCGCACGGTACCTGCTTCGAGACTGGGTTGAAGGGAAATTCGGGAGCCGGCTGGCCCCCATTCAGGAAGGCTTTGCGAACAACGCGTTCAGTTATCTGATGACGCTCCGGCTGATTCCGCTGTTTCCGTTCTTTGTCGTCAACATGGTGTCCGGCCTGACCCGGGTCAGCCTGGCGACCTACGCCACGGCCACGGCGATCGGCATTATTCCCGGCAGCTTCGTATTCGCCTATGCCGGCCGCCAGCTCGGTACGATCAACTCGTTGAAAGAAATTGCTTCGCCGAACGTGCTGATAGCCTTTACCTTATTGGGACTTCTGGCGCTGGTTCCGATCGTCTATCAAAAACTCACTGCCAGGAAGGCCGCGGCGCAGTGAAGGGGGAGCCGATCATGTCGCACGAGACCGTCACCGTGCTTCCGGATGACGAGCACAATCGCACGCTCGTCAATAACGTGCATCCGCCGCAGTGGGTCAATCCCGAGCCGGACGGACGGTACAACATCGTGGTGATCGGCGCGGGCACGGCGGGGCTGGTCACGGCGGTGATCGCCGCAGCCGTTGGAGCCAAGGTGGCGCTGATCGAGAAACATCTCATGGGTGGCGACTGCCTCAACGTCGGCTGCGTGCCGTCCAAGGGCGTCATCCGCGCTTCGCGGGCCTGGGCGGACGTGAAACAGGCCGAAGCGTTCGGCGTGCACATCCCGCCCGGCGTGAAGTACGACTTTGCGGCGGCGATGGCGCGGATGCGGAAACTGCGCGCCCGCATCAGCCACACGGACTCGGCGCATCGTTACAAGAAACTGGGCGTGGATGTCTATATCGGGAGCGGAAAGTTTACCGGACCGGACACGATCTCGGTCGAAGGTCCTGCCGGGAACAGAAGGCTCCGGTTCAAGAAGGCTGCGGTCTGCACCGGCGCGCGCGCCGCCGCACCGCCGACTCTGGGCTTGCAGGAAGCCGGCTATCTGACCAACGAAACGATCTTTACCCTGACCGAGTTGCCGAAGCGACTGGCGGTGATCGGCGCCGGTCCCATCGGATGTGAGCTGGCCCAATCCTTCGCCCGGTTCGGCAGCCAGGTGCACCTCGTCGAGACGCTGCACGGCGTCCTGCAGAAGGAGGACCGCGACGCGGCTGAAATTGTCCGTGCCTCCATGCAGCGCGACGGCGTTCAGTTGCTCTGCTGCGGCAAGGACGTGAAGATCAACAAGACGGACGGCGGCAAGCGGTTGACGCTCGAGTCGCACGGCCGGCACTACGACGTCACGGTGGATGAAATCCTGGTCGGCGTCGGCCGCGCACCGAATACGGAGGGATTGGGGCTGGAGGCGGCGGGGGTGGCCTACGACAAAACAGGCGTGAAGGTAAATGACCAGCTGCAGACGACCAATCCCAATATCTATGCGGCGGGGGACATCTGTTTTCCGTTTAAATTCACCCACACGGCGGACGCGATGGCGCAGATCGTGATCCAGAACGCCCTGTTTCCGCATCCGCTCGGGCTGGGCTATGCCAGCACGGACTCGCTGATCATTCCCTGGGCCACCTTTACGGAGCCGGAAGTCGCTCACGTCGGCATGTATGAGGCCGAGGCCAAGGCCAAGGGGATCGAGGTCGAGACCTTCACGTATAAGCTCGATGAAGTGGATCGGGCAATCTTGGACGGGGAAGACGAGGGCTTTGCACGGGTGCATGTGAAGAAGGGGACGGATCAATTGCTGGGTGCGACCATCGTGGCGTCCCACGCCGGCGACATGATCAGCGAGTTCACGGTGCTCATGAAGTCCGGCAAGGGGCTGAGCACGATCTGCTCGACCATCCATCCCTATCCGACCCAGGCCGAAGTCGTGAAGAAGGTCGCCAATGCCTGGCGCAAGACGACGTTCACCGAAGGCAAGAAAAAGTTCCTCTCGAAGTTGTTTACATGGATGAGGTAACAACGACACGCATGCTCCGGCGCATGCTGGCTGTTGCAGGCTTCTTTGCGGTAACGCTTCCCGGGTTGCTCCTGGCGGAATCAGGGGCTGTGTTGGAGGTAGGCAAGTTCTCGGCGGCATCGGAAGGTTCCGCGTTGCCCGAGGGATGGAAGCCGCTCGTCTTCAAAAAGGTTCCCAAGAACACGACCTACACCCTGGTGAAAGACGGCGGGACAGTTGTCGTCAAAGCAGTCAGCGAGGCGACAGCCTCGGGCCTGACCAAAGAAGTTAAAATTGACCCCAAGGAGTATCCCGTCGTCCGCTGGCGATGGAAAGTGGATAATCTCCTGATGGCCGGCGACGTGACCAAAAAGGAAGGTGATGATTATCCGGTGCGGCTGTACATCACGTTCGAGTACGACCCGGACAAGGTCAGTTTCGTGAAAAAAGCTAAATACAAGGCCGGCAAGGTGATTTTCGGAGACATCCCGATCGCGGCGATCAACTACATCTGGGATGCGAAGGCGCCGCAGGGGCTGTTCATCGATAATGCCTTTACCGATTTCGCCAAGATGATCGTGGTTCGCAGCGGCTCGCAGGGCGTGGGGACCTGGGTGGAAGAAGAACGCAACATCTACGAGGACTATCAGAAAGCGTTCGGCGGCGAACCTCCAATGATCAACGGCGTAGCCATCATGACCGACACCGACAACACGAAGGAATCGGCTGTGGCCTACTACGGGGATATCACGTTTAAGAAGGCGGCAAAATGAAGCTCCCGATATTGATTGCGGGCACAGTAGTCCTGTGCGGAAGCCTTGCGTATGCTGGCGTTGGCATGAAGGCGCCGGATATTCAGAACGACACGTGGTTGAACGGCAACCCGATTTCCTTTGCTGAATTGAAGGGCAAGGTGGTGATGGTCGAGTTCTGGACATTCGGCTGTTACAACTGCCGGAACGTTGAGCCCTATGTCAGGGAATGGCATAAGAAATATCGGGATCAGGGCTTTGTCGTCATCGGCGTCCATTCGCCCGAGTTCAGCTACGAGAAGGACGTGGAGAAGGTGAAAAAGTATCTGCGAGACCACGGCATTGACTACGCGGTGCCGATCGACAACGAGTTTGCCACCTGGAACCGCTACGGCAACCGGTACTGGCCGGCTATGTATCTGATCGACAAGCAGGGCGTGATCCGTTCCGTGCAGATCGGCGAAGGCCGGTATCAGGAAACGGAGAAATTGATACAGAGTTTGCTGGCGGAAACGTCGTGAAGGGGAACACTATACGGCGACTTTCGCGCCGGAATTTCCTGAAGTTGGCAGGAGGGGTCGCCGTGGCGGCTGCCTTGCCGGCGCCCGCGCTCGCCGGCATTCTTGACCAGTTTCTTCACTCGGCTCCCAAACTGCGTCCGGCTCTGACGCCGAATGACGAATTTTACGTTACCTCCTATCGAAGCCCGCCGGACATCCAAATCGAGCAGTGGTCGCTCTCGATCAAAGGCCTCGTCGGGAAACCGTTCACGGTGACTTATCCGCAGCTGACCGCACGGTCGACGGTTTCCGAGATCGTCACCTTGGAATGTGTGGGCAATGGGTTGGCGGCCGATGCGATCAGCACGGCGAACTGGGAGGGCATCCCGCTCAAGGTGTTGCTCAAGGAAGCGGGCGCATCGTCCCAGGCCGTGGATGTCATCTTCCGTGCCGTCGACGGCTATTCGGACAGCGTTCCCTTGGCACGCGTCATGGCCGGCGATGTCCTGATTGCGCACCGGATGAATGGCGTGCCGCTGCCGCGCGGGCATGGGTTCCCGGCGCGGATCATCGTGCCCGGCATCTATGGGATGAAACACGTCCAGTGGCTGACGGAGATCGAGGTGGTCGGGCAGGATTATAAAGGGTACTATCAACAAAAGGGCTGGTCGGACGAGGCAGTTGTGAAAACGTCCTCTCACATTGACCTGCCAGGCCATGGCGGTGTCGTCAAGGGGTCTGCGACAATGGTGCAGGGCTATGCCTTTGCCGGCACACGCGGCATCAAGCAGGTTGAAGTCAGCGTGGACGGCGGCGAGCGTTGGCACGATTCGACGTTGGAGCCGGAACTCTCGCCTTACGCATGGCAATTCTGGCAATATCGCTGGGAACTGCCGCCTCCCGGCCGCTACACGGTATCGGTCCGGGCGACGGACGGAACCGGCCGGCTTCAAGTGACCGAGGAACAGGCTGCGTTTCCTGACGGCGCGGTCGGGTTGCATGAAATTACCGTGACGGTGCAGGCCTAACGCATGACCGTAGGATCGATCCGTTCCGCCATGAAGCCGCTCGGCAACCTCGTGCAGGGGAAACCGCTGCTGGCCATTTTCGAAGTCAATCTTCGGTGCAATTCCGCCTGCGGCTACTGCGGGTTGCCGCTCAACGAGGGCCGTTACGAGATGACGCGGGAGGAGATTCGCCGTGTCTTCGCCGGGCTCTACCGCGACGGGCTGCGCTTCGTCTTCGTGCAGGGCGGGGAGCCGCTGCTGCGGCGGGATCTGCCGGAGATCCTGGACGATCTCCATGCGATCGGGTTCGGGCTCTCGCTCATCACCAACGGCAGCAAGTTCACGCCGGCACTTGTCGGCCGGTTGGCGACACTGCCGGTCAATCTTTCTGTCAGCCTCGACACGCTTGATCGGGAACGGTACCGGCGCATACGGGGCGCGGATCTGCTTCCTGACGTCCTGGCAGGCATCGAACTGCTGAACAGATTCCCGCATCCCAAATTTCTCACCTGTATCGTGAGCGAGGCCAATCGCGAGGAGGTTCCGGATGTCGTCCGGTTCGCGCGGGCGAATGGGTTCATGCCGGTGGTGGGGGCCTATCATTGGAACATCGAGCGGTATGGGAAGGTGGATCTGGCGCTGCAATATGAACGGCAGGCGGCCGTGTCGTTGTTTCAGCACTTACTCAAGACAAATTTGGTCCCGCGCGGATATTTCCGGAACTATCTTCATGATAATGTCCGCTGGTTGAGCGGTGAGGGCCTGGAGCCCTGCGATGCGGGCCGGTACAGTATTGCGATTGACGCCTCCGGCAACGTGGCGCCCTGCCTGGCGCTGAAGCATGCAGGCAATCTTCTGGAGTCCTCGCTCGACGACATCATGGGCCGCTTCGACCGTGGCGCGATCCAAGCCTGCTCCGACCAATCCTCCTGCAACATGCTCTGCAGCCGGGTCATCGGGTCGGTGTTGCGACATCCACTCTCGGCGCTCATGACGCCACTGACACTGAAGAAGGCTGAGGTTTAGGTTAAGGTTGAGGGAAAGATAAGATGAAGCACGCGTCCTTGCCCTGCTCAACCTTAGCCTTAACCTGCTGTCTGGCGCTGGCTGGCTGTTCGGCAGTCCCGAAAGCGTTTCATCCAACGGACCCGATTGCGCCGAACGATTTTTCCCATCGGGCGTTCGACGAGGTGCTGCAAGCCCATGTGAAAGGCGGGGTGGTGGATTATCCGGCTGTGGCGAACGATGCCCGCTTCCCGACGTATCTTGGCCAGCTCGATCGTGTCGATCCGAACGCCTTGCCGGGACGGCAGCACCGGCTGGCCTTTTGGATCAACGTCTACAACGCCCTTGCGATCAAAGGCATTCTGGACGGGTACTCGCCGCTGACCACGATCAGCCAGTGGCGGTATTTCATCGGACACACGTACCGGGTTGGAGGCGAAACGATCAATCTCTACGATCTCGAGAAAAAGCTGCTGATCCCGGATTTCAGGGAACCGCGCATCCACTTCGCGATCGTCTGTGCCTCGCAATCCTGCCCGAAGCTCCGTTCGCAGGCCTTCACGGCGGACCGGTTGGAGGCGCAGATGGAGGAGAACGCCAGGGCCTTCGTCAACGACCCGACCAAAAACCGGTTCGATCGGGAAACCCACACGGCCTACCTGTCGAAGATTTTTGAATGGTTCGAGCCGGACTTTCGAACTCATGCCGAGTCACTGCTCAACTATGTGCGGCGGTATATCGACGACCCGGACCTGGCGGCCGATCTGGCCACGCAACCCTATCGGGTCGAATTTCTCGACTACGACTGGCATTTGAACGGAGTGGCCTATGCTGGTGCGCCCTGACGAGCGGGTGCCGATCGCTCGCCTCCTGACTTTTCTCGAATATGGCGAGCATTTGGCACATGACTGTGCGCTCGCGCAAGCGACGTTGGCGCCTGAACAGGGCATGCAGCGGTTTCTCCTGAGCCAGGCGCGGCAGGAATCGGCGCACGCCTGGGTCTTCCAGGGGGCGATCGCCTGGCTGGCGCCCAAGCATCTCGGAGACAGCCCGTTTTTACCTGCGTTAGATCAGTACCGCGCGCTATTGGACAATGCACTGCAGCGCCGCGACTTTTCCGAAACGCTGATGGCCGAGCAGATTATTCTCGAAGGCCTCGGCGAGGCGATCCTGGCTCGGATTGAAGAGGGGATGGCCAAGCGCGACGCGCCGTTCGGCCGTCTACGACGTGTGCTGCTCCATCAGGAGGAAGCCCATCACGACTTCGGACGCCGGATGCTCGACCGGGCCTTTGCCGCCGGCACGACGTCGCCGGATGCTCTTCGTGTTCACGCGCAGGAGTATCTCGCGCTGACCGATCGCATGGTCTCGACGCTCGGCGATCTGTTCCAGTCCATTGGTGAGGATCCTCAGCTCTACATGGAACGGGCCAAGAGTTACCTGCCGGCGTGGCTGACCACATGATTTCCGTCATTATCCCGACCTATAACGAAGAACAAGCGCTGCCGGCGACGTTCCGCCACTTGCTTGCCCAGTCGGGTGAGTATGAAGTGATCGTGGTGGATGGCGGCAGCACCGACAGGACTTGCGAAATCGTGGATTCGTTACGCGGTACCCATCACGCGTCACCCATCACGCTCATCACGGCTTCGAAGGGTCGTGCGGTCCAGATGAATGCCGGCGCGAAAGAGGCACGAGGAGAGTGGTTGTTGTTTCTGCACGCCGATACGTGGCTGCCGGACAGCGCGCTCGTCCGGCTCAATCGGATGGAAGGGGATACGAACGTTCAAGCCGGCGGGTTTCTCCATCAATTTTCAGGCGGCGACTGGCGGCTCCGGCTGATCTCATTTTTGGACAACTTTCGTTGTGTCCGCAGCCGGATCATCTACGGTGATCAGGCAATGTTTGTGCGGCGGGAACTGTTCGAGCGGCTGGGGGGATTCCCCGATCAGCCGATTTTGGAAGATGTGGCCTTCTGCGAAAAACTGATCCGCGTGGTGGAGCCAGTACTTTTCGATCCCCCTGTCATGACCGATTCCAGAAAGTTTGTGAAGATGGGAATCTGGAAAAGCTTTGCCCGGGTCCTCTTGATCATCCTCCACGCACAATTCCGCCTGCCGGTCCTCCCGCGCGTGTTTTTTCAGGATGTGCGCTGACGGCGCGCTGCGAGAAGCAGCGCCCTACCTTAATTTTCCCTGATTGGGGCCGGCGCTACTGGGGGGGATCTTATTGCTCCCGGGTGTCGGATTGCCGTGACCTGGCTGGAGGTCCCGTTGGCCGAGATGGAGGCCGTTGTCAGGACGGATATCAATTGGATCGATCGGAACAGGCTTGAAGTGTGGCGGCGGCGGCGGTGGGGGCGGCGGAGGAGGAGACGGCGGCGGCGGTGGAGGGGGTGCCGCTCCGGAGATCACGGCCGGAACTGTCACGTTCGGAACTATTGTCGATGTCGGTATGAGCGGGCTTCCGGAACCAGGCGCTGCTCCAGATCCCGGCGAGCCGCTTGGCGCCTGGGGCGGCTGAGCGACGGGAGCGGTGCCGCCCGATGCCTGAGCCGCATGCGAGGGATTTTCTTTGGCGTCATCTTTGATATCGGTTCCATGCACCGCATTGGCAACTTGCGCGGGAGCATTGTTACCAGTTGTCGGCTGGGGCGAGGACGGCGGCCCTCCGCCCGGAGGCGTCAGGGAGTAGGTTCCCGGAACCACGCTGACCGTGTGGCCGCCCGACTGAAAGTCCACGTCGCCGTGGTTGCCGATGTTGGCGATACCGCTTGCCCCGTCCACGTGCCAGACCACGAAATAGGTGCCCCGCGCTGCCGCGACGGCCGTCGGGGTGTGGATCTCGAATTTCGACCCCGATCCGGAAAAGACCTTTCCCACCAGCGCGCGCACCTTGCCTTGAACGAGATTGACGACCACGCTGCGCACACTGCGGGTGGGATCGTAAATGTGCTCAGTGATTTCGACGCGGCTGTGCTCGCCGACTGTGAGGATACTGTCGTCGTTCAGGAGAGCCTTGGTGCGGGATTCCTTGTCGGTCTCGATGGCATCGCGAAACAGGACGGTGTCCTGGAGTTTGACCGCCGTGGCGGCGCCTGTTGACGGACGAGTAACGGTGATGCGGCCTTCCACGGCGGTAAAGATGCCGATGTCTTCCTGGGCGGGCGCTTGGAGGGGCAATTGTTCTGCGACTGCCGCCGCTGCCAGGCAGCAGGTACCCGCAAGGGTTGCGATGATCGGGAGCAACTGGCGGGGGAATCGGGTCACGGCTTTCATAGAAGTTCCAACGAAAGATGACCGCGGCTACGCGAAACAGTGTACCGCGAGCCCCGTTCGTTGTCGAGGGCAGAATGTGATGATTCGTCACGCGCGTGCGCGCCACCGGGCTTGCCGCGTTCGTCTCAGCGGCGGCCGCCCCGGCCTCCGCGCCATCCGCTGCCGTAGCCACGCCCAGAATAGCCTCGGAACTGATGCCAGCCCTGTCCCCGCCAGGTCCGACCGTAGGGCTGGCCATAGAAATAGGGGTACGCGCCAGCCGGCCCCGACCAATAGGCAGAAGGCCTATAGGGGGCGCACCATGCGGATAGGAGTGTGCCCCAGATCGCCGCGTCTCGTGCCATTGTGGAGCAGTCGGTGTTGAAGCTGGCGGGCTGGGCCGCGCCAGAGTCGTAGGTCCACGGATCGTCCATTGCGACAGCCGTAGATTGGCATCCGACGGTTGCCAGGCCAAGCGCGGCTACGAGTACAAGTTGGAGCGTGGTGGACTGGAAGGTCATGGTACCCCCCGGTTGTTCGCACGGGG
>Ga0247727_10006355_pt1 | contig 23284 bp, 18 predicted proteins | sample WisWelCaveWW1625_FD_202498 | JGI IMG/M metagenome (GOLD analysis project Ga0247727, IMG submission 202498) | Biofilm microbial communities from Wishing Well Cave, Virginia, United States - WW16-25 | ecosystem: Environmental > Aquatic > Deep subsurface > Groundwater > Cave microbial mat | place...
TTCTCCAGCGCTGCCTGGCGATCGCGCTCCACCGTTTGCCTCGCTTCAAACTGCGCTTGACCAACCTTGTGCTCGCACCTGTCCGGCCAAGACTGCCACAGGCTGAGATATGTCAGTGAATCAGCCACAACCCTTAAATCGAGCATCGTTGCCTCTGCCATGGAGTCGATCATCATCATTGACGAGGCGCAAAATATCCTTGAATTTAACCCGGCGGCCGAGCAGATTTTCGGATACAAATTGGCTGATGTGCTTGGAAAACCAATCCACATGCTCCTGCCAGAGCGCTTCCACGACGACCATCGCCAGCATATCCGGAAATTCGGGGAAACCGGTGCCACGTTCCGGGCGATGCGGGCGCTGGGCGTCCTGAGCGGTCAGCGCGCCAATGGCACGCACTTCCCGATTGAAGCATCCATCGCGCAAACCACGGTGGACGACCGGAAATTCTATGCGGTGATTATCAGGGATGTCAGCAAGAGGGAAAACCTGGAAGGGCTGATCATGCGCCAATACGACTCCCTGAACACCCTGCACTTAATCACCCTTGACCTGCTCAACCGCCGCGACATCAAGGACCTTTTGCAATTTATTGTGGATGAGGCGGTCAAACTATTGGAGGTGTCCTACTGTGAAATCCTGTTGCCTGATGGCGATGAACTGGTGGCGCTGGCGTTTACACGCGACAGACCATTCCTGGCGAGCAATCGCTTTGGGCGCGGTGACGGCCATCTCAGCTGGCAGGTTTACGATACAGGCCTGCCCGCCATCCTGGATGATTATTCCGACTGGCCGCAACGCCATAAAATTTATGAGGCAGAGGAGTTCCACGCCGCGGCGGCGTTGCCCCTGCTGGTTGGGGATCAGTGCATCGGTGTCCTGGGCATGACGCGCAGTCAGCGCGATTACAAGTTCAGCGAGGAACATATTCTCACCGCCACCCGCCTGGCCGCCATTGCCGCCCTGTCCATGGAAAACTCCCGGTTGTACCTTGAGGTCAGGCGGTTGGCCACCACCGATGAATTAACCGGCGTACACAACCGCAGGAGTTTGATGGATATTGGCGAGCGGGAAACGCAGCGCGCCATCCGATATGACACCGCGCTTTCAACCTTGATGCTTGACGTGGATCATTTCAAGAAGATCAACGACACTTGGGGACACCTCACCGGGGATATTGTCTTGCGCACGGTGGCACAGGAGTCGATGAGCCAGATCCGTAAAACGGACACCATCGGCAGGTATACGGAAACGCAGGAAGGCGCGGAAAACATCATCGGGCGCTTCGGAGGGGAAGAGTTTGCAATCCTATTGCCTGAGACTTCCATTGAGGGAGCCTTGATCGTGGCCGAGCGGCTGCGGTCTTCGATCGAACAGATGGTTTTCAAATCCGCTGATCAAGCGGACGGAGCCGCCCTGGAATTACAAGTCACCGTCAGTATCGGAGTCTCATGTCTGACCCCCAAGACGGATGGTCTCACCGCCCTGCTGGCGCGCGCCGACCAGGCACTTTATCAGGCGAAAGAGTCGGGACGTAACTGCGTGCGCCGCGCATGATTTACTCTCTCAAGATGCTTGAATCTGTCCGGTTCGCGCTGGGCATCCTGGGGCCGCCAATTGGTGCTATACTCATTAAGTACGGTCTGGTCAAGTGAAGAAATCAACCAAACATCCTCGCAACCACCAAAAAAATCCCCCAGTAGTGCACGCATTTACAACTCAAAAAGGCGCGCCTGCTTGGCATCTCCCAAAGATGGTCGCATACACGCAGACCGCGAAAATGCTGTTATCAGCCACCCGGCTGCTCCAGAGAGCGCCTCCCTCCGCCGGACACAAAAGTTGATAATTTACCAGGATTGGAAGATGAAAGAGAAACCCACACCCATATCCGCTGATCCCAACGCTTTGACAATATCAGAGCAAGACCTGCCCCATCAGGCGGGGAGACCGGACAAGCACCACGAGAATTACCAGCCCCTGCCCGCGACACAAGTCGAGACATCCATCCAGCGCCAACTGGAGGCACGGAGCAAGGAACTGGCAGATTTGCGAGCAGAGTCGCAAACGCTCTTGCGGCAATTCGGCGATCTTTACGACCTGGTCCCAATTGGCTATTTCACACTCACCCGCAACGGGACTATCCGGCAGGCCAACTTTACCGGCGCGCGTTTACTCGGCGCGGAGCGCAACAGCTTAAAAGGCGGCCGCTTCGGATCGTTCGTCTCGCGCGAGACTCGCCCCATTTTTAACACCTTCCTTGAAGAAGCAGGCACGGAGGGCCATAAATGCGAAATTGCCATCCTGAAAGAGGGGGAACCTCCCGCGTGGGTACAGCTCGAGGCGGGCATCTCCCAGGACGGGCAGGAACTTCGCATGGTAGCGGTGGATATTGGTGCGCGCAAGCTGGCGGAGCAGGCCCTGAACGCAGAGCGCGAGTTATTCAAGAAATGTTTTTACGCCAGCCCCATCACCCAGCTGCTCATAAAATTACCCGAAAGAACGATCATTGACGTCAACCCGGCCTTTGAACAAGCCTTTGGCTATAGCCGCACTGAAATGATTGGCAGGTCAATTTCAGAGTTTAATTTGTGGGCCGATGCCTCGGAGCGCCAGCGAGTGGTGGAGGTTTTGCACGCCACCGGTCAGGTACAGGGGTATGAGTTCTCATTTTTAACGAAGTCAGGCGGGACGGGATATGGAGTTTTTTCTTGACGGCTCATCGAAAGGGGCGGGGAACGCTACTCGCTCACAAACATCGTTGACATCACTGAACGCAAGCGCTCCGAGGGGGAATATGAAAAACTGAAGGATTTCAATCGAAGCATTCTCCAGTCTGCTAACGATGGCATCATCGTCGCGGACACGAACGAAGTTATTTCCTTCGTAAACCCTGCGGCAGCCGCAATTTATGGTCGTTCCGAGCTGGAGATTGTGGGCCATTCCTGGCGGGAGATGATCCCCACCGATCAGCACGCTATCGTCGATCAGGTGACTGAGCAGCGCATCCTGGGAGCCGGCAGCCGGTATGAACTTGACCTGGCGCGCCCGGATGGTGAGCGCCGGACGGTAATCGTGAGCGGATCGCCCCTGTTCGATAACGGAATTTTCAATGGAACGATGGCGGTTTTTACCGACATTACGGACGAGAAGCGCGCCGAACAGGAACGCGAGCTCCTTAACCGGGTGCGGACAGTCGTTGAAAATGAATTGGACCTGCCCACCCTCCTGACCCATGTGGTTGAAACCATTGTGGCAACCTTCGGCTACAGCCATGCGAGCCTGTACGTGCTGTTTGGCGAAACACTCGTACTCCAGCACCAGGTCGGCTACGAAAACGTGATCCGGGAACTCCCGGTTACGGAAGGTCTGGCGGGCCGCGTAGCGCGAAGGGGCCAGCCCATCCTGTTGGAGGATGTCCGCACTGACTCCGCCTATCTCACCGTTACCGCCGGCATCGCTTCGCGGATCTGCATTCCCCTCTTCGTCGAGGCCAAAGTCATCGGCGTCCTCAACGTTGAGAGCGCTGAGCCTGTCCGGCTGACCGAATCCGATCTAGACATGATGGCCGCATTGGGGCAGGGTATCAGCCCGGCCATCGGGCGCGCCCGGCTGTATACACAATTGCAGGAAAGCGAAGCGCAGTTGAACGAGGCCCAGCATCACGCCCACATCGGGAGCTGGCGTTACCTGCCGAATGGCACGCGGTTCTGGTCGGACGAGATGTATGAGTTGTTCAAACTGCCGCGGGAGGTGCCGCCAACCTTGGAAACGATGTTATCGGTCATCCACCTGGAGGATCGTGATGCCAAATACAACGGTGCATTTGAAAACGCGCTCAATTCTGATGCGCTTGACTTTCATACCGAATACCGCGTCGTCTGGCCCGACGGGCAGGTACGCACGCTGGCTTCGATTGGCAAGATTCGCCGTCAAGCCGACGGGCAGGTGATCGAAGCCGTAGGCACCGTGCAGGACATCACCGAGCGCCAACAGGCGGAAGCACGGATGGCATACCAGGCGTACCTGCTGGCAAACATTAATGACGCCGTGATCGCCACGGATGAAAAACAGGTGATTACTGCCTGGAACCATGCCGCCGCCGCACTGTACGGCTGGGACGCACACGAAGCGATCGGCAACCCGGTTCAGGAGATCATCCCCTGGGAAATTACCGAGGCCCAACGGGCGATGGCGCACCAAAAGCTCACCGCTGGCGAGCGTTTTACAGTCGAAACGCTTCAGTATCACCGCACCGGGCGCCCCATCTGGGTGGAGGGAAATACGATTGCCTTGCGCGATGACTCAGGCAACATAAATGGTTTTGTTACGGTCAACCGCGACATTACCGAGCGCAAACGGGCCGAGGATCAATTGCGGTACCAGGCGCTTTTACTGAAGAATGTGTCGGACGCAATTGTCGCCACGGACACAGACGGCATCGTCAAGAGTTGGAACGGCCCCGCCGAGGCGATGTTTGGCTATACGGCGGAGGAGGCCATCGGCCAGCCAGCGCCGACGCTGGTCAAAATTGAGTATCTCGACACGACCCCCGCGGAGGCATATGCCACCCTGCAACAGGCCGGTCTCTCGACCGCGGAAGTCCGCATTACCGCCAGGGAGGGAACGGTGATTTATTCGATTGCCTCCGCCTCAACCATCCGGGACAGCGCGGGAAACCACCTGGGCTACCTGACCATCAACCACGATATCACCGCGCGCAAGCGGGCGGAGGAACGCGTTCAACAGGCACGCCTGCGGGCGGAACACAGCGAAAGCGTCCTGCTGGGGCTGAATGCCGCCGCCCAGGCCGTTCAACAAGCGCTCACTCTGGCGGAAGTCTACCGCATCATCGGCGAGGAAATTGTCAACTTTGGTCATCAAGCCGCGGTCTACCACCTGAGCGATGACCTATCATCCATGACGATTGCCCATATCACCTACGCGCCAGGCCTGATGCGCCAGATCGAGAAATTGACCGGGCTTTCCCCCATGGGGTACCAGATCCCCATAAAAGCCGGGAGCCTCATCGGGCGAGCCATCGAGGAGAAGCGCACCGTGCCCAGCACAGAACGCGACATCGAGGAATTTATCACCGATAACCTGCCCGCTCGCGTGCGCCGCCTGGTAGTACGGGTCATCGCCATGATGGGGCTGAAAACCGGCCTGAATGTACCGCTGGTCACAAATGACAAGGTGGTGGGCATTCTCTTTGTCAGCGGGGATTTGGGCGAAGGCGACATTCCGGCGATGACCGCCTTTGCAAATCAAGCCGCCATCGCCCTTGAAAAAGCGCGTCTGTATGGCCAAATGCAACAGGAGATTGCCGAACGAAAGAAAGCGGAGGAAGCCATCCAACAAGCGCGCGAGCGCGCCGAACGCAGTGAGCGTACCCTGCTGGCGCTCAACCAGGCCTCCCAATCTGTCCAGCAAGCCCTCACGCGCGAGGCAGTCTACCGCGCCATCGGTGATGAAATTGTCAAATTGGGCTGCCAGGCTCTCATCTATCATTTGAGCGAAGACCTGGCCACAATGCAGATCGAGTATCTCTCGCATGCGCCAGGCCTGATCCGCCAGGTGGAGAAAGTGACCGGGTTCTCTTTGAAGGAATACCCCATTACGCTGAAACCCGGCAATATCACCAAGCAGGCCATCTTTGAGAGGCAGGCCTTCCTGAGTGAGGATCGCGACGTGGAAGCGTTTATCGCTGAAGCCGTGCCCGCCAGACACCGAGCGGTCATTCGGCGAGGCACAGCCATGTTGGGATTGATGAAAGGGATCAATGCCCCCATGATCATCAATGATCAGGTAATCGGCATCCTTCTCATTAGCGGCCCTGACCTCGACGCCGCCGACATCCCAGCCATAAGCGCCTTTGCCAACCACGCCGCGATTGCCATCGAAAAAGCGCGCCTCCACGAACAGGCGCAGATGGAAATCGCGGAGCGCAAGCAGGCGGAAGAGAAATTGCGGGAGAGTGAGGAAAAAATAAGGGCGGTGTTTGATGTGCTGTCGGTCGGCATCTCGGTACTCAACGCCGCGCGACAGATCGTCCAAATAAACCCTGCCCTGGAGAAAATCCTGGGTATTTCGGCGGAAGGATTGTTGGGCGGCGCATACCGGTCCCGGCAATATATACGCCGGGAGGGCACGCCGATGCCGCCATCGGAATTTCCCACGGTTCACGCGGTGGAAACCCAGCGGCCTGTGAACGATGTCGAGATCGGGGTTGTCAAGGAGAACGGGGAGACGATATGGACGAGCGTTAGCGCCGCTCCCCTGAGGGGAATGGGTGTGGTGGCGGTCACAATGGACATCACCGAGCGCAAGCAGGCGGAGCAATTGCTGATCGCCTCCGAAACCCGCTTCCGCGCCCTGATCGATCAGAGCGCCGACTTGATCGCGGTAATTGACACCGCAGGAGTCGTCCAGTTCGCTAGCCCCTCAGCGGAACGCATCCTGGGGTACTCGCCCGAGGAAGCCATCGGAAGGAATTTCATGGATTGGCTCCACCCTGATGATATGGCCCTCGCCAGCGAGTCACTCGCCAGCCGCAGGAATGTCCCTGGTCCTGCCCCGAAGTCCATCGAAGTCCGCAGTTTGCACAAAAACGGGATGTGGCGCACGATGGATGTACTGGGGACCAACCTGCTCGCCGAGCGGGCCGTCGGTGGCATTGTCTTGAATGTCCGCGACATCACCGAGCGGAAGCAGGCGGAGAACGAGATCCAGCACCACGTGGCCGAACTTGAATTGCTCTACCAAAACGGCCTGGCGCTCAATCAATTGTCCAGCCCGCAGGCGATCGGGCAAAAGATTATCGAACTGCTCGACCAAAAGCTGGACTGGCATCATACTGCCGTCCGTTTGCTCAATGCCGAAAATGACAGCCTTGAATTGCTCGCCTTTAACAAGCTGGGTTTGCAGAGCGCAGCCGACAAAAGCGCGGACGCCAAACGCTTTTCTGAACTTGTCACCAAAGTCGGCGAGGGCTTAAGCGGTTGGGCGATCAAGCTCTCAGAAACCATCCGCAGCGGCGAGGTTGGCGATGACCCGCGCTACGTGGACACATTCCCCGGTCTGCATTCGGGCCTTTACGTGCCCATGAAGCTGGGCGGGCGGATCATCGGCGTAATCAGCATCGAAAGCGAGCGCCGCGATGCCTTCAGCGAGGCGGATGAGCGGCTGGTAAATACGCTGGCAAACCAGGCCGCCATCGCGCTGGAGAATACGCACCTGCTGGAAGCGGAACGCGAGCAGCGCAGCGTAGCCGAGGCGATCAGCGAGACCGCCGCACAGGTTAACTCTTCACTCAACCTCGATGCCATTCTGGATCGGCTGATGGAAAATATCAGCCGCGTCGTCCCTTACGATGCGTCCAACATTATGCTGATCGAGGGCGGGCAGGCCGGCAGCACACGCGAACGCGGCTACAGCGAACGCGGGCTGGCGGATTGGCTCGCCCAGGTAAATCTCCCGGTTTCACAATTCCCCAACCTGCGCGCCATGGCGGACTCCGGCCTCCCGCTGGCAATCGCAGACACCGCCCAATATCCCGGTTGGATTCATATCCCTGAAACGTCCTGGATCCGATCCCACGTCAGCGCGCCAATCTGCGTGGCAGGCCAGGCGATCGGCTTCCTCAGCCTGGATAGCGAAACGCCGGGTTTCTACAACTCCGCGCATGCCGGGCGTCTGCAAACCTTTGCCAACCAGGCCGGCAGTGCGATCCAGAATGCACGCCTGTTTGCCGAAAACACGACCTTGTTCGCTGAGACCAAACAACGCCTGGAGCAGGTGCAGGCGCTGCGCTCCATTGATCAAGCCATCAGCGGGAGTCTCGACCTGCGCCTGATCCTCAACGTGGTTGCCGAACAAACCCTGACGCAACTTAAGGCCGATGCCGTGGATATCCTGCTTCTTGATCCGCAGGCGCTGGTGTTGAACTTTGCGGCTGGCCGCGGCTTCCGCACACCCGCCCTGCAACATACCCACCTCCGTGTCGGCGAAGGTTTTGCTGCCGGGCGGGCGGCGCTGGAAAGGAGGGTCATCACCATTACGGATTATGCGTCGCTGGTAAACGGTTACCCGAGGCCGGCCATCACAAACCTGCAACGTGAAGGATTCGCTTCCTATACCGCGGCCCCGCTGATCGCCAAGGGCCAGGTGAGAGGCGTGCTGGAAATCTTCCACCGCTCTCATTTCGAACCGAACCTGGACTGGCTGGATTTCCTGGATGCGCTGGCAGGGCAGGCCGCCATCGCCATTGACAACATCACCCTCTTTGATGGCATGCAGCGCTCGAACGTCGAATTGGGCCTCGCCTACGATGCCACCATTGAAGGCTGGTCCTACGCCCTCGACCTGCGCGACAAGGAAACAGAGGGCCACACCCAGCGCGTCACAGACCTCTCCATGCGCCTGGCCCGGCGGTTGGGGCTAAGCGAGGCGGAACTGATCCATGTGCGCCGCGGCGCGCTCCTGCATGACATCGGCAAGATGGGCGTGCCGGACAGCATCCTGCACAAGCCCGGCCCCCTGAATGACGAAGAATGGGTCATCATGCGCAAACATCCGCAGTTGGCCTTCGAAATGCTTTCCCCGATCACATACCTGCGGCCGGCGCTCGACATCCCCTACTGCCACCACGAAAGGTGGGATGGCGGCGAGCCTCCGGGCAAACCTGGCTACCCGCGCGGCCTCAGGGGGGAGCAGATCCCATTGGCGGCGCGCATCTTTGCGGTCGTCGATGTCTGGGATGCCCTCACCTCCGACCGGCCATACCGCCCCGCCTGGGAGGCGGAAAAGGCGCTGGCGCACATCCAGGCTGAGTCCGGCAGGCATTTTGACCCGCGGGTGGTGAGCGCCTTCCTGGAATTAATCGGCGAAGGTTAGCACAAGTTTTTGCCCCCAAAACAAAACGCCCTGGCAGATTGCCAGGGCGTTTTCGAATCCCGCGGTGCGAGGCTATTTATCCATGAAGAGGGTGACCGCGGCCGCCAGGGCGAGGACGCCCACGATTGTTTCATTGAGCTCACCCAAGGTTACTCCAAAAGCCGCCAGACCGGTAAGCAGGAAAAACAAGACCAAACACCACGTCGAGATTTTCTTTGGCATACTCATTTCACATCGCTCCTTTGCAATAATCGGGCTGTCGAATGACGCCACACTAATCAACCAAACACGCCAGCCATCCGTGAGTTACGGGATCACCAACCGAACAACCTTGCCGCATTTTCCCCGGTCACGCGCGCCACTTCATCCAATGGGAGGCTGCGCAGTTCAGCGATTTTCCCCGCCACCAGGGCGACGCGCGCCGGCTCGTTGCGTTTCCCGCGGAACGGGTGCGGCGTGAGGTAGGGGGCGTCGGTTTCAATCAGGAGCTGGGTCAAAGGGAGATTGGAGATTAGAGATTGGAGATCGACGGCGTTTTTGAAGGTGACAGGGCCGGTCACGCCGAGATAAAAGTTGGCGGCGATGGCCTGATGTGCCTGCGCCTCGGTCCCGGAAAATGAGTGGAGTACGCCAGGATGTTTCGCCAGCGGTCTGCCCGCCGCGGCCAGTTGCGCCTGCCAGTCTGTCAGCATGGGCAGGATGTCCATCCCCGCCTCCCGGTTATGGATGATCACAGGCAGGCCAAGTTCCGCCGCAAGCTCCAACTGCGCCCGGAATACGTATACCTGAACATCATGCGGGGCATCGTCCCAGTAATAATCCAGCCCGATTTCCCCAATCGCCACGACTTTTGGGTGCGCCGCCATTTCCCGCAACGCGTCCGTGGTCTCATCCGTCCATTCCAGCGCGCTATTCGGATGCATGCCCACCGCGGCATAAACGAATTCGTATTTTTCTGCGAGAGCCAACGCGCGGCGCGAAGTCGGCAGGTCAACCGCCGGGTTCAAGATACGCACCAGTCCAGCGTATAGGGCACGAGCGATAACCTCTTCACGATCCTCGTCAAACTGCTCGAAGTCGAGATGACAGTGAGTGTCGGTGAGCATAGGTTCGTACGAAGACTTCCGAAGTCTTTAAGACTTCGGAAGTCTGGTTCACGCCAGCCCCGCCACGCGCAAGCCATCCTGCAAAATCCCATCCACGCGATCCTCGTGCATCGTTTCGGTATAAACGCGCATCAGCGGCTCTGTACCGGAAAAACGGATGAGCATCCAGCCGCCGTCCTCGAGGTTGAACTTGAACCCGTCGGTGGTATCCAGACTCGTGACTTTCAGCCCGCCGAGCGTGGGCGGCGGGTTTTTGAGGACGAGGGCCTCCCGGTCGGCGCGCGACCCGGTGAAGGGCGTATCAATCCGGTTGTAGTAATGCGCGCCCACTTTTTCAAACAGGAGGGCCAGGAGTTCCGAAGGTTTCCGTTTTAATTTGACCATCATATCGAGCAGGTACAGCCCGGCCAAAATCCCGTCCCGCTCGGGGACGTTGCCCCGGAAGGCGTACCCGCCCGATTCCTCCCCGCCGATCATGGCGTCCGTTTCGGTCATCTTCGGCGCAACGTACTTGAACCCGACGCCCGTATTATGAACAGGCACCTTGTACAGCTTGCCGAGTTTGTCCAGCATGGTTGTGGTGGACAGGGTCTTGACGATGTCGCCGCGCTCGCCGCGCACTTCCAGCAGGTAATAGGCCAGCAGGCCAAAGACACGCAACTGGTCAATAAACACGCCGTTCTCATCGCCAAAGCCACAACGGTCGGCGTCGCCATCCGTGATGAGCAGGACGTCCGCGCCGAGCGCCACCGTTTTCGCCAGCCCCACATCCACGTTCGGGGGGATCGGCTCCGGGCGCTTCATCTCCGGGAAGATGGGATTCCTCTCATTGTGAATTTCAATCACCCTGGTACGGCCACCCCCGAGAAGCCGGGTAAACCAGCCGGCCCCATTCCCCCACATCGGGTCCACCAAAATCGTGAGACCGGCATCCCGGATCGGTTGCAGGTCAATCAAACGGGCGAGGTTGGCTTCGTAGGCAATGGAAGCATCGAAATATTTGACGTCTCCGCGCGCAACGGCCTCCTTGAGGGGAACAACGGGAATGGACTCAGCCGAGGGGGGAATGGCCCCTTCAATTTGCACCAGCCCCGCCGGGTCAATCGCGCCCCCGGTGGCGTCACGCACCTTGAAGCCGTTGTCCGTGGGCGGGTTGTGCGAGGCGGTAATGTTGACCGCGCCGACCGCACCCTTGTCCACGACCGCAAAGGCAATCACCGGGGTCGGCGTGGGGCCGTCGGTCAGCCAGACCTTCAGCCCATTCCCCGCCAGCACCCCAGCCACGGCCGCGGCAAAGTTTTCCGAGTGAAAACGCTTGTCGTAGCCGACGACCACCCACTGCCCCGCCTGCCCCTTTGAAAGCAGGTAGCTGGCAAAGCCCTGCGCACAGCGCCGCAGGTTGGCAAAAGTGTAGTCGTCCGCAATCCGGCCGCGCCAGCCGTCCGTCCCAAATTTGATCGTTGCTTCCATGGTTCCTCCGGTTTCAAAATTCGGCACAAATTCTAACATGCTGGAACCCGCTGGTTTGACGATGCCCGCCTGCTATGCTACACTGACCGCATGCACCGCCCGACGCCCGCACCAGTCGCAGAATTTGCGCCCGATGGCAACCCGACGCCCCGCCAACGCAGGAAAATCCTGCTCGCATTGGGGTTGCGCCGCCAAAAAACCGGTACGGGGAGCCACCCGGAATTTTTGCAAAGGAGGACTGCCATGCACACCTGGCCCAACCTGCACCCCATCCTGGAAGGAATCCATTGGGCCGTCGCGGGCGGGGTTGCCACGCGCGCCTACATGCCCGAACGCATGACACAGGATTTAGATATCGTTATCCGTCGGCAGGATTGCGGGGAAGTCTGGGGCCGGTTTCGTGATGCGGGGTACACCGTAGCAGAAGCACTCGATGCTCCATATTTCGTTGCCCGCACCGCAGACGGGGTTGAAATTGACGTAATCTGTGCGGCCTTCCCCTGGCTGGAGGAAGCCCTTGCCGCGCCCCGGCAGGACCCCGCAGGGTTCCCCGTGCTGGACCTGCCGTACCTGATCCTGATGAAATTGCTGGCAAACCGCGGGGTTGACCTCGGCGACATGACACGCATGCTGGGGTTGGCGGGGGAGGCAGACCTCGCGCGTGTGCGCGCAGCCATCAGCACATTCAGCCCGGAGGACGCGGAAGACCTGGAAACGCTCATCCTCCTGGGGAAACGGGAAATGGCAGGGGGCGGGCACGGCCCTGAGTGGCATCCGGCCTGACAGCGGCGAGTACCCACCCCATGCAAAAAACCTACCTCGACCATGCCGCCAGTACCCCCGTTGACCCGCGCGTGCTGGCCGCCATGCTCCCCTATTTTGGCGAAAAGTTCGGCAACCCGTCCTCCGTGCATGGCTACGGCCAGCAGGCGGAGCACGCCCTCGAAACGGCCCGCGAAACCATCGCCGGGCTGATCGGCGCGGCGCCCGATGAGATCATCTTCACCTCTGGCGGCTCGGAGAGCGACAACCTCGCCTTACGCGGCGCGGCCCTCGCCGCCCGCCGGAAGCGCGGCGCAAACCACCTGCTCATCAGCCCGGTGGAGCATCACGCCGTTTCGCAAACGGCGGAGCAATTGGCAGACCTGCATGGCTTCGAACTCGAATATTTGCCGGTGGATAAATTTGGCCGCACCAGCCCCGCCGACGTGGCCGCCCGCTTGCGCCCGGAGACTGCCCTCGTCTCCGTCATCATGGCAAATAACGAGATCGGGACAATCAACCCGATTGCCGAAATCGGGGCAGTCTGCCGGGAACGGGGCATCCCCCTCCACACGGACGCCGTTCAAGGGGGGGCGCACCTTCCATTGGATGTCCGCTCCCTGGGGGTGGACCTGCTCTCCCTCGGCGCCCATAAATTTTACGGGCCAAAAGGAGTGGGCGCGCTCTACCAGAAACGCGGCATCCCCCTGCTCCCCATGCAAACGGGCGGCGACCACGAATCCGGGATGCGGGCAGGCACCTCCAACGTCCCCCTGATCGTCGGCATGGCGGAGGCCTTCCGCCTCGCCCAGGAAAATCACGCCGCCCATCGCGCGCACCTGACCCCCATTCGCGACTTTATCATTGGCCGCGTCCTTGAAGATGTCCCTGATGCCCGGCTCACCGGCCACCCCAGCGAACGCCTGCCCAACCATGCCAGTTTCGCCTTCAAGGGCGTGGACGGCAATGCCCTGCTGATGATGCTCGACCTCGAAGGATATGCCTGCTCCTCCGGCTCCGCCTGCAAAACGGGGCAACCAGAACCGTCCGGGGTGCTGACCGCCCTCGGGCTGTCGCGCGAGTGGGCGCTCGGGTCATTGCGTGTCACCATTGGGCGGGAGACAAATACCAAAGAAATTCAACACTTTTTTCAGGCCTTACAAGCTGCTGTGAAAATTTGCAGAAAATTACCAGAGAGGTGAACCATGTTAAATCGAATCTATATTGACAACTTTAAAAGTCTTGTGAACTTCGAGCTTGTAATAGACAAGCCCATCCAATTATTAATGGGTGCAAATGGCGCTGGGAAATCGAATATATTCGAGATTTTGCTCAAGGTTCAATCTTTGCTTGAAGGCAAAAAAGTTCAGGAGATTTTTTTGTTTTCCGATCTCACAAGATGGCAAAACTCATTGTTTCTGACTATTGAATTGGAGATTTCGGGGAATAATGGGCTGTATAAATATGAGCTATCAATCGGATATGAGCCTGAGGGGCGGAAGAAACGCGTAGATCACGAAAGACTCTGGTTCAACTCAAAGCCCTTGTTGAATTTCGAAAAAGGTGAGGCGCACCTTTATAGAGATGATCAGTCAGTCGGGCCAGTATATCCTTTTGATTGGTCACAATCCGCAATCGCAGCACTGCCGTCCAGGAATGACAACAAATTGCTGACCTGGTTCAAAGAGCATCTTTCCGACAATCTGATTATTATCAAAATCAATCCGATCAATATGACAGGCGAAAGCGAAAGAGGGGAAGCAAAACTAAAGGCTAATGCCGAGAACTTTGTGTCATGGTATTCCTTTCTATCTGAAAATCAAGGAAGGGCATTCGAGATTACCCAACAATTACGCGATGTCTTCAATGGATTCAGCCATTTTCAATTTGTTCAGTTTGGAGAAAGTATCAAGGCTCTCCGAGTACATTTTTCGAGCGAGGAGGATGGCAATCGGACAATTGGTTATCGCTTCGATGAATTATCAGACGGTCAACGTGTCTTGATTATCCTTTATGCATTACTTGGAATTCTCAAAGATGGATTTTTTACGCTTTGCCTGGATGAGCCGGATAATTACGTTGCGCTCTCCGAAATTCAGCCGTGGCTCACATCGCTATTCGATCTTTGTGGAGAAGGTAAAGCTCAAGCCATCATCATTTCGCATCACCCAGAGTTAATTAATTACCTAGCATCCGATGTCGGGGTTTGGTTGGAACGTCAAAGTAATCGTCCAACCCGAATTAAACGGATCTCGGAGGAAGAAGGCAAGGATTTACCCTTGTCCGAGTTGGTGGCCAGGGGATGGATCAATGACTAATCGGAAAGCAGAAATTCTTATTTTGTGTGAAGACCTCCAGCAAGAAGTGTTCGCGAGGTCATGTTTAATTGCCTATGGTTTTAACCGGCGCAAAATCAGAAGTCTAAAAAGCCCGAAAGGAAAGGGCGCTGGGTCTCAATTTGTCCTTGAAAGTTTCCCAAACGAAGTCAGGGTATACCGTTCCCGCTCAGCCAACCTAGCTTTATTCCTTGTTGTCCTGATTGATGCCGATAACTACACACATCGAGAACGGCTATCACATCTGGAAAATACGCTCATTAATGCCGGGTTGGCTCCAAGAATGTTAGAGGAAAAGATTGCCGTATTCATTCCCAAACGCAATATTGAGACTTGGATTCACTATTCGATGCATGAAGTGGTCAACGAAGAAAATATATACCCAAAACTTTCCAACCAAAGCGATTGCAAACCATATCTTGAAAACCTGATTGCTCAATGCCGCGAAGATCGATTGATTGATCCACCCCCATCGCTTCAACACGGGCGGGCTGAACTCAGAAGGATATTATGAGTACCAACCAGCCGCGGATCGTCGTCGCCATGAGCGGCGGCGTGGACAGTTCGGTGGCCGCGGCCCTGCTGGTGGAGCAGGGTTACGAAGTGGTCGGGATGATGCTCCGCCTGTGGAGCGAACCTGGCACGGAACTATTCAATCGCTGCTGTACCCCGGAGGCAATGGCGCTGGCCCGCCGGGTGGCCGGGCATCTTGGCATCCCCTTCCATGTGGTGGACATCCGCGAGACGTTCCAGCAGAATATTGTGCAATTCTTCATTGACGGCTATGCCAGCGGGGAAACGCCCAACCCGTGCATGATGTGCAACCGCACCATCCGCTTTGGCGCGCTGCTTGACCGCGCCTTGTCCATCGGTGCGGGGGCGCTGGCGACGGGGCATTATGCCCGCACCCGCACCGGGCCGCATGGGTTGGTATCCCTCTTGCGGGGCGTGGATGAACACAAGGATCAATCCTACGTCCTGAGCGTATTGAATCAGGAACAACTCCGCCACGCCATGTTTCCCGTCGGGGAATATCCCAAGCCCGAGGTGCGCGCGCTGGCCCGGAAATTTGGCCTGCCCACCGCAGAACGCTCTGATTCCCAGGATTTGTGTTTCCTCGCCGGCGGGGATTACCGGGATTTCCTGAGCCGCAATGCCCCCCAGGTTGAAATCCCCGGCCCGATCAGGACTCCCGCGGGACAAACCCTCGGCCAGCATGGCGGGTTGGCGTTCTATACCATCGGCCAGCGCAAGGGGCTGGGGATCGCCGCGCCGGAGCCGCTCTATGTGATTGAGAAGGACGCTGCAACCAACGCCCTGATCGTCGGCCCGCTGGAGGCGTTGGGGAAAAACGGCCTGCTCGCCCGCGAGGCCAATTGGGTATCAGGCACTTCGCCGGGGCAGGCTTTTCGGGGTACGGTAAAAATCCGGTATACGGCGCGCGCAGCCCCCGGGGTCATTACCCCCGGTGAAGGTGGGTCGTTTGAAGTTATATTCGATGAACCTCTGCGGGACATCACCCCCGGGCAGGCCGCGGTCATTTATGACGGGGAGCTTGTCCTTGGCCACGGGCTAATCGCGCAAGCCACAAATCATTCTGTGCTATGATCGATGGGCCATGGAACCAAATCTTCGACCCTGGACAATGATTGTCATCCTGAGCACATTCGCCATGCTCAGTGTAAACTCCGCGAAGGATACCTGCAATGATGCGTCCAAACGGTTCTGCGTTGGGATTCCTCACTCCGTTCGGAATGACAAATCCGCCAAATTCAGCGCGGTTCTTCAATAAGATGACGCTTCCCGGATTTGCTTTTGGTTTCCTGCTCTCCACCCTGTACGGGGTTGGCTTTCATTTCTGGCGCGGGGGGAACGCGGGAAAATTATTGGTATTTGTGATGCTCGGCTGGCTGGGGTTCTGGCTGGGGCAGATGGCCGCTGTGCTGACCGGCCTGCATTGGATATCCGCCGGCCCGTTGTATGTGGGAATGGCGACGCTGGGGAGCGCGGCATTACTCGGCCTGGGATATTGGCTGAGCCTGGTGCGCGGGGAGACCCGTTGAGGAGGAAGCGATGGACGAACTAAATGCCCTGGCGGCCTGGATGGCTGGCGAATATGAAACCAGCAACACGCCCAACGGTGAGCGCGGCGTTACTTCCCGCCTGCTGATGATCCCGTTTGGCGGCGAAGGTGGGGAGCAATACTGGCTCTACATTGAACAGGCCGCCTCCAACAACCTGTCCGTTCCTTATCGCCAGCGCGTCTACCAGCTTCGCAAAATCGGGCAAAACCTGTTTGAAGCCGTGGTGTACGCACTGATCCACGCCGAGGCCTTTGCCATCGGCGAACGTGTAAAAAGCCGCAACCACATCCTCAAGAAACTGGGAGCTGGCGAGCTGGTGGAGCGCCCCGGCTGTTCGATCATCATGCGCAAAATGAGCGGAGAATCCTTTGCCGGAGGCACCCTCGGGGAGGGCTGTCCCACCGAAATTGGCGAGGCCCTCTATGCCACCTCCCAAATCGTTGTCAGCGAGAAGGAAATCATCTCATGGGACAAGGGCTTTGACCGCTCCGGGAAACAGGTCTGGGGGGCGACGATGGGCGGGGTCGTTTTCAAGAAAATCCGGTCGTTCCCGCTATGAACCCAACGCCAGGAATCCATCATCCCCGGTAACATAGCTTGTCCCCACCCGCACGTCACCGACATACCACAAACAGGCCCAACCACACCATGAACCAAATCACCCCCGAGCAATACCGCGCGCTGGCGCAACACATCGAAGACGAAGTGGGCAAGGTGATTGTCGGCCAGAAAGAGGTCATCCGGCACACCCTGATCGCCATTATTTCCGGGGGCAACGTGCTCCTCGAGGGCGTGCCCGGCCTCGGCAAAACCATGCTGATCCGCACCCTGGGGGATGTGCTCGACCTCCAGTTTTCCCGCATCCAATTTACGCCCGACCTGATGCCCGCTGATATTGTGGGGACCGAAATCCTGATTGATGACGACGGGAAACGGGAATTCCGGTTTCAACAGGGTCCCGTTTTCGCCAACCTGATCCTGGCCGATGAGATCAACCGCGCCACCCCCAAAACCCAGTCCGCCCTGCTGGAGGCGATGCAGGAGCATACGGTCACCGTCGCCCAGAAAACGTACGCCCTCGAAGAACCATTTTTTGTCCTCGCCACGCAGAACCCGATCGAGATGGAAGGCACCTACCCGCTGCCCGAGGCCCAGCTTGACCGGTTTATGTTCAAGGTGGACGTGAAATTCCCGGAAGAGAGCGAACTGGAGCAAATTCTCCTGCGCACCACCGGCGCGGTACGGCCAACCGGCGAAAAAGCTGCGCGGGGGGACGATATTCTGGCGATGCGCCGCCTCGCACTGACCGTGCCGACGGCCTCGCACCTCCCGGCTTACGCCGCCCGGCTGGTGGTGGCCTCCCACCCGGACAATGCTCTGGCCCCGGAGATCGTAAAAAAGTACGTGCGCTTTGGCGCATCCCCGCGCGCCGGGCAGGCCTTGCTGCTGGGGGCCAAAGCCCGCGCTCTGATGGAAGGCCGGTTCAATGCGGCGTTTGAGGACATCGCCGCGATTGCCCCCGCCGCCCTGCGGCACCGCATCCTGCTGAATTTCGAGGGCCTCGCCGAAGGCATTGACACGGACGACGTGGTGGCCGGGTTGCTGGCCGCGACCCCCAAAGAGGCCTGACTCGATGAGATCGTCCTCCCGCGCCGCACTGCGCGCCGCCCTCGCCTTCTGGCTCTTGTTCATCTTCCTCGCTGGCTGCATTCCCGGACTGGAGGGCGGCTCCACCGAAGGTTGGCGCGTACTCTCCCTGCTCTCACAGGGCGAACAAATCGAGTCCATCACGGAAGTGCGAACCGTCCGGCATTGCGGGGTCATTGTCGAGCAAAAATCCGTCTCCTGCATCGCAGGCACGGCCAGCGAGCTGGCGCTCTCCACCCAGGCGGGGACCGGGATCAGCCTCGGGCTGGAGGTGGAGTTGGAGGCTGGCGTAAGCAATGCCCTGGGCCTCAACCGGGAGAGCGGCGAATCCCTGGCGCTGGTCACCCCTCCCGATGGAAAAATCTTCAATTACATCATCACCACCCAATACCGGGTGATCTCCGGCGAAGCGCTGGCCACCAACCTGACCGGCGCGGAGCAAAAGTTGATCTACAACTTCCAGGCCAGCTGCACGCTGCAAATTGAGGCTGTCGAAGAGTCCACTTGTACGTCCCTGCCCACCCCCGTGCCGACCAGCGCCACGCCGCAAATCGGCGCGCAAGCCACCTCATCCGCCGCCCCGCAACCCGGCGCGTTGATGGACGAGGGGAACGCCTACTACCAACAGGCGCAATACGACCTGGCGCTGGAAAAATATTCGCAGGCCATTGCCGCCGACCCGACCAGCGCCATTGCCTTCAACCAGCGCGGCAACACGTACCGCAAACTCGCCAACGATGGCGCCGCCGTCAGCGATTACACACGCGCCATCGAACTGGCCCCCACCGATTTTGAGCGGGCCACGTACCTGAACAACCGCGGCGCGGCCTACCGCGACATTGGCGAGTATGAAGTGGCCCTGCAGGACCTCAGCCTGGCTATTTCCCTTAACCCAAACTTCTCCTCCGCTTACGAAAACCGCGCCAGCGCCTACGAAAAACTGGGCCAACTGGACAAGGTCATCCCCGACCTGACCAGCTACATCACGCTCGTCCCCAACAGCCCTGGTGCGTTTTTCCAGCGCGGGCTGGCCTACGCCGCCCTGGAAAACCACCCTGCCGCCATCCAGGACTTCAACCAGGCCATCGTCCTTGACCCGGAAAACAGCGTTGCCTATCACAGCCGCGGCTTGTCCTTCCTCGCCCTCGAAAACTTTACCCAGGCCCTCAACGACTGCAACCTCGCCATTTCGGTTGATCCGGATTACGCCCAAGCCTACTTCAGCCGCGGCACCGTTTACCTGCAACTGGGCGATGTCCTCAGCGCCATCAGCAACTTCACCGATTCGATAGACAAGGGCTTCGGCGGGCCGGAAGTCTACCGTTCGCGCGGGGCGGGCTACCTCGCCACGCAGAACTTCCGCGCAGCGCTCGAGGACTACAACACCGCGGTCACGCTGTCCCCTAACAACCACGACGGCTATCTGGGTCGCGGCATCACCTATTTCAACCTCAGCGATTTCGCCCCCGCCATCCAGGATTTCAACCGGGCGTTGGAACTCGCCCCGCAGGAAACCAGCATCTACTACTACCGCGGGGCTGCCTTCGCCTCCAGCGGGCAGCTTGAACCGGCCCTCGCCGACCTCTTTCACTTCCTCGAAGTCGAGCCAAACTCGCCGCTCCGCCCGCAAGTCGAGAGCCTGATCGTCCAGATTCAAGAATCACTGGCCACCCCAACCGCACCCTGACCCCCACAAGCCACCCGACACTTTGATAACAGAGCAATTCGCTGGTCGAGTAGGCGGCGCTTTCCCGCCGTATCGAGACCCATCGTGGCAAGATTGGCCTGCAATGGGGTCTCGATACGCCCCTCCAAATGCGGGCGGGGCTACTCGACCAGCATTCAACGAGAGCCTGATCGTCCAGATTCAAGAATCACTCGCCACCCCAACCGCACCCTGACCCCCACAAGCCACCCGACACTTTGATAACAGAGCAATTCGTTGGTCGAGTAGGCGGCGCTTTCCCGCCGTATCGAGACCCATCGTGGCAAGATTGGCCTGCAATGGGGTCTCGATACGCCCCTCCAAATGCGGGCGGGGCTACTCGACCAGCATTCAATTTGAAAGTGTCAGGCAGCTGGAAATCCCATGCTCTTTGACGAGGCCACGCTCCGCAAGCTCAATGCGATGACCCTCTCATCCGGGCGCGTCCGCGCTGGACGGATGCGCGGCGACCGCCGCTCCAGCAAGCGCGGCGCCAGCATCGAATTCGCCGACTACCGCAACTACACCCCCGGCGATGACCTGCGCCGCCTCGACTGGAACGTCTACGCCCGCCACAACCGCCCGTTTATCAAACTCTTTGAAGAAGAGGAAGACCTCGCCGTCCACCTCCTGCTCGATGGATCAACCTCAATGAACTGGGGGGAGGGCGGCCAACACAAATTTGACCAGGCCCGCCGGATCGCCGCCGCCCTTGGGTCAATCGCCCTGGCCGCCGGGGATCAGCTCAAATTTAATCTACTGGCCCCCAAGGGGGTCGCCGCTCCCTTTGGCCCGGCCCGCGGGAGCCACCAGACCATCCGGTTTTTCTCCCACCTCGAAGCGATCACCCCCTCCGGGAGTCCCGCGGTGAACAGTTCGCTCCTCAATTATTCACTGACTGGCGCGCGGCCCGGCCTGCTCATCCTCATCAGCGACCTGCTCGACCCGGACGGCTGCGAGACCGGCCTCACCCGCCTGCTCAGCCGCGGCCACGAGATCGTCCTCATCCACCTGCTGCACTCAACCGAACTCGCACCCGTCCTCGATGGTGATCTCAAGCTCATTGACGCCGAATTTGGCTATACGCAGGACGTGACCGTAGATCAAGGATCCCTCGCCGCCTATGAGCGCCAACTCAAACTCTGGCTGGGCAAGCTGCGGCAATTCTGCGTTGCGCGGAGCATCCACTACAGCCAGCACACCACCAGCCGCGCCTGGGATCAGTACGTCCTGCTCAACCTGCGCGCCGAGGGGGTGGTCAAATGAATTTCGCCAGCCCGGCCTCCCTCTTCTTCTTCCTGCTCGCCCTCCCCATCATCGCCCTGTACCTGCTCAAAATCCGGCGCAGGGAAATTGAGATTTCCTCCACCCTGCTCTGGCAGCTGGCCCTGCGCGACCGGCAGGCGATTGCCCCCTGGCAAAAACTCCGGCGCAACCTGTTGCTCCTGCTCCAGCTCATCATGCTCTCCGGGCTGGTGCTGGCGCTGGCCCGGCTCGCCATCCCCGTGCCTGTCGTCGCCTCTGGCGCGGTCATCCTGATTCTGGACGGCTCCGCCTCCATGCAAAGCACGGACTTGGGGCCGTCCCGCTTTGACCGGGCCATGCAGATTACATCCGAGCTGGCCCGCGACGCCGGGGCCGATACCACCCTGACCGGCATCCTGGCCGGACAGCAAGCGCGCATCCTCTTTGCCGGGACACGCAACACCGCCGAAATTGAACAAATCCTGGCCGGGCTGAAGCCCTCCACCGGCGAAGCGGACTGGGCCGCCGCATTGGCCCTGGCCGCCGGGATCGGCAACCAGCAAAATGAGGAACCGCCCACCTTTATCATCATCTCGGATGGCGGGCTGCCCCCCGATGGGCTGCCACCCCTCCCCGGAGCGGTTCGCTATCTCCCCGTGGGGTCCAGCGCGGACAATCTCGCCATTGCCGCCTTCGATTTGCGCACCCTGCCCGGTCTCGCCCCCACCGAAGCAGAGCTGTTCATCCGCGTGTCCAACTACGGGGACGACGACCGGGTCGCCTTTCTTGCTGTGACCGCAGACAACGACACGCAAATCCTGAACCAGCAATTATCCGTTGCCGCGGGGGAAAGCGTTGTGCTGACCATCCCTCACATTCCTGCCGCGCAGGCCACTTTTACCGCCCGGCTGTCGAACCTGCAAGCGGGGCTTGCGCTGGATTCGCTGGCGCTTGACGATGTGGCCTTTGCCTCGCTCGCGCCCCCCGCTGAACGAAGGGTTTTCCTCGTTTCGCCGGGAAATTTGTTTTTGGAGCGGCTGCTGCTCCTCCTGCCGCACGTCCAGCCGTTGCGCGTCGTGCCGGACAAGGATGGCCATTTCAACATCCCGGAAGATGTGGATGGCCTGTATATTTTTGACGGCGTGACGCCCGCGGGCGGATACCCGCCCACCGATTTACTGATCCTCAATCCTGAACCGAACCCGTTATTTTCCGTGATCGGCGAAACCGAAACGGTGGGCGCGGCGACCGTGGCGGAGCATGCGCTGACAAAGTTCCTGGAATGGCAGGATATTCATATTCTCAAAACGCGGTTGATGGCGGCCCCGCCCTGGGCGGACGTGCTCGTCTCGACCGCGGCGACCCCGTTAATTTTCGCGGGGGAAGAGGGGGGCCGCAGGATCGCCGTCGTCGGGTTTGATCTCCATCATTCCGACCTGCCCCTCCAGGTGGCGTTCCCCATTTTGTTTTCCACCCTCATTGATTATCTGGCCCCCCAGCGGGCGGTGGAGGCCGGGGAGGGACTGCGGGTGTTTGACGGGATCACGATCACCGCCGGGCCGGAGACGACCCAAATCGAAGTTGCCCCTCCCGAAGGGAATCCGATCCCCGTGGGGCTGGACTCCATCCCAATCATTTTCCAGGAAACGGGGACGCCGGGCCTCTACGAGGTGCGGGTCACGACAGAGACGGGGACGAACCGGGAGCGGGTGGCGGTCAATGCATTCTCCGCGCTCGAATCGGACATCCGCGTGGCGGAAGAGATCCGGGTGGGGACGAGCGTGGTCACCTCCACCCGGCCTGCGGCGGTCTCCAACCGGGAGTTATGGGCGTGGATTTTGGGGCTGACGCTGGGATTTTTTATGCTGGAATGGCTGGCGTACCACCGGCCAGCGGGGAGGGTGCGGCAAGATATGGCTTTTTCAAGAAAGCTTGACAGGTAGACAAAAAGACCCTCATCGGTAAAATGGTTGTGTCAAAACACCCAAAATACCGAGGAGGATCACCATGGAGTATAGCACGCTGGAGGCTTGGCAG
>Ga0247727_10006356_pt1 | contig 23282 bp, 20 predicted proteins | sample WisWelCaveWW1625_FD_202498 | JGI IMG/M metagenome (GOLD analysis project Ga0247727, IMG submission 202498) | Biofilm microbial communities from Wishing Well Cave, Virginia, United States - WW16-25 | ecosystem: Environmental > Aquatic > Deep subsurface > Groundwater > Cave microbial mat | place...
GCCTGGCCGGCTTCGACGGGGAGGTCGTTGCCCACCACGGGCCGACCGGCCAGGACGAGCAGCGGATGACGCGCGTCCAGGAGGCGCAGGCACGGTGTATCGGCGAGCTTTGGGACCGTCAGACCCAGCGCGCGCATCAGGTCCCCCGCGGCGAGACGAAGGTCGATCTGTGCGAGCGCCTCGCAGGCGGCGTCGACGTCGTCGGCGCGCGCCGAGAGCAGGCTTGCGAGCTCGGCGCGCACGCGGGCCTCCTCGCGTTCGACCGCCGCGAGCGTCACGCGCAGTCGGTTCGCGATCGGGACGACGGACTGCGGCTCGACGAAGAGCGTCGCCCCGCTTTGCGACGCGCCGTGGACGATGCCGGGGACGCGCTCGTGGGCGTCCGCCCGGACCGGCAGGACCCACCGGCCGCCCCGGAGCGTCGTGTACCGGTCCTGCAGGACGCCGGCGTGCGTCTCCATCGCCTCGTCCATGCCTGCGACGATCCGGGTCCGCAGGAGCGCGGCCTCGGCGCGCGCATCACGCAGGCCGGGACTCGCGTGGTCCGCCAGATGGCCTTCCGGCGTGTACACCGAAAGGATCTCGGCCGCCTCGATCCCGAGGTCCGGCATTTGTTCGGCCTTCGCCGCGAGCCGCGGGGCGACTTGGCGCCTCGCGCGAAGCGCGCGCCGGGCCGCCGACGCCACGGACAGCGTCCGTCCGAGACCGACCAGCTCGTCGTCCTCGAGGACGGCGTCGATCCGGAGCCGCGATCGGGCTTCCGTCGCTTCGGGTACGCCGGCCAGATCGGGCGTCGCCCCGTCTGCCGCGAGCGCCGCCGCCTCCGCGACCTCGCCGAGCGAGGCCTCCACCGCGGCACGGTCGGGGAGCCATGGCAGCGCCAGGGCCGCACGCGCGCCGTCGGGGGTGGCCGCACGGGCGGCGAGGGCCTCGAGGAGCCTTTGCCACTCGACCGCTTCGAGCGTCGCCGGGTCGGGGACCCCCATCGGCAGGATTATGGCCGGGTGGGAACGACGTTCGCTATCCTGAACCGGTGATCCGCGGCCTTGCCCTCGCGATGTCCCTCGGCGCGGGCTGCGGCGCGGCGTCGGGGACGGCGGCCGAGCCCGGCGCGCCAGGCACCGGCCGGATCGATTCGCTCGTCCTGCAGAGCGCCGAGGGCGGCCACTTCGACCTCGCGGACCTCCGGGGCAAGCCGACGATCATCGCCCTCTTCACCACGTACAACCTGTACGCCCAGCAGGTCCTCGTCATGCTGGGCAACGTATGGGCGCGCCGGAGCACGGACGGGCTCGAGGTCGTCGCGATCTCGAGCGAGCCGGAGGCCCTCGAGCTGCTCCGCGCGTACCGCGAGTCGCTGGCCCTGCCCTTCACCGTCCTGCGAGGCGACGCCGACGTGCACGAAGGCCGTTCGCCGCTGGGGCACCTCGAAACGGTCCCGCTGCTTCTCTTCGTGGACCGGACGGGAACGATCGTCGCCCGCGTGGCGCGCGTCGACGACGAGGAGGCGCTGGACGCGGCTGCCGAGAGGCTGATCGGGCTTTAGCGGCGCGCAAGGCGAGGGCGCCGAGACGGGGAGCGAGCCGGAGCCCTCGGAGGCTGGGCCGACGGAAGCGTACTTTTCGTACGCTGAGTAAGGCACAGCCGAGAAGGCCCGGCGCAGCCCCCGGATCGGCGGCCGCAGCCCTCAGCTACCGCGCACCACGCCTGGGTTCGTCAGCTCCGAGAGGCTCGGCTGCTTGCGACCCGTCACGCTGAAGATGCTCAACGCATCGCGCTTGCCCTTCACCTTCGTCGCCGGCAGCGGGACCGCCTCGAACTGCTCGCCGACGAGGTGGAAAGTGTGCTCGCTGACGATGATCTCGCCGGGACGCGCGAGCGAACAGAGTCGCGACGCGGTGTTCACCGTGTCGCCGATCGCCGTGTACTCCATCGTGCGGGTCGATCCCATGTACCCCGCGACGACCTCTCCGGAGTTGATGCCGATCCCGATCCGGATCGGGTCGAGGTTCTCCTCCATGCGCACCTTGTTGTACTCCGCGAGCGCTTCGAGCATTTCGATCGCGCTGCGGACCGCGCGCTGGGCGTGATCCCCCATCCGCACGGGCGCCCCATACAGGACCATGATCTCGTCGCCGATGAACTTGTCGAGCGTTCCCTCGTGCTTGAACACGACCTCGACCATCAACTCGAAGTACTCGTTGAGCATCTGGACGATCTCTTGCGCCGTCCTCGACTCGCTCATCGAGGTGAAGCCGCGGATGTCAGCGAAGAGCACGGTGGCATCGTGGGCCTGACCGCCCCTCTTCACCTCGAGCTTCCCGGAAACGACCTGCTCGGCGAGGACGGGCGAGAGGAGCCTCTGGAACTTCTCGCGCGTGATCGCCTCTTCCTCGATCCGCTTCGCCATCCGCCGGTTCTCGAGGAAGTTCGCGCACTGGTTCGCGATGTTCGTGAAGATCTGCAGGTCCTTCTCGGTGAACGCGTTCGTCGCGATCTGCGAGTCGAGGATCATGATGCCGAGCAGATCGCCTTTCTGGACGAGCGGCACGGCCATCGTCGAGCGGATGCCCTGCATGATGATCGAGTGGGCGCCGCTGAAGCGGCTGTCGATCGTGGCGTCCGACGAGAGGATCGCGGCCTTCTCCTTGATCACCTCGTTGATGATCGCGGTCGACAGGATGATGTTCTCGTCCGACTTGCCCGCGCGCGTCTTGACCGCGCGAGGCTTGAACTCGCCCGACGCCTCGTCCTTGAGGAGGACGACCCCCCGATCGGCCGGGAGCGCCTCGAACGACCGCTCGAGCACGCGCGTGAGCAGACGATCGAGGTCCAGCTCGATGCCGATTGCCCGCTGCAGCTCGTAGCTGATGCGCAGCTTTTCGTAGTCGCGCCGCAGGATCTCGACGTCGTTGATGATGCGTTCCGGCTGGAAGTCGTGCTCGAGGTGCGCGGCGATCTTCGTCCGGATGTGCGACTCCATCATCCCCGGCGCGATCGTCACGCGGTGGATTCCGCCCTCCTGTTCGCGCGCATCGACGAAGATCATGCGCGTGCCGCCGAGCGTCATCTCGTCGCCGTCCTTGATCGGGACCTCGCCCTGCACGCGCTCGTTGTTCACGTACGAGCCGTTGAGGCTGCCGAGGTCCCGGAACCAGAACTTCGTGTCCTTGAGCAGGATGATCGCGTGCTCCTTCGAGACGATCCGATCGAGCAGCTGGATCGAGTTGTTCGGGTGGCGCCCGATCGAGTTGTGGTCGCGCAGCTCGACTTCCTGTCGACCTTCGGGGCTGAAAATCACGATCTTCGCCATGGGGGCCCCTTCATGATCCGCCGATTCCAAGCAAGAGCTGCTGCGCGAGGTCCACACGCACGCCGAACGCGTAGCCGTGCAGATCCTGCGTGATCGTCACCTCGCTGCGCTGCCCGAGCGCGTCGACGACCTGCTCGCGTGACGAGCCTCGGTAGGCGCCCGCGTTGACGGCGATGACCAGCCCGTCGTCGCTGAACACGGGGCTGCCGCTCGTCCCGGGGCTCGTGAACGCCGAGTGCTGCACGAGGAATGCGCGGTCCGGCGTGGAGGCCGTCCCGTCGAATCCCGTGATGCGACCGACGATGCCGGTCGTCAGCGTTGCGACCGGCGAGCGCGGCTCGTTGAGCTGGCCCGGAAAGCCGTACACGAAGATCGTCTTGCCGGGCACGATCGCGGCGAGCTCGGTGGGCCCGGCCATGCGGACGAAGCTCGGCCACTGCCCCGCGATCCGCACGAGCCCCACGTCGGCGCTCATCGCCGTGCCCCCCGGCATGTACAGCGGGTGTCGCCCGACCGGCGTGACGGCGAAGCGTCCGCCCTGGCCGCCGTTCGGGAGGGCCACGAACTGTTGCCCCTGCAGCGCCATCTGCTGCATCGCCTCCACGCAGTGTGCGTTCGTCGCGAGCACGGTGGGCGACACCGCGAAGGCCGTGCAGTAGCCGTGGTCGCGCCCGTCCGGCGCCTGGGCGACGAGGAGGAACACGGTCTGCGCGTTCTGCTGCGCGATGCGCGCGCCGGCGTCGCGGCTCGACTCCTCGAGTTGCTTGTTGAGCGCTTCGACGCGCGCCTGTACCTGCGCCCGGGTCGCCTGGTCCATCTGCTGCGCGGTGAACAGTTGCGTGTATGCCGCGCGCAGCTCGTCGTTCTGCGCGGTCGACTCCTCGCGCGTCACCCACCAAAGGCCCACGCCTCCGCCGATCGCGGCCAGCAAGAGGAACGTGACCACGAACAGGGCGACCTTGAGCTTGCGGCTCTGGTCATGCGCCGCCTGGAAGGCCACGGCGTGGATCTCCGCCGTGGACTTGCCTCCTCCACGCCCGAGCGCCTGCTGGATCATCATCCCGATCGTCTTCTTGCTCGGCCCCGCCGCCGCGGGCGCCGCTTCGGGCGCGGCTGGCGGCGCCGCCACCTGATCCGACTGGACGGTCGCCGCGACCGCGACTCGCTTGACCTCCGCGGCGCCGAGGCCCGCCCCGCCCGAGGGAGGCGGGATCTCGACGCGCACGCGCGGCCCCCCCTTTCCGCATTCGACGATGTCGCCGTCGCCGAGCTTGTGCTTCGTGACCCGCGCTCCGTTGACGAACGTGCCGTTGCGGCTGCCCGCGTCGGAGATCCAGTACTCGCCCCCTTCAAAGCGAATCTCCGCGTGCCGTCCGGAGGCATCGATGTCGGCCTGTGGGTCGAAGGCGACATCGTTGTCCGGGAGGCGGCCGATGCGGATCACCGCCTGGGCCAGCTCGTGGACCCGACCGGTGTGTGCGCCGAACTCGTGGTGAAGGCGGATTCGCATGCTCAGTCGAACGGGTTCTCCGGGATCGGCGAACCATTCTCCTCGCGCCTCCTCTGCGTTCGCTCCGGTCGCCCGGGCTCCCCTGACGGCCCCTGCACCTCGGGCTGTTTCTCCGGTCCCTGGAATGGATTCTCCACCGCATCCTCGGCGCCCTGCCCGCGCCGGTCGGGCTTGTCACCGAGGTCTTCTTCCTCCGAAGGCGGCTCGTCCGGAGCCGCCGGCGGGAGCAGCTCGAACCGATTCTCGCCGTCCATCCGGACGTCGATGCGCTCACCGGCGACGTGCGTGGACCCGTCGCGCACCTCGAGGTCGTGAAATCCCGCGTCCAGCAGGACCGAGGCCTTGCCGGCCTCGTCGAACCTCGCGGCGGCGCGGCCGTCGACGAACAGGTCGAGCCCCGCGGGACCGGTGACGGAGCACCGCTGCCTCAGTTCACGCATCTCTTGCGCACCGGACGAGCCCTGCGACGGGGCGGAGGTCAGCGGGAACGTGGGAGGTCCATTCGCGATGCTGTCATCGCCGGAAAGGAAGAGGTAAGCCGCGAGGCCGGTCGCGAGGAGGATCAGGAACGCGATCGCCCACCGGCCACCGCCTGCAGCGCGGCGCGCAGGAGCCGGCGAGGCCGGATCCTGCTCGTCCGACGGAGCCGTCCCCCGATAGGGCGAGTCGGCGGAGGGGGTCGCCGAAGGGGCCGGGGGAGGTTCGGTCGGAGCAACCTCTTCGGGAGTCGGAGGAAGCTCGTAGCGCTCGAAGATCGGCGGCTCCTCGCGGTTGGGCGGCGGCAACCCGCTCCCCTCGAACCGCACCAGGACGACCGTGATGTTGTCGTGCCCGCCTCCTGCGTTGGCCATCTCGATGAGGCGCGCGCAGGCCGCCTCGGGATCCCGCACCTCCTCGAGGACCTCGCGGATGATCTCCGCGGGCACGAGGCCGGACAGGCCGTCGCTGCAGAGCAGCAGCCGGTCGCCCTGCCGCAGCGGGACGTGCGTGAGATCGACCTGGACCTCCGGGGAGGTGCCGAGTGCCTGCAGGATGATGTTCGAGTGCTCGAAGGACTCGGCCTCGGCCTCGGTGAGCTGCCCCGCCTCGATCAGCTGGTTGACGAGCGACTGATCGCGCGTCACGAGGCCGACCTTTCCCTGACGGACGATGTAGCCGCGGCTGTCGCCCACCTGCGCGAGGAACAAGGTGCCGTCCACCAGCGCGGCCGCGGTCGTCGTCGTCCCCATGCCGCGCCGCGACCGATCGACCTTCGCGGCGTGGAAGATCCGACGCCCCGCTTCCTCGACCGCGACCACGAGTCGGCGCGCGAGCGCGTCGTGGTCCTTCGGCACCCCGCCCCCCTGCACGCACTCGTGGATCGTGTCGACGGCCATCTGGCTCGCGACCTCGCCGGCCGCGGCACCGCCCATCCCGTCGCACACCACGAACAGACTGCCGGCGGCGCCGATCTCGTGGGCGCGGACCTCGGCCGTCACGCCGCGGCGGGCTCGACTCAGGTCGGAGACGAGGAAGTTGTCCTCGTTGTGCTCGCGCACGAGCCCCACGTCCGTGCGGCCGAACAGCTCGACCACGATGCCCGCGGTTTCGCTCGGCGTCGGGGCCGCCACCGCGGGCACCTCCACCGCTGGCATCGAGGGAACGGTTGCGGGAATGACGACCGGTTCGGCGCCTGCCTGCGCGGCGGGCGCGGACGGATCGACCGGTGCGGCGGGCGGCTGCGTATCCGCTTCGGAAGGTAGCAGCGCCGCGGCGGGATCCGGCGTCCCGATCCCCTGGAGCGTGGGAGGTCCGGCGGGGACGACGGCCGGCACGGCGGACTCGCCCGCCCCCCAGTCGAGCTCGTCTCCGTCGCCGCCAGGCGCGCGAGGCCGATCGTCGTCGGGCATCAGTCGTCCAGGTCCGAGAGTCCCCGCATTTCGGCCACGAAGCGCGATTGGAACCCAACCCGACGAGCCAGGTCAATGGGGACGGACGTTGCCCAACCGCGCGATTCTCCGCGTCAAATCCCCGCGCCGAACGACATCCCGACGGTCGCCGTCACGGAGTGCATCATGACGAGCTCGTCGACGTGCAGATCGCCGTCGAAGCTCTCCAGGCGCACGCCGCGATAAAGGACGGTCACGACCAACGACGTCCATCGCGCGAGGGCGAGATCCACGCCTGCGCCAGCTTGCAGGCCGGGTCCGACCGTGTCGACGCCGACGTCGTCGCCGAAGGAGTAGACGCCGAGGCCGAGCTGGACGAACGGCTCGAGGTTCGAGGGCAGCGGGAAGGTCATCCGGCCGTCGAGGCGCCAGGACTGCAGCAATGCGACGGCCGGGTGGACGGCGTCGCCCCCCTGGTGCCAGAAGGCGTCGTAGGACCCTTGAAGCTTGAATTGCGGCGAAAAGCGGGCACCGATCGAAAGGTCGAGACCGAATCCGCGCCGATCCTTGCAGCCCGCGATCCGGCTGCAAATGTCGCGGCCCTGGAAGTCGACGGCGGTGCCCACGGCGCCCCCGAAGTAGAAGCCGAGGAAGGGCGGCTCGAACCGATCCTCTGGCCGGGGCCCACCGGTCGGCTCCGGCGTGGCGTCTCCCTCGAGAAACTCGGACGGCGGCGGCGGGGCGTCCTGCGCGGCAGCCGGGCCTGACAGCCCCGCGAGAATCCCAGCCATTCCAAGGGCTTTCGCAAAGTGGTGCGGAGCGGTTCTCACGAAAACCAGTCTAGCACCGCCCGGCGACCCTCGCACTTGACAGCCCAGAATCTTGAGAATAGGTAGGCCACTACTTGCTCGCCATGGAAATTCGACTGGACCGTAGGGCAGTACGCCAGATGCGCCTCGCCGCGGAGGACGCCATCGAGGAAGGCGACACCGAGACGCTGCGCGAAGACATCGTCGACGCCTTCTCCGAGGAGCAGATCGAGGAGATCGAGCGCCGGCTCGATAACGGCGATTTCTACGAGTTCGTCCGCGAGATGCTCGAGGAGTGGTCGGAGGACGACGTCGACGAGCTGTTCGAGTTGCTGGAATCCCAGCTCGGCGACGTGGGCATCGACGTCAAGTTCGACACGATCCCCGCCGGGGCGAAGGACGCAGCCGCCGAAGCGGAGGACGACGACGACGACGCGGACGACGACGACGAGGAAGAGGAAGTAGCCGAGGACGAAGAGAAGTAGGGCTGCGGCCATGCCCAGGGGCCCCGGGGCTCTCTCGCTTCGCTCGCGCCGCCCGCCCTGGGCACCCTGATCCGGGGGCTGCGCCGGGCCTTCTCGGCTGTGCCTTACTCAGCGTACGAAAAGTACGCTTCCGTCGGCCCAGCCTCCGAGGGCTCCGGCTCGCTCCCCGTCTCGGCGCCCTCGCGTTGCCCTCGGACCGTTCTGCCTAGCCCACTAACGTCCGCACGCGATGCCGGCTTCCCGTGCACGAGGTGGGCGGAGCCAGCGGCTCTCGGGATACTCCTCTCGCAACGACGCGACGACCTCGCAGGCCTCGGTGGCGTCGCCCAGCGCGGCGAACGCTCTGGCCTCGAGCCAGAAGGCGTCGTCGCGAAGCTCGGAGTCCTCGAATCGCTCCCGCAGCTCACGCGCCGACTCGATCGCCGTCCGGGGATCCCGCAGGACCTCGAGCTGCAATCGCACGATCCGGAGCGCAGCGTCGTCCATGCGGGGGAGCGCGTAGCTGCCGACCGCGAACGAGGACTCGTGCGCGTCGACGAGGGGGCGCAGCCGCGCGATCGCGGAGCGTGCGTCCCCGCCCGCCTCGGCCATGTCCGCGAGCCTCCACAGGGCGTCGTCCCACAGCTCCCCTGTCGGGAACGGATGGCGCCGGACGAGCGCCTCCAGATCGCGCTTCTCCGCCGTCCGGTCACCCGCCTCGCCGTGCAGGCGGGACCGAAGGAGCAGGACGTCGTCGCCCAGCTCGGTCTGCCGCAACCGGGCCTCGACACCCCGCAGCCAACCGATCCGCTGCACGGCAGGTTGCCGTTCGAGAAGGATCCGCAGCGCACGCGGCGCGACCCCCTCGTGCGACCGATCGAAGACGATGCGCGAGAGAAGCGCCTCGGCCTCGTCGGACCGACCGAGCGCGCCCAGGAGCCGCGCGGCGTACAGCCAGCACTGCCCGCGGTACGGCCCTGACGGATCGGCGTCTACCGCCCGCAGGTACTCCGCCACCGCCGCCTCCCGATCCCCCGCGCGATCGAGCATCCGGGCGCGCCGGAATCGGGCGAGCCCGCAGTCCGCGGGGCGCTCGCAAGCGGCGGCAGCGCGGTCGTACTGCTGCGCGGCCTCCACGAAGTGCGCGTCCCGCTCCTCGCGCTCGGCGCGCCGCAACGCCGCGTCGAACGGTTTCGGAGAAAGGTTCGCGGCGCAGCCGCCGAGCAACAGAAGACTCACCGCGAGCAAGGCGAGGGCGCCGAGACGGGGAGCGAGCCGGAGCCCTCGGAGGCTGGGCCGACGGAAGCGTACTTTTCGTACGCTGAGTAAGGCACGGCCGAGAAGGCCCGGCGCAGCCCCCGGATCGACGGCCGCAGCGCTAAGCCGTGATCGCAACGCGGAGCTCGGCAGCCGCGCGCAGCACCGCCGCCCGGTCGACGTCGAGGTGGGTCACGGCACGGATCCGCCGGGGGCCGAACGCGTGAAGCAGCACACCGCGCGCGGCGGCCTTCGCGACGACGTCCGACGCCGTTGTCTCGACGTCGAACATGACGATGTTCGTCTCGACGCGCGTCCCGTCGACGCCCACTCCCGGGATCTCGGCCAGCGCCCGCGCGAGCGTCTTCGCGTTCTCGTGGTCCTCGGCGAGCCGGGTGCGGTGGTGATCGATCGCGTGGAGCGCGGCCGCGCAGAGGATTCCGACCTGGCGCATGCCCCCGCCGAGCATCTTGCGGAAGCGGCGCGCGCGCTCGACGACCTCCCGCGAGCCGGCAAAGACCGACCCGACGGGTGCTCCGAGCCCCTTCGAGAAGCAGGCCGACACGGTGTCGAAGGGCGCCGCGATCGCCGCGGTGTCGAGGCCCGTCGCGACGGCGGCGTTCCAGATGCGCGCTCCGTCCAGGTGAAGCGCCAGGCCCCTCGACCGCGCCAGCGTCGCGATCTTCTCGATGCGCTGTTGCGGAAAGACGAGCCCCCCCCCCCAGTTGTGCGTGTTCTCGATCGCAATCATCGACGTGCGGGCCATGTAGTAGACGGTCGGCCGGATCAGGGCCTCGGCCTCCTCGGCGGTGAAGAGCCCGCCTTTCCCGGCGATCGCGAACTGAACGCCGCTCCACGCCGGCCCGGCGCCCGACTCGTACAGGTACGAGTGCGCGCCCTCGCCGACGATCACCTCGTCCCCTGCCCGCGCGTGGACGAGGAGCGCGATCTGGTTCGCCATGGTCCCCGACGGCACGAAGAGCGCGGCCTCCTTGCCCAGAAGTCCCGCGGCCCGCTCCTCGAGCCTACGCGCCGTGGGGTCCTCCCCGTAGACGTCGTCGCCGACGTCGGCCTGGGCCATCGCGCGCCGCATCGCCTCCGTGGGCCGCGTGACCGTGTCGCTGCGCAGGTCGATCGTTTGCATGCGCCGGGCGCGAGTGTATCCTCCGCGCCCGTCTTCGCCACCCTAGCTCAGGGGTAGAGCAGCGGTTTCGTAAACCGCAGGTCTCCGGTTCAAATCCGGAGGGTGGCTCCGGAATTCACGGAATCGTGAACTCCACCAGCTCCTCGCGCACGTCGGGCTCTTCCACGAGGACGTTGCCGACGCCGGGGCAGAAGGTCTTGTGCTCGTCGAGGGTCGTGTCGAGCGTCGAGGTGTCGTGCGTGCGGATGCAGTCCGTGAAGTCGCCGGCGGCGACGGTGACGGACACGCCGGTCTCCACGACCTCGCCGACGTCCTCGGCGTGGCCGGGGAACCATTCCTGGTAGTAGGGCTGGCCGTCGACGGTCGGATCGGCTGGCATGATGATCCCCGGCAGCGCGCCATCCGTTCCCCATTCCCACGAGCCTTCCGTGTTCACGCACTCGTCGTTCTCGTACTCGCAGGTCTCTTCGCCGAGGTACCAGACGTTGCCCTCGGCATCCTGCGCGTACCAGTAGAAGGTGTCCTCGAAGAGCGCGCCGTCGATCGTCACGGTGTCCTGCACGACGATCGCGACGACGCCTTCGATCGTGCGCGTCTCGGGTGACGGTGACGTCGATTCGCTCGAGCCCGTCCTCGCCGTCAGCTTCGAGCACCCAGTTCGCGCCGACAGGCAGCGGGAAGTAGGGGTTGTCCACGACGGCGACGAACTCGGCGGCCTCGACGTCGGGCAGAAAGACGGTCTCTGCGGGCGTGTCGCTGGCGGAGTCGCCGCAGGCGGTCAGGAGCAGCAGCGGCAGAAGTCGGAGGGGCTCATGTCTCTCCCTCTGTCGCACCATGACCACTCGATTATTCGCCCGCAACGGGCGCGCATCGTATGCGCGCGGTCAGCAGCTCCCGTCGGGCATGCAGGTCCCGTCGGCGCCCTTGCCGCAACACTGCTGGCCCGCCGGGCAGGGCGCCGCCTCGATCTCGGGGCTGTCGGGGACGCCACAGGTGCAGATGCCGTTGCGACACATGTTCGACGCAGGAGCCTCGCACGCGGTGTCGCAGGTACCGCAGTTCAGCTCGTCGGTGAGGAGATCCACACAGGCAGCCGCTCCGGCCGCGTCCGGGCAGCACCAGTCGTCGAGCGAGCCGCCGCAGCTCGTCGTCGAGTCGCCGCAGACGCACTCTCCGTCGAGGCAGCCGCTGTATGCGCCCTCCGCCACCTGGCAGTTGCGGAAGCACGCGCCGCAATGACGGTCGTCGGTCGGCAGATCGAAGCAGGTCCCGTTGCAGTAGCACTCGAGGCCCGCCTCGCCGCACGCGGGCGGGTCGGGGCACTGGTCGCCGTCCCCGTCCGAGTCGGCGTCGGTGTCGGCATCCGCGTCGATGTCGGCGTCGCCGCCGCCGCCCCCTCCCCCGCTGCTCGTACATCCCGCCAGGCTGGTGGTCAGGAAGAGCAAGGTCGTCTTCATGGGACCGATCCTACCGCAAGATGCCCGCCTCCCGAAGGAAGCCCCTCACGGCGGGTCCGACGACGTCGGGCCGCTCGATCGGGGAGACGTGTCCCGCCTGTGGCACCGTCACGAGCTTGCTTCCGCGCACCCCGGACGCGATGAGCTCGGCCATCGCCGGAGGCGTGATCCCGTCGTCCTCGCCGACCACCACGAGGGTGGGGACGTCGATCGCCGGCAGGACCTCCACGTAGCTCGGCCGATCCGCGAGCGCCTCGAGGGTCCGCGCGATTCCCGCCGCGGTCGAGCGCGCCGCCATCGACCGGACGGCCTCGACGACCTGGGGCTTTCCGGTCCACGTCGAGGGCGACACGAGCTTCTCGACGAACGCCGCCACGAACGCATCCGGACCGTCCCGCCGCACGCGTGCGGCCGTCTCGAAGCGTCCCTTGCGCGCTTCTTCCGTGTCCGGCGTCGCCCGCGTGTCGAAAAGGAGCAGGGCCCGGAACCTCGCGGGCGCCTTGCGGACCGCCTGCAGGATCGCGTATCCGCCCATCGACAGTCCCCCGACGACGGCGCGCGGCAGGTCGAGCGAGTCAATCACGCCGAGCAGATCGTCCGCGAAGTCCTCCATCGACGTCGCGACGTCGGCACCGCCGGTCTCGCCGTGGTGGCGCAGGTCGTAGGTGACCACCCGGCACGAATCTCTCAGGTCTGCCACGAGCGGGTCCCACAGGGCGCGACCCAGGGGAAACCCGTGTACGAGCACGACCGGTTCGCCCCGGCCGACGTCGTCCACGACCATCTCGATCCCCCGAACCGCGATCCGTTTCGCCGTCATTTCCGAGACCTCCTCCGTCCCCACGTCATTGCCGCAACCAGCACGATCCCACCGGCGAACGTCGTCCACGTCGTCCCCGAGCTCCCCGGCGACGTCGAGCACGACCGGAAGAACGGGCCCTCCTCGAGCCGCATGCAGTCCTCGAACTGCCCCGACGAGTTCCCGGCGACGTCGACGGCCGCGACCGAGAAGCAGATGGTGCGCGCGTACTTCTCCTCGGCCGGGAGGTACACCCGCGCTTCGACGAGGCTGCCGTCCCCGTCGTCGAGCGAGATCCCCTCGAGGATGGGATCGTCCACGTCCGGCCCGTTGGTCCTGAAAACCAGGTATTCGACGTTTTCACGCGATACCTCGGCGTCGTACGCGGGCGGGACGAACAGCGAGATCTGGTAGCGCACGAGATCGTCTCCCGGGCCGCACGGGTCGTCGTCCGCCCCGTCGCCGAGCCATTCCCAGCGAGCACGCTCGATCGGCTGAGCCTCGGGCGGCTCGGTGTCCCGCGCGTCACCCGTCTCGAAAGACCAGGTGAAGTCCGTCCCCGGCCTGCCCGCCGTGACCTCGATCGTCGCGTTCGAAGGGAGGCGCGCCAGCGCCGGCTCGAAGCGCAGCTCCCGCGCGCCCTGGGAGGCCGATCCCGGACAGCTCTCGTCGAGCGGGCACGTGATGCCTTCGACGGGCTCTCCATCGGCCGTGACCTCGAGGGGCTGCTCGACGACGTCCTCGCCCAGGGGATAGCGGACGCGGACGCGGGAGTTGACCGGAACGCGAACGGAACCGTCGGCCGGCAGGGCCGCCTCGATGCCGTCCGCCGGTCCGCAGGTATCAGCCGCCGCGGGACCGGGAATGACGGCGAGGATCAGTCCCCACAGGAGACGCCGTCGCACGCTCCCACCATCTCGTCGGTGTCGCCGTCGTCGTCGAGGTCCCAGTAGTCCTCGCAGCAGAAGCCCTGCTCGATGCAGCACTCCTCCGTCTCGGGACCGTCGGCCGCGCCGCCGAATCCGTTCTCGTCGCTGCGGCACGCGGCGGGCGGCGGATCCTCCCGGCAGTTCTCCCACGCGCGTCCGTCCGAGTCGCAACGCTGCTCGCCCCAGATGGTGCAGTACGAGACGAAGCAGACGCGCTGCGAGTTCGGCTGGCAGGTCTGGCACGCGCGCGGGCACTCCGAGTAGGTCCCGTTCACGCAGTAGGAGTCCCCGCCGTTTTCGCAGGCGACGGCCGGCTGCCCCTCGTCGACCTGCTCGTCGCAGTCGTCGTCCACGCCGTTGCAGACCTCCTCGGACGGCTCGCACGGATCCTCCTCGGGAAGCGGATCCGGGTCGTCGGGGTCCGAGGGGTCGAAGGGATCGCCTGGAATCAGCTCGTCGTCCGGCACGGAGAGACCGGACCGGCCGCAGCCGGCGAGCACCAAGATCACGACGAAGGCGGGGCGCAAGGATTCCCTCTCGGCGATTGTACGCCGGAAGGGGTGGGAAGGCTTCCCTGTGAGGTTGGAGCGAGGGCAGGTACGCGACGAGACTAGAGGACCAGATCCTTCAAGGCCTTGAGCGCCGCAGCCTTGACGACCTTCCGCGCCGGCTTCGCCTTGATGATGATCGGCTGCTTCGTGAACGGGTTGATGCCTTCCCGCTCCTTCGTCGCAGGCTTCTTGCGGACGGTCAACTTGACCAGGTTCGGAATCACGAAGACTCCCGGACCGCGGTTGCCGAGGTTCTTCTTGATGCAGTCCGAAAGCGCCTCGAACGTGCTGCCGACCTGCCTCTTCGAGAGGCCGGTCTTCTGCGCGAGTTCCGCGATGATCTGGGCCTTCGTCATCTTGCCTGCCATGGTCTCCTCCTTCGTTGGGCTGAACGTACCGGGGGCGGCGGGATCCTCTTCCCACCCTGAAACGGGCCACTCTGTAGCAAACGCGAGCGTGCGTTAGCAAGCTTTTTTCCGGGTATTTTGACGCACACCCCGCTTCTTCGCGCGGGTTGCGGCGGTTTTCCGGGGCGCTCGGAGATGATCTCCACAGTGGGTCCACTTCGACCCGGGCCCGATCGGCGCCTTCGCTCCACGCGGCCTCTGCGGCATTTTCATGAGCGGTCTCGCGCAGTTCCCGTTCGCGATCCACCGGATCCCCACGGTGGGTTCACTTGGTCATCGACTTCTTCTCCACGCCCGGGAGACGAAGAAGCCGACGTGCCGCCGCCTCCATCCTCCGCTCCTCGGCAGGGCCGCTGTGGTCGAAGCCGAGCAGGTGCAGGATCCCGTGTGCGAGCATCCGCTGCACCAGCGCCCTTGCCGGGCGACTCTGGGCGCGGGCGCGGCGCGCGAGAAACGGAATACAAAGGACGACGTCACCCAGGGCGCCCCTTCGCTGGGGAAACGCGAGCACGTCGGTGGATCCCGGCTCCCCGAGATACTGCTCGTGCAACCGCGCCATCTCGCGATCGCCGCACAGGAGGATCGACAGGTCGCGCTCCACGCGGCGAGCGGCGAGCATCGCCTCCGCCCACCGGCGCACCGACCGCGGGGACGGGCCACGCGATCGCGATCGGACGACGACGGAAACCGTCACGGAGCTGGGGCGCGCATCGCGCCGCGGCCCGCGTACGTCGCGCTGGGACCGAGCCCCTCCTCGATGCGCAGCAGCCGGTTGTACTTGCAGGTCCGCTCGCCCCGCGAGGCGCTGCCCGTCTTGATCATGCCGGCGTTCGTCGCGACGGCGAGGTCCGCGATCGTGGTGTCTTCGGTTTCGCCGGAACGATGGGAGATGACGGCGGTGTACCCGGCGGCACGCGCGGTGCGGATGGCCTCCAGTGTCTCGGTGAGCGTGCCGATCTGGTTCACCTTCACGAGGATCGAGTTCGCGACCTTCTCGGCGATCCCGCGGCGAAGCCGGACGGGATTGGTCACGAACAGGTCGTCCCCCACGAGCTGGACGCGGCCGCCGAGCCTCTGCGTCAGGTGCGCCCAGCCTGCCCAGTCGTCCTCCGCCATGCCGTCCTCGATGCTCGCGATCGGGAAGCGCAGAGAGAGGCGCTCGAGATAGTCCGTCATCCCCGCCGCATCGAGGTCCTTGCCCTCGACGCGGTACGTCTTCGTGGTGCGGTCGAAAAACTCGCTCGCGGCCACGTCGAGGCACAGGACGACGTCCGTCCCGGCGCGGTAGCCGGCCGCCTCGATCGCCTCGACGATGCACGACAGCGCTTCCTCGGAGGACGACAGCGCCGGGGCGAATCCGCCCTCGTCGCCGACGTTCGTGGAGAGCTTTCGCGCCGCCAGGTTCTTCTTCAGATGATGGAAGGTCTCCGTGCCGGCCCGCAGGGCCTCCCGGAACGACGACGCCCCGACCGGCGCGACCATGAATTCCTGCACGTCGAGCGCGTTGTCCGCGTGCGCCCCGCCGTTGACGATGTTCATCAGCGGTACCGGCAGGACCCGCGCCCCCTCGCCGCCGAGGTGGCGGAAAAGGGGAACGCGGAGCGCGTCGGCCGCGGCGTGCGCGCTCGCCAGCGACACCGCGAGGATCGAGTTCGCTCCGAGCCTCCCCTTGTTCGGCGTGCCGTCCGTGTCGCACAGCACCCGGTCGACGGCGGCCTGATCGAGCGCATCGAGGCCGAGCACGGCAGGTCCGAGCACCGTGCGCACGGCGTCGACGGCCTTCTGCACTCCGCGTCCGAGGTAGCGCGCATCGCCGTCGCGCAGCTCGTGCGCCTCGTGCTCTCCGGTGGACGCCCCCGACGGGACGATCGCGCGCCCGCGCCCGCCACCTTCGAGCGCCACTTCGGCCTCGACCGTGGGATTGCCTCGAGAATCGAGGACCTCGCGCGCGTGGACTGCGACGATCTCGGTCATGGTGCGGCGGTTCCTATCACGCGCCGGGCGTTGTCGCCCAGGAGGCCCCGAAGGGCAGAGCCCTGGATGCCCGCGCGGCACAGGGCGCGCACCAGGGCCGGAATTCCCGCGTGCGAGCCGAGCCCCTCGGCCGGGCGGATCTCCCCGTCGAGGTCGCTGCCGATCGCGAGGTGATCCGAGCCCATGATCCGCGTCATGTGCAGCGCGTGGCGGACGACGTCGTCCACGGTCGCGGCTTCGCCGTCGGCTCTCAGGAACGGCGTGTGGAAGTTCAGGCCGACGACGCCGCCTGTCGCGGCGACGGCACGCAGCTGCTCGTCGGTCAGGTTGCGGGCGTGGTGCGCGAGGGCCCGGGCGTTCGAGTGGGAGGCGACCACGGGGCGGCCGATCTCGCGGGCGATCCGGACGACGTCCTCGAACGCTTCGTCGGACGAGTGCGACACGTCGACGAGGGCGCCGGCTGCGTAGACCGCGCGGACGAAGCGCTCTCCCTCGTCGGTGAGCCCCCCGCGGCTCGGGTGCGGGTCCGTGGCCGAGTCGGCGAGGTCGTTGTCCCGGGCGTGGACGGGGCCGAAGAGGCGGACCCCGCGCAGGACGAGCTCGGGGATGCGGTCCAGGTGCCCGGCGAGCGCCTGGGAACCCTCGACGCCGTGGACGACGTCGCCCAGGGCGTCGGAGTTCTCGCGGGCGAGCCTTTCGGCGGTATCGAGCACACCCAGCAGATCGTCCATCGTGTGCCGGCGCCGGCCGTCGAGGTCCTGGGGAAGGAAGAGCGAGAGCACGACCATCCGCACACACCCTGCCCGCAGGCTCTCGGCGGTCACCTGGCCGCCCGGCTGCGCAAGATCGACGGGCCGTCCGTGCCACTTCACCTGGTAGGGCAGATCGACGTGGAGGTCCGTGACGCCGTAGCGGCACTGCGCGTCGGCAGCAGCCGGAAGGAGAAGCCAGAGAAGGGAGAAGGCGAGTCGGATGCGGAGAGACTACAGCAGCGGGCCGACGGGCTCGTAGTGGCCGGTCACGCGGATCTCCGCGTCCACGAAGCCGTCCGCGATGCCCGTCGCGTCGAAGGCGACTTCCACCGACTCGCCCATCGAGAACGAATGGCGCGCGCCGTCCACGGTGCCGAGCGACGCGGGGGTGCCGTCCGCGAGGGGCAACGCGCGTCCGTTCACGAAGAGCTCGACCGCGTCGACCTTGCTCACCTCGGGCTCGCGCTCGACGAGCGTCACGACGATGCGGCCGGATGCGACGTCGACGCGGGCGCGCCGAACGTCGGTTCCCTCGCGGCCGGCGGTGTACCGGTCGACGAGGACCTGCCCGAGCTCCACGATCCTGCCGTCCTGCCGCACCGCGAGGTACGGGCAGGAGATGCAGGTCCAGTCGTGGTTCAGCATGCCCGTCGCGTAGGTCTTGACCACGGTCTGACCGGCGCGAAGCTGGACTCGCTCGATGCGGCCGTTGCGCGTGTATGCGCCGCCGTTCGCCTCGAACCGACCCGCCCAGCCGACGAGCACGACGTACGCGCCCGGAGCGAGGTCGACCTTGAGGGCATCCACGCCACACTGCCTGGCCGCGTGCGGGGCGTAACGGGCCCAGTCGCCGCCCTGCGCGTTCCAGAAGTTCGGGTCGGTGGTGAACCCGATGAGCGCCTGCATGAGGAACTCGTCGTTCGGACGGTAGACGCCGCGGGGGACGATCGCGACCCAGGCATCGCTGAACTGGCAGACGATCTCGAGCTTGCCCGTCGTCGCGGGCGCCTGCGGCTCCTCGGCGGGCGGATCCGCGGGCTCGGCCGGCGCGCTCTGGTGGTGCGACAGGCCCGCCTGCGGCGCGCTGGTCGCGGCCGGAGCGTCAGCGACCTCTGGGGCGGGTTCGGCCACGGGTTCGGCAACCTCGGCAGCCTCGCCTCCCGCGGCCGGCACCGCCGTCGTGGGCTCGGAGCCCGCCTCTCCACCTGCCCGCATCTCGAAATGGCACCCCCACATGGGGGAAAAGACCGCCGACGCGAGACCAAGGAAACCCCACAGCTTTCTCGAAGAACCCATGCTCTACCCTCCGGCGTTGATGGACGGAGACTACAGGCCTAGAATTCACCTGTCTTGAGGTCCCCGCCCAAGAATCTGGAGAGGGGCCCCCGGGAGGTGCCGACCCCCCGGGAGATCTTCGCGGCCCTCGATCGGTTCGTCATCGGCCAGGACCGCGCCAAGCGCGTGGTTTCCATCGCGGCGCACAACCACTTCAAGAGGGTGTTCGGCCCCTCGGCGAAGGCCCGCGGGCTAGTCAAGAAGTCCAACGTCCTGCTCATCGGGCCGACGGGCAGCGGCAAGACCCACATCGCCCGCAACCTCGCAGAGATCCTGCAGGTCCCCTTCAGCATCGCGGACGCGACCGAGTACACGGAGGCCGGGTACTACGGCAAGGACGTCGAGGTGATGGTCGCGGAGCTGCTCTTCCGCGCCAACCACTCCATCGAAGAGACGCAGCGGGGGATCATCTTCATCGACGAGATCGACAAGGTCGCGCGCCGGAGCCACGGGGCGCGCACCGGCGCCGGGAGCCGCGACATCGGCGGCGAGGGCGTGCAGCAAGGACTGCTCAAGCTCCTCGAAGGGCGTGAGATCTTCGTTCCCCTCAACGTCACCCAGCACTGGAACAAGCACGACTTCGTCCAGGTAGACACGACCGACATCCTCTTCATCTGCGCCGGGACGTTCACGGACCTGCACGAGTACGCGGGAACGGCCGCGCTCGGGTTCGGCGCCGAGGAGGGAAGGAAGCGGCGGCGCAGGCGTATCACCCACCGGGACCTCCTCGAGTACGGGATGCTCGCGGAATTCCTCGGCAGGCTGCCGGTCATCGTCGAGCTCGAAGAGCTGTCCCGAGAGCAGATCCACGAGGTCCTGACCGTGCCGCCCGACTCCATCGTCCGCGAGTACAAGGAGATGTTCGCGATGGACGAAGTGAAGCTGAAGTTCGCGGACGACGCCTTGTGGGCGGTCGTGGACTACGCGCGGGACCGCAAGCTCGGGGCGCGGGGTTTGCGCGGGATCCTCGAGGAGGTGCTGCACGACCTCATGTTCGACGCGCCCGAGCGGACGGGCGAGACCGTGGTCGTCGACGCGGCGTACGTGCAGGGTCGCCTCGGCCGGATCGACGGGACGGCGTGACCGCGATTCGCCTCGCGGGGATCGCGCTCCTGCTCGGCGGCTGCGGGCGCAGCGCACTCGACGACGACGGGCCGCGCCAGCAGCCCGACGGGGGAAGCCTGCGGGACGGGGGTCTGGAGGATTCCGGCGATCCCGGGGAGGACGGCGGGCCGAAGTGCCCCGAGTGCCCGGAGGACTTCGTCTGCGATCCGCTCACCGGCGCGTGCGTCCCCGAGTGCACCTGCGCGTCCGATGCGGACTGCTCGGACGGTCTGGCATGCAACGGGACCGAACGGTGCAACGGCTGCACCTGCGAGCCCGGGGACGACGTCGTCTGTCCGGACGACGGGGTGCTTTGCACCGAGGACGCGTGCAACGACGACACGGGCGCGTGCGTGTACTTCCCGGATCATCTGAACTGCCCGGAAGGACAGATCTGCGTCGCCGACGAGGGATGCGTCGACCCGCCCTGCGCGGCCGACGGGAAGTGCATCGACTCCTTCTTCTGCAACGGCTCGGAGCGCTGCATCGAGGGAACCTGCGCGGCCGGACCCGTTCCCTTCTGCGACGACGGGATCGCCTGCACGGGCGACGCGTGCGATCCGGGCCTGGACCGGTGCCGCCAGACGCCCGACGACGCCCTGTGCGACGACGGACTTTTCTGCACGGGCCCGGAAGTGTGTGCCCTTGTCGTCGGCTGCGAGGACGGTCCGGATCCGTCCTGCGCCGACGCGCTCGCCTGCTCGATCGACTCGTGCGACGCCGTGGACGACGTCTGCCGCCACGATCCACCAGACGCGGATCGCGACGGATACGGAGACGCCGCCTGCGGGGGCGACGACTGCAACGACGCATCCGCGTCGATCCACCCGGGCGCGACGGAAGTGTGCGACGGAGTCGACCAGAACTGTGCGGGCGGCGTCGACGAGGGCGTGCTCTCCGAGTGCGGCGACTGCCGTGCCGGGTGCAGCATCCTCTCCTTCCCCGACGAGCAGGACTGGAACGACGATCCGGGCTCGTCGAACGGCGTCACGATCGAGCCGGACGGCGACATCGTCCTGGAGTCGGACTCGGACGAGATCTACTTCGCCTGGATCGCGAACACGAACGACTCGACGGTCACGAAGCTCGACACGCGGACCGGAGTGGAAGTCGCGCGGTATCCGTCCATCACCGACCACCCCGCGAACGGGTCGAGGCCTCTCTTCGAGGTGTGCGGCGACGGCGGGGGCTCGACGGGGAACTGTCCGAGCCGCACGGCGGTCGACCTGCGCGGTGACGTGTGGGTCGCGAACCGCGCGTTCGGACACCAGGGCACGGTGACGAAGATCGCGAACTTCATCGCGGACTGTCCCGACCTCGACGGCGACGGGACGATCGACACGAGCAGCGACGCCAACGGCAACGGCGCGATCGACATGGCCGATCCGGTGGAGTTCCCCGGGATCGACGACGAGTGCGTGCTCTTCACGGTGGACGTGGGCGAGTCGAACGCGCGGGGCGACCAGGGGATCCCGCGGGCCATCGCGATCGACGCGGACGGCCACCCGTGGGTGGGGCTCTTCGCGGGGATGGCCGCGGTCGAGCTGGACCCGGACGACGGGGGCACGATCCAGGAGATCGGCCTCGACGTGAACCCGTACGGCGCGGCGATCGACTCGAACGGGAAGCTGTGGGTCACGGACTCCTGCTGCGGGTTCGGCCGCAGCGCCATCCAGAGCGTGGATACCGATACCGGCGACGCGTCCGACCTGATCGACATCGTGTCGACGAACGGGTGCGTCGGCAGCTACGGGATCGCCGTCGACACGAGCGACCGCGTCTGGCTCGCGGGCCTGCCGTGCGAGGCCGCGTTCCGGTACGACCCGGAGGACGACGACTGGTTCACCGTGTCGTTGCCCGGGTCGGGGCTCGGTCGCGGCATCGCGGCCGCCACGGACGGGAAGATCTGGATGGGCTCGTCGAACGAGGAAGGCTTCGGCGTGTCGATCGGCCGGGTGACGTCGTTCCGCGCGGCGGACGGCGGCGGCGTCCGGACCTACGACCTGCCGACGGGCCTCGGGACGATCGGCGTGGGCCTCGACGCGGACGGGAACGTCTGGGCGGTCAACCGCGAGACGAGCAACGCGGCACGGATCACCGTCGCGGACGGGTCGATCGACGAGTTCGACGTCGGCGACGCGCCCTACACGTACAGCGACTTCACGGGGTATGCGCTGCGCAACATCACGGCGCCCTCCGGCTTCCACCGGGAGATCATCCAGGGCTGCGCCCTCGGGACGACCGAATGGGAGGAGATCACCTGGGACGCGACGATGCCGCCCGCGACGACGATCGAGGTCCGCGTTCGAAGCGCGAACACGATCGTGGGCCTGGCCGCGGCGGCGTGGATCGGTCCGTGGGACGCGTCCCCGGCGGACCTGACGTCGGCGCCCGGCCCCGTGCCCGACGGAGCGTACCTCGAGGTCGAGGTGACCCTCTTCAGCGACGGCGCCGCCGCCACCCCCACCCTGCACTCGCTGTCGGTGCAAGTGAACTGCGTGTAGGGGACACGCTCCCCCCATCTAACCATTTGATTTCAATCGTGTATTCGGAGCAATTCACCACGAGGCGTTCTGACGCAACCGCCGACGGCCGCCTTGGCTGCCGCCCGTCTCGTGGTGAATTGCTCCGAATACACGATTGAAATCAAATAGTTAGATGGGGGGAGCGTGTCCCCTGGATCCGCGGCCCGCTACGGTCGGCAGGCGCCGGTGCCGTCGCAGACGTCCGAGCCGGCGCACTCGAGCTCGGGATCGCCGCCGTTGTCGATGAAGTCGCAGGTGCCGTCCGCCGCGCCGGACAGGCCGATCTGGCATGCCTCGCACACGCCGCCGCAGGCGTTCTCGCAGCAACGCATGTCGATGCATTGACGCGTCGCGCAGTCGCCGTTCACCGCGCAGAAGGCGCCCTGGCAGGAGCCGCAGACCGAGGGCTCGCCCAGGCAGTCCATGGCCGCCTCCTCGACGCAGGTCGAGCTGCAGCCGTCCAAGTCATCGAGATCTCCGTCGTCGCAACCTCCGACGCCGCAGCCGCCGCCGGCGGCCTCGTTGCCGCGCCGGAAGCCGTCGCCGCAGATGCCGTCGCAAACGCTGGGCATCGGAATGTTGTCGCAGGTCCACCGGATCTCGACGTCGCAGTTCCCGTCGCAGCCGTCGCCCGCGTCCAGGTCGTCGTCGTCGCACAGCTCCGTCCCGCGTAGTTCTCCATCCCCGCAGATCCCGTCGCAGACGCTCGGGAGGGGGTCGTTGTCGCAGGTCCACAGCGCTTCGACGCGGCAGGTCGCCGAGCAGCCGTCTCCCGCGTCTGCGTCGGCGTCGTCGCAGGTCTCGGCGCCCACGATCAGCGAGTCCCCACAGATCTCCGTGCACACGCTCGGCGCGGGATCGTTGTCGCAGGTCCAGCCGGTTTCGATCGCGCAGTCCGAATCGCACCCGTCGAGGTCGTCCACGTCGTCGTCGTCGCAGGCCTCGGCGCCTTCGATGAGGCCGTCGCCGCAGGTCGCCGCCGTACCGGTGCCCGTGTCGGTGTCGGTGTCGGTATCGGTGTCGGTGTCGGTGTCGGTGTCGGTGTCGGTGTCGGTGTCGGTGTCCGTGTCCGTGTCGGTGTCGG
>Ga0247727_10006357_pt1 | contig 23278 bp, 26 predicted proteins | sample WisWelCaveWW1625_FD_202498 | JGI IMG/M metagenome (GOLD analysis project Ga0247727, IMG submission 202498) | Biofilm microbial communities from Wishing Well Cave, Virginia, United States - WW16-25 | ecosystem: Environmental > Aquatic > Deep subsurface > Groundwater > Cave microbial mat | place...
ACCTGGCCTTTAAGCCCGACGGAAAAGATTTCTTCGTTCTCGACGGCATTGGTGACCTGCAATTTGAACAGGAGAGTCGGAACGGCGGCGAACGGCTTCACCTCGGCGGCAAGTATCTCAAACGTCAACTCGGGCATGATCAGGGTGAAAGTCAAATTTACGAATTACGTTTTACGAATTACACGTCACACAAGCCGGAACCAAACAGGTTTAAAAAAATTACCCCAACGGATGGAAAAACGACCAACGGATAAAAGCAATTGATCGCAAAATGATTAGGGCAAAATTATTGGCTCGTGAAACCATAGTAAATTATCTTGCCACAATTATTTTGCTTAAAAATTTCTTTGTCAAACAATTGAGTTGACTTATGAAAAAAATTAAAATCCGTTGGCAGCTTTTTATCCGTTGGTGACAAAAGTTGGAGGTTCTTAAAAGTTCCATAAAACCCTTACAAATACTGATTCAAATATCTACAAACATCGCGTTTTTAATTCCCGAAAGAATCGGCTGATGGTCTCGAACGCTGCTTGCCCGCCGGAGATTCCCTGCCAGGAAACTCGCATCTGGCCGATGAGCTCGTAACAACGGTCGATGGGAACGAGATAGTATTCGTGCGGCGCGCCGGTTCGATTCACCAGCAGCGCTTCCACATCTTTCCCCATATCCTGCAAAACCGGGTTGAGCTTTTCGAGCTTTTCCCACACGCCCAAGCTGAGCTGCGATTCGGTGGCGCCCGTCGGGCCTGGATAAAAGGCGATGGTTTTATTGCGGGCGCTATGAAAAACGAAAAACGCCATTTCAACTGGAATCATCAATTCCTGCCACAGCGTTGCGGGCATATTGAAATTTTCGAGAAACAGGTAGCGTTGCGGCAAGGGCTTGAAGACGCCGCGCTCGGCCTGAATGAGAGTACACATCTCGCAGGCGCATAGGAAGCGCATCGTTGCCAGGTCGGCAAAGTGCCGATGCTCCGGCGGAATCGTCTTGCCGCAGAAGTCGCACTTTTCCAGCGCAGCAGGCGGAGGGGCCTCGGCCACTTTGCGCAATTTTGAAATCAGTGATGGAGATAGCGCTGGCATTATGGGATTAGCTTTCAAACTCGGAAAAAAAATTTTGAAAATTTTGCTGAGTCACGAACAAATTTAACACGGAGCAAACAGAGTGAACGGAGAAAAACATTTTATTCAAAAAGCTTTTCTCTGTGAACTCCGTTTTCTCCGTGTTTGAAAATTTTTGGATTTATGCCGCGATGCGAGGCTTCAGTTTTCAGCTTGCCTGAAAATCTTGTTTAGTCTCTTACCCCGCATATTTAACGCTCTTGATGGCGCATTCATTCCCTTTGATGGCATCGGTGGCGTTGCCGCACATGGGGCATTGCAAAGTTGGAACCGGCATAAAATTTAAAGCCCCCTCCCAAAATTTGGGTGCGCCGCGATAGGAGCAGAGCGGACATGCGGCTTCGGCGTCCACTTCTTCGATTTCGAGAGTCGAGCCTTCGAGCGCCGTGGCTTTGGTAATGGCGGTGTAGCAGAACTTGAGCTGCTCCAACTGCAAATGGGTGAGCTTGCCAATCGCCAACCGGACTTCCAGAATCTTTTTGGCCTCGTGCTTTTCACCAAATTCTTGCACGGCATCGACGATGGAAGAGACAATGGAAAATTCATGCATCCGAACCGTTCCAGATCGGTGAAAGAGCGGCGATGACCTCGTCCAGCCCCGAGCCGTTTTTGCAGCTCGTGGGAATCACTTTGATGCTGGGCTTGAGCGTGTGCACGTCGCGAGTGAGGTCTTCGACACTGACCTCCATCGCCGCGGCGAGGTCGATTTTGTTGATGACGACAACGTCCGCGCCGAGGAACATGTGGCCATGCTTCTTCACCATGTAGGGGCCTTCGGTGACGCTCACCACCACGATGCGGCTTTTTGAGCCTAAAGGAAACTCGGCGGGACAAATGAGATTGCCGATATTTTCGATGAAGATCAAATCCAAATTCTTGAGGTCAATTTTCCGAAAGGCCTTCTGCACCAGGTTCGCATCAAGATGGCAGCCATTGACGGTGGCGATCTGCACCACCTGAGTTCCTTCCCGCGCAATCAAGTCGGCGTCGTTGGTGGTGGTGGCGTCGCCATTGAAAACCGCAATCCCGCAGCGATCTTTCAACTTTCCAACCAGCTTGCCGATCAGCGTCGTCTTGCCGGAACCGATGGCGCCCATGAAATCAAGCGCGGTGATGCCAAGCTCGTCCAAAATCGCGCGATTTTCTTTGGCGAGTTTGGCGTTAGCGTCGAGAAGACTCTTTTCAAGCTCGATGTCGTATATTTCGTCGGGAGCAGCTTCGACGTGTTCGATCATGGACGATTTTCCTTTCATTTTACTCACGTCTATTCAGCGATGATTTAGCGAAACCGGGAAAGCCTGACAAACTAAAGTTTGCCACTCCGATGTTACTCGGAACGCACATGCCGATCACTTTCAAAGTGACCGGCATCTGACAAACTAAAGTTTGTCACTCCACTCCGGTGTTACTCGGAAGGAAGCTTGGCCGCCAGAATGTCGATCTTTTCGATAACCGGCGCTTGCGCCAGCAGCTCGGGCGCTTTCGCCATCAGTGCGGCAGCGACTCGGCCCGCGAGATGAGCTTGCCGGCCCGAGTCGTTTGGAAAGGTGTCGAAGATGCCGAAGGTCGAGCGTCCCAGTTTGATGGCGTACCACGTAATCGTCGCCGGCTCATCCTGAACGATTGCCAGGCCGCTGCGAAGAAAACTTTCAACGTCCGCCTCTTTTCCGGGTTTCGCCTCCAGCCGAACGAGCAATCCTACATTAACCATTTCTATCTCCTTTTGCATTTACGCATTCAAATTTAGGATAAAATTCTGAAAAAAAGCAAAAAAATTTTGGCCCACGGAAATGAACTCTCACGGAAGCAAACTAAAAATTTCGTGAGCTGTTCCCTACGGGCGTAGCCACTTCCGTGAGCAATTCATTCTTTCGTGGTTCCGGCTCGACGTGAGACCTCGGCGAGCGGCTCGACCGAGACCTCGGCGAGCTCGGTCGAGCCGCTCGCCGATACGGGTTGTGGATGAACAATCCCAATTCATCATTTTCCAAACGACGCCAGCGCCGTCGGCGAGTGCAGCTCTTTGACGACTTTGCCGTTGCCGAGATACATGTGCACGCCGCAGGGTAGGCAGGGATCGAAGCTCCGCACCGCGCGCATGATATCGATGCCCTTGAATTTATCCGGTCCATTCTCCTCGAAGATCGGCGTGTTCTGCACCGAATCTTCATACGGGCCGGGCGTGCCGTGATGATCGCGCGGGCTGGCGTTCCACGGCGTCGGCGGGAACATTTGATAATTGGCCACCTTGCCGCCGCGAATCACCATGTGATGCGAGAGCACGCCCCTCGCCGCTTCGTGGAAACCGCAACTGAAAGTCTCGTTCGGTACTTTGAACGGCGACCACGTTTTGGTGCGTCCGGCTCTCACCTCTGCGAAAGCTTTCTCTAAATTGTACAATCCGATCAACGCGGAATAGGTTTGATGATACGCTCACGCTCGGTCTCGCTCAATCGCATTGCTCCATTTCGGCACCTTCCACACTTGCTCCATCTCCGGCATGCCGGATGTCTTAGGCAATTTGAAGATCAGGCTATCGCCGGTGGCTTTGACGTAGCCAATATCCACCAATCCGGCTTTCGCGGTCACCCACTGCCGCGCGAAGGGGCCGCCGCCAGTATCGCAGCAAACGTCTTTGCCGGTTCGCTTGTCATGCCAGTGCGGGGAGGTGACCCAGCTATACTTGTTGGCAAAGTCGCGCTTGCCGGGCTTCGGAAGTGTCGTCTTGTTCCATGGATGGTTGCGGTCAACCTTGTTGCCCAATGGATCTTCCTTGACGAACATTTCCTGATTGTTCCAGTCTTCGTAATACGAGCTGCCGAGCAGAATTCGAATTTCCAAATTGATCTCCACCAAGTCGGTGGTGACGAGCTTGCCGCCGATGGCGACGCCGGGCGTGATAAAGCGTTTCCTGCCCCACTCGGTCATTTTCTTGTAATCATAGTCGCAGTAATCCGGATCATCGAACGAGCCCCAGCAAACGAGGTTGGTCTCGCGAAAGCCGACCATCTCGTATCCGGGCAGCGCCTCGTAGAAGAAGTCGTACAGGTCGTCGTGCATGGGCACTACTTTTTTGCAATACTCGATGTATCGCATCAACCTGACATAATAATCGGTTAGCGTTTGGATCGTAATGTGAGTGCCGACGCCTCCTGGAATCAAAGTGGAAGGATGGGTGTGCTTGCCTTCGATCAGGCAAAACATTTCGCGGGTGTATCGCGCGACTTGCAGGGATTCAAGATAAGCCTTGCCGGTAAAGGGATTGAGCGAGCGCATGATGTCGGCAATCGTGCGATAACCATGAATGTCGGCGTGCCGCGCTTCGGTCTTCTCAGCTTTCGCCAGCACGCCGGGGTTGGTCTCTTTGACCATCTGCTCGCAGAAGTCCACGTTGCACATGTTGTCATTGAAAATCGCGTGATCGAACATGTAGTCGGCAGACTCACCGAGATTGAGAGCGTAGTCGCCAAGATGCGGCGGCTTGACGCCATACGCCATGTTCTGATTCAACACTGAACAGGTGCAATGGTTATCGCCGCAGATGCCGCAAATGCGGCTGGTGATGAAATGACTGTCACGCGGGTCGATGCCGCGCATGAAGATATCGAACCCGCGAAAGATCATCGAGGTGCTGTAACACTCGAGGACCTTTTTATTGGTGAAATCGATCTTGGTGTGAATGCCCAGGCTGCCGACGATTCTAGTGATCGGATCCCAGGACATTTCTTTCACCATGACGTTTGGTGCTGTTGCCATTATTGGTCTCCTTGACAATTATCGTAGTCTTGTCCCCTTGTGGGACACTGTTGAAACACGAATTTTTAAGCATTGAAATCGGCCCACAAGGGGCCGGGACTACGTCGAAATAAAAAGCCTCATGCCCACGCGCCCTTATAACCGCTGGCCACCTTGCTGCCGGTGTGCCGCCATTCGGGCTCTTTATTCAATTTTGCGGTCGTCATCCTCCGGAAGCTTCGCAGCAGCGGTCCCACCAAAAAGCTTGAAACCCTGGTGGAAAATTTTGCGCCGATCGGCGTGTCCATGAACGGCATGAACTTATCAGGAAAACCAGGCATGGTGCAGCCGATACAGATGCCGCCGACATTGGGGCAACCGCCGATCGCATTTTGCCAGCCGCGCCGAGGCACGTTGCACATCACGACCGGGCCCCAGCAACCCAACTTCACCAAACATTTGTGTGAGCCGTACTCGGTGGCGAAATCTCCTTCTTCGTAAAATGCCGCGCGGTTACAGCTCTCGTGAACCGTCTGCCCAAAAAGCCAGAGCGGGCGGTGCGCGTCGTCCAGCAGTATCGGCGGCGAGGCGCCCATCAATTGAAAAACGAGATAAAGCAAGGTCTCCGTCATGTTGTCGGGATGAGCCGGGCATCCGGGAACGCAGACAATCGGCACACCCAACTTCGACTTCCACTGCCAATCCAGATAGTCGAGAATGCCCATCGCGCCGGTGGGATTGTTTTTCATCGCGGGGATGCCGCCATACGTGGCGCACGTTCCGACCGCGACAACCGCCGCAGCTTTCGGCGCCAGCCGGTCAATCCATTCGTTCGTCGTAATCGGTTGGCCGAACGGTCCACGCGTGCCGATAGCGGCCCAATGTCCTCCGGTACTCGCAATCGCTTTTTCGTTGGGGATCGAGCCTTCCATGATGAGAACGAAGGGATCGACCTTTCCCTGCTCGGCCTTGTACCACCACTGCATCATCTCGTCGCCGTTTTCGTACGCCAGATCAGGGTTGTGGAGGTGAACTTTCGGCATCCCAGGTAACGCGCCAAGCAAAATGTCCTCAATGCTGGGATAGGTTGCGCTCGTTATGGAAATCGAGTCGCCGTCACAACTCAAACCAGTCGTCATCCAGATCAGATGAACGTCGGTTATTGCTTTGCTGCCATCTACAGACCATCCTTTCCTGGGGGTTGATTAACAGCCTTGAATCTTTTGAAGTGACAACTTTATCGGAATTTTTTTGTAAATGGAGATTGGCCGGAATGACGAACCTGCGTCAGCGTGGTTGTTGAATTTCCAGAGGGCATAGCGCGTCACTCCGATTTTTAGCAAGAAGAACTGACCTGAGAAAACAGCCACGGGAGGGATGAAAAAACTTTTATGCTTTCAATCAGCGCAAAGCCCTCTTTACTCAAAGACGATCGCGCTGAGAGGGCTTTGCGCTATATAAGATAGTTTTCCGTCGATGCTGAACGGAAAACTACTCGGAAGACATCAAAGTCTGTTATATCAAAAAAAATGGCGGGAAGAAACAGACTTACATTACTACGTTACTCAAGATAAAATAAACGCCGAATATTGCAATACGGTAAAATACGTAATTTAAAAACTACGTAAAATTACTTATATTTTTGCTATCGGCAGGCCCGTGATGCTGCTGTAGGCGACCTTCACTTTTTGTTCCGGACGCATGTACTCCAAGGCGCTTTTCACCGCCATGGCGGCTTCGGCAAATCCGGTGGCGATGAGCTTGATCTTGCCGTCGAAGGTTGCCACATCTCCAGCCGCGAAGACGCCGGCAAGATTGGTGCGCATGCGCGCATCAACTTTAATGTGTTTGTCCTCCAATTTAAGTCCCCATTGGGCCAGCGGCCCGAGATTGATTTTGAAACCGATCATGGGCAGGAGCGCATCAATTTCCAGCTTATGAAGATTCTGGCGCCAGTCGCGAACGGTCACGGCTTCGAGACGTTCATTGCCGTGCAATTCGTCGATGACCGTGGAGGTATAAACTTTCACGCGGCCGCGGCCGGCGAGCTGCATGATCTCACGCACGCTGGCGGGATGGGCTTCAAATGTGTCGAAACGATGCACCACGGTGATTTCAGCGGCAATGTCGACCAAGTTTAGCACCCAATCTGCGGCAGAATCGCCACCGCCGATAATAACGATGCGCTTATCGCGAAAATCCTCTTTGCGTTGCATGGCGTAAACAATCCCCTTGTCCTCGAACGCTTCGGCCCGCTCGTTCGGCAATTTGCGCGGGGTGATGATGCCGTTGCCGCTGGTAATGATTGCGGCGCGCGAGTGATACGTGCCATGCGCCGTCGTCACTTCGATGAGCTTCGCGCCATTCGTTTCGACATAACGCAAGTTGGTGGCCAGCTCGCCAAGATGGATGTCGGGCTTGAATTGAAACGCCTGTTCTTCCAAATTTTTCGCCAGATCGCGCGCGAGAATTTTGGGCAGGCCGAAGACGTCAAAAACAAATTTCTCCGGATACAGCGCCGTCATCTGGCCGCCGAGATTGGGCAGCACTTCGATGATGCGAGCCGTGGCCTCGTGCATGCCGGCGCGAAACACCGCGGCCAAAGCCGTCGGCCCGCCGCCGATAATTGTGAGATCGCGAATGTCGATTTCTGGATGCTGGTCGCTCATTGCTGGTTGTGGATTATCGTGTAACGTGCGAATTGAGAATGGCCAATTGTCAATTGTGAATTTTGAATTATTAATGCGCCTTTTCGCTCATCGCCTCTCGTTCATCAACCTTCGCTCTTCACCTCGCCACCCACTTTCCCTTTCACCCACTCACCCTTTCTTTTTGATTTTTGCCCTTTGCTTTTTTCTGTTCCTTCAATCCGCTCCTTCCGGCCCACCGGTGGTCGCATAAATTTCCTGCCAATCTATTTCTTTTGCATCGAAGTGGCCGTTGCGATTATTCAAAAAAAACGCGCGCGCGTGATGCGCACGAGATTTTCCACCGTGAAGCCATACGCCTTTTCCAAATCGTTTGCTTTCGCGGAATCGCCAAAATGATCGACGCCAAGCTCGTCGCCCTGCGTGCCGGTATATTTTTTCCAACCGAACGTCGAGCCCGCTTCGATGGAAAGGCGCGCCGTTACCGAAGCCGGCAGCACCATTTGCTTATATTCTTCAGGTTGCTCTTCAAATAGTTCCCACGAGGGCATGTTGACCACGCGAATTTTTATTTCAGTGATTTGCTGCGCCGCCGCGAGCGCCAAATGGACCTCCGAGCCGGTGGCAAGGTAAATCACCTCGGGCGTTTCGTCCGGGGCGCCGTAGAGAATGTACGCGCCGCGCCGCAAATTTTCCGCGCTCGGATATTGGCCGCGATTCAACACCGGCACATTCTGTCTGGTGAGCATAATCGCCGTCGGTCGCGTCTCTTGCTCCAACGCGACCTGCAACGCCACCGTGGTTTCCGTTGCATCTGCCGGACGAATCACCACAAAATTCGGCATGGCCCGCAGTGAGGCGATTTGCTCGATGGGTTGATGCGTCGGGCCGTCTTCGCCGAGGTAGAACGAATCGTGGGTGAATTCGTGAATGACACGCAGATGTTGCAATGCGGCCAAACGCAGCGCCGCGCGTTCATAATCAGAAAAAATGAGAAACGTCGCGCCAAAGGGAATCAAGCCGCCGTGCAGGGCTATGCCGTTGCAAATCGTGCCCATCGGAAACTCGCGCACGCCAAAAGCAAAGTTCCGGCCCTGGCGATTTTCACGCGTGAAATCGCCGACAATTTTCATGAACAAATCGGTTTTGTTGGAAGGCTCCAAATCCGCGGAGCCGCCAACGAGATTGGGCAGTTGATTCGCTAACGCTTTCAGCGTTTCGCCAAAAGCCACGCGCGTTGCCACACTCGTTTTGCCGGCAAACGAAGGCACTTGCAGCGTCGCGAGAATTTTTTCTTCGACGAATTGTTCCCAGCGTGCGGCAAACTCGGCATTCTTTTTCGCTGTGACCAAGCGTTGCTCCCAGGCGTGATGCAAAGCCGCAAGCTCTTCGTGGCCGCGTCGAAAATGTGCGACCACTTCATTGGGCAAAAAGAAAGTTGGCTCAACCGGCAAACCAAGTTTTGTTTTTGTCGCGCGAATCTCTTCTTCCGGCAACGGCTCGCCGTGCGTTTTGGACAAGCCTCCCATTGTGGCGGTGCCGTTTGCGATGATCGTGTGGCCAATAATGATAGAAGGCATGTCTTTCACTTTTTGCGCCGCGCGAATGGCCTCACGAATTTTCATGCGATCGTGGCCATCGATTTCTTGCACGTGCCAGTTGAAGCCTTCGAACACTTTGGCATAGTTTGTCGTATCGCAGCGGTTGGTCCCGCCGGAAATTTGGATTTCATTTTTGTCGTAGAACACGATCAATTTGCCCAAGCCCCAGTGTCCCGCCAAAGCCGCAGCCCCCATGGTGATCGGCTCTTGCAAATCGCCATCGCTCGCCACGACGCAGGTGTAGTGCTCGATAAGTTCGTGGCCAAAATTGGCGCGCAAAATTTCTTCCGCCACGGCCATTCCGACAGCCATGCCGAAACCTTGACCCAACGGCCCGGTCGTCGCCTCCACGTTGATGGTGTATTGGTCAAGATCGTATTCTGGTTTCATATCAAACTCGTTTCTGATAACTGGAGTAATGGTTGTTCCTTCAAAAACATGTTGCTTGACTCTAACCAGACCTTTTATTAAATTAACATATAAAACTGAGCCGTCGAATGAAGGAAATCGTTCAAGACAAGCACGGTAATACGATTTATCTAACGGACGAACGATGGGCGCATATCGTCAGGCGTCATGCCGTTCTCAAAGATCGAAAGAGTGACGTTCTGAAAACGCTGCGCGCCGGCAAACGCAGGAGAGATGATGCTCATCTTGACACCTTTTCTTATTTGAAGGCTTTTGTGAATTTGCCTTTCGGCTATACTCATATAAAAGCAATCGTCGTATTCAGAGTGAAAGACGGAAAACCAAATAACTTCGTAATGACAGCGTATCCAATAACCAAAAGGTGATCGCTATGCAATTTTTCTACGATGAAGAAGGTGATATTTTAGACGTTTTTTTTAAAGACGAGCCAGAAAACGCTGCAGAGGCCGGATATGAGCTCCGCGAAGGGATCGTTCTCTTTGTAACTGCAAACATGTCGCCCGTCCAATTAACGATGGTCAATTTTCATCGTTCAACCCAGCTTCCGATTATTCACTTCGATCTTTTGAAGAAACAGCCTCCTAAAATTCGCGGCAACCTTTTACGCCTTCTCGCCTCGCCACCCTTATCCTCTTTTCTGCGCATCGACGCGACGACTTTCTATGGTCATGTCATGAGTCCGGCGGTTTTGGACGTCTTCGCAAAAGCTGCATAGAGACACTGGAGTATTGGAAAGCTAAATCACTCATCAATCCATTGACCTTGCCTTCATCATCCTCACCGTTTCCGCCGGATTCTTGGTTTTAAAAATTCCCGAGCCGGAGACGAGAATTTCCGCGCCAGCTTCGACCACTTCGCGCGCGTTCTCCAATTTAATGCCGCCATCCACTTCCACTTCGACGTGCGCGATTTCGCGCTGCTGCAACAGGCGGCGCAAACGGCGGAGCTTGTCGAGCGATTGTGGGATAAACTCCTGCCCGCCAAATCCGGGGTTGACCGACATGATCAGCACCAAATCCAAATCCGACAAAATTTCTTCAATCATGATAAGTGGCGTGTGCGGATTGAGCGCGACGCCGGCTTTCATCTTTTTCGCTTTGATGGCTTGTATCGTGCGATGAAGATGCACGCAGGCTTCGACTTGCACGGTCAAATAATCTGCGCCGGCCTTCGCAAAATCGTCGATGAAGCCATCGGGATTCTCGATCATGAGATGCACATCCAGCGGCAATTTGGTGACGAGCCGCAGCGCTTGCACGATGATCGGCCCGATGGTGAGATTGGGCACGAAATGTCCATCCATCACGTCGACATGAATCAAATCCGCGCCGCCGGCCTCGACGGTTTTCACCTCTTCGCCAAGCCGCGCAAAATCCGCGGAAAGAATGGACGGCGTGACTTTTATTTTTTTTTGCATAGCAGTCTCCTCGGGATTGATGGATCATTGGATTGTTGGATTAATGGATTGGTGGATTGCAAGACTCCAATAATCCAACGCTCCAACAATCCATCAATCCAATACTCCATTGCTCCTTCTACTCATGTCCCGTGACCTCGCCATTTTGCAACGTGATAAAATCATTCTGCACATACGCGCGCAGAATGTCACCGCGCGAGATGACGCCCACCAGCTTGCCGTTGCGCACCACCGGCAGGCGAATAAAGTGGTGCTTCCGCATGAGTTGAATCGCCTGTTCGACTTCGGCGTCCTCTTCAATGCACATCGGATCCCGGCTCATAATCGCCTCGGCCAGGGTGGAGGTGAAGCTATATTCATCCGGATTCTGCAACACCTTGAGAATGTCGAACTCGGTCACAACGCCGATGACCCGCTGCTGCTCATCCACCACCGGCAGGCCGCTAAAAAACCCGGAGAGCATTTTTTTTGCCAGATCGTGGCAGGTGACATTCTTGGTCGCCGCCACCACGCGACGGGTCATGACTTCACCGACTTTCATGATGGACTCTTTCTATTGATTGCGGATTTCTGGTATATGGATTACTGGATTGATGGATCATTGGATTGTTGGATTACTGGAATTTGCATTACTCCATCAATCCATAAGGGCCGACGCAGAACGCATGCGGCTGAGCGCGGCCACCGGCGGGGCAAACGACAGTTGCGCCGCGTCGCTGTAGTTGCGCAGTAAATGATAAGTCAAGAGCAACTGCGTGAGCGCCAACGGATGGCTATGCCGCACTTCATTTCTATCTTGATACTCGCCAAATTGATCATCATGCACCGGACGCAGATCGGGCAAATGCTGCCAAATAGTTTTTTCCAACGCCGCCGCATGCTCGGGCACAACGTTGCCGTCAATTTCAAGGAAGTCCACAGGCCGGCTGCTATCGCGACCCAACTCAAGGCGAATGCCGGAGCTATCACCGTTTTGGCACAGATACGTCAAATCCGGATGCGGAATGGTTGGCCGCAGAACCAACCGCGCGTTGAGGTTTGGACCGGCCTCTTCCGGAGCTACGTCATTAGGCGGATAGAAGCGCACGACGATATCGGCATGCTCGCGCTGCGGGCGAATGTAATCGCGCGAATCCGGCTCACGCTTCTCCATCTCGGCCAACACCTGCTCGGCGGTGTAGCCGCGCCGGTTGGTGTCGCGCTTGATCTTCCAAACCTTGCGCAAATCTTCCGGCGGGTCGAGATACACTTTCACATCAAAGAACTGCCGCAGAGTTGGCGTGGAAAAACCGAGCAAGCCTTCGACAATTACGAGCTCACGCGACTGGATATACTCAGGCCGAACGAGCGTGCCGTTGGAGTGATTGTAGACCGGCTTGAGAATGGGCTGGCCGTAGTGCAGCCGCTCCATGTGCAGTTCCATGATGTCCACGTAATTGCAGTCGGGATGCAGCGCGGTGACGCCGATTTGCGCGCGTTCCTTGCGGTCGTATTTGTGATAATCGTCGGTGCACACGTGCGTGACGCGCTCGGGGCCGAGAATCTTGACCAGCCCTTTCGTGATGGTGGTTTTGCCGGCGGCGCTGTCGCCGACGATACCCAGAATAATCGGTCGTTGTTGTGCCATGTTCGTTGCCTCGCTTATACTTTTTCAAAGCTCATCACAGCGCCGTCTCCATTCATTCCCCCAAGAAACACCCGGCTCTGGCGGACGTCGGCGTTATCGATTCGCGCCAACTCTTCTTTGGGGATGATGCCGCCGGCTTTGACCAGACGATTGGCCTGTCGCAGCTTGATGCGGTCGAGGGCATTGCGCACGCTGCGCGCATTGGCAAAGTGCGGCTGTTGCATGCGCAACTGCAGGTATTTGGCAAACGCCTGGCGCGAGGGTTCATCGAACTTGTACATCTGCCGTTGCACCATCAACTCCGCAATCGCCATCAGCTCGTCAAGCGCATAGTCGGGGAAATCTAGATGGTGCGCGATGCGCGAATGAAAGCCGGGGTTGGATTGGAAGAACGTGTCCATGCGCTCTTTGTAACCGGCGAGGATGACCACCAAATCGTCGCGTTGATTTTCCATGACCTGCAGCAACATCTCAATCGCTTCCTGGCCGTAGTCACGCTCATTCTCCGGACGATAGAGATAATAAGCTTCGTCAATAAACAGCACGCCGCCCATCGCTTTTTTAATCACCTCTTTGGTTTTGGGCGCGGTATGACCGACGTATTGCCCGACCAAATCGTCGCGCGTCGCCACCACGAGATGACCTTTGCGCACGTAGCCGAGGTGGTTCAGGATTTTCGCCATGCGCAGCGCCACGGTCGTCTTGCCGGTGCCAGGGCGTCCGGTGCAACTCATGTGCAGCGTTGGACGCTCAGTGGAAAGCCCCATCTGCTCGCGCAACCGCGCCACCAGCAGCAAAGCGGCGATCTCACGAATGCGCGTCTTGATCGGCTTCAGACCAACCAACTCCCGATCAAGATCATCAAGAAGCTGCTGGATGTTCGACGCCGCATAACTCGCGTCGATATTCACTACGCTCGTTTCTGCGGCGTCAACAGCACTGGGCATAATTTTTTCCATTTCGGATTTCTGATTGCGGATTTGAAAGCGCCGAGGGCGGAGGGCATAGCGCATAGCACAGAACGATTACTCTATGCGCCATGCCCTCTGCTCCAAGCCCTCAGCCCTCACGCCAAACGGCTTTGTTATGGAAGCGTTCTTTAAGAGCTAAAATTTGATTTGCTCGCCAAATTTGCTTATATTATCAGTGAATCTATTACCGGAGATCGATCATGACGACAGAAGCTTTCGCCATCACGATTCCAAGCCAAGTCCAACGCGCGTTACGAATTCCCGAACGAGAGCTCGAAGCGCGCCTGCGTTTGGAATTGGCGGTTCATCTTTATGAAGAGTGGCTGCTGCCCTTTGGCAAAGCCATGGAGCTTGCACAAGTGTCGCGCTGGCATTTTGCTGAAGAATTAGCCAAACGCAAAATCGCGCGCCATTATACCGAACAAGATCTCGACGACGATATTGCGTTTGCCAACGCCGGAGAAACAAATGGTCATTAGCAACACCTCGCCGTTGATGAATCTGGCCATCATCGGTCGACTGGATTTACTCCGGCATTTTTATGAAACCATCCACATTCCTCAGGCCGTATGGGACGAGTTGATTGAGCAAGGCGCTGGCAAGCCTGGCAGTGATGTCATTGCCGCTGCTCTCTGGATTCAAAAGCACACTGTGCAAAATCAACATCTCGTTGCCGCGCTTCGTGAGCAATTAGACCCGGGAGAATCCGAAAGTATTGCGCTTGCCTTGGAGTTACGGGCCGAATTAATCTTGCTCGATGAAAGCGAAGGCCGGCGCGTTGCAACATCATACGGCCTCAACAAAACTGGCGTGCTTGGAATCTTGCTCGAGGCCAAAAAGCAAGGCATAATTCACTCTCTAAAAAATGAAATGGATAAATTGCAGGGTGACGCCCATTTCTGGATCAGTCCACCATTATTCGAGAAATTGCTCCGCGCTGCTGACGAATAAATAGCCCGCCCCTCTCCTTAAGCCCTTCCATTCGAGTCATAAAGCCCTTCCATTCGATTCATACCTCTGCCCCGCCGGCTTGTCGGCCGCATACGCGCGAATGGTATATCTCACGCGGCGATCAGAATCTTCCAACCGCTCCACTTGAAATCCCGGTTCCTCTTTGGGGCGGTTCACGATAAAGCTCAACGCCGTCGTCGCCCGGCCTAAGCTGCGATCAAAGCTGTTGACTTTGATATAGTGATTGGGAAAGGTCTTGCGGCATTCGTCAAGCTCGTACATGATGCCCGCCGCATCCTTCACCTCGAACATCGGCAGCGCCCACATCTCCCAGTAAATGTTGCGGGGATGCGGATCGTCGGTGTATTCGATGGCGATCGGCCAGCCGTTATCCAGACAATATTGCACCTGCGCTTTGATCTCCTCATCGCTGAAATCAGGCAGATAGGAAAATGTGCCTTGGGTGATGCGCATGGCAAATCTCCGTTAGGTTTAAAAAGCAAACTACCCAACGGATGAGAAGCGACCAACGGATAAAAAAGATGGTTTGTTTAAATTTTTTCGTAACTATTCAGCCGTCTTCTCAGATGTCATTCTCTGGAGGAATCCTTTTTCACACTAGCACAGTGCTTGAAATGAAAAAAAATTCCTACGGAATGACAGCCTCTTTTTTTATACCTGAATAGTTGTATCCGTTGGCAGCTTTTTATCCGTTGGCACTATACCGTCAACGTCGGCACGACGTCCGGCACGTCGGTCGATTCGAAGTTGAAAGTAATGTCTTTCCAAATCTCCAGCGCCTTTTGCAGCGACGGCGACCAGCGCGCGGCTTTGGCCAAAATCTCCGGCCCTTCGGCAAGATAATCGCGGCCTTCGTTGCGGGTTTTGATCATGGCCTCGACCGCAACGCGATTAGCGGTGGCGCCTTCGGCGATGCCGTCCGGATGGCCGATGGTGCCGCCGCCAAACTGCAGCACCACGTCTTCGCCGAGATAGTGGAGAAGCTGATGCATCTGCCCGGCATGAATACCGCCGGAGGCCACCGGCATCACGCCCGGCATCGAAGCCCAATCCTGCTCGAAGTAAAGTCCTTGCGCCGGATTCGGCGACAGCTTGTTCTCTCGCAGCGTGTTATAATAGCCGCGCACCGAGTTCGGATCGCCTTCCAACTTGCCCACCACTGTACCGGCATGAATGTGATCGACGCCGGCGAGGCGCATCCATTTGGAGATGACGCGGAAGTTGACACCGTGCGTTTTCTGGCGGGTGTAAGTGCCATGCCCGGCGCGATGAAGATGCAAAATCAAGCCATTCCTGCGCGCCCATTTGCTCATGGATTGAATCGCGGTGTAGCCGATGACCAGATCAATCATAATGATCACGCTGCCCAAATCTTTCGCAAACTCCGCGCGCTCGTACATGTCTTCCATCGTTGCGGCTGTGACATTCAAGTAGTGCCCCTTGATCTCGCCAGTGGCAGCCGCAGCGCGGTTCACCGCCTCCATGCAAAACAGGAAGCGATCCCGCCAGCGCATGAACGGTTGGCTGTTGATGTTCTCGTCGTCCTTGGTGAAATCCAACCCGCCGCGAAGCGCCTCATAAACCACGCGGCCATAGTTGCGCGCCGACAACCCCAGTTTGGGTTTCACCGTCGCGCCCAACAGCGGACGGCCATATTTGTTCAGATATTCGCGCTCCATCACAATGCCGTGCGGCGGCCCCTGAAAAGTTTTCACGTAATGCGGCGGAATGCGCATGTCTTCCAGACGCAGCGACTTGAGGGCCTTGAAGCCGAAAACATTGCCGATGATCGAGGCCGTGAGATTGGAGATGGAGCCTTCCTCGAACAAATCTAAATCGTAAGCGATGTAAGCAATGTGCTGATCGGTGCCGGGCACGGGATCGACGCGATAGCATTTCGCCTGATAGTGTTCGTGGGCCGAGAGGCGGTCAGTCCACACCACCGTCCAGGTCGCGGTAGAAGATTCGCCTGCAACCGCGGCAGCCGCCTCAATCGGCTCGACGCCCTCCTGTGGCACAAAGCGGAAGGCGCACAGAATATCCGTGTCTTTGGGCTGATAGTCCACATTATAATAGCCCATCTCCGCATACGGCGCAACGCCCGCCGACCAACGGCTTTTTTTCTTCGCGCCATCTTTGCTGCTCACCATTGCAAGCCTCCTAAAATTTGAATCGTAATGCCTCAATGTCAGGTGAGTAGCGCAGGCATCTTGCCTGCCCCGCGAACGGGGCGCTACATTTTCCTAACTTTGAATCTTATTTTCTTCTGCTCACGACCTGTGTCTTGTATTATTGCGAAGTCCATGCCATGCCGCATCGATTGTCGGTAAGGCTGAAAACAATGGCCGTAGCACATGAGTTTTCAAGAGCTTGGCAGTTTCACGAGTTGGCCTTGTGATCTGGTTGTTCGTTTGGTGGTGCGACAATATCGCCGCAGAGATAAGTTAGTTTATTTAAGGAGCAGTATCGGCTCAAGCACACATAACATGCGGCGAATGAGCCTAAAATGCGGGGAGAATATGTGGGCAAGAAAAAATTCAGGAGTGACACGCCTGTCGCAGCAAATTGCGACAAACTTATCGCAGCTTTGGAAGAAGGCTATAATTGCTAATGCACTCAAATTCAGAATAAAATTACTATGATGAGTTTTTTAAAATTTCTTTAAACACCTGCGGCGCAATTTTGTGCTTGGCCATCAACCGCTGGAAAGTTCGGCGCGGCACTCTGGCTGCTGAAGCGGCGTGCGACACGTTGCCGCCATTTTCCGCGAGATAGCGACAGATGGCCTGGTGTTCGAATTTGTCGATCATCGTTGCCTTCAGCGCCATCAGGCCGTCGCGCAGGGTATCTGCATCCAATGTCTCAACCGAAGATTGCGGTTGCAAGATCAGCGGCAAATGCGCCACGTCGATCTCGTCGCTCATCGTGAGCACTACCGCGCGTTCGATCACATTTTCCAATTCGCGCAAATTGCCGGGCCAATCGTAGCCCGACAAGGCCGACAGCGCCGTGGGCGAGATTTTGCTTACGCGCTTGTTCACTTTGGCCTGGGCGGATTTGAGAAAATGATACGCCAGCAAGGGAATGTCTTCTTTGGGCTCGCGCAGCGGCGGCAAATGAATCGCAAAGGCATTCAAGCGATAGAAAAGATCGGCGCGAAATTCTCCTCGTTCAATCGCTTCTTCCAGCTTGCGGTTGGTCGCCGCAATGACGCGCACCTGCACCTTCTTGGTCGTGACGTCACCCACCGCGCGAATCTCTCCGGACTGCAAAAAGCGCAAGAGCTTGACTTGCATTTCCATCGGCATGTCGCCGATCTCGTCGAGAAAAACCGTGCCGTTGTCGGCCATTTCGAGCAACCCGAGGCGATCGGAAACCGCGCCGGTGAACGCGCCTTTTTTATAGCCGAACAACTCGCTCTCGATCAACGTCGGACTAAACGCGGTGCAATTGACCGTGACCAGCGGCTTATCGCGCCATGGGCTGCTTTGGTGGATCATGCGCGCAACAACCTCTTTGCCCGTGCCGCTTTCGCCACGAATCAGCACCGTTGTCGGCGTGGGTGCGACGTGGGCAATGAGGTTGGCAATTTCGCGCATTTGTTCCGTCTTGCCGATAATGAACTCGCCGGCGGCATGCCTTTCCAGCTCGCGCAACATCAGGCTGAAACGATCCTCGAGTATTTCCTTTTTCTTGTATTCATCCAGCAGCGTCCAGATGAAACGCGCGCTGACGCCGCCGAGAATCTCGGTGCGCGGCGGTTTCTCGCGGATGAGCTCCTGCTGCAAATCACCATTGCCGGTGACATTGATCACCAAATCCAAATCCTCATCGCGAATGAACCGGCGATAATCCAGAGCTGTGGGCAGACCAAGCTGTTGCGCCAGCAGCATGCCAGGCGCATTGGGATTAATATCAACCACGCCGGAAATCTTGATGGTGGGATCATTCTGGAATAATCGCAACAACATGCTTCCGGCATGTCCAGCGCCGACCAACAATACTTTGACACTAAAGTTCAAACCGTTTTCCGGTGGACTTGAGGTGCGAGGTTTTTCAGCCATAAATTGTCTTGACAATTGTAGTGTAAAAATTCTTCGCAGCCATGATAGTTTTTTTCAGGGTAACACTTCAAAAACATTCAGAAGGCAGAAAAATGTTTGCGGTCTGCTCCATTCCGTCATCGTCAATTTCTCTGGCATGATGCCAAACGCCATTTTTCTGTCTTTCATTTTTCTGTCTCGGCTAATGTTTTAAAATAGTTTTGCCCAAAATCGTTTTGCCTTTATTGGCCCCTGAATAGTTACAAAATTTTTTCGCTGCCTTTCGCAGCTCTCATTAATCGCTCATGCGGTAACCGCTGGTTACGTCACTGCCGGGACGCCGCCATTCCGGCTCCTTGTTCAGTTTCCCGATCATCATGTTCCGCAATTTTCGAACTAACGGACCCAATATAAACTGCGCCGCCGGCGTCGTCAACTTGGAACCGATCGGCTCATCCATGAACGGCATGAATTTATCCGGAAAGCCCGGCATGGTGCAACCGATGCAAATGCCGCCGACGTTGGGGCAGCCGCCAATACCGTTCTGCCAGCCGCGTCTGGGAACGTTGCACATTACCACCGGTCCCCAACAACCCAATTTCACCAGGCATTTGGGCGAGCCGTATTCCTTCGCGAATTCGCCTTCTTCATAAAACGCGGCGCGGCTGCAGCCTTCATGAACCGTTTGGCCAAAGAGCCACTTCGGCCGATGCGCTTCATCAAGAGGAATGGGCGGCGAAGCTCCCATCAATTGAAAGACCAGATAAAGCAGGGTCTCCGACATATTATCCGGATGAGCCGGACATCCCGGAACGCAGACGATTGGTATGGCAATTTTGACATCCAGTCCCAGCCGAGGTAGTCGAGAACACCCATCGCGCCGGTGGGGTTGTTCTTCATCGCGGGAATGCCGCTGTAAGTAGCGCAAGTTCCAACCGCCACCACCGCCGCAGCTTTGGGAGCGAGCCGGTCGATCCACTCGTTCGTCGTGATCGGTTGACCGAAAGGCCTGGTCGATCCCCAGGCGGCCCAGTATCCTCCGGTCTCCTCAATCGCTTTCTGATTGGCGACCGAGCCTTCCAGGATGAGAACGAAGGGATCAATTTTTTCCTGCTCGGCCTTTCTCCACCACGCCATCATTTCATCGCTGTTCTCATAAGACAGAATGGGATTGTGGATGCGAACGTTCGGCATCCCTGGCAGTGCGCCCAGCACCATGTCTTCGAGGCTGGGGTTGGTCGCGCTGGTCAAGGCCATCGACTCGCCGTCGCAGCTTAAACCCGTGGTCATCCAAATCAGATGAACGTCTTTTATCGCCGGTCTCGCTGCCATTTGCTGTTCCTCTTTTTTGAAGGGAGTGTGAACTTTCTAGTTCACAAACTGCGCGGACAAGAAAGGCCGCGCTCCCTTACTTACACATTGACCTCGACCATGCAAGCAGAAAAAATTCGCGACATCGAATTTATAGCGGCGGAGCAAAGAGCATCTCAGCCAAAGCAACATTCGTGCGAATCTCTTCGTAGAGAATCTCCGAAAATTTCGGCCCGCTCTTGCCGCGCGCGTCGGCGTCGTAACCATGTCGGCGCGCGGAGACGCGAATGCCGTCGACGAGTTGGTCGTCAAAATATTCGGTGAAGTCGTATTTGTCCGGCGCGTAGTTCAGATGATTGGCGCAGAGGCGTCCGCTCTTGGCGTCGAAGTAGTAAGTCCAGACATGCTTTCCTCCGGCATCGCCGGCGCCGGCTTCATATTCGACGCGCACTTTGTCGGCTAAAGTTCCATCGCCGAGTTTTTCCTGCCCGACATGCGTCAAACGCACGCCGGGATCGGTGAGCTTGAACGGCATGCCGAAAACATAGTTGGACCCGAACGTCGCGTTTGCGCTCGACGCTGCCGTCCGGTTTATAGCGGATGGTGGTCTTGCGAAATTCCACGGTGTTTTTGCCGGCCCAGCTATCCCAGCCGCCGGCATATTCAATGGCGCGTTTCACGATTTCGCCGGCGCGGTCGTTGGGCAGACGGGTGAGACCGCTACCGGCGTCCGGCGTTAGATGGACCAACACCAGCGCGGCGATGAGCAGAGAAAAAAATTTCATGGGCTCCTCCTCAATAAACTTGGGTGAAGTGGATTTCGGAGTGTCAAACTTCAGTTTGACGCCAGTTGAAACCTCGAATGGCCGCGCGTTGTCAAGCTTTAGCTTGACACTCCGTTATTGTGATTCAGGCCATCGCCTTCGCCAAAGCCGGATTCCGCTTCGTCATCGCCACTGCAATGCCACCGAAGATCGATCCGATAATCACCGTGAACGCCATCCAAAAGGTGAATTGAGGAAAAAGGCCAATGGCAGCCCATTTGGCGAAAGGCGCCATTTCGGGAAAATTAGGCGGTGGAACATCGTAGTGTGTGCCCCAGTTGTTCATGATCGCTATCAGCATAACGAGGGCGACGGGAATGCGCGCCGCCAACCCATACGCGAACAAGGTTGAGAAAAGTGCGGGCCAGGCTTTGCGCGCGATGAAAAGTCCTGCGCCGGTAGCGATCGCAACCATGAGAAATACCCAAACGCTGCCTGGCGGCATTTGGAAGCCGATGCCGGCGAGGACGGCAAAGACGGCCAGCGCGAGCAGGGAAAATCCGAAGACGCGGCCCGTGCCGGCGGGATAATCATTCGCCTTCAGCAATTGGCGGGCGAAGTAGAAGCCGAAAATCGGCGCTAACCAGGCGATTCCGATCAACGCGCCGCCGCCCGCGGCTTTGTTGAAAAGAAGAGGCGACCAATTCAGCAGCTCGCCGGTCACTCGCAGCAGCGTCACCGCCAGCGTGATCAATGCCGGAATGAGAATGAGATTTTTGATGCCGAGGTTGTTTGAGACAGTCATGATTTCCTCCTTATGAATTTGAATGGTTCTGATTGCTCAAAAATATTTCGATTTGCTCGAAAGGTGAAAACAGATCGCGGGCGGTAAATCGCCGGCGAATCGCATGCAGAGCCGGCTCATCCGGTTGATGATGAAAATTGAAATAGTACTCTTCACAAATCAAAGTTTGCGGAACGCCCAGATCGGAGAGCACACGGCTCATTTCCGCAATCATCGCCCCATTGCCGCAAAAGTAAAAATGTTTGTTGCCCAACGTTTCGAGCAACGGCGGCGCGGATTCCGTCACGCGGCCGCGCAGACCCGGCCAATTTGCCGGCGGTTGCGAAAGCGAAATTTGGTATTGGAAATTCGGATAAGCCGCCGCGAGCTCGTTCAATTCTTCCGTTAAACAAATATCCTCCGGCAAACGCAAGCCCCAAAAGAGGCGGAGCGGCCGTTTAAAACCGTTGGGCGCCAAATAGCGAATGAGCGAATTGAACGGACCGAGGCCAACGCCGGTGGCGAGGAGAATCAGCTCGGTGTGCGGTTCTCGCGGAATCATGGAAACTCCGGTCGCGCCCCGAAAGCTGATGACATCGCCCGGCTCAAGGCGGCTTAAAAAAAGAGACACGGGACCTTCCGGAATGGTGCGAACCAAAAGTTGGAAAGAGCGCTCGGCGTTGGGCGGACTAAAAATGCAATAAGGACTGCGGCGATAGCCCAGCGTCGCATGGTCGCAATCAATGGCCACAAACTGGCCCGGCTCGAAATCGAAAGGGTGCTCGTCAATCACCTCAAAAGAAAGCCGAATCGTGCCGGTGGAAGTGAGCTGCTCATATTGAGTGACGCGCGCGCGGCGCAGCAAGCGGCTGGTTTTGTTCTTGCCTTTGGCCAGCATGTTATTTCAGTTTAATCACCCATCCATCTTTTCCACCCGCGCCTTTTGAGGCTGCCGTTCCTGCGATAATATATTTTCCGGAAGGCGTCGCCGTGATTGCATAAGAATTTTCGTACTGCGCGCCTCCCAACGTTTTATCCCATAACAGCTTTCCATTGGCGTCAAGCTGCAATACCCAGGCATCGCTTTCACCGGCGCCTTTGGACTCGGTGATACCGCACAAGAGAAATCCGCCGTCCAAAGTTTGAGCGATGGCGTTAGCCCAATCATTTTTCGCGCCGCCAAAAATTTTGTCCCACAAAATCTCTCCCGCGCTGTTGAGCCGCAATACCCACACATCCCATTCTCCAGCACCTTGGGATTGCGTTTCCCCGCAAAATGCGAAGCCGCCATCCGTCGTGCGAATCATTTTTTCTCCCCAATCGGGTTTCGCGCCGCCGAAAGTTTTTTCCCACAAAACTTGCCCTTGACTATCGAGGCGCATGAGCCAGAAATCCACCGAGCCTGCTCCCGATGAGCTGGTTTGGCCGCAAACCGCAAAACCTCCCTCCGGCATCGTTATGATGGAATTGAGGCGATCAAACTTTTCGCCGCCGAAAGTTTTTTCCCACAGGAGATTTCCCGTCGAATCGACGCGAAAAATCCATGCATCGAGCAATCCCGCGCCTTGCGATCTTGTTCCGCCGCAAACGACGAAATCGCCGTCCGCCGTTACGACAAAAGATTCCGCCTTGTCAAATTCTTTTCCGCCATAATTTTTTCCCCATAAAAGCTCGCCGCGATGGTCAAGACGCAACAGCCGGGCATCGGCTTTTCCATTGACCGTTTTCGCGCCGCTCACGATAAACCCGCCGGACTTGAGCTCTGCCAGAGCCGTTGCTTCGTCGTCGGCGGAATCGCCGTATGTTTTCTCCCACAGCCGCTGACCATCTTTATTCAACCGCACAATCCACGCGT
>Ga0247727_10006358_pt1 | contig 23278 bp, 19 predicted proteins | sample WisWelCaveWW1625_FD_202498 | JGI IMG/M metagenome (GOLD analysis project Ga0247727, IMG submission 202498) | Biofilm microbial communities from Wishing Well Cave, Virginia, United States - WW16-25 | ecosystem: Environmental > Aquatic > Deep subsurface > Groundwater > Cave microbial mat | place...
TTTCGCCAACTGGTACTGGGTCGGATAAGGCGAGCCGGTTGGAAAATCGATTTGTAGAGGCGGGCGTCTCTGCCCGCCCTATGACTTCTCAATGAGAATTCGGCAGGCAGGGGCGCCTGCCGCTACTGTTATGCGGGTTTTTTCAAAAGTGCGGAGGCCTGTCCTACAAGAGATGTTCAACTCCTTAACGATGGAAGGAATGAACCAGTTGTCGGAGGATTCGTGCCCGTTCTTCGATGTTTTTGAATTTTTCCTGAGCGATGTCCTGGGGGTCGAAAAGATGTGTGACGAAGGCAACGGCATAGGCGCCGGCTTCCATGTAAGCGATTGCATTGCCGGCATCCACTCCCCCATGACTTGGAATGATGCGTAGAAAGGGCATGGGACCCATGCAAGCCCGCAAATATTTAGGTCCGCCCGGCGGTTCCGGAAACAGCTTTTGCAGCGGGGCGCCGAGACGATAAGCCTGCAGGAGTTCTGTCGGGGTAAATACTCCAGGAATCATCGTGACTTCGAGACGTCTGGCTTCTGCAATCACATCCGCATCCGCCACCGGTGATACCAGAAATTTTGCTCCGCGAGCCACGGCTTCCCGTGCGCTTTCTGTACTTAATACCGAACCGGCGCCGACAATCAAATCGGAATGCCACGAAAAGTCCTTGATGAGGTCCATGGCGCCGGGAATTGTCAGCGTGAACTCTATAATGCGGAATCCGCCCAGAACTGCCGCTTCCATGGCTCTTGCGGCAGCTTCCTGTGAGTTTGTGCGCAGGACTGCCGTACATCGTTCCTGCCAGAGGGCATCCAAAAATTCATCCTGTTTCATTTTTATAATTTATAAAAGATTTTCAGGCGATAAGACAATCACAATTCGGCATTCTCTCAGCGCGCCGGTTCGTTCATTGAGTTGCCGCACGCGTTCCGCGTCTTCATCGCTCAAAACGATATTTGTTTTCAATTCGCCGTCAGTACTCAACGGAGTTAGAAGTAATGGAGTGTCACCCTGCCTTCGTTTCGTGTTTGCCGGTGCTTCTTCGATCCGGTAACTTGCATTGACCACAATGGCGTTCGGAAAGAATTTTGAGATGGTTGCGTCGCGAGACACAACCGCAAATGAAGCCATTCCTCTTTTCTGCAAATCTTCCTTGTTCACCGTACCTACCGAGTAGACCTCCTGTTTGCCGGTGTCCTGGATTCTGGGAAAGAGGGAAGCGTTTGCCGTCAATTTTCTGGCATCTACGACAATACCCGTGAAGGCTCTCGCGTCGGCAGGCGCGATCGGTGGTTTGTTTTCAGCTACGGCCGGAACCGGAGGCGGCGGCGGAGGCGGTTGTGGCGGTGTATAGTATCCGAGCGCAGTCATGCTGAGTCCCTTGAGCCCACGAATTCCGGCCTGTACAGTCACATGAATCACGGTTCCTGTCTTGGATCGCGCCACGACCTCGGAGTCACGAACAAATCCTTCGAGAACAAAGGCCAAGCGCTGATCCTGTCCGACTCTACCCCGGTCATCCACCGGGATGTCGTTAATGATTTCGAGTAAATGCGCTTTGGCATCAAGTTCGGCAGCTCTGGCGGCAATATCCTCGCCCTGCGGTCCTTTTTCTGTGATTTCACCTTTGCCATGCGCAATCACCATCCCTTCCGCCCAGTTGATTTCGCCTTGCGGGTACTTCTGCATGTAGCTGCCCATGCCTTCACCGAGACTTTCCCGTTCAAACGATTCTTCCTTTAGATACTCTGCAGGCACAATAACCTCTGCCTGAATTTTGACCCAGTATCGATTCTTTTTCTGTTGTTCCGCCAGGATCTGATACTTCAGTCCGGCAGATGCTGTCGCGATAATTCTCCGGGCTTCAGGAAGCTCTTCGAGTTTGATATATGTGCCGTACGCCTTTTCAACGGCCTCTCGTGTGGCCAGTGCAAGGGCAACTTTTCTTGCAGCCGCAATATCATTGTTCTTAATTTCTGCTTCTTTTTCTGCCGTTACGGCAACCATCCGCCCTTGCTGGGCCAGGAGCGGAACACAGAGGAAAGCAAAAACAACTACGACTAAATAGATTTTCATAGTCACTCCACGAGATCTTTGATTCTATTTGCCACTGACATCGCTTCTGCGCCGGTTACCTTGCGATGCGCATGAAATTTGCCGTCTGCATCTACAGTAATGACTCCTGCAGCCAGTGGTCGGACAACCATTCCGAAATAGATATTGTTGGGAGGTATATCTGAAATATTTACGGTGGTTTCTGCCGGAAATTCTCTTCGACCGCTGAGCTCAATAATTTCCAGAATGCGTGAAGCGGCTTTGGCCATCTCGAGTTTTGAAATGGGGAGATCCGGTTGAAAGGTCCGATTGGGAAACACATCCATAATACCCAGGTTCACCACTGTTTGAATATAATTTTGTGCCCAGTGTTTAATGATGTCTACGATAATTTCCTGATTCTCTGATCGAAACTGTTGAAGAAACTCGAGATTGATTGCCAGATAGGCTGCAAGTTGCGACCTCGTGATTTCCGCGGTGTATGGAATGTTCTGGTAGGCCGAAGGAAGATTACTGATAAAAATAAGCTTCTTGACGTCAATGATCCTTTGTCTGTATGCGGAATCCTGCAGCGAAAGTGTTTCATAAAGTCTGAGGGCCTGCGTGTACTCTTTCAACCGGACCAGGCACTCTGCCAGTTTTGTCTGTACTTCCCGGTCATCCGGCATTTTTTCCAGAGCAATTCTCAAGTAGTTGACTGCATCCTGACAGTTGTTTTGTTTCAGGAGAATGTCTGCAATCTCTACCGGTATCTGGGCAACTTCAGGCGCGAGATTGTGAGCGGCTTTCAGGTATTTTAATGCTTCTACCGGATTAGATTCCGCGAGCCGGCGTCCGTAGTTTAAGTACTGCTCGGTTGCTTTCAGTTTCAATACATTTCCGGCATGCTCGAGCGCAGGGTAATCCGGATTGAGTGCTGCAACTTGTTCCAGTTCCTGGAGAGCGCCCTGGTAATCAGATCTTGATTCAAGAATGTGTGCGAGCGCAAAATGCGCCTGGGGGTACTCCGGTTTCAATTCAATGGCTTTACGCGCGTATCTTTCGGCGCTGTCCGGCTTGTTCTCCGCCAAGTAGGTATATCCGTACGCGAGATATGCGGGATAGTATCCTGGATCTTCTTCAATCAAGTCACTGAATCCGGACCGCGCTTTTACGTGGTCTCCCCGCAAATATTTCTGGTAAGCCTTCTGAAAAGAGGAATGAGTTTTCATTTCAGTCCCGTCTTCAGGATTAACCAGATCCAATCCGGGAGACGCAGGCGGTATTTTTGTGCCTCCACACGCGTTCACAAATAGAGAAACGATGACGGCAAGAAGGAGTCCGGTTAAGTGAATCTTGTGAACATACAGGGGCGCACGGCGGTCATCTTCCTGAGGATCAGGAATGCGCGTAATGGCGCAATTTTTCAGCCAGTTTTCTGGGTACTTCGACATCCAGTTTAATGTGTCCATCCGTGTATTGCTTCCCGTAGATCCTTCCTTGATAGTGCAACTGGGAAATCAATGATTGTTCGTTCAGGGGTATCGATAACTGAATCCTCTGCCAGAACACCGACAAAGTTTGAGAAATCGCTTCGACAAGATCGTCCAATCCTTCTCCAGTCCGTGCGGAGATCGCAACGACATCACCCAGCCGATTGCGAAACGATTGTAACATGAGGTGATCGTTTTCCAATAGATCGATTTTGTTCAAGACATGTATAACAGGTTTGTCCTGTACCCCCAGTTCTCGAATGGTTTCGCGGACGGCCTCAATTTGTTCATCCACGTCAGGATTGGACGCATCAATCACATGCAACAGAAGATGCGCCTGTATCACTTCTTCCAGAGTTGCGCGAAATGCGGCTATCAATTCGTGCGGAAGTTTCTGGATGAATCCAACTGTATCTGTAATCAGAATCATTTGCTTGTTGGATCCGCGAATTTTCGCTATTGCCGGATCCAGAGTGGCAAAGAGGATGGGAGAGACAAATTGATTCGATCCGGTCAAATGATTAAACAGAGTTGTCTTTCCGGCGTTGGTGTAACCGATGAGCGCCACAATGGGAAGGGGAATCTCACTTCGGGATGCCCGTTGAATTTGCCGGATTTGTTTTACGTGATCAAGCTGTTTCAGCAGTCGCGTGCGTCGTTCACGCAAACGCCGGCGATCAAATTCCAGTTTAGTTTCACCGGGCCCCCTTGTGCCGATGCCGCCTCCGAGACGAGACAGCGCAATGCCTTTCCCGGTCAATCGTGGCAAAAGATAGTCGATTTGAGCCAGCTCAACCTGCAATTTGCCTTCAGCGGTTCTGGCCCGCTGAGAAAAAATATCAAGAATGAGCTGTGTTCGATCCAGGACCTTTCGCTCCAGCACGGTTTCAATATTTCGCATTTGCGCGGGAGAAAGCGGATCATCAAATAAGACAAGATCTACATTGTGTCCGTCACAGAATTCTTTGACCTCTTTCAGTTTGCCTTTTCCACAGTAATAAGCGGGGTCTGTTCTGGGTTTTTCCTGTGAAAAAATTTTGAGTACGTCTGCCCCGGCTGTGATGGCCAGCGTCCCGAGCTCTTCGAGCGATTGCTCTGCTTTCCATTTTTCAATCCTGCGCGTGAAAACGCCGACGGCTACTGCTTTTTCTTTATGCGGGAGGAGATTCGTGGATTTTTTCTTCTTTTGCAATGCTGCTTCCAGTGTAATTATAGGACTGTCCTAGATTCCCGGCAATTTAGGCATGGTGAATTTATCCCTGGAGGGATGAGGCGTATGAGACCGCATATTACCGGACTGATCCGGACCTCGCCTGTACAATTCCAGAAAACCACTTCGTCCGATCAACTCAAAGTGCTTATGAAACTCCGGATCATCGTGAAGTTTTCTCCAAACACGGTCATCCTGCGACATGAAGACCCATCCCGCCACTGTTTCGGGATGACTGTATGTAACCGCATCGTTCCAGTACGGTTTTGCTCCTTCGTGAACCAGTCGTACGACGGGGAGTTTCAGGTCGTATAACAGAGGCGCGATATCTCCCATCGATGCGAGAACCAGTTGGCCATCATCATGCTTCTTGAAGTACCAGACAAGGTCTGCCTGCAAAGCGATATTTTCCGAATCGCGCATGGATTCATTCAACAATTCACTCGATCCGACTTTGTAAAAGGGACTCGACCATGAGATATGAAAAATCCAGACAACGAACAGGAACGTGATGACGCGCTTTTTCCCCGGCAGGTAAGATAAAAAATAAACAGCCACGGGCACAAAAGGGAGTCCATAACGAATACGTGTCGGATGATTATCACGGTATTCATACAGGTACAAAAGGAAAGGCGCAAGAATCGCAAGAGAGGCAAGGAAGCCGGTATCTCGTATTCGTTTTCGAATAGCCAGAACTGCCGCAGCCAGCGCAAACAGGGTCCAATCCAGGCTGATAAGATTTGCCACAGTAAAGAGGATGACCACAAATGCAAGGAAAAAGCTGCCTTCAGCCGGCTGGAAATCCGTATGTTTGAAGCTGTGATCCATATAAGCCTGGCCGGTTGTCCACCAGTTAATCCAGAAAGTGAGCGCCATAGCCGCCACATTTGGAAGGCCGAGAATCGCGCTGTCGGCCAGAAAATTCTTGAATCCACGACGCTCCTTAATACTCAAAATCACGAGCAGCAATCCTGTGCAGGCAAACTGGAACCAGTTCTCATAACGAGTCAGAACTCCCAGAACAGACATTCCTGAACAGGCAACCAGGTACTTTCTTGACTGTTTCTGAAAAAAGAGAACAAAAAGATAAACTGAAGCAATTCCGAAAAGCAAAGACAGGTTTTCCGTGAGTGGCGTCGTTTGCAGGTACAACATGTTGGGATTTGTAACGAAAAGAACAGTAGAACAAAACGCGGCAAAACGATTGAACACCGTTTCAATGAGCCGGAATAACAACCAGACCGTGCCGGTAAAGCAAACCATTGAAAGGGGAGTCGCAGCAAGGCCGCTGAAATATAAAAAGTCATTTTGCACGAAAGGCAGGTAAAGAATGTGCGGAAGCGGGAGCCAGAATGCTCCTATCTGTCTGATGCCTGGATTCAAATTATCAATGATTCGCCGGGGGACCAGTAGATGTCCTTTGGCGTCGAAGTGAGCAATATGCAGGTTGTCACCGGCGAAAAACCATGTGCTGATGCAAGACAGTAGAACGGCAGAGGACAGGATAATGAAGAGATGCGGAAACGAGCTCCCGTTCAGGAATTCGTGTATCTCAATCAGGCGATTTTCAAGTTTCGAACGGTCCAAAGAACAAAACTCCGGCTGAGTGTCCTGCGTATCATATCACGCACCGACGGACCGGAAACGGTTCTGCTTTTCTGTACGACAAAACATGCGCCAGGATGTGCGCGGCTATCCGCTAAGTTCCCTTTAACTGAGGATACTGAGCTTCCAGTTCTTCCTGCACTCCGAAGAAACCGTCGAGTTTCCAGTTGCTGTTTTCGTAAACGAAATACACTTCCACACCGTCGACTACCAGAGTGGCAAGTCCTTCTTTTTCATCGATGTTGGTCGAGGACACGGTTGTAGATTTTGGACCACGATGTTCAAAAAGATCATTCCAGATCGCCGACTTGTTGGCCGCGCTTTCTCCGCACATACTGCTGAACTTGCCGTTCTTCAATTCACAAATAAGCTGTGAATTGTTCAACCACCATTCTTTGTTGTCGCGCGTGAAACAATTCATGGTGGCTTCAACCTGCATCGCAGACCCCATCCCCTTGTTTTCAATGTAGCGTTCCAGTGTAGCTTCCGGAGTGGCGTAGTATTTTTCCCCTGCACATGCGAGCAAAACCAGAAGTCCTAATGTTGCACCAAAGTATTTCATACTTTCCTCCTAGTTGCCGTCTTGCAAATAGGATACCACGGTTGAAAAGAGAGGGGTTCTCCCGTCTTTCAGTAATTTCAGTACCAATGTGCAGGCAATCGCGATGCGTTTTTGGAAACTGAGTTGCTGATTTACAATGAAACAATGATTGATGTTCAAACAATACAAAAGGCAGCGGCCGTAATCGGTCCGCATGTTCAACGTACACCTCTCAAGGCTTCTCCTTATTTTTCGGAAGCGACCGGTCTGGATGTGTATTTGAAACTGGAAAACTGGCAACCGACAGGTTCATTCAAGGTTCGCGGCGCGCTCAATTTTGCGCATACGCTGAGTCCACGAGACCGGCTGCAAGGCGTTGTTGCGTGGTCGGCGGGTAATCACGGACTTGGAGTTTCCTATGCTGCAAAAATCTATGAAATGCCGGCTGTTATCTTTGTGCCTGAAAGTACACCAAAGTCGAAGATTGGAAAGTTCCGTTTTTATCCTGTTGATTTGCGATTTGCTTCGACTTACGAGAATTGTGAACGTCAGGCACGCGCACTGGCGCAACGGGAGAATCTTACAGCGATTCATCCGTACGACGATTGGCGTACCGTAGCGGGGCAGGGAACGGTAGGGCTCGAAATACGGGAATCGATGCCTGAGCTTGATGCCGTGGTTGTACCCGTGGGCGGCGGGGGTCTCATTAGCGGCATCTGCATTGCCTTAAAATCGGTGGATCCCGACATCCGCATCATTGCCGTCCAGACCTCGCGTTCACCCTCGTTGTCGCTTTCACTGAAAGAACACAAATGTTATGAGGAGTTTCCTGTGGAGAATTCGATTGCGGAAGGTCTTGCAGGCGGTATCGGCAAAATCGTCTACGAATTGGCTCCCAGGTACATCGATGAGATCATTAATGTGGATGAAGAAAAGATCCGTACAACGATTTTGAAACTCATTGATGAGGAGCAAATGATTGTTGAAGCTTCAGGAGCTGCAGCTGTTGCGGCCCTGGACCAAATCGAATCGGTGCCTCGAGGTTCACGTGTTGCTGCCGTCATCACCGGCGCCAATCTCAATCCTCAACTGCTTCGTGAACTGCTGCGCTACTAGAGAAACGCATCCGATCACTTGACGTCTTGCTTTTGACCGTGGTTTAATTCAATTGACTTCCCAAAGGTAGGTGAAATTATGGCACTCAGAATCAATAGCGAAGCTCCGAATTTTACAGCGGAAACAACGCAGGGGCCGATCAACTTTCATGAATGGATTGGTGACGGTTGGGCCATCCTGTTTTCTCATCCAAAGGATTTCACACCGGTCTGCACGACCGAGCTCGGCTACATGGCCAAACTCAAACCCGAGTTTGAAAAGCGTAACTGCAAGGTAGTCGGCCTCAGCGTGGATCCGGTGACCGATCACGAAAGATGGTCCAAAGACATTGAGGAAACTCAGGGTCACGCTGTCAACTATCCCTTGATCGGCGATCCGGAGCTGAATGTGGCAAAGGCCTTTGACATGCTTCCGGATACCGCAGGCTCTACATCACAGGGCCGCACGGCAGCCGACAATGCGACTGTTCGATCGGTGTTCGTCATCGGACCGGACAAGAAGGTCAAAGCAATGCTGACCTATCCGATGAGCACGGGACGAAACTTTGATGAAGTATTGCGACTCCTGGATTCGTGCCAGTTGACGGCGAAGCACAAAGTGGCAACACCCGTAAATTGGAAGCAGGGTGAGGACGTCATTATCGTGCCGGCTGTCTCTGATGCGGAAGCCAAAGAGAAATACCCCGAAGGCTGGCGCTCACCAAAACCGTACATACGGATCGTGGGACAACCCAAATAAACTGAATCCTGTAAGAGCCTGACCGGTATACTCGAGTTCTGTCCGTTTTTGACGGAAGAACCGGTCCGCTACAATGAATCACGTTGAAAACCCGATACGTGTGGCTACCGGTTTGATTAAACTTTAGGGAAGGGCTCGCCCTTCAATCACGCAATTCTTCAATTTCAATCTGAAATCTGCAATCTGAAATCTCAAATCCTCGGATGGTCAACTGCTCATGGCTGCCATACAATATCAGGATATGTCGAAGGTCCGAATTTTATACGTTGAAGACAATGAAGAGCAGCGAAAGCATTTCTCGCGACTGCTGGTGGAACGCGAATTTGAGGTGTTGACGGCAGGTACGGGAGCGGAAGGCATACAACTGTTTGAAGATAATTCAGTAGATGTTTTTCTTTGCGATTTGAACATGCCGGGCATGAGCGGGCTGGATGTTCTCTCGGAAGTCAGGGCAAGGCACGGTCAGGTCCCCTTCATCTTGATGACGGCGCACGGATCCGTGCCTCAGGCTGTGACGGCCATCCGGCAGGGCGCCTACGACTTTCTGCTGAAACCGGTAAACATCGAGGAGATGATCGCTAAAGTTCAACAGGCCATGGAGAAGGCCCGGCTGCAAGAAAACGTAAAGCACCTGGAAGAAGAGCTGAAACAGTATTCCGTTTCGCTCGAGGACAAGGTGAAGGAACGAACGGAGCGTTTGGAGTATGCAAGCAAGCAGCTTGCGAAGTTGAATCAGGTTTCGAACCGGTTCAGTCAAATCTTTGATGAAGATCAACTCTGGGAAGAAGTGCCGAAACTTCTTACGGAAACCATGGACTTCGATCGTGGAGCGGTGATTCTTGTAATTGAAACCGGCCTGACGCTTCGTTCCTGGTGCTTCACCAAAGATTCTCCCGAATTCATCGAAACTTTCCTCAAGCGGGTGAGGACCCCGAACTTCAATGTACCGCTTGCCTTCAGGGAAAGCCTGGAACGGAATGAAACGATTTTCATTCCGGATTTGAACGCCGACCCTCGCTGGCCGAAAGACGCCGGTCAGATGATTCGCACGAAAGCAATCGTCGTTTCGCCCATCAAAGTCGAAAACAAGCCGATCGGACTTTTGTTTGGAAACATGCAGCATCACGTTCGTATCATGGAGCATGAAGACGTATTGCGTTTTGAAATGTTTGCGAACATGGTCGGTCTGGCGCTTGAAAACATCCGGGCTTATCAATCACTCGAAAAGAAAGTTCTGGAACGAACGCGATCATTGCGCGATGCGAATCGTGAATTGAGAGAAAAGGCCGGCGCCCTGCTTCTGGCGCGGGAGCTGCTCGAAAAACGGAACCAGGAACTTTCTGAAAGCACAACCCAGTTGGAAGCAATCCTGGATTCTTCCATCAATGCAATCATCATGATTAACCGGGAAGGTACTGTGATTGCTTCGAACCGCAGAATTCAAGAGTTCTTCTGTGTTAGCCCTGAAGGAATTTTGAATCATCCCATCAGCACTTTTATGGAGCTTGTTAAGGGTTGTTTCCGCGACTCCGAAGAGTTGTTAAAACATTTTGAAGAGCTGCGGATTCATCCTGAAAAGAGTTTTGAAGTGGAGCTGGCGAAGATTTACGAACGGGCGATGGAGGTCGTAAAACCGCTTCCTCGAATTGTGTCGCCGATCGCCGTTTCCGTTCAGGGCAAGAACAATGAGATGCTCGGTCGTGTCTGGATCTATTTCGACATCACCGAGCTGAAACAGGCGCAGCAGGCGCTCAGGCAGAGTGAAGCGCGTTTTCGGAATCTGGTTGAAAATGCAAATGACGTCATCTATTCGCTTGATCCCGGCGGTTTTGTTTCTTACATCTCTCCCAATGTCCGGGATATTCTCGGTTATGAAGCTGATGAATTAACCGGAGCCTGTTTTGTGGATCTCCTGCATGAACAGGACCGGCCGGGGTGCGAGAAGTTTTTCCAGATGGTCATGGGAAGTGGAATCAAGCAACAGGGTGTGGAATACCGGATGAAACACAGGAACGGGGAGTGGCGATGGCACACGTCAAGCGCTTCACCGCTGAAAGACCAGACCGGCAAAGTGATCTCGTTCATTGGAATCGGCAGAGACATTACTGAGAACAAACATACTCTGGATGATCTCGCGCTAACCAATCGCGTGCTGCGGGAGACCCAGGGGCATCTCGTTCAATCAGAAAAGATGGCTGCGCTGGGAATGCTGGTGGCCGGCATCGCGCATGAAATCAATACACCGCTATCCGCAATTTACAGCATGCACGACACTCTGGTTCGCGCCCTGGATAAGCTGCGCAAGTATGTGAGGGTCCCGGAAAACAGCCTGGAGGAGCGGCAGCTTAAGACGGCTATGGAGATTATCGAAGATGCCAATCATGTCATTGAAACAGGGTGCGAGAGAGTCACGACGATCGTAAAGAAGCTGCGTAGTTTCGCGAGATTGGACGAAGCGGAAGTCAAGAAAGTGGATATTCACGAGGGTCTGGATGATACGCTGACGCTGATTCACCATGAGCTGAAGCATTCGGTTACTGTTGTGAAGGAATACGGAAACTTACCTCACATCGCGTGTTATCCCGGACGCTTGAATCAGGTTTTTTTAAATATTCTGATGAATGCAAAACAGGCGATCAAAGGAACCGGGGAAATCCACATCCGGACCCTTGTTAAAGACAGGACGATCCATATTTCTATAAAGGATACGGGGGCCGGAATTCCGAAAGAACACCTGCGCAAATTATTCGATCCGGGCTTTACCACCAAAGGAGTCGGTGTCGGCACTGGACTTGGCCTATCCATCTGTTATCAGATTATTCAGGATCATAAGGGTGAAATTCGTGTGGAAAGTGAACCCGGCAAGGGAGCAGAATTCATCATCGTTCTTCCAACCAATCTGGAAGAACTGATTTGAGCGAGAGGTTCCACTTTGCGTTTCTACGATATTCGTAAAGGAGAAGGATCTCGCGTTCTTCTTATATTCGGCAACATATTTTTGCTGATTGCCGCTCTCATGGTCATCAAACCGGTCCGCAATTCACTGTTTCTTACCCGATTCGGCGCGTCGCAACTGCCCTACGCTTACATTCTGGTTGCGCTATCGGCCGCTCTGGTGGCTTCGGTTTATGCCGGGCTTGCAGGCAGGTTCAAACTCAACCGGATGATTCAACTCACTTCGGTTTTTTCTCTCATGTGCCTCCTTGCGTTCTGGACACTGTTTCGATCTGACTACCAGCCCGCGTTCCTTCGATATTTGTTTTATGTCTGGGTTGCTATCTTCGGAATCATCACAACTTCGCAGGTGTGGTTGCTCGCCAATTATGTTTTTAATGCGAGGGAAGCCCGCCGTTTGTTCCCGCTTGTCGGCGCGGGCGCGATTTCGGGTGGAATTGCCGGAGGCTATCTGACGAAACTTTTCGCTCCGGTTCTGGGCACCACCAATTTGCTGATGGTTGCTGTGTCCTGTTTGTTCTTCTGCATCCTCTTGCAGGAAATTGTATGGAGAAAGAGCGCCCGGTCCAGTTACAGGGAAAAGATGGTTCGGCAAAAAAAGTTGTTTGTGGACGCTACAGAAGAGAGCACGATCGGGTTGATTCTTGGCAACAGGCATCTTGCGTATCTGGCGACGGTCATCGGAATCGGAGTCGCAACAGCCAATCTGGTCGACTACCAGTTCAGCGCAATCGTTTCGAAGCAAATCGAGGGCCAGGATGAGTTGACCGCTTTTTTCGGATTCTGGCTTTCCAATTTGAGTCTGATTTCATTGATCGTGCAGTTCCTTTTCACCGGACGAATCTTAACTTCATGGGGAGTTGGTCCGTCTCTCTTCTTCTTGCCGCTTGCCATCCTGGCCGGCGCCGTGGCAGTTCTTTTTCATCCCGGAATCTGGAGCGCGATACTCATCAAAGTTGGTGATGGAGGGTTCAAATATTCCATTCACAAAGCGGGTCTTGAGCTGTTGATTCTTCCGGTTCCTGCCGGGATTAAGAACCGGGTGAAGGGTTTCATTGACGTTTTTGTGGATAGTTTTGCTGTTGGAATCGGCGGCCTCCTTCTTCTACTGCTCACCGCAGTGCTGGGTTTTGACGTGCGCGAAGTAGCGATCATTACGCTTGTCCTGATTGCCGTCTGGTTGCCCATGATTGTAAAAGTGAAAAGTGAATATGTGCAGGCGTTCCGGGCTGCGCTGGAAAAGCGGACGATCGATCCGGAAATACAAACAACCTCCATTCAAGACGCATCCGTCTTTCAATCATTATTGAAAGTGCTCCAGGGAAATAATGAAAGACAGATCCTGTACTCGCTGAACCTGCTGGAAAATACGAGCCGGCCGGAACTGGTTCCACATCTTGCAAGTCTATTAGACCACTTATCTTCGGAGGTAAAAACAGAAACGTTACGGTTATTGAAGAACTACCCGGATGTTTCCTTTGAAGTCGAAAAACTGGTTCTAGATGACGATGTCGAGGTTAGAATCAGCGCAATTGACTACATCGTTGAACGTTCTAAAAACCGGTATCCGGATTTGCATCGATTTCTGGATGACGCCGATAGTCGCATACAGTGCGCCGCATTGATCACCGGAGGTAAGTTGTTGAGTGTAGACAAAGAATTCAGGCGCCGGTTCGATTTGGAACAGGTACTCGATTCCATGGCTGAAAAGCTGAAAGACGTTAGTCCGGCTGGCGCATTATTTTTCCGGAAGACAGAGGCAAGGGTCATCGGGCTGTCCGGAATTCCTGAACTGTATTCGCGTTTGCATCGGCTTTTGCGGGACGACTCACCGGAGGTCCGAAAAGCAGCGATTATCAGCGCCGGGGTTACGGAAGACCGGAGTTTAATCCCGGCGTTGATTGAACAACTCACTGTAAAAAGTGTGCGCAAACAGGCCCGTGAAGCGCTTGCTGACTACGGTGAGACGATGTTGCCGCTGATGGCCGAACGGTTTGTTGATCCGTTGGAAACCAGAGCCGTTCGCGCAAACATCCCGAGGATTATTGCTTTGATCGATTCTCAGGAATCCGCAGATTTGCTTCTTTCCTTTCTGGATGAAAAGGATCTGGTTATCCGCTATGAAGTCTTAAAATCGTTGAACAACCTGCGATCGTCCTTTCCAGGACTGAAGCTAAACAAAGCGTACATTAAACTCAAAGTCCTGGAAGAGGCAAGGAGTTATTACCGGATTCTGACCGCCCTGTACCAGGAGAGTATCCAGCAGGATGGGAAGGCCGAAATCAGAGCGGCACGAGGCCTTCTCGTTCGCGCTCTCACCGAACGACTCGACCGGAATCTCGAAAGAATCTTTCGTCTTCTCGGACTCAGTTATAAGGCTGAAGATATGATGAGCGCATACAGGGGTATTCGCAGCTTGAGCGGAGATCTTCGCGCCAACGCCGTCGAATTTCTGGATAACGTACTGGATCCGGGACTCAAGAGGCAACTTCTTCCAATTGTAGAAGCGCCTTCCATTGAAACTCTGATACGGTCATACGACAATGGCAATGTACCGGCAGAGAGGGAAAGCCTGCAGTACTTACTTGAAGGCGACGACAACTGGCTGAAGGTCTGTGCGTTGTATCTCGTAGCGGAACTGCAGGAAAGATATTTTTCTGAATTTGTTGTGAAATGGCAGGAAAGTTCGGATCCCATTGTGGCGGAAACGGCGCGACTGGTTATCCGGAAACTGGAACAGGAGAATTGATTCGATGTTGACCACGATTGAAAAGGTGATTTTTTTGCAGGACATCGATATTTTCAAACACACCCCCACCGAGGATCTGGCTCATATTGCAGCCATCACCCGGGAAGTGAATGTAAGTGAGGATGTGGTTCTTTTTCGGGAAGGGGAAATTCCGGACGCGATTTACATGGTGATCGAAGGGGCCGTCCGATTACATAAAGCCGGTTCGGAAGTTATGATTGCCGGTAGTAAAGATGCGTTCGGCACATGGGCACTGGTAGATGATGAACCGCGAGTCGTTACAGCAACAACAATCGAACGCAGTCTCCTTTTAAAGATCAACAGAGAAGACTTTTTTGATCTTTTGTCCGATAATATCGGCATAACTCAAAGTTTGTTCAAGGCACTCGTAGAAAAAGTACGTGGATTGATGTGACGGGTTCGTTTATGGATGGTAATGGAGTTCCCACAATATTGATCGTAGACGATGAAGAAATTGTTCTGAAAAGCGTTCGTAACTATCTCCTTCTGGAAACGGATTACAACATACTCGGTTACGGCAATCCGGTGGAAGCGCTTGCGGCAATAGAAAAGCAGGAAATCGATCTGGCCATCAGCGATTATCTGATGCCGCAGATGAACGGCATCGAATTCCTCCTCAAGGTCAAGGAAATGTATCCTACAGCGACGCGCATCATCCTGACGGCTTATGCCGACAAGGAAAATGCCATTAAGGCCATCAATGAGCTGGGGTTGTTTCAGTACATTGAAAAGCCCTGGGATAACGACCAGCTAAAAATGGTAATCCGGAACGGTCTTGAACGCCGGATGCTGATGAAAAAACTCGAAGAGACCATACGTGAATTCGAGAGGTCTCAGAAAGACCTGCAGCATATCCACACACGTATCCTGAAAACCTTCGTGTAAGCTATCCATATTTGTCGTATTCATCCGTTATGATATGATTTCCCACGCTTCGCATTTTCGGTGAAGATAACGAATGCCAGATCCGGCCGGTACCAGTATGTTTTCTAAATCATTGGACAAGGAATTTCAGGAATTGCTGCAAAAATATCCTTCGAAAAGAAGCGCAATTTTACCGGCATTGTATCTGATTCAGCGAGAGATGGGTTATTTAAAACCGGAGGGGATCGAGTACGTCGCCAAACTTATCGGGCTCAGCCCCGCCCAGGTGACGGAAGTGGCGTCGTTTTATACGATGTTGTTCCTGAAACCCGTTGGGAAAAACGTTGTGTGGGTTTGTCAAAACCTGAGCTGCACTTTGTGCGGCGCAGAAGAGATCATCGAACATCTGGAAAGGAAACTGGGAATCAAAGCCGGGGAGACTACAGGCGACAATTTGTTTACCCTGCTGCGTCAGGAATGCCTGGCGTCGTGTGATACGGCCCCGGTTATGCAGGTCAACGACGAGTACGAAGAAAACCTGACCATCAAGCGAGTGGACGAAATCATAGAAAAAGTGAGAGCCCAAAAAGAAGGCGAATAAATGGAGCCGGCATTTTTCATACTGTTTGCTGCAGCCTCGATTGTGTCTGCATTGAGTGTCATTCTACAGAAGAATCCAATATACAGCGCCCTTTCTCTGATTGTCGTGATTGCCGGCATGGGCGGTCTGTTTCTACTGCTGAATGCCAATTTCATAGCCATCCTTCAAATTGTCATTTACGCAGGCGCCATCATGACTTTGTTTCTGTTCGTGATCATGATGGTTGATGTACGCCAGGATATGAGTCCATCGTGGAAAACACAGAGCAAAATCGCTCTGATCATCCTGTTGTTGATTGCCGGAGTAGCGATCTGGGGCGTGGCATCCTCTGTGGCCTATTTCACGCCTCTGGCTCATGATTTCAGCGTGAAAAGTCTTGCACGACAACTGTTTTCAGCCTACGTCTTCCCTTTTGAAGCCATTTCCATTCTGATTATTTCATCGGTGATCGGCGCGCTTTACATTGCGCGGAAGGAAGAATGATGATCCAGCCTGCTTATTACCTCATCTTAAGCGTGGTGCTTTTTTCGATCGGAATCCTTGGCATTTTGATTCGGAGAAATCTGCTTGTTCTTTTCATGTGCATTGAATTGATGTTGAACTCGGTGAATCTTGCGCTGGTTACTTTTTCCCGTGTCTGGCAGAATCTGGATGGCCAGATCCTTTCCTTCTTTGTGATTACAGTTGCCGCAGCCGAAGCGACGGTCGGACTCGCCATCATTCTCCATGTTTACCGCAATCGCAAAGTGCTGGAAATTGACGATCTGAACAGCATGAGAGGATAAGGATGATTGAATCCCTTCTCACATACATCATTCTGGCTCCTGCTCTGGGTGTACTCATCATCACTTTCGGCACTCATCGTAAAACGCGTCTTTCTTCGATCATTTCCTGTTCAGCCGTCGGAGCATCATTCCTGATTTCCCTGTTTTGCGTTTATACGCTGCTTCAAATGCCTGAGAATCAGCGAATTGTCGATGTCGATTATTTTTCATGGATCGAGGCAGGCAGCTTCAAAGCGCCATTCGGCCTGCAACTGGATCCGCTTTCATCCGTGATGATCCTGGTTGTTACAGGAGTGGGTCTGCTCATCCATATTTATTCCATCGGCTACATGCATGGAGATCCATACTACAGCCGGTACTTTGCCTATTTGAATTTGTTCATCTTTTCGATGCTGATTCTGGTCCTGGCCAACAACTACGTGCTTCTTTTTGTAGGCTGGGAGCTGGTCGGGCTTTGTTCGTACCTTCTGATCGGGTTCTGGTTTGAGAAAAAGAGCGCAGCGGACGCGGGTAAGAAAGCATTCATCGTTAACCGGATTGGTGATCTGGGTTTCTTGATTGGAATCTTTACGGTATTTGCCGGATTTGGTTCGGTGACATTCCGTGAAGTATTTGCCGCGTCCGCAGCCGGTCCTGCTGTGATAACTGCTGCGTGCGTGTGGCTTTTCTGTGGCGCTGTAGGCAAATCGGCGCAGTTTCCGTTGCACGTCTGGTTGCCGGATGCCATGGAAGGCCCGACTCCCGTCAGCGCGCTCATCCACGCCGCGACCATGGTTACTGCAGGCGTGTACATGGTTGCGCGTTCCTTTCCGCTCTTTTCGCAGTCTGATGTCGCCATGGTGGTAGTGCTTACGGTCGGCACGTTTACGGCAATCTTTGCAGCAACGATGGGAATGACGCAATACGACATCAAGCGCGTCATGGCGTATTCAACCGTTTCACAGCTCGGCTACATGTTCATGGCTCTTGGCGCAGGAGCGTTTAGTGCCGGCATCTTCCATCTGGTGACGCACGCGTTCTTCAAGGCGTTGTTGTTCCTGTCCTGCGGAAGCGTCATGCATGCAATGGCCGGCGAAACCGATTTCCGGAAAATGGGCGGCCTGTGGAAGCCTCTTCGAAAAACAGGGTTGCGTTTCTGGATCGGCGGTCTGGCGCTGGCAGGAATACTGCCACTGGCCGGATTCTGGAGCAAAGATGCAATTCTTCTTGGCGCATTTAATCTGGAACATGGTGGGAAAATAATCTGGGTGATCGGTTTGATCACAGCATTCATTACAGCGTATTATACTTTCCGCGTTATTTTCCGGACCTTTCATGTTGCGGCTGCGAGTCCGAAAGCCGTCAAACACGCGCACGAATCTCCACAGCTCATGCTGTTTCCGCTGACAATGCTGGCCGTTCTTTCGGTGATCGGCGGCTTGATGGGAACTCCATGGTTCGATCATTTCGGACACTTCCTGGAACATGTGCTTCCTTCATCGCATCACAAAATCAGCATGGGTCTGGAGCTGAGATTGATGAGCATTGCTCTTCTTGCAGGCGCCGGTGGAATATTCACGGCGTATAAATTCCACTACAAACAACCCGAAGTTGCCGGTAAGCTGCTGGAGTCGAATGCGATTGTTGCGAAACTTCATCGGATACTGTTCCGCAAGTATTACGTAGATGAAATTTACGACGCTGTCTTCGTGCGTCCGGTTGTGCTCCTGTCTGAAAAGGTATTCTTCCGAATTGTGGATGTAAATATTATTGATGCGCTGGTAAACGATGTTGCCGCGGTTCTGCAGGGCACCGGCGGTTTCTTCCGCCGATTCCAAACGGGTGATGCGAGATCATACGCCGCCGCCATCCTGATTGGAACGCTGGGACTGCTTGCCTATTTTGTGTGGATGGTGAAATGAGCGGAATTCCTCTGGTCTCTCTTGTTGTTTTTCTGCCGTTGTTTGGCGGTATCGCGCTCCTGTTCTGGAAGAATGCCGGCGAAGATAAAATCCGCAAAGCGGCGCTCGTCATTTCCCTGGTCGATTTCGCGCTCTCTGTGCCGCTGTTCTTGTTTTTTGATTCTTCAACGAGCAAGCCGCAGTTCGTCGAACAGGTTTCATGGATTCCATCACTCGGCATCGAATACTTTATCGGGATCGACGGATTGAGTCTTTTCCTGGTGCTGCTCACCACTTTTCTGACACCCCTTTGCGTTCTGATTTCCTGGAACGATATCCGCGTAAAAGTCAAACCGTTTTTTGCTCTGCTCTTATTTCTGGAAAGCGGCATTCTTGGAGTTTTCGTCTCGTTCGATCTGTTCCTGTTTTATCTCTTCTGGGAAGCGATGCTGATCCCGATGTACTTCTTGATCGGCGTCTGGGGTGGCCCGAATCGTATTTACGCCGCTGTGAAATTCTTCCTGTATACGATTGCCGGCAGTCTGCTGATGCTGGTGGCGATTGTTTTCCTGTACAACCTGCACGAAGCGCAGACCGCTAAAGCGACGTTCAACATTTTTGAGCTTTACGGAACAGATTTGCAGGCCCACCAGAGGTACTGGTTGTTCCTCGCATTCTTTGTTGCCTTTGCGATCAAGGTGCCGATGTTCCCGTTTCACACATGGTTACCGGATGCTCATACGGAGGCGCCGACAGCAGGTTCCGTGATCCTCGCGGGTGTTCTGCTGAAAATGGGAACTTACGCGATGCTTCGCTTTGCTATTCCGCTTTTTCCCGACATGGCCCATCGTTTTGCTCCCGTCATCATTGTGTTGAGTCTCATCGGAATCATTTACGGCGCCCTGGTTGCCATGGTGCAGCCCGACATCAAGAAACTCGTTGCTTATTCCAGCGTCAGCCATCTGGGGTTCGTCATGCTCGGTATGTTTGTCTTTAACGAGCAGGGTCTTCACGGCGCGGTCCTGCAAATGGTCAATCACGGACTCAGCACCGGAGCGCTGTTCTTACTTGTGGGTATGATCTATGAACGTCGCCACACACGCATGATCAGCGAATTCGGCGGAATCGCCAAACAGATGCCCGTATATTTTTTCCTGTTTTTGATTGTGCTTCTTTCATCCATTGGATTACCCCTCCTGAACGGATTTGTGGGTGAGTTCCTGATTTTGCTCGGCGCCTTCCGATTTAAGTGGTGGATTGCCGTTGTCGCAGCTTCAGGCGTGGTCTGGGGAGCCGTTTACATGCTGTGGATGTTCCAGCGATTCATGTTTGGTCCGCTGGACAAGGAAGAAAACAAAAAGCTGAAAGACCTTGATGCGCGCGAAATTGCGATACTTGTGCCTATCATACTGGCAATGTTCTGGATCGGCATCTATTCAAACAGTTTTCTGCGGAAAATGGATTCTTCAATAAATGAGTCTTTGAAACAATCCAAACCTGCCGGTATTGTGAATTTGAACAAATGAATACGTTAATGATTATCCTGTTGCCGTTGATTCTACTGGCCGGCGCCATCCTGGTGATTTTACTGGACGCCTTTATGACCAATGCGTCCAAAAAAACGTATGGATTGTCGGTTCTTGTTCTGATTGCTGCCTGTCTCAGTGCGTTGTTCCTCTGGAAGAATCAGGGTTCCGCGTTCGGTGGAATGATCGTGCTTGATAAGTTCAGTTTGATGGCCACATTCCTCTTTTGCATTGCCGGCCTGATCACACTTCTGCTCCTGCATGACAGCCCGCTTTCAACACCTCAGTTCCATTCTCTGTTGCTCCTCACACTGGTCGGAATGGTATTACTCGTTTGTGGTGCCCATTTTCTTGTGCTGTTCATCGGTCTGGAGATTCTTTCGCTTTCTGTATACGTGCTGGCTGCGTTCGCGAAACGCGATCCGCTTTCGGCTGAAAGCGGAATCAAGTATTTCTTGCTGGGCTCTTTTGCCTCCGCATTCTTCCTGTACGGGGCAGCGTTCATCTACGGCGCAACCGGAAGTCTTCATTTGAATCAAATTGCTGTCGCTGTTTCCAGCCCGGACTTTGGAAACCGGACTTTTCTGTTTCTGGGGCTGATTTTTCTGGTCGTCGGCTACGGATTCAAAATTTCACTGGCGCCCTTTCATATGTGGACACCCGATGTTTATCAGGGCGCTCCAACTCCGGTGACTGCATTTATGGCTGCTACCGTGAAGGCGGCGGCGCTGGCCAGCCTGATGCGCGTATTTCTGACTGCGTTTTCTGAAACTTCCGTGGTGGAGTTCTGGACGCCTTTGATCTGGGTGCTCGCTGTTGTCACAATGATTTTCGGCAACCTGACGGCCCTCCGGCAGAACAATCTCAAAAGATTACTGGCTTATTCCAGCATTGCGCACGCAGGCTATATGTTGCTGGGCCTTCTCGCACAACCGGTTCAGGCACAGCAAAGCATTCTGTTCTATTTTGCTGCGTATATCTTTATGAATCTCGGGGCCTTTGCCGTGGTCACCTGCATGGAAAATACAAGCGGCGCAACCAGGATCGATGAATATCAGGGCATCGCTTACACGAGACCCATACTGGCGACCTGCATGATGTTGTTTCTCGTTTCACTGGGCGGGCTACCGCCTACTGCCGGTTTCTTTGCGAAATTTTATCTGTTCAGAGCGGTGCTTCAGGCGGATCACGTGTGGGTCGTTGTTCTGGCTGTCTTGAACAGCGCTGTTTCCTTTTACTACTATTTGCGAATCGTAATTTCGATGTTCACTCCTGAAAAAGAAGGCGCCGCTTTCACGCCAACACGTTTTGCGATTCCGTTAATCGTAACTCTAATCGTGACAGTTGTTGGAACAATCTGGCTCGGACTGATGCCCGGATTCTTTCTGGAGATCGCGCGCGCCGTCTCCCTGTTCTCTTGATTTCTTTGATGCCGCACTTGAATTTATAAATTTATGCGAATTGCAAGACTGATTGCGTCATCCTGCTATCTGGGCTTCGCTCCCATCGTGCCCGGAACTTTTGGTTCCATGGGCGGTCTCTTCTTGTACTTCATTCTGCTTGCTGTTCCGTACTGGTGGGTTTATGTCACAGTGGTCACAATCCTGGTACTTCTGGGAATCTGGGCCGCCGGTAAAGCCGAAAGAGAATCCGGAATCGTAGATCCGTCATTCGTTGTCATTGATGAAGTTGCCGGACAACTCATCACGTTGTTCCTCATTCCACTTTCCTGGGTTAATGTGGCCGCCGGATTTATTCTCTTCCGCCTTCTGGATATCGTTAAACCTTTTCCGGCCCGACAGGCCGAAAGTCTTCCACGTGGCTGGGGAATCATGATGGATGATGTCATTGCAGGAATCTACGGAAATCTGCTGATGCATCTTGGAATCTATCTCTGGAACAAGTGGTAAAATCCACATACCCGTTGCGTCCGCGCTCCCTATGGAGCGCAGGCTTCCAGCCTGCATTAGGGGCCGCGGACTTCCAGTCCGCAACGCGGGCGGGCAGGGAGGCCCACACCACTGGCTTGAGCGGATTTTTTTACTTCTGAGAAGCGATCGGTGAAGAACCCATGAAAGCGGAAATCATTGCCATTGGATCGGAGCTGCTCACGCCGTTCCGCAGCGACACAAACTCACTTTATCTCACGCGGTCCCTTGAAGAATACGGTATCAAAGTCATCGCAAAAGGAATCGTGGGCGATGATTTAGATCAGATTGTCTTTGCTTTTCAAACAGCATTCCAGCGTTGCGATATTCTCATTTGCTCGGGCGGTCTGGGTCCGACTGTTGATGACCTGACCAAAGAAAGTCTTTCCCGGTTTTTGCAGATACCTTTGATCTTTCATGCGGATGTTCTGGAGAAAATCGATAAACGTTTTCGGTCATTTGGTCGAACTATGCCGGCAATTAATCGGGTGCAGGCTATGATTCCGGAAGGCTCTGTGATTCTTGAGAACCATCACGGAACGGCGCCCGGAGTCTATCTGGAGGCGCAAGGCAAGCAGGTGTTCTTGCTTCCCGGCCCCCCGTTTGAGCTTGAGCCTATGTGGGAGAAATATGCTCTGCCACTGTTGAAAAAGGGAAATCCTTATCAGCGTAAAATTTTTCGCATTGCGATGCTTCCCGAATCACAGGTGGATGAAATGCTGAAACCGGTCAGCAGCAGTTTGAAGGACACGCAGTACACGATTCTTGCTTCGCCTTCAGAGATCGAAGTGCATTTGCTGGCGCCGCAATCAACAGTCGAGGAATTGATCAGCGCAAGCGCAGAGATCCGGGCCATCATGGGAAATCATATCTATTCAGAGGAACTCGAACCTCTGGAAGCCGTAGTCGGACGTCTCTTGAAAAGCCGGGGCCAAAGAGTAGCGGTTGCAGAGTCATGCACCGGAGGCTTGCTCGCGGAGCGGCTTACAAACGTTTCGGGTAGCTCTTCGTATTTTGAACAGGGAATTGTAACTTACAGCAATGAAGCAAAAATAAAACTACTGGGCGTTTCTGCTGATCTAATTGCAGCTCATGGCGCTGTAAGCGAACCCGTTGCGATTGCGATGGCGGACGGCGTCCGTAAAATTGCCGGCGCGGATTACGGAATTTCGATCACCGGGATCGCGGGTCCGGAAGGAGGATCTGCTGAAAAACCGGTCGGTCTTGTGTTTATCGCACT
>Ga0247727_10006359_pt1 | contig 23276 bp, 21 predicted proteins | sample WisWelCaveWW1625_FD_202498 | JGI IMG/M metagenome (GOLD analysis project Ga0247727, IMG submission 202498) | Biofilm microbial communities from Wishing Well Cave, Virginia, United States - WW16-25 | ecosystem: Environmental > Aquatic > Deep subsurface > Groundwater > Cave microbial mat | place...
AGGCAATGAACAGGATCGTGCAGATCACCAGGCTGGTGAGAATGCCGATGGGCAGGTCGCGCTGTGGCTTTTTGCTTTCTTGCGCTGCCACGGACACGGCGTCAAACCCGATGTAGGCGAAAAAGATGCGCCCGGCCCCGGCCAGGATTCCGCTGAGTCCGAACACTCCGAACTTTCCGCTGGTGTTCTCGGGGATGAACGGCTTCCAGTTATCCGCATTGATGTAGGCGATGCCCACCACGGTCAGCGTGACCAGCACTCCCACTTTGAGAAACACGATTATGCTGTTCACATTGGCCGACTCCCGGATGCCCACCACCAGTATCGCCGTCACCACCATCACCACAATGAACGCCGGGACATTCAGAATCGCTCCGGAGGCCGACCACGTGCCGCTGGCTGTGTCGTAGGCAATCGGAGCGCTCGCCCATTCAGTCGGAATTGTGATGTTGAAGTGTTTCAGGAAGCTCACCACCAGCCCGGACCAGCCCACGCTGACCGTCGCCGCGCCCAGCGCATACTCCAGGATCAGGTCCCATCCGATCACCCAGGCGATGAATTCCCCCATCGTCGCGTAGGAATACGTGTACGCGCTGCCGGCGATGGGGATCATCGTGGCCATCTCGGAATAGCACAGCCCCGCAAAGGCGCAGGCAATCCCCGCCAGGATCATGGACAGGACAATCGCCGGCCCGGCGTGCTGCGCGGCAGCGTTCCCCGTGAGCACAAAGATCCCCGCGCCGATGATGGCTCCCACCCCGAGCAGGGTCAGGTCAATCGGTCCCAGCGCGCGCTTCAGGCCATGCTCGGAGTCTTCGGCCTGCTTCAGCAGGACTTCCAGTGGTTTTGTGGCGAAAAGCTGGTTCGCCATTCGGTCCCTCCCTCATTTCAGATTTTCTCTGCCGCGCAAAAGGGCCGCGCAACTGCAACTGCTCTACATCCCGCGTTCCGCCAGTTCCAGATAGCGCCGCGCCTGCCCGGCCGGGCGCTCCGCGGCCAGGATGTCGCGCGCCACCGCCACAGCATCTGCTCCGGCGGCCCACACGTCCGCGGCCCGCTCCAGCGTGATTCCTCCAATGGCCACCAGCGGCTTGCGCGTCAATGCCCGCGCCGTCCGCACGAACTCCACTCCCGCCACGGGCTCCGCCTTCTCTTTGCTGCGCGTCCCAAACACCGGCCCCACCGCGATGTAATCCGCCGGGCCGGCATCGGCCTCGCACACCTGCCCCGGAGTGTGCGTGGATACTCCCAGCAGCCGTCCTGCTCCGATCAGTTTTCTCGCCTCCGAAGGTTTCAAATCTTCCTGCCCAACGTGCGCACCCCCCGCGCCGCAAATGGCCGCCACATCCGCGCGGTCGTTCACAATCACGCGCGCCTGCCGCCCGCTGAGTTTCGAAACCAGTTCCTGTATTGTCTCGAGGAGATGTCTGGAGGAAGTGTGCTTATTCCGGTATTGAATCAGCTCGACCCCCGCTCCGGCCAATTCTTCGCCGAGTTCCAGCTCCGTCCGCGGCAACAAAGCGGCGTCCATTATCACATAGAGTCTCGGAAACACAATCCTCATCCCCGCCCGTCCCGCAACGTTTGGGTTTCCGGGATCACCGCGCGGCCCGGGCTGTCCCCGCGTCCTTGGGCAGCCGCTCCAGGAAATGGGTGTCCAGCTTTCCGGCCAGGAACTCCGGCGACGCCAGGATGCGGTGGTGCAGCGGCAGCGTGGTCTTGATGCCCTCGATGATGAACATCTCCACGGCCCGCCGCATTCGCAGCACCGCTTCCTGGCGGTCTTTGCCATGCACCACCAGTTTCGCCACCAGGGAGTCGTAGTAGGGCGGGATCACGCCGTCGGTGTGCGCCGCCGTATCCACGCGGATCCCGGTCCCGCCGGGGACGTGGAACGTCGTGATGCGGCCCGGAGAAGGGGCAAACGTATCGGGGTCTTCTGCATTGATGCGGCACTCGATGCTGTGGCCGCGGAACTCCACGCCGGGGATCAAGCGCTCCAATTTTTCTCCCGCCGCGGCCAGGATCTGCATTTTCACCAGGTCCACCCCGGTCACCATTTCCGTCACCGGGTGTTCCACCTGGATGCGCGTATTCATCTCGATGAAGTACATCTCGCCGTCCTCGTCCATCAAAAACTCCACGGTCCCGGCATTGCTGTACCCCAGGCGCTGCATCGCTGCGGCCACCCGCGCGCCCAGTTCCTCGCGCCGCGCGGCATCCAGCGCCGTCGAGGGCGACTCCTCCAGCAATTTCTGGTGCCGCCGCTGGATGCTGCATTCCCGCTCGCCCAGGTGGATCACGCTGCCGTGGCGGTCGCCCAGCACCTGGATCTCAATATGCCTCGGTCGCTCGATGAATTTTTCCATATACACAGCGGCGCTCCCGAAGGCCTGTAGCGCCTCATTCCGCGCCGCGCGCCAGGCCGCCAGAAGCTCGTCTTGCTGATGGACCACGCGCATCCCCCGGCCTCCGCCTCCAGCCACGGCCTTGACCACCACGGGCAGCCCCAGGCGGCGCGCGTTCGATTCCGCGGCAGATTCGTCCTCCACCACGCCGTCGCTGCCGGGGACAATCGGAAGCCCGGCCGCTGCCGCTTCCTTCCGGGCGCGGTCTTTCTCTCCCATCATCCGGATCACTTCCGGCGGCGGCCCGATAAAGGTGATGTGCGATGCTTCGCACACTTCCGCGAAATTCGCATTTTCGGAGAGGAATCCGTATCCGGGATGGATGGCCTCGACGTTGGTGATTTCTGCGGCGCTGATCACCTGCGGGATGTTCAGGTAGCTCTCGGAGCTGCGCGCCGGGCCGATGCACACTGCTTCGTCCGCAAAGCGCACGTGCAGGGCGTTGCGGTCCGCCTCCGAATACACGGCCACAGTCTGGATCCCCAGCTCCTTGCAGGCGCAGATCACCCGCAGGGCGATTTCTCCGCGGTTGGCTATCAGGACTTTGCGGAACATTCTGGTCCGTGGGTCATCCCGGAGGTTCGGGACGCGAACCCTGGCTCGCCGCACGGATGGCAAACAGGGCCTCGCCGTATTCCACCGGCTGCCCGTTCTTCGCCAGGATTTGCACCACCTCGCCGGCCACGTCGGCTTCGATTTCGTTCATCAACTTCATCGCTTCGATGATGCACAGCGCCTGGCCGGGCTTCACCTGCGCGCCAATTCTGACAAGGGGTTCTGCTCCCGGAGTGGCCGACTCGTAATAGGTCCCTACAATCGGCGACTTGATCAGATGCAGTCCGGCAGCTTCAACCTCCGGGCCCGCCGCAGGCTGGGGAGCTGCTGCGGCGCCCCCCGTAGGGGGCGGGGTCGCGGCGTGCGCTGCTGGGTGCGCGGGAAAGGGATGGAAACTTGCTTGCGCGGCAGCCGTTTTCTTCAGCCGGACATGGATGCCGCCGGAATGGTACTCAAACTCTTCGAGCCCATGCTGGTTCATGAATTCCAGGAGGCGGATTACCTCTTGCAGGTCAATCCCGCTGATCCCCGGCGCGTCACCCGGCTTGTTTTTCTTCGTCGCCATCTATAGTTGGAGAAGCTCGCGTGGGGCGCTGGTGATGGTTTCGCTGCCGCCCCGCCCGATAATTACGTCATCCTCGATGCGGATGCCACCGACCCCTGCGATGTACACGCCCGGCTCGACCGTGACTACCTGCCCGGTTTCCAGTTCCTGCTTGCTTCCCCGGGCCAGCCGGGGTTCTTCGTGGACTTCCAGACCCAGCCCGTGCCCCGTGCTATGGACAAAGTATCTGCCCAGCCTGGCCCTTGCCAGTACGCGACGGGCGGCCTGGTCTGCCGCCCCTCCCGTCGTCCCCGCCTTCAGGCTCTCGATCGCGGCCGCCTGCGCGTCCCTTACGGCCGCGTACCAGCTTTGAATCCGGGCCGGGGGGCGCCCCAGGTAGACTGTCCGGGTCAGGTCGCAACAGTAGTGGCGGAGTATAGCACCCAGGTCCAGCACCACCAACTCATTTTTCTTCAACCGCTTATCGGTCGGCCGGGCATGCGGCAGTGCGCTGCGGGCACCGCAGGCCACGATGGTGTCAAAGGCGGGCCTCTCGGCGCCCAGCTTGCGCATCTGAAACTCGATTTCGGCCGCCAGGTCGGTTTCCCTCACCCCGGGCCGCACCCGGGGCAGGATTTTTTCGAACACCCGGCTCCCCAGCCTCGCGGCTTCGCGAATCTTTTCCAGCTCGCCGGGATCCTTCACCGCGCGGATTCCCTCGATGCTTCCCTTCATGGCATGGAGCCGTATTCCCTGCCCGCAGAGTCGCTCCAGGGCGATTTTTTCGCCTATAGACATATGCGAGGCTTCCAGACCGATGCGCGCCTTCTGGCGGCCGCGCAGGGCCTCGGAAACCCCGGCCAGCAGGCCCTTCTTCACGATGCGGACGCTGGCGTGTTGTACTTCACTGCGTGCCTGAGTGGAGTAGCGGCCGTCGGTCAGCAACACGCAGGCCTCCGCGCCTACCAGCAGCGCCCCGGAACTCCCGGTAAACCCGCACAGGTAGTACAGGTTGGGCGGATGGGTGACCACGCAGGCGTCCAGGCGCTCTTCGGCCAGCATCCGGCGCACGCGCTCGCGGCGTTTTGTGTAAGGGATGGGGCCCATAACCGCCGTGCTTTGCGCCGCTACTCCCCTGGGGGCCATCCCGAAGCTTCGGGATCAACTGCCCAGAACAGCGCTCGAAAATAAAAGGGAGGAGACTTGCGTCTCCTCCCTCCATTCTAACAAACCGACCCTGCGCCAGCCTCCCGCCGCAGGCGGGCCAGCTTAGTTGGCAATCACCCGCGGGGTGATGAAGAACAGCAACTCCTGGGAATCCGAGCTGACCGTAGTGCGCTTGAACAGGTGTCCGATGAGCGGGATGCTTCCAAACAGGGGCACCTGCTGGATGTTGGTGCGCTGCTGCGTGGTGATCACGCCGCCGATCACCACTGTGCCGCCGTCATTGACCAGCACCTTGGTCTCCGCCAACTGCGTGGTCAGCGCCGGGATGCCCTGGATGCGCGGCACGCCGTTGTCAATCTGCGTGTTGTCCACCAGGATTTCCATGAAGATGGTGCCGTCGGCGGTGATTTGCGGGGTCACCTCCATTTTCAGCAGGGCGTCGATGAACTGCACGGTGATGGTGTTGTTGATCACCGTCTGGATGGGGATCTTGGATCCCTGCTTGATGGTGGCTTTCTCGTTGTTCTGGGTGATGACCCTCGGCTTCGAGAGCAGCTTGCCCACGCCCTTGCTCTCCGCAGCGCTGATGATGAAGTCCAGTGCGAAGTTCGGGGACGTATGCGCAAAGGAGAACCCGCTGCTCGGCCCCACGGCCGGCATATTCGACTGCAACGGAATCTGGTTGGTCCCCGAAGACACCAGCGGCGGCAGTGGCAGCCCCGAAGGCCGCGAGATCGGGCTGGTGAACCCCGGCACCCCGGTCAGGCCGCCATACACCGAGCGTCCCCCCGTGGACGAGGTGGCAAATCCAAACTGAGTGCCCACGTCGCGCGCAAACGAGCGCGTAGCGCTCACCACCCGCGCTTCAATCTCCACCTGCTGGGTTCGCCGGTCCAGTTGCCGGATCAGGTCCTCCAGGTCAGGGTAGACAGTGGGGATATCGCGCATGATGAGCGAATTGGAGCGCTCGTCGGCCAGGATTTCGCCCCGCGAGGAGAGGAAGCGCTTCAGAGTGTCGCGGACAGCGGTGGCTTTGGCGTAGCTCAGGGTCTTCACGCGCACCACCGTGGGGATCGCCGCTTCCTTGGCCTTGTCCAGGTCGCGCCGGGCATCGGCCTCGCGCTTGCGGGCCTCCAGCGTGGTGATGCGCAGCACGTTGCCGTCCAGCGACTTGTCCAGGTTGTTGTTCTGGAGCACGATGTCGAGAGCCTGGTCCCACGGCACGTCGTCCAGTACGATAGTTAGCGTGCCGCGCACCGCGGAGTCCACCACCACGTTGAGCCCGCTGATTTCATGGATGAGGCGGAAGAAATCCTTCAGGTCCACGTCTTTCAGGTTCACGGAAATGGGCTCGCCGGTGTACTTCCCTTCCTGCGCCACTGCGGACGCCGGAGTCGCAGACCCCGATGCGTAGACCACTGTGCCTGAATCCGCTGCCCCTCCCGAAGATTCGGGACTTCGGGGCGGGGCCGACAGACTGGCCAGACCCGCAGTCGGCTGCGTCAGGTTATCGGGCAGGCTCATCGTGCGCGCGGCTTCCGCTTCCCTGACGCCCTGGTCTTCCGGCGCGGGAGGCGGCTCCGGCGTTTTCACCACCGGTTTGATTTCCAGCGCTGGCAGGGTCTCCTGCGGCGGCGCAGGTGCCGGCGATGAGGCTTCAGCCTTTTCTGCGCCTGCTGGTGCTGGCGGGACCCCGGAAATGCTGCCCCCGCCGAATGCCACCACCACACTCTTGGCTTCTGCGCTCACGCTGTAGGCCGCGCCGCGGCTCAGCTCAATCACCACGCGGGCCACGTCGGGCTTGAACTGGCCCACCCGCACACCCTTCACAGGCTCCAGCGCCACGGTATGGCTCTTGGCCACTCGCGCGCGCGTGCCCGAAAAATCCAGCACCAGGCGGTCCGGGTTCAGCAGCCGCATGGTTTCGTAGCTGAGGCGTCCATTGCCCTCCACGCGTACCTGGGTCTGATTGTCCCGGCGCTCCACGGCAATATTCTGGATCGCGGTGCCCGCCGGGAGCGTGGCCCCTGAAGCTTCGGGGCGCGCGGCGCTCGTCGCAGGCGTGCGCGCCGGGGCGTTCACCGCCGGGGCTGCGGCCACTGCGCCGCGGGAGGCGGCGAAGTGGATGGCGATATGCCCGTCGGCGAGCCGCTGTACCACCGGCTCCACCGGCTTGCGCATCATCACTTCCACGCGCACGATGGCGCGGTCCCCGGCGCGGTATTGCAGCACGCGATAGCTGCTGACGATGTCGGACTTCAGCACCTGCGCGCCAGCGGTCTGACCCGCCGACACGCCGGCCAGGTCCACAACGAAGAGGTTCTCGCTCGGCCGGTACGTGGTGTAGTCGAAGAATCCCGCGGCCCGCGCGTGCACACGCACCGCGTCGGCCTCCACGGCGGCCTCAATCTGGAGAGTCTTCACCGGCGGACCGGTTTGCGCCCACCCCGCGCCGTGCGTCCCCGCCATGGCTGCAACCACCAGCCACGCCACAATTCCTATCCGCCACTGTGCCTTCATCGTTGTTCTCCTGCGCCAGGGTAGAGTCTCCTGGTCATTTGGCGCTCCACCGGCTTCCCAAAGGCGTCCTTGCCCTGCTCCCGGAATGTCACGGAATCCATGGTGATGCGTTCCACTTTCCCGTTGTAGAGCTGCTGGCCTTCCCGCAAAAAATAAACCCGGCGCTGCGGATTCGTCACCACGGCGATCATCCCGTTCGGTGCCCTTACCAGTCCCTGCAACGTGATCCGGCTGACCAGCAGCCCCGCCGGACCGGGAGGCAGGTTGGTGGGCTCGTCATCCCCGCCACGGCTCCCGCGGGCGATCAGCGGTTGGAACGGGTCGCGCCGCGACGCTGGAGCCTGGGCCGGTTTTTCCGCAGGCGCTTTCGCCGCCTGCGCACTCGGAGCGGCTTTGGCTGGCGCTTTCTGGGGGGCCTTGGCCGGGGCGGACTTCTGCTGGGCGGCAGAGGGCCCCGCGGCCAGGATCACCAGCAACGCCAGACTCATGATTTGCAATCGATTTCCGACGCTCATCGTCTGCCCTTTCCCTGCCTAACGCTTGGCCGGCGCGCCCTTGCCTTTTTCCGGCGGCGGCCCCTCCGACTTGGTGAAGAACGTGGTGGCCAGGAACTTTCCGGTCACCGTCGTGCCTGGCCCCAGAGGATACTTGCGCGACTTCTCCTTCATCGGGGTGATGAATTCCAGGTCTCCCACGTTGATAATCCGCGAAAGATTTCCCATCTTCCCGAAGAAGTCCATCACCGCGTAGTACGGCCCGTCGCATACCACCTCGAACGGCATCTCGGAGTGGAATTCCCGGGTGTTCACCGGCTTGGCCGTCATCTTGCGGATTTCCACCCGCGACGCCACTGCCTGCAGGTGCACCTCGCGCACGAAGCTGTCCACTTCCTTCTCTTCCGGCACCACTCGCCGCACGTTCTCCAGTTGCGCCTCGAGCGCTTTCATGTCCGCCACCAGCTTGTTGTAAGTCACCTCATGCGCCTTCATCTGGTTAACTTCATTATCCAGGCTCTGCCGTTCCGCCCTCGCGGCCGCGAGATCATTCCTCAATGTCGCCACCGGCGAGAATGGAGCGTAAAGGCCCGCGGCCACAATCGCACCTGCCACCACCAGGCACACGGCCAGTTGTACGGGCGCTGATTTTTCCTGCAGTGCGAAGGCCATCCCCGTCCCTCCTCAGCTCTTCTTGGCAGGCGCCGCTGTGCCGCTGCCCCCCGCCGGCGCGCCTGCGGGCTTCGGCTGCGTGATATCGGCCGTCAGCGTGAACCAGAACGTCTGCACGGCCACGTTTTCGTCGTCCTGCTTGGCTTCCGTAATCTCCACCTTGTCGAAATACCCGGAGCGCTTCAGCTGCGTGATGTAGTTGGCCACGGCCCCGATGGTCGCCGCTGTTCCGCTGATCACCAGTGAATTCCCCACGCGCTTGATGCCGGTGAGCCACATCGCTTCGGTGCGCGCCACCGTGGTGGCGAACATGTCCAGCAATTCCTGCCCGCCCGCCTTATTGCGCCGCAGCTCTTCGATGGTGATCAGCCGCTGCTCCAGCACCTTCTTCTGCGCCTGGAAGCGGTCCACATCTTCTTTGATTTTCTGCAACCTGGCTTTTTCCTTCTTCTGATTGTCGATTTGCGTCAATTCCTCGTCCAGGTCCGATTTCAGCGTGTACCCCAGCGCGAAAAGCGTTCCCACCGCCAGCGCCAGGGAGATGAGTCCCGCGGTCATCAGGAAGCCCGCGCCGGCGGGCATGGCCATACCGACGCCTGCCCTTTTCTTCCTGGGCCGCTCCATCGAGACGAGGTTGATGCGGATCATGGCGTGTCAAAGCTCCTCATGGCCAGCCCCACGGCGATCACCAGGCGCGGCGCCAGCTGGCGGATTTCATCCTCGTTGTGCTTCCCCGGGTTGACGATAATCTTGCGGAATGGAAACAGCTCCTCGACCGGCATGGCAAATTCTTCCCGCAGCAGGTCCAGCAGCCCGGGCACCCCCTGCGTGCCCCCGGCCACGTAAATCCGCTGGATATTTTCCCCGCTGGCCGTGGCCCGGAAAAAGTCGAAGGTCTTCTGGATTTCCAGGGTCAGGATGTCGGAGACCGAGCGCAGGATGGCGCTGCGCTGCTCGTCGCTGACCCCCGAGACGCTTTCCCCCTTCTTCAGGTTTTCCGCGTCCTCGTAGCTGAGGTCCATTTCCTTCTGCAGCGCGTCCGTATACTGGTTCCCGCCCACCGAGACGTCGCGCGTAAACAGCGGCGTCCCGCCGCGCACGATGTTGATGTTCATCACGCTGGCCCCGATGTTCAGCAGCGCGATGGTCTGTCCCGGGTCCGGCTCATAGTTCACTTCAAAGCAGTTCTGAAGCGCAAAGGCGTCGATGTCCACCACCGTGGCCGTCTTCCCGGCCTGCGCCAGCACGTTGGTGTGGTTCAGGATCTTGTCTTTCTTCACCGCCACCAGCAGCACCTCCATCTGCGTATCCATCGCCTCCAGTTGCTGGTAGCTGAGGTTGACGTCGGCAATGTCGAACGGGATGTGCTGGCTGGCTTCTGCCTGGATGCGGTCAAACAGCTCGTCCTCGCTCATAAACGGCAGGGTCACGCGCTTCACAATCACCGAATGCCCGGAGACCGACGTGGCCACGTTCTTGGTCTTCACCTTCTTGGTGTCAAAGATGGTGGTGATCGCCGTGGCCACCGATGGGGCGTCCATGATGGCGCCGTCCACCACCGTGTCCTGGGCCAGGTTTTCCAGCCCGTAGTTGACCAGCTCGTAGCCCTGCTTGGACTTCTTCAGCTCCACGGCCTTGACGCAACTGGAGCCGATATCCAGCCCGACCAGCGATTTTTCAGTTCCGATCCCAAACATTGCACGGCCTCTCTTTGCCCCCGCAGGGGCTTGCGATCAACGCCGTTTGCTCCTGCTTTCCCTGCTGATTTTGCTCTCCATCCAGCGGTCCAGCACCGTCTTTTTGAATTTCCACCGGTTCCCAAGTTTGAAGGCCGGGATGCGATCCTCGTACACGTAACGGTACAGCGTATCCGGGGAAACTCCGAGATAATAGGACGCTTCCCGGATGTTCATCACTTCGCGTGATTCCATCTCCCGCCTTCCTGAGCCGCGTCCCCGATTTCTTCAGACCCCGGGCTACTCCACGCACTCCCCGCCCCGCGGGAAAAACACCCCGCGCTGCTTTGGGGCGTTATGGCACTCCCTTGGGGGGGTGTCAAGCCTTCCCTTGGGGTTTTGCCCCGCACACTTCGGTTTTCGTCCGTAGCAGAGGGAGGAAACACGGGCAAATCCACAAGGAATTGCGTGCCGGGACTACCAGAACCACCACCGCTTGTGGGTGGAGCGCCGGGCACTTTCCAGTAACTCTTACGCGCCCCGCGGCAGGCCCAGTCGGCCCCACAGCGCATCCACCCGCTGTTTCACCTCCGCATCCATCTTGATCTCGTCGGGCCAGGGCCGCAAGAATCCTTCGCTGGGCCACTTGCGCGTGGCGTCCACTCCCATCTTGGAGCCGAAATCCTGCATCCGCGCCGCGTGGTCCAGCGTATCCACGGGACCCAGCACAAACTGGATGTCGCGCTCCGGGTCCAGCGCGCAGAGCGTTTTCCACAGCGCTTCGCGCGGGTTCTGCACGTTTACGTCATGGTCCACAACCACAATCACTTTCGTGAACATCGCCTGGCCCAGCGACCAGATGGCGTTCATCACCTTGCGCGCGTGTCCCGGGTACGACTTGCGTATGGCCACCAGCATCAGGTTGTGAAAAATCCCTTCGGCGGGCATCGCAATATCCACAATCTCAGGGAACTGCATCTTCATCACCGGCAGGAAGATGCGCTCGATGGCATGGCCCACGAAAAAATCTTCCTGCGGCGGGGGACCCACGATGGTGGTCAGGTACATGGGCGACTTGCGGTGCGTCATACAGGTGACGTGAAAGACCGGGTATTCGCCCTCCAGGGAATAGAAACCCGTGTGGTCGCCAAACGGGCCTTCCGTCCGCATCTCATCCAATTGCACATAGCCTTCCAGCACCAGCTCGGCCTGCGCAGGCACTTCCAGGTCCACGGTTTCGCAGGGAACCATTTCCACCGCTTCGCGCCTCAAAAAGCCGGCGAACATCATTTCGTCCAGATCCGGCGGCACCGGCAGGATTCCCGCGATGCACGTGGCCGGGTCCGCCCCGATGGCTGCGGCTACCTCCATTTTCCCGGCCCCATGCCGCGACCTCGCGCGCCGGAAATGTTCCGCACCGTGTTTCTGCGTCTGCCAGTGCATCCCTGTGGTGCGTTCGTCGTACACTTGCATCCGGTACGCCCCGGCGTTGCGCTTCCCTGTTTCCGGATTCCGCGTAAAGACCAGCGGCCAGGTGATAAAGCGCCCGGCGTCCTGCGGCCAGCACTTCAGGATGGGCCACTCCAGCAGCGAAAAGCCTTCTTTCTTCACCACTTCCTTGCAGGGCCCAGTCCTCACGCTCTTCGGGAAAAAGGCCCCGATTTCCGCCAGCTTGGGCAGCATCTTGAGCTTGTCCAGCAAACCCTGCGGGGATTGCACATCAATATAGGAGCGGATGCGCGCGGCCACCTCCTCCAGGTCCTGCACCTCCAGCGCCAGGTTCATCCTCCGCGCAGTGCCCAGCATGTTGATGAGCAGCGGGATCTGAGAGCCTTTGGGTCGCTCAAACAGTAGGGCCGGCCCGCCAGACTTGGTCACCCGGTCCGTGATTTCCGTGATTTCCAGGACCGGGTCCACTTCCTCGCTGATGCGCTTCAGCTCGCCTTCTTTCTCCAATTTGTGAACAAACTCGCGCAGGTCTTTGTAGCCCATCTCGCTCCCCGCATTCCCAGGTTTTCGGGCGCTAACTCTAGCACGGATGCCTCCCCTGCCGGTTTTCTCCGCATCCCGCCTTACCGACCCGTCTGCCACCCCGCCGACAAGGCCACAGGGATCAGTGCTCAGGGCTCAATTTGATAGGATGGGCGGAAAGATAGCCGGCGAATGCTCATTAGAAATCATCACTTCCGCGAAACGCATGAGCATTGCCCGGGGGGTTGCCCGCCCAACGTGGGAGATGTCCGCAACAACGTGAAAGCGGAAAAAGTAACCACGCGCTATGTGGACAGTGTGAATTGGCCAGCTGGGCCGTTATAAAACAGGGTGCAGTAGCGGAGCAGATCGCGCCCAATGAGAATCATCAGGCCCATAGAGGCTAAGTCCGCTCCCATTGTCCGTGGGGAATTTAGCACAAGACGAGGCAAACTGAATTGCACCGGATATACATTGCAGGGTCTTTTCTCGTTGGCCGATTGCATCACACCAACATCAATGATCGGCAAACCTAGTTCCTGCGCCACATGATCGTCTATGCAGGTATTTGTGGCGCCGGTGTCAATCAAGGCGAGACCCGATTGGGGTGTTGGGATTGCCTTTCCCTGAGCCAAAAGGGCTTTCCCGAAATTCTCTTCGATTGTAGCGCTTACTTGCAGGATCGGGCCATGAAAGTGAAGGCCGAGATGCGAGGGGGCTTTGACCACCTTTCCATTCGCTGTTTTGCCTTCGGCTTCTACTTGTGTGTGGAAGATTGGCACAGAATCCCCAATGTCAGACCTGGCGCGGAAAACTCGATCTGTGCCTCTGACGGTCGCCTGATCAAGACATTATTCAATCCGTGTTTCGCAGCAGCACCTTCCAACGCTTCCTCGATTGTATCAAAAGCCCCGGAGACTTCCTCTCCGCTAATCACAAGGAACTTCCCCCCAAACTCTTTGAGCAGGGCATCCTTATGAGAATCCAGGTATTTACGCTCCTTTTCCAGTACAGCCATGGCCATACTCCTTACTGAGACACCCAAATCTAACGGCAGGCGTCTCCATTGGCGCTAACATGTTAGCAGAGCTGAGGGGTGTCAAGGCATTTCTTTCCCCTGGCATGCCAACGCCGGTTTAGTACTATCCGATGTCCTTGGGCCAATGCGAAGGGACGTAATGAAGTGGAGGAATCCGTGCAACACATGCGGGCCACCTCCGCCTCCAACCCGCGAACACTCCGCTGCACCTTATCTTGCCCCGCGCCATTCGGCGGTGCTATTCTTTGCAGGTTGACGCACCCGAGCGGGCGTAGTTCAGTGGCAGAATAGGAGCTTCCCAAGCTTCGGACGTGGGTTCGATTCCCATCGCCCGCTCCATTCCGATTGATTTCCGTTTCAGGGGAATCGCGAACCAGGTCAGGCGCGGGCCTGCCGCACCGCGGCATCCCACTTTTTCTGCGCCTTCAGAATGATTTCCACCACTTCTCGCACGGCGCCTTCTCCACCGCGGCGCCGCGTCACATAGTGGGCGGCCCTTCGAGCTTCCGGGGCGCCGTTGGCCACGGCCACGGCCAGTCCGGCGCGCGCCAGCACCGGCAGGTCGGGCAAATCGTCCCCGACATAGGCCACTTCAGAATCTTTCACCCCGCCGCGCCGCAGGATTTCTTTATACGCCGGCAGTTTTTCCGGCCGGTTCTGATACACGAATTCCATATCCAGCTCGGCGGCCCGCCGGGTGTTGGCCGCTGATTCGCGTCCCGTGAGGATGCCGGTCCGCAGCCCCGCGGCCCTGGCCAGCATCAGCCCCGCGCCGTCGTAGGCGCTGAACGACTTCATCTCCGCCAACGTGCCGTCCGCCAGGGAGGCCAGATGGATTTTGCCGTCGGTCAGCACTCCGTCCACATCCATCAAAAGTACTCGGATTCGTTTCGCTTTGCGGATCAGCGCGGCGTTTTTTCTGGCAGGCATCTTGGAGTTTGGTTCTGCTTTCTGCTTTCTGCTTTCTGCTTTCTGCTTTCGCTAAAACATTTGCAGCGTCCACAAATCATGGATATGCAGCACTCCCTGCACCTGCCGCGCGGCATCCACCACCACCACGGCTGTGATTTTCTTCTGTTCCATCAAATTGAGTGCGGTAGATGCCAGCTCCTGCGCCGCGATGGTCACCGGATTCCGAGTCATACACTCCCCCGCGCTCATCTCCAGGGTGTGGTCCTTCTGCTTCAGCATCATCCTGCGCAGATCGCCGTCGGTGAGAATCCCGGCCAGCCGGTTGCCGTTTTCCACCACCGTGGTCATCCCCAGTCCCTTCTTGCTCATCTCATAGATGACGTCCGGCATTCTTGCCGCCGTGTCCACGCGTGGGATGGCGTCGCCGGTGCGCATCAGGTTTTCCACGCGCTGGAGCTTTTTCCCCAGCCGCCCGCCCGGGTGCAGCGCCGCAAACTGGTCCGGTCCAAATCCCCGCCGCTCCAGCAGCGTCACGGCCAGCGCATCGCCCATAGCCAGCGCCGCGGTGGTGCTGGCTGTGGGCGCTAGGTTCAGTGAGCAGGCTTCTTCTTTCACCGAGATATCCAGGACCACGTCGCTGGCCGCGGCCAGCGTCGAGCCCGGGTTTCCGGTCAGCGTGACCAGCCTCACGCCCAGCCGCTTGATCGTTTCCAGCAGCGCCACCATTTCCTCATTTTCACCGCCATAAGATATGGCCAGCACCGCGTCTTCCCGCACCAGCATTCCCAGGTCGCCGTGCAGCGCCTCCGCGGGGTGAAGAAATAAAGAGGGAGTCCCTGTGCTCGCCAGGGTCGCGGAAATTTTCCGCCCAATCAGTCCGGACTTGCCCATCCCGGTCACCACCACGCGGCCCTTGCAGCCCAGCAGGATTTCCACCGCGCGGTCGAAGCGCTCGTCCAGGCGATCGAGCAGGCCGCCGATGGCCTCGGCCTCGATGCGGAAGACGCGGCGCGCGGTGTCGCGGCTCACGACGCGCTTCCCTTCGCCGCCGCCGCATCCCACCCCCGGACCATAGCGGCGATCTCGCTGATCTTGCGCAGCAGTGCGGGCAGTTGTTCGAGCGGCAGCGCGTTCGTGCCGTCACTCAGTGCCGTGGCCGGGTTTTCGTGCACTTCCAGGAATATGCCGTCCACGCCCGCTGCCGCTCCGGCCCGCGCCAGCGGCTCGATAAACTCCGGCTGCCCGCCGCTGGCTGTGCCCTCGCCCCCGGGCAATTGCACCGAGTGGGTGACGTCAAACACCACCGGGTAGCCCATCTTTTTCAGGATGGGAAACGAACGCATATCCACCACCAGATTCTGATACCCGAACGAATTCCCGCGCTCCGTCACCACGATGCGCTCATTTCCCGTGCTGGCCACTTTGTCCACTGCATTCTTCATCTCCCAGGGGGACAAAAACTGGCCCTTCTTCAGATTCACCGTGCGCCCGGACTTTCCCACCGCCAGCAGCAGATCCGTTTGCCGGCAGAGAAATGCCGGCACTTGCAGGACGTCGCAGACCTCCGCCGCCGGCCCCACTTGGGAAACATCGTGCACGTCGGTCAGCACGGGCAGTTTCAATTCCCGGCCGATGCGCCCCAGGATGCGCAAGCCTTCCTCGATCCCTGGTCCCCGATAGGAGGCCAGCGACGTCCGGTTGGCCTTGTCGTAGGAAGCCTTGAACAGGAGGGGGACTTTCTGCTCCGCGGCAATCTGCGCCAGCCTTTCGGCCAGCATCCGTGCGTGGGCTTCGCTTTCCACTACACACGGCCCGGCAATCAGGAACAGCGGCGCGCCCTGGCCGATGCGCACTGCTCCCACCGAGAATGGCTTGCTCTTGGATTCCTGGGAACTCATGGAAATACAGACGGCCTAGTCTCCTGACTCTAGTGTCGCGTTCGAGAAATTGTATCCATTAATTGCGTCACGTAACCCGTTGTAGGGGCGCTGCTTGCTGCGCCCCAGTTCTACAGATTGTTTCTGGGACGCGACACTAGAATTACGCCGCTATTCTTGCAACCACTGTAATCGGGCCTTTCTCCTTTTGAATCTGGAATTTCAAATCTTGAATTGGCTTTTGACTTTTCCAAGTCATTTGCGGGAGGCAGTACTAGGTTTTTCTGATTCCCGGACACTCGCCCGCCCCCTGCCATTTTACACTGCGGGCGCTTCAGTCTCCTGCCACGCGTTCCCCGGGGGCCGCCACTACGTTTTTCGCAGCCCGCATCCTGCGCCCCCGGTGTTCATAGGACGCCCCGATGAACGACGCGAACAGCGGATGGGGCGCCAGCGGCTTGGACTTGAACTCCGGATGGAATTGGCAGCCCAGGAACCACGGGTGGTCCGCGATCTCCACAATCTCCACATAGGTTCCGTCCGGCGTCTTCCCGGTGATGCGGAATCCCGCGTCCGTCAATATTTTTTCATACTCGCGGTTGAACTCGTAGCGGTGGCGGTGCCGTTCGCTGATTTCCAGCGTCCCGTAGGCGCGATGCGCGAAAGAGCCCGCCTCGAGTTTGCACGGCCACGCGCCCAGCCGCATGGTGCCGCCCATCTCGTCCACGCCCAGCAGCTCGCGCAGCTTATAGATCACCCGTTCCGGAGTGCCGGAATCGAATTCCGTGCTATTGGCGCGGGTCATTCCCGCCGTGTTGCGCGCAAACTCGATGGTCGCGCACTGCATCCCCAGGCAGATGCCGAAAAACGGCACCTTTTTCTCGCGGGCATACTGGATGGAGTGGATCATCCCCTGGATCCCGCGCGGGCCAAATCCTCCGGGCACCAGCACGCCATCCACGTGCCGCAGGCGGCGCTCCGCCGCCGCGGGCGAATCAATCTCTTCCGCTTCCACCCACTCGATCACCGTCCGCAGGTTGTGCGCCAGTCCCCCGTGGAGCATGGCTTCGCGCAGGCTCTTGTATGCATCCTCGAGTTGCACGTACTTGCCCACCACTCCGATGCGCACTTCGTCCTGGGGGTTATGGATGCGGTCCAGCAGGCCGTGCCAGCGGCTCAAATTGCGCGGCGCTGCCTCCAGCCGCAGCAGCCGCAGGGTTTGCTCGTCCAGACCCTCCGCGGCCAGCGCCACCGGCGCCTCATAGATGGAACCCACATCCTGCGCGGTGATCACGCAGGATTCCGCCACGTTGCAGAACAGCGCGATCTTCGACTTCATCTCCCGCGGGATGGGCCGGTCGCTGCGGCACAGCAGGATATCCGGCTGGATGCCGATGCTCAGCATCTCTTTCACGCTGTGCTGCGTGGGCTTGGTCTTCAATTCTCCGGCGGTGGGGATGAACGGCACCAGCGTGACGTGCACGTACAGCACATTCTCCGGCCCCAGCTCCAGCCGCATCTGGCGCATGGCCTCCAGGAACGGCAGCGACTCGATATCCCCCACCGTTCCCCCGATTTCCACGATCACCACGTCCGGCTCGCGCCCCTCGGCGTCTGCCTGCGTCACTTTCCGGAACGCAGCTTTGATTTCGTCGGTCACGTGCGGGATCACCTGCACGGTCTTGCCCAGGAAATCCCCGCGGCGCTCTTTGGCCAGGATGGCTTCGTAGATGCGCCCCGACGTCCAGTTGTGCTCGCGGGTCAGTTTCGTCGAAGTGAAGCGCTCGTAGTGTCCCAGGTCCAGGTCCGTCTCCGCGCCGTCATCGGTGACAAACACCTCGCCATGCTGGTAGGGACTCATTGTCCCCGGGTCCACATTCAGGTAGGGATCGCACTTTTGGAGCGTGACCCGCAGGCCCCGGCTTTCGAGGAGACATCCAATCGATGCTGCTGCGAGACCCTTGCCGAGAGAGGAAACCACACCGCCGGTTACAAAAATATACTTGGGCCCCGAGGTCGTTGTCAGTTTCCTGCCTCCGGAGGGAGATGCGTACAGCGCAGTATGACGGGGGAACCTGCCGCTTGTCAAATGCAGGGTTCGGGGGCCAAACCTGATGGTCTACTCTGTAGTTACCTCCAGCAGGATTTTTTCCACTCGCTTCGCGTCCTCCGGAGTGTCCACGCCGATGGAGTCGTGTTCCGTCTCCACGACCCGGATCTTGTAGCCATTCTCCAGCAGCCGCAATTGCTCCAACTGCTCGATTTTTTCCAGCACTCCGGGCGGCAACGTAGGGAATTCCAGCAGCAAGTCTTTGCGGTACACATACAGCCCCAGGTGCTTCCAATGCTGCACACGCACCTCCGGTTTTTCATCGCGCACCCACGGCACGGGGGCACGGGAGAAATACAGGGCATCGCCCTGGAAGTCCACCACCACCTTCACGATTCCCGGGTTGAGCAGGTCTTCCGGAGCTGCAATGGGCAGGCAGATGGTGGATACCTGCACCTCCGCATCGCAGACCAGCGCCTCCACGGCGGCATCGATCGCTGCGGGATGGATGAGCGGCTCGTCGCCCTGCACGTTGACGAACACTTCCGCTCCGGCCCCCGCCGCTCCGGCCGCCACCTCCGCCATCCGCTCCGTGCCCGAGCGATGGTCTGCGCGCGTGGCCACGGCCTCTCCTCCGAATTCCGCCACCGCGCGCAGGATGCGTTCATCGTCGGTAGCCACCAGCACTCGCGAGACGCTGCTGGCCTGCCTGGCGCGCTCATAGACATGCTGCACCATCGGCTTCCCCGCCAGCATCGCCAGCGGTTTGCCGGGGAACCGCGTCGACCCATACCGCGCCGGGATCACCGCCATCACGTTCATCGTTCGCCTGCCACTCCCGCTATCTCCCACCAGGCGCGCAGTGAAGCTTTTTCTTCCTTCGCGCATCGCATGGGAGCGGGCCGGATGCTACCACAGCGCTGCGTCAACGGGCTTGCAATGCCCCTCCGGAGTGCTAGAATCGGCTCAAGTGCCGCCCCGGGTTCCCCGCCTCGAGGCGCGCTGCGCAGAGGGCAAGCAATCCCTCGGCGCGGAAACGGAACCGTGAAGAGCTTCGCGAGCGAGGCCCGTCAATCCGTTGCTGCTCTGGTTGTCTGCGCGCTCGTTTGCCTGCCTCTGCCTGCTCAGGACCCCGCGCCGGTTTCCCTCGCTGCCCGCAATAACCTGGGCACAGACGGCGCCGCCGCACGCGACAAACGCATCAAGGTGGACGTCAGCCTGGTGCTGGTTAACGTCACCGTCACCGACCCCTACAACCGCCTGGTCACCGGCCTCGAGCAGGAAAATTTCCGCGTTTACGAAGACAAACTCGAGCAGGAAGTCGTGCATTTTTCCAGCGAAGACGTGCCCATCTCCATCGGCCTGGTCTTCGATATGAGCGGCAGCATGGGCTCCAAGCTGGACAAGGCCCGTCTGGCGGCCGTGCAGTTTTTCAGGACCGCGAATCCCCAGGACGAGTTCTTCCTGGTCACATTCAACAACCGCGCTCAGCTCGTCTCCCAGTTCACCACCAGCGTCGAGGAATTGCAGACCCGTCTGATGTACACGCAGGCCAAGGGCCGCACGGCCCTGCTGGACGCCATCTACCGCGCCCTCAGCGAGATGAAACATGCGCGCAACTCCAAGCGCGCCGTCCTCATCATATCCGACGGAGGCGACAACAGTTCCCGGTATAATGAGACCGACATCCGCAATTTCGTGAAGGAATCGGATGTCCAGCTCTATGGCGTGGGCATCTACAGTCCCGCCGGCAGCCGCGGCACCCCGGAAGAAAACAGCGGGCCCCTGTTGCTCAGCGAGCTGACGGAAATGACCGGCGGGCGGACCTTCAACGTCGAGAGCCTCAACGACCTCCCGGACATCGCTTCCAAGATCGGAATGGAGCTGCGCAACCAGTATGTGGTGGGCTACAAGCCGGCCAAAAAGGATCGCGACGGTAAATGGCGCAAGATCAAGGTCAAGCTGCGCCCCCCGAAAGGATTGCCTCCCCTCAATGTTTTCGCCAAGGCCGGATACTACGCCCCGGTTCACTAGCCGCCTCTTCGCCCTCTTCACGCTGACCGCCGCTTTCGCTGTCGCTGCGGTCTTTTCCTTTGCCGCCGTGAGCCCCCAGCCTGTTCAGCAGCCGCCCGCGCAGCAGCCGCCGCAGAAGCGCGACGAGTACACCATCCGCAAAGACGTGCAGCTTGTGGTGCTGCACGCCACGGTCGTGGACGAGCGCGGGCGCTTCGTCCCCGGCCTTCTTCAGGAGCACTTCCGCGTCTATGAAGACAAGGTGGAACAGAAACTTTCCCTCTTCAGGCGCGAAGACATCCCCGTCACCGTGGGCCTGGTGATTGACAATAGCGGCTCGATGCGCGACAAGCGCGACAAAGTCAATGCCGCCGCGCTCACCTTTGTAAAGACCAGCAACCCCGAAGACGAAGTGTTTGTGGTCAACTTCAACGACGACTTTTACCTGGACCTGGACAAGGATTTCACCAACGACACTGGCGAGCTCACGGAAGCTCTCGAACGCATCGATTCCCGCGGCAGCACGGCCCTCTACGATGCCGTCATCGGCTCTCTCGACCACCTCAAGAAGGGTCACCGCGACAAAAAAGTCCTGCTCGTGGTCACCGATGGCGAAGACAACGCCAGCCGCAAGTCCCTGGAAATTGCTATGAAGGAAGCCCAGCAGTCCGAGGCGGTCATCTACGGCATCGGCATCCTGGGCAAGGACAATGACCGCTCGGCGAAGAAAGCGCGCCGCGCGCTCTCCGCTCTGACCCAGGCCACTGGCGGCCTCTCATTTTTCCCCGAGGGCCTCGAGGACGTGGAAGCCATTTGCACGCAGATCGCCCACGACATCCGCAACCAGTACACCCTCGGCTACTATCCCACCAACGGAGTCCGCGATGGCCGCTTCCGCGCCGTCCAGGTGGACATTCGCGGCCCGCGCAGGCTGGGGCGTTTGAGCGCCCGCACCCGCAGCGGCTATTTCGCCCAGCGCGAATCCGCCGGCAACTGATTGCCGTTTGGACTGTACACCGTCGGGGCCATCCCGAAGCCTCGGGACCAGCTGGCCCGTGTTGGAATCCCCCGTAGGGGCAAGCTTTAGCTTGCCCGTACAACTCGGCCCATCCGGCACGTCGCGCGCCCCGCCCGGGGTTCGTAGGGGCCATCCCGCCCCGAAACCCCTAACCTTCGGGGCGGGGCTTCGGGATCATCTGGCCCGTGTTGGAATCCCCCGTAGGGGCAAGCTTTAGCTTGCCCGTACAACTCGGCCCATCCGGCACGTCGCGCGCCCCGCCCGGGGTTCCGGAGGGGCCATCCCGAAGCTTCGGGGCCAGCGATGTTCATTTCTTCAATCGCCCCGCATTACTGCACCCAGGCCTTTAGCGCCTCGAGTTCTGAGTTCTTCCCTGTCCCCTATCCCCTGTCCCCAATCCCCTCCCTACATTCTTGCAGCTTAGCTGCGCTGTGTTCTGTGTTCTGCGTGCTGAGTTCTAATTTCTTTTTTCTAATTTCTAATTTGCCCAAGAAAGCTTTGCCCCCGCGGGATGCGCGCCCCGAAATTTTCGCCCACTGTTTGCCCCATATCGGCCAGCGTGGCGCGCACGCCGAGGTTGACGCCGCGCTGCGCGCCCGGCCCGTACGCCAGGATGGGCACGTATTCCCTCGAATGGTCCGTGGAATCCGAGCAGGCGCAGGGATCGCAGCCGTGGTCGGCGGTGATGAGCAACAGGTCGTCCGTCCGCATAGCCTCCAAAAACGGGCCCAGCTCGGCGTCAAACTCCTCGAGGCAACGCGCAAACCCTTCGACGTCTTTGCGGTGGCCGTACAGCATGTCGAAGTCCACCAGGTTCGCAAAGATGAGCCCCCGCGCCTGGCTGGCCAGCGCGCCAACAATTTTCTGCATCCCGTCGGCGTTATTCTTTGTCGTGACGTAGTTCTCCACGCCGCGCCCGTTGTAGATATCGTGGATTTTCCCCACGCCCAGGACGGGCACGCCTTTCTCGGCCAGCGCGTCCATCAGCATCGGTCGCGGCGGCTCCACCGCGTAGTCGTGCCGCCGTTCCGTGCGTTGGAAATTTCCAGGAGTTCCCAGGAACGGCCGGGCAATCACGCGTCCCACGCGATGCTTCCCCTCCAGGATGCGCCGCGCGGTCTCGCACATCCGGTACAGCTCCGGTATGGGGATGACTTCCTCATGCGCGGCAATCTGAAACACGCTGTCGCCGGACGTGTACACGATGGGTTTTCCGGTGCGCACGTGCTCTTCGCCCAGCTCCTTGATAATTTCCGTGCCCGACGCCGGCCTGTTGCCCAGCGAGCCGCGGCCAATCTCGCTCTCGAACTTCTGGATGATCTCCGGCGGGAAACCCTGCGGATAAACGGGGAACGCCTGGTCCAGCCAGATGCCGGCCATTTCCCAGTGTCCCGTGGTGGTGTCTTTGCCCGGCGAGTGCGTGGCCCCTTTTCCGTAGCATCCCTCCGGCCTCGCCGCAGGCGTGAGATGCGCAAGCGGCGCGATATTCGCCAGCCCCAGTCGCACCAAATTGGGAAGTTTCAACGCCCTCGCGCAGGCAATGTGCCCCAGCGTGTTGCGTCCTTCGCTGTCGCGCGCCCCGCCCGGGTTTCCGTAGGGGCCATCCCGCCCCGAAACTTCGGGGTTCGGGATTAGCTTGCCCGTGTTGGCTTCCCCCGTAGGGGCAAGCTTTAGCTTGCCCGTAAAACTCGGCCCATCCGGCACGTCGCGCGCCCCGCCCGATACCCGTAGGGGCCATCCCGAAGCTTCGGGATTAGGTGGCCCGACATGAGCAGGGGCGTCGCCGTACTCGGCCGCATCCGGCAGCGGCCCGATGCCCACCGAGTCGAGCACAATCCAGATGACTCTCCTGAAGTCCGCCATTTTTCGATTGCCACTCGCCCCCGAATCTAGCATAAGTCACCAGGGCAGGCATTTCCTGTAGGGGCTATCCCGAAGCCTCGGGATCAGGTGTCCAGGGGGCCACCAAAGGCTCGCCTGCCTCTGAATTTCGTACCGCAAGCACCTGCACCGAGCGTTGCGAACGTGTCTTGCCGGCCTCTTTTGTACCGCCGGCTTCCAGCCGGCAGGTCTTTCGGAGGGGTAATGGACTTCCGCCGCTTCAAAGTTCTGACCTTCGACTGCTACGGCACGCTGATTGACTGGGAGCGCGGCATCCTCGAGGTCCTGCGCCCCTGGGCGCAGCGCAACGCGGTTCGCGCGAGTGATGAACAATTGCTCGCCGCCTTTGGCCGCACGGAAACTCAGGTCCAGCAGCGCGGCCCGTTCCGCCTGTACCCGGAAATCCTGGCCGAAGTGCACCACGAAATTGGAAAATTCTTCTCCGCCCCGGTGTCAGACTCCGACGCCGCCGCTCTGGC
>Ga0247727_10006360_pt1 | contig 23275 bp, 26 predicted proteins | sample WisWelCaveWW1625_FD_202498 | JGI IMG/M metagenome (GOLD analysis project Ga0247727, IMG submission 202498) | Biofilm microbial communities from Wishing Well Cave, Virginia, United States - WW16-25 | ecosystem: Environmental > Aquatic > Deep subsurface > Groundwater > Cave microbial mat | place...
CCAAACTTTACGTGGGAGCCTTGCAAGTCGCGTATGCCACATTGGGCACCCTCAACCCCGTCCGTCTCGCCACATAATCTGAACCGTCAATTCTGTCACTTCGGGTTCGCTCTGCGTAACGTGAGTTGTTAATATTGGCGAGCCCCAGCCCGCGGGTACTGTCCACGCGAAGGATGTAAAACAGCATCTCTTTGGCAATCAATTTATCAACACCAGAACCATGACGGCTCTCGCTTGGATAAAGCGGTTCGAGCAGCGCGTCCAATTTCGCAATGAGCGCCCGCGCATCCGCCTATCTGCGCGTTCGCGCGCAATGCTTGCACCCTTATCCAAACAACATCGCCGCCTTATACGCCTTGTACGAACTCCGCACAAGAAATTTTTCTATGTCGTCGGAAACGGCAGCGCAATCGCGTCCTTCACCTGCCGCGCCCCCGAAAAACGATTCAACGCGATTTCCGATGGAGGCAGTTCTGACACTTCCCCATGTTGAATCAATTCCGCCATTTTCATTCCGAGTCCGGGTCCCCACATCATCCCATGTCCGCCCGCCGCGAGAACGTATAAACCTTTTTGTGGTTCATCAAGGATGGGCAAATGATCGGGCGTGAAATCAATTGAAGCCGACCAACCGCGCGAAATTTCTTGGCCGCGCAGTGTGGGAAATGCGTGTTCAAAAAGCGGGCGCATCGTGTCCAAGTACGCGCGGTCAAAATCGAGTTGATACCGTTCGGTGTGATCCACTTGTTCGGCGGGATTGCTAAAGCCGAGCAGGATGCCTTGTTCTTCGGGACGCCAATACATGCCGCGCGCCAACATGAAACACATCGGAAATTGTCCAGAGACGAGTTGTCCTGTCGTTGGGAAAGTGACGACGGTGTGACGCGCCGCAGAGACGGGAACGTTCATGTCGAGCATCGCGCCAATCGCGCGCGAACCGCGCGCGCCGCCGGCGTTCAACACGCGTTCGCTTTGGTACACACCGCGCGATGTGTGTGCGCGAAAGCCGTTCGCGGTGGAATCAATTTGCGTGACCGCGCATTGTTCAACCAGATTTATGTGCGGCGAACGTGAAACGGCAAACGTGATATTGCGCGCGACGATGGCGGGATTCACATAGCCATCGCTCGCGGTGTATGTCGCGCCGCGAAACAAATCCCAATTCAACGCGGGAAAATGTTTGCGTCCTTCGGTTGCATCAACCCATTCATTTTCCAAACCGCACGCGCGCCGCAGCATGACCAATTCTTGGAACGCGGCTTGTTCCTCCACCGTCTCCGCCAAGACATAATAGCCGACTTGAACAAAACCACTGTCGAGTCCCAACTCGTCGCCAAGTGAAATGTACTGTTCGCGCGACCATTGCCCTAACTTGATCGCTGTAACTGATCCACCTTGCTGCCGCACAATGCCCGCCGAGCGCGTCGTGGTGCCGCTGCCTGCCCATTGGCGTTCCAAAACGGCGATGCGTCCAAAATTATTTTTCGCCAAATGATACGCTGTCCACAGACCCAAATTGCCTGCGCCGATGATGATGAGCTCATAAGGGTTTGACATGAGTGATGTGATCTAAACGCGAGGCGCTTTTTGCGCGTGGATAATTTGTCGTCCAAAGGATCCAAGGTTGCGATAGTGCATCACATTGCACGTCCCCGCAACCGCGACATTTTGAAAACCGACGCCATGGAGCATCGCTTCCAGCCCCCTTGGAGTCAAACTCCACCACGTTCGATTGTCGTCTTCCAATAGCGAGTCGCCCAGAAACTGCATATACGGCTTGTCATCACACGCGTCAAAGAGCATCGTTGCAATGACGAGTGTGCCGCGACACAATGGCGCAAGAACATCCAACGCTTTGAGAGGCGAAAACAAGTGAAGCAAAACCTCTCCCACAAAAATCAAATCAAACTCCGCTTCGCCAAGCTTTTCGGGAGTGAGATCGTACACCGTCGCGTAACATCTCCGCACCTTGCTGCCCAATCGCTCGCTGCAAAATTGAAACGGACCGTGCAAGTGGCGGTAGGTTGCCTCTTGCAATGAACTCGCGCGATGGAAGCGGGTTAGATCGGTCAGGATTCGCTCTCTGTCGGGATTGCACATATCCCACTGTCCGAGCGAAGGCAATTCGACCGAGACAACGTTTGCGCCGCGTCGTTCAAATTCAAAGGCAAAGAACCCCGTGGCAGAACCTACATCCAAAACATTTAACCCGCGCATGTCTTTGGGGAAATGAAACGCCGGCAGCAGGGCACGATAATCAAAGTCTCCGGGCGTAACAAGTCCCTCCCCCAGATCAATGGTGTGATACCAATTAAAGTGTTCCAGCCCTTGAATGTCCAAACGCGCGAGTTGTGCCTCAAAATCGGTGACGCGCTGTTTGTAGAGCTGTTGTGCGTGGAGTTTTTCGGGGGAGAGGGTTGGAGTGGACTGCGCCCCGTTGCGGACAATGTATTTGTATTTGAAATGACGGAGCGCCCGTCGCACCCAAGGGGTTTGCTGACGTGGTTCTGATAATGTTTTCTGTGCGTGTGAATCTGACACTCGTTTTATCCCAGATTGCTAAAAAGCATTGCGGCTTCGTATGCTTTGTACGAACTCCGCACCAACGGACCCGATGCGATGTACGTGAATCCCATCTTCATCCCTTCCTCTTTTAACAAATTGAAAACGTCAGGATGAATGTACTCGACGAGCGGATAGTGACGGCGTTTGTCGGTGGGGCGCAGGTATTGTCCAATTGAAAGCAGATCAACCTCATGCGCGCGTAAATCGCGCATCGTCTCCAACACCTCGTCCGTCGTTTCGCCAAAGCCCAATAGGATCGCGCTTTTCGTTTTGCGTGTCGGATCTATTTTTTTGACTGCGCGCAAAACGTTCAAGGTTTGTGCGTACCCCGCGCGGCGATCTCGCACTGTGTAGGTGAGACGTTTCACCGTTTCGATATTTTGCGCGATCACTTGCGGCTGCGCGTCCACGATCTTTTTCATCAAACGCGCGTCACCGCGAAAATCGGGCGTGAGAACTTCGACGATTGTGCGCGGGGTACGTTCCTTGATTGCGCGAACGGTTTGGGCAAAAATTTCCGCGCCACCATCGGGCAAATCATCGCGGTCAACCGAAGTGATGACGACGTAATTCAAATCTAATGCGGCAATCGCTTCCGCTACACGGCGCGGTTCGTCCACGTCCACGATGCCACGCGGATTGCCCGTCGTCACCGCGCAAAAGCGACACGCGCGCGTGCAGGTGTCGCCGAGAATCATGATCGTCAATGTTCCCGCGCCCCAACATTCGCCAATGTTCGGACACATTGCCTCTTCGCAAACGGTGTGAAGATCGAGCGTGCGAACGAGTCCTTTCAGACGCGTGTATTCTTCACCAAACGGCGCGCGTACGCGAATCCATTCGGGATGGCGGCGCGGAGGGGCGGGGAGGAGATCAATAGGTTGTGAAAAGTTAGGCATGTTTGCGAAGGGGTTTCAAAAGAGAATCAACGTATTCGATTTCTTGTGGTGAAAGTTTCGGCGATGGTGGAGGGGCTCGATAGTCAATTTGCATTGTGTATCTGCCACTCTCGTACACAGATTGAATGAGCGTCCCTAGATCAAGTGGCGCGTCGGGATCGGGATCGAGCAAGGGAATAGGCAGGACAGGCAAATGCTCATGCAGCTGCGTGGACCAAACTGCAACGCGCGGACGTTTGTTGCTGCGACTGATGGTTACATAGTAAGGCGCAACGGGAACAGGGCGTTCCAAACGCGGGCGTGTCCCTCGCCGCAGTAAATCAATCTCTACCAAATGCGCTGACGAACGCAAAATATCGCGCCGTTTGGAGACATATTTCTCGAATGAATCTGAGCCAGCGCGTTTGTTGGATGGGGAAAGAATTTCTATATGCGTCACCAAGCGCAGGTTTTCCACGTCGCGGATTTCGACTGAAAAGACTCGCGCGGGATATTCGATTGCAACCACGCTTTCTGCGGTAGGCGTGGTTGTCAATGTCATCGTTGTCGCGACAGTGGGCGCGAGACGCGATTCTTCCCAAATGCTGACATCTGGAACATTCACGCGCGTCTCTTCAATCTCTATCATCTCATATTCGACGCGTTGAATAATTTTTGCCACATAGTGCGGCTGCATCATGCGGTTAAGCGCGTTGCGAATTTCAGTTGCGAGGGTGCCATAAAAATCCGAAAAGATATTTGGACTCTCAATATACGGATCCATCCCTGGAAATGGTGAAGGCATAAGTGACTCACAGCAGGTGAACTCAGCGAACCAATTTCAATAGCGCATCAATGTACTGTAAATCCTTCTTGGCTAAACGCGGTGGGGGCGGCGTTGGGGTATAGTCAATCAGTGTGGCATAACCGCCGTGCTGATATACATGCGCGAGTACGGCACCCAAATCTAATTTCGCATCGGGGTCAGGTTGTAAAAGTGGGACTGGCAGGACAGGCAACTTGTCTTGGAATTGAAGAGGCCACACTTCCACGCGCGGTCTCTTGTTTTCGCGGCTCAACATTACGTAATAGGGCGCGGGTGGCACAGGTTCCTCAAGCGGCGGACGCGTGCCGCCGCGCAAGAAATCAATTTCGATCAGGTGCGTCATGGAACGCAGCAATGCGCGGCGTTTGCGTTGATATTCCGCAAACGCTTCGTGACTCGGTTGTTTATTTACGGGGGAAAGAATTTCAATCGCCGTTACCAAACGCATCGTTTTGGTTTCGCGAATTTCAACGGTGAATAATTCAAGCGGGAGTTCAAGTGTTACCGTACTCAAAACGGGCGCGGGCGTGACGGTAACGGTTGCAACCCCTCCCATACTCGATGAATCGGGATGTTCCCACACCCCCACATCGGGACGCACACCACGTTTTTCTGTAATCTCAATAATTTCGTACGTAACGCGGGGTGTCATACGCGCGACATAGTGCGGCTGAATTTGTGTATTCAAGTGCGTGCGGATTTCTGCGGCGAGACCACCGTGAAAATCACTCCACACTTCTGGATCCTCAATATACGGATCCATTCCCGGAAATGGTGAAGGCATACCTGAATTATAAAGAGGAAAGAGTAACAAGTAAAATTCTACTCGTTACTCTTTACTGATTACTGACGACTGACGACTGACGACTGATTACTTGTCACTGCCCTACCGCCGATACTTGCTCATCACCTTTTCGAGCGAGTATTCGCCTTTGGTTGCTTTTTGCCTAAGCCCGGCATAGGCATCGTCATACGTGGGACGATCTTCCTGATAATACACGCCGAGGAATAAATTTTCGTCGTCTAGCGCGTATTTCATCGCCGAGAACTTGTCCAACGGATCGTGATCGGTGGGCAGCGGCTTGGTGACCTGCTTGAAATGATCGTAGGTGTCATAGAACGTCACGCAGGGCGAATAAATTTGCAAGAACGAAAAACCCTTGTGCATGATCGCTTCTTTGATCAGTTCGGTCATTCGCTTGATTGAACCGGGACCCGTAAAGCCGCGCCCAACCCATGTTGCGCCTGACGCGAGCGCGAGCATCAAAGGATTGATCGGTTTGTCCACGTTGCCATAGGGCGTAGATTTTTTCTCCAAACCCAGCGGCGAGGTGGGCGATGCTTGCCCTTTGGTGAGACCATAAATTTCATTGTCCATCACAATATACGTAATGTCCACGTTGCGGCGCGCGGCGTGCGGGAAATGTCCCATGCCAATCGAGAACGCGTCACCGTCGCCGCCCACCGCGCAGACGACGAGTTCGGGGCGCGCCATTTTGATTCCTGTCGCGAGCGGCAGCACGCGCCCATGTACGCCGTGAAAGCCGTATGCTTTGCAGAACGCGGGAAAGCGTCCTGAACAACCGATGCCTGATGCAATCACCAATTGTTCCGGCGGGATGCCGAGTTCCGATACCGCTTTGTAAAATTGCGCCAACACACCAAAATCGCCGCAGCCCGGGCACCAAATTGGCTTGACATCGCTCTTGTAATCTTGCGGCTTGAGATTTACTTTTTCAAAATGCAGTGGGATCGTTTGTGGCTCGATTAACATGTTTATATTTCTCCGTGCAAATCTTTATACACCTGTTTAATTTTTTCATACACATCGCGCGCCGCGAGTGGAACGCCACCGTACTTGTCGAGATGAATCACCTCGCGCCAAAATTCCGCGCGTAACATGCGACCAAATTGTCCGGAATAATTCAACTCGGGAACAATGACAGCTGCACGATGCTTGATGAAATTGCCAATGTGTTTGCTGGGCAGCGGATACAACATTTTTGGATACAACACCGCGACGGGCATTCCTTCTTTTTCTGCGCGGATCACCGCTTCGCGCACGGGCCCAATCGTCGAACCCCAACCAACAATCGCAATCGGCGCGCGTGGATTGCCGAACGTTTCGTACATTTTCCATTCTTCGTAATCGTGCAGCGCGTTCGCCAACTTCCGCGCGCGTTTTTCAAAATTGCGCGTGTGCGCTTCGGGCGTATAGATCGGCGCGCCACTTTCCGCTTTTTCCAAACCTTCCGCCGTGTACTGACCGCCGGGCATACCGGGCAAGGACATGGGGGAAATTCCATCTACCGTAACCTTGTAACGCAGATAGTCCCGTTCGCCGTGCCCGTTGCTCGCGCCCTTGTCGCCCGCGCCATTGCCATTGTGATGCACGCTGCTCGGATCCCACAACAAGCGCGGTTCCAATTTCACGCGGCTCAGATCGAAGGGCGGAATCGTCACCGCGCGCACGGACATATCTTGATCGCTCAAAAAGATCACCGGCGTCTGATATTTTTCCGCGAGGTTGAACGCGTTGACGATCTGATAAAAACAATCTTCCACCGACACGGGCGCAATCACGATGCGCGGCGCGTCATCATGCGCGCCAAAAATCGCGAGCCGCAAATCCGCTTGCGATACTTTGGTTGGCATACCCGTTGAAGGGCCCGCGCGCTGCACATCCACGATCACAATCGGAATTTCCGTCATCGTAGCATGACCCATCGCTTCGACCATGAGCGAAATACCGGGACCCGAAGTCGCGGTCATCGAACGCGCGCCCGCATACGATCCGCCGAGACACATATTGATCGCCGCGATTTCGTCTTCGGCTTGAATCATCGTGCCTTGAATTTGTGGAAATTCAGACGCGAGAAATTCCATAATCTCGGTGGCGGGCGTGATGGGATAGCCCGCATAAAAACGACAGCCGCCTGCAATCGCGCCCAGCGCCAGCGCTTGATTGCCTGTCATCACCAGCCGTTCCTCTTGCACACCGCCGCTCGGCGGAATGAGATGATACGGCGATTCTTTCGAGATATTGTTCTCGATGTAATCGTACCCCGTTTGGAGCGCGAGAAGATTTTGATCGAGCAATTCTTTTTTGCGCCCCAATTGGCGCTTGACGACTTCCACCGCTTTGTCGAGCGGCAAGTCAAACAATTTCACCATCGCGCCAATCGTGATGATATTGCGTCCGCGCGAGAAATTGATTTTCTTGGCAATGTCGTTCAAGGGCAACCCGTACTGCTTGATGTCCGCGCGCGCGGGCGGTTTGCCATCGTTCGAATTGTAAATCAAAAACCCGTCGGTTTTCACCAACTGATAATAGTTATCAATGGATTCCTGATCGAACGCGATGAGCACGTCCACGTCATCGCCTTGCGAGTACACAGGTTCTTCAGACGCGCGTAACTGAAACATGACATGCCCGCCTTTGATTTCGGCGGGAATGGTGCGGGTCGTATAAATTTCGAGACCCGAATAGGCAGCGATGCGCGCAACGATTTCGCCGGTGGTGACAATACCACCCGCCGCCGAATCGCCGCCGACGCGGACTGTGAGATCAACTTGAGGCATTTTCGTACTCCGTAACTAAAGGTAGAGACGTTTCGGTGAAACGTCTTGGTGAAACGTCTTGGTGAAACGTCTCGCTGAAACGTCTTTTTAATTCATGCTGTGACCACTGCACGCGCACGCGCCGCCGCCACCGCAGCAACCGCCGCCCGAACTCATGGCGCTCGAACTATTCTTTGTAATCGCGAAAAACAGCGAAACTTTGCGCGTCACTTGCGCGCCTTCACATTCGGGACATTGAATCGCCGCATCCGCTTCTTTGATCGGGCGGCGTTTTTCAAAATCGCGGTCACAGGTTTCGCAGTGATATTCGTAGAGAGGCATTTGGGTTCCCCTTTATCTTACTCTTCAAACAGTTCCGCAAGTGATAATTCAAAACCTGCCAAAGTCCCTTCACCGCGCAGGATTTCGCTAGACTTTATTTTCGTCGAATCCGTTGGAGAGCGATACACCAGCACATATTCTTGGTCAGGATGCACGACCCATACGCGTTGAATCCCTATCGAAAAATAATCCTCGAGTTTGTCGTGAATTTCTTCCCAAGTGTCGCGCGGCGAAATCACCTCGACAACCAGTTCGGGCGCAATTTCGAGATAACCATGTCGCGGACGTTGGGCAGACTGTTTGCGCGATACAAATGCCACATCCGCCGCGCGGATACGGTCAGGATTGCGCCGAATATAGATTCCTACTTCACCGCCCAGAACCCAACCCAACTTGCGCGGACGCACATATTCGCGCAGAAATCCGCCAATTTCAATCTCATTGTAGCCATGACCGCCGCTTGTAGGGGGCATATAAACGATTCTCCCGTCAATGAGTTCGGTGCGTCCAATATCCCCCATCGCGAGCAATTCGTCACCCGTTATGAGTTTTTCTTGAACTTGAGTAATTGTCGTAATCATGCACACACCCCAACGGTTAGTGAAACAAGAGCGTCTGTCTTACTTCATTGATCGCTTTGGTAATATCAATCCCGCGCGGGCACGCCTCGACACAATTATAGATCGAACGACAGGTGTACACACCGCCGCGCTCGCCGAGAATGTTCAAACGTTCATCCGTGCCATGATCGCGCGAATCGAAAATGAAACGATGCGCTTGGACAATCGCGGCGGGTCCAATATATTCGCGATCTGCCCAAAACGTCGGACACGAGGTTGTGCACGCCGCGCACAAAATACATTTTGTTGTGTCATCAAATTTTTCGCGCTCCGCAACCGTCTGCAAACGTTCGCGTTCGGGTGGCGTTTCGTCATTGATCAGAAATGGTTTCACCGCGCGATATTTTTCAAAGAACCCTTCCATGTCCACTACCATGTCCTTGACGATGGGAAAGCCGCGCAACGGTTCGACGGTGATCACTTTGGATATACCCGCTTGCTTTTCCGCTTCGCGCATAATCAACTTGCATGCGAGTTGATTGTGTCCATTGATCATCATCGCGTCACTGCCGCAAATGCCGTGCGCGCACGAACGGCGGAAGGTCAGCGAGCCGTCATTGTACCACTTGATCGTATTTAAACCATCCAATAACCGATCCGTGGGATCCGCCTGAATGGTGTAATTTTCCCAATGCGGTTTCTTGTCCTTTTCGGGATTGTAGCGTTTGATTTTGAAATGATAGTCCATGCGGGTCTAGTCCTTGACAAAGGAATGATGGTCTAGGAATGGCAAACTTTTACGGCAGCAGATCAAAAGCAGTGATCGTCCCGACAATTTGTTTATCAACCACTACAGGAATCAAATCCGTATCTTGATAAACCTGATGACGCGCATACTGCGCCAGACCCTCCTCGCTGATTGGTTCGGAATAAATCTCGACTTGCGCTTCGATCAAATTGACAATCCAGTAATGCGGAATCCCAGCCCGCGCATAGATTCGTTGTTTCACTTCGCGATCGCGCAGAAAAGTTGAATCGGAAACCTCGACAACGAAAGCAAGGTCGCGCGCTTTCGGATGATGGTCCTCATAATCTTGGCGTGTGCCACGCGCTACTGCCGCGTCAGGTTCTGGTTCACTGTCGCTCAACGTGATCGGCGCTTGGATTCGTAGAATCCATCCTTTCGGCACAAGCGGCACGAGCGCGTCGAGCAACTTGCCATTCGCCGTTTCGTGCGGCGGTTTTTTAGTCATTTTATAAACCAACCATCCTTCCAGCAATTCAATCGGATCGCCGCTTTGCAAAATTCCTACTTGAATCATTTCATGATATTGCTCCACACTCAAGCGCGCGACGTAATCGTGCGGGATTGCCGCAACGCTCGCAGGGGGGGGAGCAAACTCGATTGTGTTAACTGCCATCTTTCATCAAACCCTATTCCGTATGTTCACGTTACGCGCCATGTTGCACTGCCACTGTCAAATACGTTCAACTCACGTTACGCTTGTCATTTCAAATGGAATGAGAAATCTCGGTTTTGACGCGCGAGATTTCTCGCAAAACCCACTCGAAATGACATTTACTGCGTAACATGAGTTATGAATCCATCTCATCGCCTAAAAAGATGCGAGGCGATCACCGATCCAACCGTCTTGTTGTCCACAATGACGGGAATGGAATCCGCGCCGCGAAAAATTTTCTGTTGCAAATACTTGGCGTCCTCTCCAACGCCGCTTGGCTCGGACAACACTTCAATCTGTCCTTCAACCAAATTTACAATCCAATACTGTGGAATTTTCGCGCTCGCATAGACGCGCTGTTTGAAGGTTTGATCACGCTGTAGAGTTGCATCCGAAATTTCGATCACCAACGCGACATCTTTGGCAGTGGGGTGATGTGTCAAGTAATCTTCCAACTGCCCCCGAATAATCGCCACATCGGGTTCTGGCTCGCTGTCTTGCAAGGTAATGGCGACTTGCGTATCAATGTACCAGCCCTTCGGCACAGTGCCGTTCAACGTATTTCGCGTTAGCCCAGTTGAAACTTGGTGCGGCGGTTTTTTAGTCATTTTATAAACCAGCCATCCTTCCAGCAATTCAATCGGATCGCCGCTTTGCAAAATTCCTGCTTGAATCATTTCATGGTATTGCTCCACCCTCAAGCGCGCGACATAATCGTGCGGGATTGCCGCCACGTTCGCTGGGGGTGGAGCAAACTCAATTGTGTTGACTGCCATCTTTCATCAAACCCTATTGCGGTCTGTTCACGTTACGCGCCAGATTGTACTGCCACCGTCAAATACTTGTTACAAAAACCATCTGTCAAAGTAGATTTGAAACGTAACCATGCTTTATCGGGCGTTTGCAAATAAAACCTCAACAAATTTTTGCGCGTATCTTGCAAGCGTTGTTCGCGCGCAACCAGCATGGTTAGCGGATTGTAGGATTGAACCTGTTCCATTTCATCCAAGATCCTAAAATTTTTTTGTGTGAGCATTTTCAGTATGCGCGCGCGTGTGAAATCGTGTTTGTGATACGGATTCACATCAACCGATGGAGTAATCGGCACAGAAAAAACTAGAACACCGCGCAGCGCGAGCATCGAAACCAAGTGAACAAAAAATTTTTCGGGTTTGTCCAAATGCTCAAAGGTTTCCAATGAAACAATCGCATCAAACGGCGTGTCCCCAAAAAACGCCATGCAATCCGCTTGATGATATTCGATGTTCAGCGCGGCATATTCGCGTCGCGCGATCTCTAACGCATCGTCCGCCAAATCAACGCCAATGATTCTTGTATTGGGCGCAGCGGCGTGGGCGAGCAAATGACTGCCGTATCCCACACCGCACGCGATATCTAAAATCAATCCTTCGCGCGCAAACTTGCTTGCAAACTGATAACGAGCTAAATGCAGTTGCAGCGTTTGCCAACCCGTTGTTTCTTGCGGCGCAATGTTTTTTGGATCAACCCGCTCAATCGTATTCAATCTACCAATGTCCCGTTTTCCAATACAAATGTATTTCTGGTCATGCTCCAAGCCGTCTCAATTCACGCCAAATCCCGTATACGGGCGTTTGTACGGCGCGTGAAAGGCGAGAACAATGTCTTGTTTTGGCACACCGCGTTCGACCAATTCATTGGCAATCCCAATTTCGGTGCCATCGTACTGAATCCAAATCTTGCCATCCTTCAAATCAATATGAATGATACACCCGTACAAGCGCTGAATGCCGTTCCAACCCGCATAAACCAGCTGGTAATGATCGCGCACCGTGTCAAAGATAAATTCGGTCTCCATTTCGCCATACGCGGGTGGATGGCTGCCATACTCTCGAATCACTTCTTGAATGTGTTGACGATAGGTTTCTAGGTGTGCCATTCGACAATCACCTCCAACTTTGGATCGTACACCATGATCCTGACCTGATACCGATGAAGGACCGTTTGGATGAATTGGAGCGCAAAAAAGGTTCGGTACGTATCTACAGGTACAGCGAGGAAAAGGACACGCGGCGGTGCTTGATCTTTCAATGCTTCTTCATAATTCAAAAACTGACCCAGCGCGGTATGAAATTCAGATATCGCGGAAGTGCCTGCAAAACTCTTGATCTCAACCGCAATGCGCCGCCCCTCTTTTTCAGCCGCAAGAAATCTTTCCGCGCCCAAGTCCACCGACAATTCGACGCCACCCACACGCAATACCAACGGGTCATGCGTAATAACCCACCCCTCTTTTTCCAGTGCAAGTCTAACCGCTGCGTGAAACAAATCTCTGGCAGGCATATTTCACCAATGCCCCGTCTTCCAATACAAACGCATCCCAATCGGCACACCAATCACAAGTCCAATGATAACGCCGATAAGCAGTCCGACAAAACAGGTGAGATCGGGCAAAGCGAATCTTCCTTGCAAATCATTCGATGGCTGGTTTGAAAAGAAGCGCGCGAATTTCTCCGGGCACTTGCTCCTTGAGCTGCGGAAATTCTTCAAGCAGTCGCAAGATGTCTGCCAAATCTTTTTGACGTTTGCTTGCCCGACGCCTCTCATCTTGAACCGCCCAGACTTTGCCTTGCAAAACATCAATCGGGGTTGCAACGGGCATGACTATTCCCAAAATCGTTCGATACGAGGCGCGTTCTACAAAGTCAGCATAGCGCGGATCGGTCTGGATTTGTACACGTAAATTGGTATCGGGAAGTGTGATGTTGAGCGAGTGTGGGAAACGCGCAACGCGAAAAGATTCACCAAGCAAGGTCTCCACCTCCGCTAAATCTTTAACCGCAATCACGAGGTCGAGATCCAACGTGATCATTGGTTCTGTGTACGCGTTGACGGCTTGTCCGCCAATCACACAATAGCGAAGTTGATTCTCGATCAATAACCCCAACATCTTTTCGAGAAAATTCGCTTTGTCCATAGTCACTAATTTCCAAATTTCAACATCTTGCATGGTAACTTGCCTTTACTCTAATCCCACGTCCCCGCCCGCGCGTACAACGAAAAGCCGATGCCGATGCCAATAACGAGACCGACGAGAATACCAATGCCGAGACCGATCAAGAGCCACATCGCCAATCGCGTATCGCCAATCGCGTATCGCCAATCAAATTCTTAAAAACGAGATGCCATACGCGATAAGCCATCTGCCGTTCGCTAATACTTTCTCTCCTGCGGCTGATATTTCGTAATCGTCACAGGTTTGTATTTGAATTCCACGCCGCCGTTCCTCTTGTACGCCAATGTATGTTTCAACCAATCCACATCATCGCGATTCGGAAAATCTTCGCGCGCATGTCCGCCGCGCGATTCGGTGCGATTCAACGCACTCGTCGCGGTGACGTAGGCGAGATCGAGCAGATAACCCAACTCTAATGCTTCGAGCAAATCGGTATTGAATTTACTGCCCTTGTCCATGATTGAAATATCTTGATACGCTTCGCGCAAATCATTGATTGTCCCAATCGCCGCTTTCATGTCCTCGCCATTGCGATACACACCGATTTGTTTGTCCATCGTCTCTTGCATCGTCTTGCGAATGTTGGCGACCGATTCTTTGCCGCGCGCGTTTTTCAAGCCGCTAATTTGTGACAACGCCACCTCATCCGCTTTTGGGGAAATGTCGCCCCACGCCGCTTCTTTCACATAGCGCGCCGCGTCAAGCCCACTGCGTCGCCCGAACACAAGAATATCAATCAACGAATTTGTGCCGAGCCGATTCGCGCCGTGAACGGACACGCAGGCGCACTCACCCGCTGCATATAGCCCTTTGACGACGGTGTTGTTTTCGTCGTTGATCACGCGCCCATGCAAATCGGTGGGGATGCCGCCCATCGCGTAATGCGCGGTGGGTTGAATCAAAAACATCTCCTTCATCGGCTCTAATCCTTCATAGAGCCGCACAAATTCCAAAATGTCAGGCAGTTTCGCTTCCAGTTCGTGCGCGGTGACGCGACGCCCGCCGGGCGCGCTCTTGTATTTGGTGATCGTTTCGGGACGCACATCGAGCCACACTGCATCCTTGTTCGGACCCACACCATTGCCCGCGCGCACTTGTTCAAAAATAAAACGCGAGATCATGTCGCGCGGCGCGAGTTCTTTGACGCTCGGCGCGAGCTGTTCCATAAAACGTTCGCCTTGCGCGTTAAACAAAATGCCGCCTTCCCCGCGCGCCGCTTCGGAAATCAAGATGCCTTTTTCGTACACGCCCGTCGGATGAAATTGAAAAAATTCCATGTCCTCGAGCGGAATGCCGCGCCGCCACGCCATCGCGACGAGATCGCCCGTCAACGAGTGTGCGTTGGATGTAACTTTGAAAATTTTTCCAAAGCCGCCCGTCGCCAACACAACGGCTTTCGCGTGAAAAATATGAATCTCGCCCATCGCAATTTCAATCGCCACACAGCCGCGACATTCACCAGCTTCCATGATCAGATCGAGAACTTGGAACTCGTTGAAAAATTTCGTATTGTGCTTGACGTTTTGTTGAAACAACGTTTGCAAAATCATGTGCCCCGTACGGTCCGCCGATTTGCAGGAACGCATCACGGGGATTCGTTTCCCCGGGTGATCGGGATCAGGTTTCGTGTGTCCGCCAAAACGCCGCTGTTCAATTTTTCCTTCGGGCGTGCGATCAAACGGCAGCCCCATGTGTTCGAGTTCGATCACTGTGACGACGGCTTCGTTCGCCAGAATTTCTGCCGCATCTTGATCCACCAAATAATCCCCGCCCTTGACGGTGTCGAACATGTGCCATTCGGGATAGTCTTCTTCCATGTTGCCGAGCGCAGCCGCAATGCCGCCTTGCGCCGTTCCCGTATGCGAACGCGTCGGATACAATTTTGTAATGACCGCGCATTTCACGCCTGCGCGCGCCAATTCATACGCCGCCCACAGCCCCGCGCCACCCGCGCCAATGACGACTGCATCGAATTTGTGTAAGGTTGCCATGAGTTTCCTATGCTGCGTTAAATGTAAAAATAACAAACGCGCCCATTGCCGTCAGCGCCAGCCATGTCAGCGCCGCGCCCGCCAGCAAAATAAATTTTAAGCCGCGATGATGCACGTAATCTTCAATCGAATAGCGCGCGCCGAGTACGCCATGCGTCAACGCGAAAAATAAAAGCGCGAGATCATACGTGCGCCAGAACCAGCCGCTGATCGGATCCATCCAGCGAAAGACAATGAACTTGAAATTCATAATCTCGACGCCATAGAAAAAGTGCATGAGGAAAAAGTGAAAGAGCGCAAGAAAAATCAAGAGAAAGCCCGACACGCGCATAAAGAGCCAGATGTTTAATTCGGTACGCGTCATGGCGCGTGGTTTGCGACTCGCCACGATTCTTGAAATCGCGTCTTGATAATTGCCTTCACTCGCATCCGCATCAATTTTTGTGCTTGCGCCGGTGGGCAACAAACTAAAAAAAGCGACGATCATTGCAGGGGCAGCAAGTACGACAAGAGCAACGATGAGCGACAGCAGAGCGTTCTGCCCGAATTGTTCCAGTGGCAGCGTGTACATCATAAAGTACGCGGCGGGAATAAAAATGACAAGAAACGCGAGCATTTGCACATAGAAAAAATTGCGCGCAAGTTTGCGGCTCGCGAGAACGGGAACGAAATCGGAAAGGATGATTCGAAAACCATTGAGCGCGTGATACAACAAACCAAACAACAAGAGAATTTCAAGGAGGCGCGCGATTGGACCTTTATATAAAAACAACAGGTCGTCAAATATCGTAGGTCCGAACGTGACGAGGAAAATGTCAAAGATGTGGAGCAATAAAAATGAGAGGATGCCAAGACCTGCCGCGCGATGAATTGCCCACGCCCATTGCCCAAGTCCACCACGATAACGCAATATGCCCGATGCGGTTTGAATCAATGCCGCCATTCCTGTCTCCTCTTATCGCGCCAGAATCAGCCCGGCGCGATGGCAATATAGAATTATACGACTGCGACAAATTTCGTCAATGCCGTTACGAGCGAATCAGATTCGCCCACAACGAGAATACATCACAAGAGGGCGGTGTTTCTCCGCCCTCTTGTTTTCTTATGCTGGAACTAGCTCATCCTTTTTTTCAAATACGGGGATCCGCTCGCCCTTTTTGTTGAGACGGAACAAGTCGTCGGGTTTTTCCAAAAGGTCTGTGTACAAAATACCGTCGAGATGATCAATCTCGTGCTGCAACGCGCGCGCCACATTGTGCGATGCTTTGATTTTTACCTCTTTGCCTTTGCGATTTAATGCTTTCACTATCACGCGCATTGCGCGCCGCACATTGCCGACATAACCGGGAATCGAAAGACAACCTTCTTCGCCGAATTGTTCGCCGCTTTTTTCCACAATTTCGGGATTGACGAGTTGAAGTTTTACCGATTCCTCATCCTCTTCATTTTCACTCTCACCGGGTTTTGCGTCAATCACGATCACGCGCAAGCCCACCCCAAGTTGCGGCGCAGCAAGCCCCTGCCCCGGCGCGTCCTCCATCGTTTCGATCATATCATCAATCAATTTTTGAAGCGACGCATCCACCTTTTTTATTTTCTTTGCTTTTTGTCGGAGCGCGGGATGCTCGGACGTTAAAATTTCTCGAACTGCCATTGTTCCTATCCTACCCTAATCAACCTTGACCGCAAGAATCATTGGCAGCGGTTTCAATTCGCGCCGCAACGGATCAAGCGCTAATCCCAACGCTTCCAACGTCAGCGCGCCCAACAATTTGCTGTCACCTTCTTCGCCAAAGATCACATCTGCGCCGCCCACTTCGCCTCCGTACTTGAAAAGTGCCACACCTTTCTTGCGCGTGATCTTGCTCCCGTCCGCCAAGCGAAAGGTTTTCTCCGCCAACGGTTTGATGCCCAACCGTTCCAAGACGGTTGCAGGCACGACGGAATACACCGCGCCCGAATCAATCAGAAATTCTAATTTTTCTGTGACATCAGGATTAGCGGGGTTGCCTACTTCAATTTCTAAAAAGGTGAGTCCCATTTTGGATTACACCTCTTCCGCGCCGCGCAATTTGACAGGCGAGGACGGCGCACTCACGGTGCGCCATTGAATTGCCCCTCAACCAATCATATTTTCGCGCGCGTTGTCTTGCGCCGTAACAATCATTTGTGACGCAACACCCAGTCGCCGCGCGACGCGTTCGGAAAATTCATTCAAGCGTTTGCTGTTCCACGACTCGAATGTTTCAATAATATCCCCGTGCGCGTCAATTAAAAATCCTGTCGGCACGAACGCGGGATCATAAACTTGTGAAACGGGGAATCCTTCATCAAGGAGATGTGGAAAGGTAGCGTGATATTGATCGCGATATGCGCGCGTCCTTTCGGCGTCGTGTTGCGAAATCGCAAGGACGCGCAAACCCGCGTCCGCGTACGCTTCATGCAAACGCTGATAAAAGGGCCACGCGTAATGGCACGTGGGACACGAGGTTTTGAAAAAAATCGCAAGCGTCAAAGGCGATTGGTTCGCGTTCAACGCGTGCGTTTTTTCGTCGACATCGCACAATGTAAAGTCGGGCGCGCGATCACTAACTTGCAACATGCTCATTCGTGTACATTTGTCATTCTGAAGGGACTGAAGAATCTCTGTCTAGCGCAAAGAGATTCTTCAGTCCCTTCAGAATGACATTCATCAATTCATTCCGCCTCGACCGCTTCTTTTGTCGCTGCCGCGCCTTTGGGCGCGGCTTTTTTCGCCTTTGCATCTTCTTTCGCTTTGCGTGCCGCTTCTTCCGTCGCGTAATCGGTTGGTTTGATACTTTCGTAGTATGTCGTGGATTTCATCAACGTATCAAAATCGTAAATGTGATTGACGTGGCGCTCATAGCCCGCAAGCTCGTACTCGTTATCCATCTTGATGGCATCGAACGGACAAAATTCCACGCACATGCCGCAGTTCATGCAAACATCAATGTCAATAAAAAATTCGGACGCTTTCGGTTTCGGCTTGCCGTCCGCGCCTGTCGCGCGCACAATCCAAATACATTGCGGCGGACACACTTTGGCGCAAATTCCACAAGCGGTGCAGCGCTCAACGCCAACTTCTTCTTTGCCCGTTGCCGCGTCCACAATCGGTTTGTCCGCCGCGTCGAGAACAGGTTCGTACACCAAAAATGGAATGAAGCGAAAATTTTCCGGCGGTTTGAGTTTAACTTCGGGATATTCTACCGTAATCAAACCTTTTTGATACACGGAGGCGCGTTCGCTTGCGACGCCCGGACTCGTTGCTTTGAACAAGGATTTCGCTTTGATATTTTCTTGAATGTCATTCGGATACGAACGGAACAATCGCTTCAGCACGATCAGCATGCCCGTCAATGTTCCCGTTGGAAAAAGTTTCATCTGTCCTCCGCGTTAGCAAATCGCGTATCGCCAATCGTCTCTCGTTTCTCGCTTCTCTGATTACTGACCACTGACCACTGACCACTGATTCCTGCCCTACCGATCCACCGATCCCATAATAATATCCACACTGCCCAACACGCCCACCATGTCCCCGATTTTGTGACCGACGCACATTTGCTCCATCGTCGCAAGATTGATGAAATCAGCTGCGCGGATGTGATAGCGATACGGTGTCGCATTGTTGTCGCTCACAACGTACCAGCCAAAATCGCCGCGCGGTGCCTCAATGTGTGCATACACATCGCCCTTCGGAACCTTAAAAGAGTACGCTTTTTTGCCCGCTTGAATTTCGCCCGTTGGGATGCCTTTGAGCGCCTGTTGCAAAATTTTGATGGACTCGCGAATCTCTTGGATGCGACACCACATTCGATCATAAATATCACCGTTCGTCCCCACGGGAATATCGAAATCGAAACGATCATAAATCCCGTACGGATCAGCGCGGCGAATATCGTACTTGACGCCCGAACCGCGCAGCATCGGACCCGAAACGCCGTAACTCAACGCGAGGTCCGGGGGCAGCACGCCGACATTTTTCGCGCGCAGATCAAAAATTTCATTGTGGACGAGATATTTTTCCATCTCGTCCACGACGCGCGGCAAACGATTGTGCGCGAGTTCGTGCGCGACATCGAGCCACCCTTCAGGCAAATCTTTCCATACGCCGCCAAAGCGCATGTAATTGCACATCATCCGCGAACCCGACGCGGATTCAAATAAATCCAAAACGAGTTCGCGTTCCTCTAAACCATAAATGACGATGGGCGTAAAGAACGCGCCGAGATCGGAATACACTTGCCCGATGCCGCCAAACATGTGCGACACGATGCGCGTAAATTCATTCATAATCACGCGAATGTATTCGACGCGTTCGGGCGGTTTGATCCCCATCATCTTTTCAACCGCGAGAACATAACCCGTTTCCATGGACATGCCGCACAAATAATCGAGGCGGTCACAAAATGGAATGTTCATGTAGAACGTATTGCGTTCGCCAATTTTTTCGTGATTGCGGTGGAGATACCCAAAGACGGGTTCGAGCGCCATCACCGTTTCGCCGTCGAGCGTCACCATCATGCGAAAGACGCCGTGTGTGGAAGGATGCTGCGGACCGATGCTGACAACAATCGGCTGCGTCTTGATGGCTTTGATATCGCCTTGTTCAATTGTCGGGGCAACGCGCACAATTTCGCGCTGCTGCTTGAACACCGTCGGATCGAAATTTTTGGGATACACTACATTGTCGTGCCACGGTGTGCGATCTTCATTGATAATGTGATGTCCTTGATCCCAGCGCGTCTCGAACGGTTTGCGTTCTTGCTCATAGTACGCTTCTCTGTACGATTTACGCAGCGGGTAGCCCTCAAATCCTTCCCACATGAAAATGCGGCGCAAGTTTGGGTGTCCCGCGAATTTGATGCCAAAGAAATCGTACACTTCGCGTTCTTGCTGCAACGCGCCATAGTACACCGACGACGCGGACGACACGACAGGATTTTCTTTGTCGTTCAAATTTACTTTTAACGCGAGCGGCGGTCCGCCGCGCACGGTTGAAGCAACGTGATACACCACTTCAAATTTATCCGCCCAATCTACAGCGGTGACGGAATTGAAATAATCGTACGCGAGGTCGGGCGAATTTTTCAGCCACTCGAGCGCGTCCACAATTTTCGCGCTGTCAACGACGATGCCCGCGCTCGATGAAGAAATTACCGCGCCATCTACGCCTTCTTTCAATAACGCGGCAACACTTTCGCCATCGAACGCTTTCGAATATTCGGCGGGTTTCACTTGATCGGGGGAAAGAACAGCCATAGTTTGTCCTCTAAAAATTTCGCGTGAGGTTTAATGTTTAGGACTACGCGTTAGTGTCACCATCTGTTTTCGGTGTTTCATCCTTTGCCGTCTCCGCGTGATGTTCCTCCGCTTGCTGTGCGAAACTCGCGTCGGCTTTCTTTTCTTCTAAATTTGCTTCGGCAGGAGATTTTGCAGGAGCAGCGGCGACGGCAGGTTTCGCGGCAACGGCTGGTTTTGCAGCAACGGGCTTTGCCGCGACAGCGGGTTTCGCCGCCGCAGGTTTCGCTGCGCCACCTTCTGCCGCGCCTTCCGCTTTGCCGTGCTTCAATTCCGCGCGATTGACGATGCGAATGTAACGCGCTTCCATTTCTTTTTCATCGGCGAGAACTTGTTTGATTTCCACCGCGCGGCGCGGATCAAAAATATCAGGACCGAGAATCGGTTCGGGGATTTCCAAATGATCCTCTGCTTGATACCATGGGACATTTCGAACGGTTTGCCCATTGATTTTTTTGTGGAGCATCAAGAATCCGTACAACAATGCTTGCGGCGTGGGGGGACAACCGGGGACGTAGATATCAACGGGGAGAAATTTATCAATGCCCGAAACGACGTTATATCCTTCTTTGAATGGACCGCCCGCGCTCGCGCACGCGCCCATTGCCATCACATATTTCGGTTCCGCCATTTGATTGTACAAACGCACAATCGCGGGCACCATTTTTTTCGTGACCGTTCCCGCCACAATCATCAAATCGGCTTGACGCGGCGAAGGGCGAAACAATTCGGAACCAAAACGCGCAATGTCAAAACGCCCGCCGCCCGCGCTGATCATTTCAATCGCGCAGCACGCGAGACCGAACTGCATGGGCCAAATCGAAGAACGCCGTCCCCAATTGTAAATCGCGTCCACCATTTTGACAGCTTGATCGAGGGGACCCGTCCACACCTTTTTCTCTACTTCTTGGTCGAGCCAAGCATCGTCACTATCCAGCACCATAATCGGTGCGCTCTTGTCAAAATCCATCGGAAGATCCTCCGCGCAGAAATCGAAAAAAAATTCGAGTCGGGCAAAACTTCGATTGTGAATTATACCACAGGTTATTGGCGGAGATAAAAATTTTTTACGAATCGTGAAATCGGCATCTGCTTTGACGCACTATTTTATTGCGAATATAATCGCGTTGTTGTGCTCACGCGCGAGACCTGACAGGTTTTTACGCGAACGTCTTGAATATCGCGCAACGCTCGAAACAGCGCGCACGCGATGCCCGTCACTTTTGTTTAGAAACCTGTCAGGTCTTTCGCTCGGAAAAATTATGCGCCCCGCCAAAATTCTAATCGTTGACGACGAACCCCATCTCCTCAAACTCCTCCGCTCGAATCTCGAAGCGGCGCACTATAAAGTCATTTCCGCGATGGACGGTGCGAGTGCGCTGCAAATGTTGGATCGGGAAGGCGCGGATTTAATCATTCTGGATGTGATGATGCCGCAGATGGACGGTTTTGAAACGCTGCAAAAAATCCGTGAAAATTCCGTTGTGCCGGTTTTGCTGCTCACCGCCAAAGATCAGGAAGTGGACGTGGTGAAAGGTTTAAAATACGGCGCGGACGATTATGTTCGCAAGCCGTTCAGCGTTCACGAACTTTTGGCGCGCGTGGAAGCGGTATTGCGGCGCGGCGCGCCGAGCGATGATGTGATGACGCAAAAGCCATTCGTCGCGGGCGATTTCACGATGGATTTTCAAAAGCGCCGCGTCATCCTTGGCGAAAAAGAAGTTAAACTTGGTCCGACGGAATGGAAATTACTATCGCAGCTCGTCCAAAATGCGGGACGCGTCATGTTGCATCAAGATTTGTTACGCAAAGTATGGGGACCCGAATACGGCGGCGAAACGGAATATCTGCGCGTGTACGTGAATTATTTGCGAAACAAGATCGAACAAGACCCCGCGCATCCGAAATATATTTTGACGGAACATGGGGTGGGGTATTTGTTCAAGAAACCTGAATAAATTCTTATGAGCGCGACGCCCGAAACAAAATATGCGCGCAGCGGTGACATTAACATCGCGTATCAAGTTGTCGGTGACGGTGCGTTGAATCTCGTCTATGTCCCCGGCTGGGTCTCCAATGTTGAACTCGCGTGGGAAGAACCGTCATCGCGACGTTTCTTGGAACGCCTCGCGTCATTTGCGCGATTGATCCTTTTTGACAAACGCGGCACAGGTTTGTCCGATTCCGTCTCCGATGACCAACTGCCAACACTCGAGCAGCGCATGGACGACGTGCGCGCCGTGTTGGACGCGGTGGGGGTAGAAAGCGCGGCACTGTTTGGAGTTTCGGAAGGTGTGCCAATGTGTGCGTTGTTCGCGGCAACCTATCCACAGCGCACCAATTCCATCATACTGTACGGGGGATATGCCAAACGAATTTATTCAGCAGGACTTTCGCTTGTCATTTCGAGCGGAGCGAGAAATCTCGTTTTGCCCAGCGAGATTTCTCGCAAAACCGCTCGAAATGACAACTAAGCGAAAGCCCTGTTCAGATGACTATCCATGGGCGCCCACGCGCGAGGAACGTCAAAAGTTTTTTGATGCGATTGCGCAAGGATGGGGCGGGGTGGTTGATCTAGATACGCTCGCGCCAACCGTCGCACACGATGACCGTTTCAAACAATGGTGGGCGAGATTCTTGCGCCAAAGTGCTAGCTGCTGACCGACAGCGCATCGTTCACTTTTAGCCGACAGCGCATCGTGCAGTTTTGAGCTTTAACAACCGACAGCGCATCGTGCAGTTTTGGGTACGTGGTTCCGCCACTTGGGCGTATAGTTT
>Ga0247727_10006361_pt1 | contig 23274 bp, 20 predicted proteins | sample WisWelCaveWW1625_FD_202498 | JGI IMG/M metagenome (GOLD analysis project Ga0247727, IMG submission 202498) | Biofilm microbial communities from Wishing Well Cave, Virginia, United States - WW16-25 | ecosystem: Environmental > Aquatic > Deep subsurface > Groundwater > Cave microbial mat | place...
GGTTGCGTCGCCGCTGCTCATCCTCAGCCTGCCGATTTTTGATACGCTGTCGGTGATGTTCATTCGCCGCAAAGAAAAGCGGCCGTTATTCATCGGCGATCGCCGACACTTTTCGCATCGGCTCGTCGAGCTCGGCATGAGCCCGCGCGGCGCGGTGATCTTTATTTATCTCGTCGCGCTCAGCGTCGGCGTCGCCGCCTCCCTTCTGGCCTACTTGCCGTTGTGGGGGCAGATTCTCGTGCTCTTGCAAACCGTCGCCATATATATGATGATCGTCATTTTAATGCACGTTGCCAAACGCCGCGAACGCATTGAACAATTAGAAAATTTTTTCAAATAACACCAGCAAAGGAGAAAACATGGCAAAAGCAACCACCAACGGCCAATGCTTGTTTTGCAAAGGCAAGTTCAGCAAACAAACGATGGCAAAACATCTAATCGCGTGTGAAAAGAGAGAGACCGCGATCAAGGGCGCCTCCCGGCAACGAGTTTTCCATCTTCTGGTCGAGGGGCGTTATGCGCCGCAGTATTGGATACATCTCGAAGCCTCGGCAAACGCGACACTGCAAGATATAGACGGGCTTCTCCGCCATCTCTGGTTGGAATGCTGCGGGCATCTGAGCGCGTTTCATATCAATGGACGAACCTATTCGGGAGCGGCGATGGAAGATTTTGATGATGAGGATATGAATATTGCGCTCGAAAAAGTTTTGCGGCCCAAGATGAAATTTCGGCATGAGTACGATTTTGGGACGACAACGGAACTCGAGCTCAAAGTTCTGGCGGAACGTGAGGGCCTGATGAAGCGTGGCGGCCTATCGGTCGTGGCGCGCAATGAAGCACCGGTTTATCAATGCAGCGCCTGCAAAGAAATCGCCACGCAAATTTGCAGCCAGTGCGTATACGAGGGCAACGCCTTCGTCTGCGACGACTGCGCGGAAGAGCATGAATGCGGCGAAGACATGCTGCTGCCGGTCGTCAATTCCCCACGCATGGGCATGTGCGGCTATACAGGATAATAAATTTTTGCTTGCATGAAGCCCACGGCTTTGCTATCTTGAATCGAACTTAAAACCGGAATCCCATGCCGACTATTTATCTGATCGACGCCAGTCCCTACATCTTTCGCGCGTACTTCTCGATTCCCGCATCCATGCAGGCGCCCGACGGCGCGCCGGTGAATGCCGTTTATGGCTACACCGCTTTTCTGCTCGATCTCGTGAAACGCGCGCAACCCACTCATCTCGCCGTTGCCTTTGACGGCAGCTTGACGAGCTCGTTCCGCAATGCATTTTATCCGGAGTACAAAGCCAATCGCGAGCTGCCCGATCCGGAATTAACGGCACAATTGGACGCCTGCCGGCAAGTGACGGAAGCGTTGGGCATGCAAGCGTATATCGATGATCGCTACGAAGCGGATGACATCATCGGCACGATCATCGCGAAGCTGGCGAAAAAAGATTGCGATTTCGTGGTCGTGTCCAGTGATAAAGATTTGGCGCAACTCGTCAACAAACGCACGACACTTTGGGATTTTGCCAAAGACCGGCATTTTAATGAGAAAACCGTGAAGCAACATTTCGGTGTGCGCGCCAATCAAATCGTCGATCTGCTGGCGTTGATGGGGGACGCCGTCGATAATATTCCCGGCGTGAAAGGCGTTGGCGAGAAAACCGCGTCGGCTCTCTTGGCAAAGTTTGCAAACGTCGAAGCGCTTTATCAAAAATTAGATCAAGTTGAAAAAATGGAACTGCGCGGGGCGGCGGCCATTCGCGCCAAATTGGAACAAAATCGTGAAATGGCGTTTCTCTCCAAACAACTCGCGACGATTGCGTGCGAGGCGCCGCTTACTGCCGGCCTGAACACGCTCAAATATGCCGGCGCCGATCGCCGCCAAATTGAAACGCTGTTTGACCGGCTCGGGTTTGGGAAAATTCGCGAGCGGGTTCATTTTCGGAAAGGTTAGCGCCATGAAGACCCACATTCTTCAACAAATCTCGTACTATCGGAGTATTGTGGAAAAATTTGAACGCAAATACGATATGACGTATTTTCAGTTCGAAAGTAATTTGCAGGCGCGCGCTAAAAAACTCGCTACCGAGCCGTCCGGTCATCAACAGTTTATGCTCGAAGAAGAAGATACGCTTGATTGGAAAATCGCTGCCGAGAGGCTGGAGAGTTGGCTCAAGTTAAAAACTCAAACTGAAGCCCTTCGGACAGCATAAAACTTCCCAACAGATAGAAACAACGCAACGGACAAAAGATTTTCTCATCCGTTGCGTTGTTTCTATCCGTTGGGGAATTTAAATTTCAAAATTTTCTCTAACTCTACGACACAATGAACCAGAGGCCCGGCCATGAACAATCTAACCATTATCGAACATCCGCTCATCCAACACAAGCTCACGCATCTCCGCGATAAACGCACCGATCACATGCAATTTCGTTTGCTCACCAAAGAGCTGACGTCTTTCATGCTTTATGAAGTGATGTCGGATTATCCGTTAAAAGAGGTCGAGATTGAAACGCCGCTGATGGCGGCGAAAGCAAAAGTGCTCGCGCGCGAAATTTCGTTAGTGCTCATTTTGCGCGCCGGCTTGGGGATGTTGGATGGTTTGCTGCAGCTCGTGCCCGAGGCGCGCGTCGGGCATATCGGTTTGTATCGCAACGAAGACACGCTCGAGCCGGTGCAATATTATTCGAAGTTGCCGAAAAATATTGCGGCGACCGACGTCATTTTGGTCGATCCGATGTTGGCCACCGGCGGTTCCGCCGCAACCGCGGCGAGCATTGTAAAAAAAGCCGGCGCGCAGAATATCAAATTTGTCTGCATGGTCGCCGCGCCGGAAGGCGTCGCCAAACTCAGCGACTCTCATCCCGACGTTGCGATTTATGCGGCGGCATTAGACGAACGCCTCAATGATCACGGCTACATTCTGCCTGGACTTGGCGATGCGGGGGATAGATTGTTTGGGACGAAATAAAAGATTGGTGAATGCCGATTTTGCGATTGCCAGGCTATTGCTTTTGGAGAAGAATTTTGTTATTTTCAATTACCGATAAAAAACAAATTTTCGGAGAAATATAATGCCAAATTTGATGGATAGAATTACCGTTAATCCGAAACAGTGCGGTGGACGCCCTTGTATTCGTGGAATGCGCATACGGGTCGTTGATGTGCTTGACTTATTTGCCGACGGTTTGAGTGCGGAACAAATTCTTGACGAAATGCCCGATCTTGAACGTGAAGACTTGCAAGCGTGCTTGCAATTTACGAGGCGTCGTCTGGATCATCCTCTGGTGACCGCATGACGCTTTGGATCGACGCACAAATATCTCCTAAAGTCATTTGGATTACATGCGGGAACACTTCCAATGCTCGGCTCAAAGAAATTCTACAAAACACTTTAGTACAGACAACCGCACTAATAGAAGCGGGGGAACAATTTGTCGAAATCAGCGACCTTTGGTAATGAGCAAAGATAACAATTTGCCGACGTGGCTTTTCCTCTTCGGTTGCGCGTACGCATTTATGCACGTCATGCCGGCTTTTCTGATATACGACGTTAAGCATCATCTCACGACCGGAGATCTGTTGAATTTTTTCACACCGTTTGTGGTTATTCCAATCGTTGGGAAGTTGTATTTTCTCCTGCGTGAAAATCTTCCAACCCTTGCAGAGCGCCAGACCCGAATGGTTCAGTTCATACTTCTCTTTTCGTCGATTTTGTATGTGAACGGCCAGGGCATGAACTTATCCGCCAATGCCATCGCGCGCCATTTGAGCGCAATGAAAGGTTCTCCCCTTTACTGGCTGGATTATTTTTTCGACGAAACGCTCGGACATATTTTTTGGCACAGCGGCATGGTGGGAATCTCCGTTGCCCTGCTGCTGGTGGCCGCCAATTTGCCATCTGCAATCATAACATGGCAAATATTTGCGGGCGCGCTGTTTTATAGTTTCGCTTATTTCACCGACGCCGTCGAAGGCCAGACCGTCCCATTGCTTTTTCCCGGCGCCGTGGTGATTCTTGGCGGAATTCTTTATTACCAAAAAAAAACATCTCGAAAATTCTCGCAAAATCCCGTCATGTTTTTCTTTCTTGCCAGTTACGTTTTAGCGATTTTACTCTTTCTCATTTGGTGGATTTGGCAAGGCGGCTTTCCGCAATTTAGCGAGCTAGGGTGGATCTAAGGATTTTGGGGGTTCAACAATTCATTCGCGCGCACTTTGATTTGCGTGCGCACGACCCAGCAGTTGACGTAGCCTTTGTCGGTCGCGAGATTTTGTAGTTGCTCGGCGTCATAACGATTAACAAAACGCCCAGCGCGGATTTTATAATAGGGCGCTTCATAAAACGTCTCCACCTCGACATTCAAAGCAAGAACCGCTTCGCGCACGGTGGCACGCGCTTGTTTGGCGTCTTCGGTTTGCAACAATTGCACTTGATAGCCGGGCACTATTTGCCACGAGGTGTCGACCTTAGCCAGAAATGACGGCGCAATTTTTAAAGTATCCACTCGTTTCAGCGCCGCCGGCTTGCGCGCAATACGAAATTCCGGCGCTTTCAGCAACAGCGGATCGAAATCTTCATTTTGCGCGACGTAGGCTGACGAGGTTTGTGGCTTTACCTCCGGTATTTTTTCAACGCGTACCGGCTCGGTACGGCTGGTGGATTTTGCGCCGGAACAACCCAGGCTTAATGCAAGGGTCAATAGCAAAAGCGGTATTATAAAGAAACATTTTTTCGTTAGCGCTGGTGCGGCGGGTAAACTCCGTTTTGAAATAGTGCGGTGCATAGGGCCTCGTAATAAAAATTCAGAAAATTTGACTTCCGCAATATAATCAAACCGCCGCTGATTAGCAAGCACCGATTTATGAAAAACCCCCTTTTAACTTCACTCAGGGTGACTCGAATAAATTAGGATTACAACACAGCAATCTCAGCGCAATCCCAGCGCGCCGAGCACGAGCGGATCGACCAATTCATACGTGCCGACGCCGCGCGCATCAACAAAAATAAAGCGGCGATTCAGCTCGCCATATTCCCAAATTTCATACTCCGAATTGAACAACGAAGCGCGGCCGGTGGTTGCAAGCGCGTTGTATTCCTGCCGCATCTCGGAAGACCATCCCGGCATGCTTAAACCCTCGTTCACCCGATTAAGCCCAGCGAAATTAAAGCGCCGCACGTTATCCGGCGGGCCATAGGCGAGATAAGTTTGCCCCTGTGGTGATTTCCAGCCTTTGCCTTGCCGCCACTTAAAATGTGCATTGGCAAAGTCAATCCGGCGATAATGCTCTTCCATCGCTTCGTTGCGCGGCGTGCCCGGCGTCGGGTCGCGGCGTTGCCAGAACTCGAACAGGCCGCGCTGGCGCTCGGCGGCTGGCAATAGCTTCAACCGGTTTAACTCATCAGTATTCGCCACGCCTCGCAGCGTTTCTAAAATGTCCTCATATTTTTGATCTTTGAAGGAGAGCACATCCCATTGCACCGCGAAACGACTGCTTGACTCCGCATAACAGCCATTGGCGTTGTCAAAAATGCGCGCGGTCAGCGTATAATGCCCGCTCTTCAAATCTGCGATGGGAAGCACAACGCTCTGCACGCAAGAGGTTCCGGGTTTGCGACTAAATTTCCATAACTGTTTGACTTCTTCGCCCATTTCGTTACGAATAATATACAGCGTTTGGAAACTATCGGCGGCGGCGGTTTGTAAAAACGCGCTGTCTCGAGTCGCCGCGCGAGGTTCAGCCAAATTATAAATTTCGTAATACACAAAAAGCTGTCCAACGAATTGGCCATAAGCGCGAGAAACGTTCGGCTCGATGCGGCGATTATGTTTCACAAACACGCTTTGCGAGGAATCCACTTGAATGTTGCGGCTAAATTGTAAATCGCTCACCGCCAGATTCTGGCCGGAAAAATCACGCACGGAAAATTTACTGATGGTCGTGTAGTTCTTGGCGTTTTCGCGGTCGGTAATAACGGCGCGCCATCGATAGTTGCCGGGACGCAGGCCGGCACTCAACAGCGTGACGCGCGATTTGTCCGGTCGCGTGGTTTCGTCGTAATTCGCTGCGGAGATCTCATCCAATGCCGACTGGGTCTGCAACAGATTGCCCGCCGCATCTTCGATATAAAAATCGATGTCGTAGGCGGCGCGAAAAGTTTTACCGTCGCGAATAAAACTAAGGCGATCGTAGCTAATTTGAATATAAAATTCGATAAAGGTTTGTCCGTGGGCGCCAACGAAATTGGCGAAATCAACGCCAAACGGTTTTTCCGTCGCGGTTAGGTTGAGACGCGACCAATTCTTTTTGGCGTCGTCGTGCGCTGCAGCCGCGGCGGCTTCCGGGTGGGGCGATATTGAACCGATGAGAACTTCGCGGGCGGTAGCCGGGTGAGATTGAGATGAAGGCCAGGCAAACTGCGCCAAAATAAGATTCGAAAAAAGTAAAACGGCTCCCGTCCATGGAATACTGATCCGCATAAAACATCCGCAATAATGAAATGAAAAGTTGCCCTAACGATTTAGGGTGTTGCTGTAACCATGCAGTGGTGCTCAACTTCCTCTCACAAAAACTATGGGGTTTTATACCGGAAGAGCCCCGGCTTTGCAGAAATTATGCCGAGGAAAAGAGGTGGGCGCAGGTCAATCTCGAATATGCGATTGCTTGCTGCGACAATAATTTAATTATTCCAAAAAGTTCTGTGCGGTGCTTTTTCTTGCAACCGTAAAGAAAAATATGCAAAAGGGGCAATCGGCGGTGGGCTTAGGTCATTGCGCAGCAAAAGTTAGAAAAAAACCTGAGTTTTAAATCTCCAACGGATAGAAAAACCCAGCGGATAAAACCCCGTCTTGCGGGATTGGGTTTTTCTATCCGTTGGAAAATTTTGTTTTCCGCGGCTGCCCGCAGGGTTCCGGTTTTCAGCCTGTCGGAAAACTGGCGTAGAAACTAATGAGTTAAATCTGTGCAAAAAAAAAAGTGGCTCATGGAATAGAACTCTCACGGAAGTAAAGCATTTTCTGATTTCATTTCCGTGAGCTGTTCCAATTCCATGAGCCACTATCTTTTGGATTCCGACTCGCCCGGCTTATGTCAATAAAAATAAAAACTTTAGACGATAAAAAAATAATTGATTTTTTTTTGAACCGGCTGGAACAAAATCGCCCCTATCGTCGTTTATTTTGATGAAGCTGCTCAGGAAGCAATTCCTTTGAGCGGTTGGGCTACCAGCGCAGACATGGCGGCGCTCGCTGGTAGCCATTTTTATTTTGTCGGACAGGCGGCCTCGCCTGTCAGCCATAGGCACAGGACAAATTTTAAATTGAAAATTTTCAATTTAAAATTTAAAACATTCCCGCCGCGTCTAATCTTCTTCATTATTATCTTCCTTTAAAAACTTCTGCAGCAGCGTTTTATTATCCGGTGTGGCTGCGAGCGCTTTGAGTAACGTCGCCATCGCCTCTTTGGCTGGCATGGCCTGCAGTGCGCGGCGGACGGCTTGATATTGCGGCGTCTTTTTGCCAAAAAGCAACTCTTCCCGGCGCGTGCCGGAAGCCGGAATGTTGATCGCGGGAAAAATACGTTGATCGGCGAGGGCGCGATCCAACACCAATTCCATATTGCCCGTGCCTTTAAATTCCTCAAAAATAAATTCGTCCATTCGCGAGCCGGTGCCGACGAGAATGGTCGCAATAATCGTGAGCGAGCCGCCGCCCTCAATTTGCCGGCCGGCGCCAAAAATTTTGCGCGGAATTTCCAGCGCGCGCGCATCCAAACCGCCGCTCATCGTGCGCCCGCTGCCGCGTTGCCCGAGATTAAACGCGCGACCGGTGCGCGTCAACGAATCCAGCAACAGCACGACGTCGTCGCCCGCCTCGGTTTTGCGCTTGGCATATTCCGTGACGAGCTGCGCTAAACGCAGATGCGATTCCAACGGCGCATCGTTAGAGCTGGCAAACACTTGCCCTTGCACGGCGCGGCGCATGTCGGTCACTTCTTCCGGGCGTTCGTCGAGCAGCAAAAGAACTAAATGAATATTGGGATGGTTGCGCGAAATGGAGTGGGCGATTTGCTGCAAAAGCATCGTTTTGCCGGACCGCGGCGGCGCCACAATCAAAGCGCGCTGGCCTTTGCCCACGGGGCTAATCAAATCGATCACGCGCATCGCAGTATCGGGCTTTTCCTTCTCTGCCGTTTTTGCCGCCCGCGAGGGCTTTTTTTCCAAAACGATTTGCTCCGACGGGCTGATGGCGGTGCGCATTTCTAATTCCGGCAATTGCGCCCAGGCGGCGGGATCGCGGTCATTAATTTTGATAATTTTTTCAACTTGTTGTCCGCCGCGCTGGCCGGGGCCGATTTCCGCTTCGACCAGCACCCCGGGGCGCAGATTGTTAGCCTCACTCAGACTGCGATGCACAAACGGATCATCTTGTTGCGGCAATAACGCCAACGAGACCCGGCGTAAAAAGCCATGGCCCCGGTCGACGATCTCGAGTATTCCGGTAAATGTTTCGGGCACGTGTATTTAGTAAATGGTGTTATCGGTTGATTGCTTTAGCGGTTGGACGATTACGCGGTTGACGGCTTAACGGATCAACTCGCTAACGGCTAAATGTTTTACTTCCCCTCGCACAGCGCTTTCACGCGCGCCAACGCTTGGTTGTACGATTTAATCTGCTCGGCAATGGCCGCGGCAGTTTGCGGACCGGACTCGGAATAGCGTTCTTCGTAGGTGAGCTTCGTTCCTTTACCCGCCGGCGCCAGCGTCCAACGTTCCTGGCAAATATAAGTCGCGTTGTCCGGCTCCCAAACATACCGCAGTTCGCTGCCGGATTTGGCATAGATTAAAATATACGTGCCGGCGTCGCCCCACACTTTCATTTGCACGTTATCGCCGACTTTTTCCAATTTTTTCGGCGCGCCTTTGTATTCAAAATTTAACGCACTGCCGAGTTTCTGCACATCCGTAATCACCGCCCACACGGCTTGTGGACTGGCGTTGATGATGAGCTCTCCACCGAAGCTTTGGCCCGTGAGTTTTTTGTTAATGACTTGGGTAAAACCCGGGGCGGTAAAGAAAATAATCGCAAACAGCAAGAGTATGGAAACTTTACGACATGTCATAGCAACCTCCTTAAAGTAAATATAGCACAATTTCCGAATCTTACAACCATTGTTTTTAATTTCAGCTCGCGGCTCAATTCGGGTAAGGATAAACAAATTCATACTTTCCCCCGCCTACCTTTATGACGACGATTTTGCCGTCTTGTTGCGCGCTCAAAATGCCCCTGACTTTGCTAAGCGGCTGATTGCTTTCCAGCGCTTTTTCCAAAATCGCCGCTGGTAATTTAACCGTGGCGCTGGTGTTAGCGGGAATGTCAATCGCGAGACTAAAACGACCGCCGGCAATTTTCCACGCCGATTCAATTTGACCATACCGCGATTGCAGACTGGCGCGCGCGTACGTAAGATTGCCTCCCGGTTGCGGTTGAATGAGAATGTGCTTATAACCCGGTTGCGCCGGATCGATTTCGAGGCCGGCCACGACGCGATACAACCACTCGCCGATCGCGCCGTACGCATAATGATTGAACGAGTTCATGCCCGCATCTTGAAACGCGCCATTCGCTTTGATGCCGTCCCAGCGTTCCCAAATCGTGGTCGCCCCCATTTTCACCGGATACAACCACGATGGATACGTTTCCTGCAACAACAACGCATAGGCGATGTCCAAATAACCGTTGCTGCTGAGCACGTGACAAAGATATGGCGTTCCGAGAAAGCCGGAGGTCAGATGATTGCCAAACGCTTTCACATCATTGGCCAATCGTGCGGCCGCGCCGGCGCGCATTTCTGTTGGCAATAAATCAAACGCGAGCGCCAGTGTGTATGCCGTTTGCGTGTTCGATGCGAGACGGCCGGTGACGGTGACATACTCTTTTTGAAATGCCTGTTTGATTTGATCCAGCAAAGTCGCATACTTTGCCGCGTCCTCATTGTGGCCGAGTGCCTGCGCCGCCTTTACCAACAAACTGGTAGAATACGCGAAGAAGGCGGTGGCGATCAAATCTTTATCCGTGGTTGCACCGGGATAATCGGAACGATCCGTGCTGTACGCCAACCAGTCGCCGAAATGAAAACCTTGTTGATAAAGGCAAGCCTCGCCTGCTTGTGCGCGCATAAATTCCACCCAGTTCTTCATGCTCGTATATTGCTTGGCGAGGATCCGCCGGTCGCCGTAACAAAGATACATCGTCCACGGAATAATCGTCGCGGCATCGGCCCAACCCGTCGAACCACCGCCGGTTTCTTTTCCGCGCGTCAGCACATCCGGAATGACAAACGGCACGCTGCCATTCTTTTTTTGATCGGCGGCCAAATCTTGCAGCCACTTCGAGAAGAACCCCGCAACGTCAAAATTAAACGCCGCCGTACGGCAAAACGCTTGCGCATCTCCGGTCCAGCCGAGACGCTCATCACGCTGCGGACAATCCGTGGGCACGTCGAGAAAGTTACCCCGTTGTCCCCATTGAATGTTGCGCTGCAATTGATTGATCAGCGGATGCGAGCATTCGAAATTTCCGGCCGGCGTCATGTCCGAATGAATCACGATGCCGGTGAGGTTTTCCAGTTGTGGCTCACCCGGAAAACCTTCGATGCGAACATACCGAAATCCGTGAAACGTAAAATGCGGTTCGTAAATCTCTAAGCTGCTTCCTTTCAACGTGTATTGAATTTTTTGCTCGGCTTTGCGGAGATTCGCGGTATAGAAATTTCCTTCTTTGGTTAAAACTTCCGCGTGCTGCAATGTCACGGTTGCCCCCGCCGGGCCTTGTACTTGGAGTCGAACCCAACCCACCAGGTTTTGCCCCATATCAAAAACGGTTTCTCCGGCAGGCGTTTTGAAAAGAGCAATCGGGTTGATCTCTTGAATTTTTCGCACCGACGGCGCAACGGGCGCGATGAGAATTTTTTTGCTGTGCTCGATCATTTTTACGCCGGCCCAATCGGCGTCGTTGAAATTCGGCGCGCTCCAGCCGGGCTTCTCCAAACGCGCGTCGTAAATTTCACCGTTGTAAATGTCCGAGCTTAAAATCGGGCCGGTGGCCGATTTCCAGGTGTTGTCCGAGCAAATAGTTTGTATGCTACCATCTTCGTACTCAATCTCAAGTTGGAGCAGCAACGCCAACTGGTTTCCATAAACATTCCGGCGCATATCCCACGTGAGATGCCCGCGATACCAGCCATCGCCCAAAATCACGCCGAGCGCATTTTTCCCGGCGCGTAGTTGCGGCGTCACGTCATACGTCTGATATTGCAACCGCATGTCATAACTTGTCCAGCCCGGCGTAAAAACTTGGTCGCCCACCCGCTGGCCGTTCAATTCCATCTCGTACAAGCCGAGACTCGTTACATAAGCCCGCGCTGATTTAACTGCACCTCGTAATTCAAACTCTTTACGAAGCAACGGGCAGGGTTGCGCTTTCGTGAGATCATCCGCAATGTCAGCACCAATCCACTTGGCCTGCCAATCCGTAGGTTCGAGTAACCCCATTTCCCAAAAGACAGGCGCGCTCCAATCCGAGGCTTGATCCTGCCCATCCCACACGCGCACTTGCCAATACACTCGCTGTCGCGATTGCAAGGCCGGCCCTTGATAAACCACGTGGGTCGCCTGGTCAGAAATAATCTTCCCGGTATTCCAAATGTCGTTTTGTCCGAGGTCCGAGGTCGTTGCGGCGGCGCGAATTTGATACGCTTTTTGTACGACGCCGCGACTGGCCGAAAAAATTTGCCAACTCAATCGCGGTTGCCGTTCATCAATGCCAATGGGATTGGTTTGGTATTCGACGCGGAGATTTCCGAGTTTAAGAGAAAACGTATTAGGCAACATCCGTGTGTTGTAAGTATGCGGAGTGGCAAACTTAAGTTTGCCACTCCAAATTCTAAACCGGAATGATTCATAATCGTCAAGACACGAAGGCACAAAGTTTTAATTCTTAAATGAAAATTCCAAAGTTAATTTTCACCCAAGCGTTTAGCATAGTGCCTCTGTGACTTCGTGGTTTAGTCTTAATTAATAATCAGAGTAAAGACTATTTAAAAAACCTCAGCCCGCTTCGTGGGGCAAAAAGGATTCAAGGTTTAACGAACGTCTTGGGCACAACGAAATCCAGCATTGCTGAGGCGGTACCTCGGCTCAACGCTGTTGCGGTTGGCGCAGCGCACATTCTGCGGATCAACGTCCCACGACCCGCCGCGCAATACCCGAAATGTTCCAGTCGGTGAACTCAATTTATGATAATTTTCACTATACCAATTGGCACACCATTCATACACGTTGCCGGCCATATCATAAAGGCCGTAATTGTTTACGACGTAGTTACCAATATCACGAAGATAACGTTTGGCATTCTCCCAACCCCAGTCTCGTTTCCCATCGGCATTATAATTGGCTTTCTGCGCAGATATATCATCACCCCAGGAATATTTTTTGCCGTTCAAACCGCCGCGGCTGGCATATTCCCATTCCGCTTCCGTGGGCAAACGCACACGTTTTTTTCGTAGCCGACTCAACCATTCGCAATAGGCCACGGCATCGTTCCAACTTACATAAACCACTGGTCGATTGGGATTTTGCAATTGCTCATCCCAATTGTCTGGCTTGGCATGGAAAGAATTTGCATTAATGAACTCTTGGTATTTCGCCACAGTCACTTCATATTTATCGAGGTAAAACTCATCCACTTCGACACGATGCACCGGTTTTTCATCATCCTCGCCGTCATTACTACCCATTTCAAACGAACCAGCGGGAATAAGCACCATATCATCTGGCGCGGCACGTGTCAGTTCCGGTTGTGGCGGCTGATAGGCACGCCAAAAATTTTGTCGGCTGCGTGCTTCGCGGCGTATAGTTTCGTCGTCGATACTGTAAGGATTATCCGACGAATAGCTATTCAAAAAGTCTTGCCACATCTGCGCTTTGGAGGTTGCAGCCAAATTAGTATCGTCATCTAATTTCTGCACCCGTTCGTAGTCGGTGGACATCTTTTGATGCCATTTATCCCACTGGGCTTTGGTCGTGGCAAGGCGCTTAGTTTCGGCAAGAAGATTGGCTTCGCTTTCATAAGGTCGAGGGTCAAACGACGTATCGGGCGGTGAAGTCACTGGCACTACAAAAACAAAATCGCCTTTGTCGAGATTACGAACGCGAATCGTGCCGTACTGCGGATGTTGTGAATTACTCGAATAGTTGGTGACGGTTGTATACAAAAACACTCCCAACTCAGTGCCGGTCACGTAACCGTCGCGGTATATATCGCCTTCCCCCTGCAGCGCCGCCAAAAATTGTTGTTTAAAAATACTTTTATCTGGCACAGTTTCATACGCCGAACCAGCGGTAATGAACTGGCGCACCGGCAAGCTGGTTTTGTGGGTAATGGCATCCGGCGGGGCGCGCGTGAGTGAAAAGATACTACCAGAAAAACAACTGTCAAACATAAACAACGCATGTTTGGCATTGATGCCGCGCGCATAGCTGCTAAAACTTTCCATGCTGATGGCTTTAAGCTGAAACCCGGCTGGATCTTTGACGGGCAACGGCGCATCACTGGGAACGATGTATCCTAAAGTGTCGCCGTAGGCCATTCTTTGGGTATGGCCGTGTCCAGCAAAATAAAACAGCAGCCGGTTTTCTGGGCCCTGTCCAGCCACGGCAACGAAATTTTCAATCTCCGTTTTCAACTTCTCGGCGGTAGGATTCTCTACCAAAGTCACGCTGAAGTTTTGCAGCTCCAACGCCGCTTTCACCTCGCGGGCGTCGTTCACGGCTTCACGCAAAACCGGCCAGCCGTTGGTGTAATTGGAAACGCCAACCACCAGCGCATGGCTCGCGCCGTAAAGGTTCAACGCTTTTCCCTCCGCCGTATTGACGATGACCTTAAAATTACGGCTTTGGTTTTGGGGCCAAACCGGAGACGTATCCGTAAAAACCAGAATCGTGAGCAAAAATGCCAGCACCGGCAATCGAACCATTTTTTTCATTATCAAAACATCATTTCCGTTCAGGTCATTTGTCCTCATCGTTAGACTTCGGACATTCGACCTCGGACATCGGACCTTATTTAAAAATTACCGCGTCACCACAATTTTCTGCGTCAATTTCTGCGCGCCGGCTTGCAACACCGAAAAATAAAGGCCGCTGGTCACGGCTTCGCCGCTTTCGTTGCGGCCGTCCCAGGAAATTTCATGCGAGCCGGCAGTTTGCCGGGCATTCACGATTTGGCGCGTCAACCGCCCCAACACGTCATAAATATTCAGGCGCACGTCGCTTTCCTTTGGCAAAGCATAAACGAGGCGCGTTGACGGCGAGCGCGTGATTGAAAAAGGATTCGGATAACCCGGCGCGAGCATTAATTTTTGCGGCGGTGAATTTTGCGCCTCCGCTATTTCAAAGCCGACGGATTTCGGAGCATTGAGTTGGGAGGCGATCTGATAAATTCGCCCAATCGTCGTCACCGTTTTGCCATCCGCCGCCAGCAACGCGGAAATCGGTTTTTGGCCGATGGTATCGAACCTGCGATCGTATCCAACCGAACGGCTCCAAAACCACCGCTGAATGCCAACGGTATTCGTGATGAAATAATTCGACAACTCCCAACACAGCTTGGCCGCTTCGGTTTCAGTGCGCCGCCAATCAATATTGCCAAATTCACTCACCCAAATGGTCTCGATGCCACTGCTTTTAAAACTCGCGGTCAGCCGCTCGATGTGGGGTTGCGCGTCGGATATTTTAAAGGCCGGATCTTGCGCGTGCATCGGATAAACGTGAAAATTGCCGATGTCAACTTTAACATCTGCCGGCAAAGCCAAACGAAAAGCTTCAAACCACGCCGCTGTTGAGGTTTGAAACAAAGAAGCGGTGACAAAGGTTGCCAGCTCGTTGCGAAAATTGCCAAAGAACGTCGGAATGCCGGCGAGAATAATTTCCTGCGGGTTGTCGAGTGCTTCAGTTAAAAACAAGCCGCCGATCATACATTTTGCCGCGGGATCGTATTTTTTGATCTGCCGGTAATAACGCGCGTACATCGCGGCGAATTGCTCCGGACGCAGCAGCGGAAACCAGTTTGGTTCGTTGCCAATTTCCCACACCGCGCCATATTGCCGCGCCTCATCGATTTGATCGTGAATCCATTTCGATTCGCGCGCAAAAACGCGATCAATAATGTCCTGCTGCTTGGGCAGCGGCTTGCCGCTGAAAAACGTTTTCGAGAGAAACGGCTCGAAGTAAAAATGTTGCGCGAGATCCGGCTGCCCGTCGTGGTTTTGATCAATCTTCATGATCTCACCCACGCCGCTTGCCATCGCATTATCGATTTGCGTTTGCACGATCAGATCGAGCCTGCCCCACGTGAAGCTCACATCGCCGATGCCAAGAATGTTGACTTTGAATTTGATGTCGCCCTGCGCATCGGTCACGGAGGTGCCGTGAATCTCTTTGATCGCGAGATAACGCCCCTGCGCATCTTTGCCGATTTCAATCGTTCCGAACAAACTCAGTTTCGTGTCGAAGGTCGGCCAGGCGTGAATGGTTTTGCGTGTGCCCTGTGCCTGTGTTGACCAGGTCACGTTCAAATCAACTTGCAAGTTAATGCTTTGGCCATCCGGCGCCACGGTGAGCTGAATCGCCGGCAGTTGTTCCGGCAAATCCACGGCGGTGTCGCTCAAACGCACGGTGTAACTGTAAATCGTTACGCCGAGAACTTTTTTGCTCCACGTTTTGGAGGTGCCGTCCACGGTTTGTTTCCACTGCGCCGCCAAATCATCGCGATTGGCCTCCCACGCCTCCTGCACCACCGGAATGGCATTGCTTTCAATGAGGTCGATGGCGAGATTGAGAAAGTTTTGCAGTAGCAATGAATTGGGTTGCTCCAACAAATCCAACACATACCATTCCCAGTCCACGCCCAGCGTGTCGTTACGGCTGGTGAGTTGGCCGACAACAAAATGTTTTTGTTTGCCGCGTACAACCTGTTCATCGTTCTGGCGTTGATATTCGCGATAGGCTGACAAGTTTAAGCGCTCGGCGCCTTCGCGCCCCACCGTGCCAAAACGCGGGTCGGTTTGCGCTGGCGCTAAAATATAAGTTGAAAGGATGAGAAACAAAACAAAACCGGCGGGGCGGATTGTGGTAAAAATTTGCATTTTTCCCTCCGTTGGAAAATGTTTAAATTAGGCAAGCCTGGCGGCTGCACCAGCCTGTTGATTGACCTACTTCACCATCCATCCCAAAGTTATCGCCTTCGAGGAAAACTGCCGTCGCGTGATTGAAAAAGTATAATGAATTTTTCGGTGGATGTCAAGGAAATTTATTTACAGCGGGGAAGTCCGACTGGCGCTACGAGATTTACTAAAGTATAAAAATTGCTGCGCGCCAGTCGGGCTGCTTCACTTTCGACGCTTAATCATCAATCCGATAATGCTCGCTGCTATCACAACTCCGAGCAAATAACAAGTTCGACTCCCCAAAAAACGTTTTCCTCGCGTTTGCTGCCGTTCGGCGCGTAAAATGATATTGATGCGTTCCTGCGCATTGACCGCGGCTGCCGCGTAAGTTTGTTTCCCCAACATCGCCTTTTCCATTTCTTGATCTAAAATCACCCACTGATTCGCATAAGACGTCTCCGCCGCAATTTCCAGCGGCCACATCCGCGCGTTTTCGACGCCGTGCAGGAAAATGCGATTGTCAACGTGAAAGGTGGTGTCATGCAAAAATTCTGCGGAACTGGCGACCTCGATGCGCGAGGGAATGAGATTGCCGCTTTTGATTGATTGTTGTTGCGCGCGTGCACTCGCCATAAACTTTATAAACGCCCACGCCGGTTGTTGCCGCTGGCTGAATTTCGACATCACGACATTATAAACGATCACCCCGGCCGAGGAATTTTCACCGCGCGGCATGGGGGCGACGGCCCAATCGAGTTTGGTGCGCGCGAAATTGGGAACTTGCCAACGGCCCGCCGCAATCATCGCCACGGCTTCCTGGCGAAAACCTTGATCGGAGGTGTATAATCTTTCGGTCGGCGACGTGGTCACATGATATTTCATCGCGAGGTCGCCATAAAATTGCAGCGCCGCCAGCGTTTTCGGTTGGTTGATTTGACACCATTGCAAATCGGCATCGAAAAAATTACCGCCGAAGGCATACACAAACGTGTAGCCCGCCATACTGACCATGCAACCGAATTGTTTCGTGCGGCCATCGGCTTCGCGTTGTGTCAGTTTAATCGAGGTTTGCAGAAAGTCATCCCACGTCCACGCCGAATCGGGGTATGCTAATCCGGCCTCGCGAAACAGACGGCGATTGTAATAAATCACCATCGGCGTGTAGCCAATGGGAATGCCGTAAATCTGCCCACGAACCGTCGCCGTGTTTAGCAAAGCTGGAAAAAAGGCGCTGGGGTTAAAATTGGTGTCCGCTGCAATCCACGTCGTAAGATTTTCTAAAACGCCGCGATAAGCGAGCGTGCTTAAATCCGTGCTGCTCAACAAAAAAATATCCGGCGGATTTCCCGCGGCGGTTTGGATGAGAATTTTGCGATCATATTCGCGATGATCGATGTGAACAAATTTAATCTTTGGCGGCGGAGACGTCGCGTTGTAAGTGTCCACAAGCTGCACGAGGTTTTCCGCTTCTTCGACGGTTCCCCAAGCGGAAAAAATCATCGCGTCATCGTTTTGGTTTTGGCGCACCGCCAACAAGAGGGCGAAATAGATGACGCCACCGGCAAGAAGAGCGATTTTAATTTTACGAATCGACATGCTTTTGAACACGTTAATCGTAGCGCAGCATTCGCCGCCACCCAACGGACGCAGCCGATAGCCTTTTTACGTTTACTGAATACTTGATCACTGATTACTGAATACCGATCACTGCTCAGACTGGTAATCTGCATTACTTGAAGCCCGTGAGCACGATCCCTTTATTAATAAACTTTTGAAAAATAATATAAACGGCTAACGCCGGCAGCAAAGCGATCATCGCGCCGGCCATCAACCGCGTCCAATCCGAAGCGTGCGCGGTGACGAGCTTCGTCAACCCGACGGGGAGCGGCAATTTTTGTGGATCGGCGAGCACGATGAACGGCCAAAAGAAATCGTTCCAGGCATTGATAAAAACAAAAATGCCCAGCGTCGCCAGCGCCGGCAAAGAAAGCGGCAAAATGATTTTCCAGTAAATGGAAAAGCGTCCGGCGCCGTCGAGGGCCGCCGCGTCTTCCAGCTCGCGCGGAATGGTCATGAAAAACTGCCGGAGCAAAAACGTGCCGAGCGCCGTAAACGCGGCGGGAAAAATCACGCCGGCGTAATGATCGATCCAGCCGAAGTATTTAATGATGAAATAAAGCGGAATAATCGTGACCTGCCCTGGCACCATCAGCGTGGCGAGATAAATAAGAAAAATTCTTTCGCGCCCCGGAAAGCGCAAGCGCGCAAAGGCATACGCCGCGAGTGAGCTCGTCACCACTTGCAGAATGGTGATGCTAACGGCGATGAATATGCTATTGAGAAAAAAACGGCCAAACGGCAGAAGCTTCACCACGTCGCGATAGTTTTGCCAATAGATTCGTTCGAGTGACAAAAACCATCGACCATCGAAAGCGTCCGCTGGTGATTTGAGCGACGTGATGAGGCTCCAATACAGCGGTGCGATCATCAGGATGCCGCCGGCAGCGAGAATAAAGTAGATGATCAGTTTGCGCCAGTTTGATGTAGCAGTCATGAAGTAAGCAGTTTTCAGTATTCAGTATTCAGTGACCAGTGTCATCTGACACTAGCAACCAGTCACCAGCAACAAGCCACCAGCTTCAAGAATAATGAACTTTTCTTTCCGCATAGCGCCATTGTACGAGCGTCACCACGAAAATAATCGCAAACAAAATCCACGACAGCGCCGCGGCGTAGCCCATGCGAAACTCGCGAAAGGCTTTCCACCAGATTTCATAAACCAGCGACCACGTGCCCTTCAGCGGGCCGCCCTGCGTCATCACATAAATCGGGCCGAAGAGTTGGAACGTGGAAATGAATCCCGTAATAAAAAGAAACAAATGCGCCGGACCGAGCAGCGGCAGCGTAATATGCGTGAAGCGGCGCCAACTCGGCGCGCCGTCGAGGTGAGCGGCTTCATAAAGCTCGCCGGGAATGCCCTGCAGCGCGGCGAGATAAATGAGAATATTGTAGCCCAATCCTTTCCAAACCGTCATCAACACGATGGATATTTTCGCCAGCAACGGCGTGCCCAGCCAATCCACCGGCGCGAGGTGGAGTTTGGTTAATATGAGATTGATCACGCCAAAATCTTTATTCAACAACCATTGCCAGATGATCGCAACCGCAATGGCCGAGGTTACCACCGGAAGAAAATAAATGGTTTTAAAAAAGCCGATACCGCGCAGCGGTTGATTGAGCAAAAGCGCAAAGCCGAGCGCCAGCGTCAATCCCAGCGGCACGCTCAACGCGAAAAATAACGTGTTGCTCAAATATTGTCCGAATCCGGAGCGCGACGAGAAAATTTCAAAAAAATTGTTCCAGTCGATAAAAATTGGCGCGGTAAAAATATCCCAGCGAAAGAGGCTCATCACCAGCGAGGCGATAATCGGCCCCAGCATAAAAAGCACGAACCCGACAACATTCGGCAGCAGGAAGGCGTAGGCAATCCAGCGGTCACGGTGGGAGTGGGATTTAAAAAGTTGGGGCATGAAATTATAGGTCAAAATAATTGCCAACGGAGGAGAAACGACCAATATGAATTCTACAAACTCTCGCCCGTCAATTTCTCCAGCGCTTCCAAATATTTTTGGCTCGTTGTCAAAATTACCTCCGTTGGCAAATCCGGCGCCGGCGGTTGTTTGTTCCAGTTTATGGAAAGCAGATAATCGCGCACATATTGTTTGTCATAGCTTTCCTGCGCGCGGCCGGCGGCGTATTTATCCTTCAGCCAGAAGCGCGAGGAGTCGGGCGTGAGTAGCTCGTCAATGAGCAACATCTCGCCGCCGCGCAGGCCAAATTCCATTTTGGTGTCCGCGATGATGATGCCCTGCTCTTCGGCAATCGCCGCGGCACGTTGATAAATCCGCAGACATTTCTCGCGCATTTCTTTCGCCACGCCGACGCCAACCAAAACGGCCGCGCGTTCGAATGTAATATTTTCGTCGTGAATGCCAACGGCGGCTTTCGTCGATGGCGTGAAAATCGGCTCGGGCAATTTTTGCGATTCCACCAGTCCGGCGGGCAATCGAATGCCGCACACCGTGCCGTTTTCTTTATATTCATTCCAACCGGAGCCGGAAAGATAACCGCGCGCAATGCACTCGACCAACAATGGCTCGGTCTTTTTCACCAGCATGCTGCGCTCGGCCAACACCTCGTGATACGGCGCGCATTCTTGAGGAAACTCCCCGACATTGGTCGAGACGAGATGATTCGATATCACCTCGCGCATTTTTTCAAACCAGAAGCGAGAGATCTGCGTGAGCACCTGCCCTTTAAAAGGAATTCCCTGCGCGAACACCACGTCGAAAGCGGAGAGACGATCGGTGGCGACGATCAGCAAATAATTTCCCACTTCGTAAACATCGCGCACTTTGCCGCGCTTGAGTAATTTGAGCGTGGGAAAATCCGTGGTGGTAATCACCGGTTTGTTTTGACGTGAACGGCTCATGTATAGCTCCAAAAATTTTGCTTGCTTTTCATTTTAAAAATCGTTACGCTTATTCAAGATTCTAACGAGGCCTTATTATGGAAGTCGAGCTTCTTACACCATCCGCACCTTTCACGTCAGCTCAGAAAACGTCAACAAAGCGTGTCACGTTCGGCGAGTATTTGGATTGGCTGACCGAAGAAACCAAAGCTGATTTAATCGACGGGGTTATCCATATGCAATCTCCACCGGCTGATGTTCATGAAAGAATTTTCGGATTTTTGTTTGGCATTCTTAAAGCTTTTGTGCTTCGCCGAAAATTAGGTATTGTTCGCGGTTCGCGTACGACGCTAAAATTTTCTGAGGCAAACGGCACGCAGCCAGATATCGTTTTCATCAGCAATGCCAGCCGTGATCGCGTTCATCCGTATTACATGGACGGCGCGCCGGAGGTGGTGGTCGAAATCCTTTCGCCGAGCACGCGCCAGCTGGATCGCGGCAAAAAAATGGCGCTTTATGCGAAACACGGCGCGCTCGAATATTGGCAGATCGATCCCGAAAATAAAATCGCCGAATTCTTCCGAAATCACAACGGCGCGTGGTTGCCGATGCCGGTCAGCGATGACGACATTTTTCATTCCGAAATTATTCCTGATTTCTGGCTGAATATAAATTGGCTCTTTGCGGAAGAAGAGCCGGATACTATTGAAACGGTTATGGCGATTTTAGCGGGCAATGGCAAAGAATAGCACAGACGGGCCGTCTGTGTTACGTCGTAATCGGCTCGATCCCTTCCATCCGTACCGTGAGCAGCTCACACCCATTTTCCGTAATCACGATATCATCTTCCAAGCGCACGCCAAATTCGCCTTGCATGTAAATTCCCGGCTCGACGGTCAACGTCATGCCCGGTTGGAGAATGGTTTTATTATTGCCGGCGAAATAAGGCGCTTCGTGGCCTTCGAGGCCGATACCGTGGCCGAGGCGGTGAATAAAATATTTGCCGTAACCGGCGTCGTCGATCACCTTGCGCGCGGCAGCGTCAACGGATTCGCAAGTCACGCCCGGTTTCGCCGCGGCGATTCCCGCGCTCTGCGCCTGGTGGACGAGCCGCCAGATTTCTTCATGACGCGGCGTCGGTTGGCCAAACACCGTCGTGCGCGTTACGTCACTGGCGTAGCTTTGCAAACGCGTGCCACAATCCATCAGCACCATCTCATTTTGCTGCAACTTGCGTGGGCTTGCGCCGCCGTGCGGAATCGCCGAGGAGGGCCCGAATTGAATGAGGCCGCCGCCGGATAAGCCGAGCGCGGAATAATTTTGCTGCAACAGTTTCGCGACCTCCTGCTCCGTCATGCCCGCTTTGATTTGCGTCCACGTCTGGCGAATGCAGGCTTCGGTCGCATCATTGGAGAGACGCATCAACGCGGTTTCTTTTTCAGATTTGATCATGCGTTGCGCCTCGCAAACCGCGTCGCCGTTGACAATTTTCATTTGCGGCAAAGCGCGGCTCAAACCTTCGGTCACAAAATAGCGCGTCGCCGGCTCCAGCGCCAGCGTGCCGGTTTTTAAACCGTAATCACCGAGCGCTTGTTTAAAGATCGCATACGGGCTTTCATGCTCCTGCCAGACATAGACTTTTTCCAACCCGCTCGCCTGCCGCAGCAACGGCTCTTCAAATGCCGGCCCGAAAACAAACGGTTCGCCTTTTGCCGGAACCAAAACGGAAACGAGGCGTTCGCTGCGACCGAAACGCATGCCCAGAAAATAATACAAATTTTCGCTCGGCTCTAAAAAGAGTCCAGCCAGTTTGCGGCTGCCAAGCGATTCCTGTAACTTGGCGAGTCGCGCTTTAAAATCATCTTTGGTGATTTGCGGCGCACGCTGCAAGCGCGCGGCCATTTCGGAAAATTGGGCGGGTTTGAGATGATGATCGAAACTTCCAACGGCGGGCAGCCACGGCAGCATCGCCAAGCTTCCGGCCGATTTCATAAAATTACGACGCAGCATTCTTCCTCCTCGCGGGTTGGTTGATGAAATTTTACGGTTAAAGAATATAACATATCTTCACGTAAATTTCAACAATGTAATTTTCATGTTGGTGGGAGTGTAGAAATTTTGTATCTTGAATTATGCACACGACACAAATAGATCTTGATAATTGGAAACACCATCTGCAAGATGAAATCGATGCGGCCTATTTGTATCGCAATTTGGCGCAGGTGGAAAAAGACGAAGTGCGGCGGGATATTTATTTGCGGCTGGCGATTGTGGAAGACAAGCACGTGCGGCAGTGGCGAAATTTGTTGCACGAGGCGGGGGAAAGTATTGAAGAAAAGCAAGCGCCGTCGACGCGGGCCAAATTCATGAGCTGGCTGGCCAAACAATTCGGCCCGGGTTTCATCGCGCCGAGTTTGCTGGCCGAGGAAGGGCGCGAGGTGAAAAGTTATCTCAAGCTCGCCGCGGAGATGCCGCAACAAAATGCCCGCGAGATGGCCGGCGAAATCGCGCGGGAGTCGGCGCATCATGCGGGTACGCTTGCCAAAATGTTGGACAAAAGCGG
>Ga0247727_10006362_pt1 | contig 23274 bp, 19 predicted proteins | sample WisWelCaveWW1625_FD_202498 | JGI IMG/M metagenome (GOLD analysis project Ga0247727, IMG submission 202498) | Biofilm microbial communities from Wishing Well Cave, Virginia, United States - WW16-25 | ecosystem: Environmental > Aquatic > Deep subsurface > Groundwater > Cave microbial mat | place...
ACCTCAAGAATGCGGCCTTTCGCCGAGAAGCTTCGGCGAGGTGCAGCTCGAGCCCGGGGTGCACCGCGGCAATCGGGATGCCGGGGTAGCCATTTCCACTCCCGAGGTCGAGGACCACACCGACCGTTCCACGTGGAATGAGCGCCGCTCCCTCGAGGCTCTCTCCGAGATGCCGCTCGAGGAATTCGTCGGGGGAATGGATCGAAGTCAGATGGAGCGCGTCCCCCTCGTCGAGCACACGTAGCGCGTGACCGGCAAGGAAGCGCGCGGCCTCGGGACCCACATCGACGCCACAGCCGGAGGCTCGCGCGCCAATCCAGGACTCGATAGCGGACCGTTCGACCGGTCCCACGGGTGTCAGATCGTCTCGACGCGTTGCACGCGTGCCAAGTGCGCCGCGAGAAGCGAGAGTGCCGCGGGCGTCATGCCATCCACGCGCTCGGCTTGTCCGAGCGTTCCGGGACGCGTGGCCTCGAGCTTCTCGACGAGCTCGCTCGAAAGGCCAGCCAGGCCGCGATAGCGGAAGGTGGCAGGGATGTCGATGGCGCCGGCCCGCGAGACTCTCTCGGCCTCCCGGCGCTGTCGCTCGACGTACCCGGCGTAGCGGATGCCCTCGGCGACCACGCGCCGGTCATCGGGCGTGAGGCGGGCGAGGGTCGGGCTGATCGCCGCGACCAGGTCCACGTCCGTTCCCGCTCGGCGCAGGAGATCCGCGGTACGCGCCGGCGCGTCGACTGCAATTCCGATTCGATCGAGCTGTTCGGGAGTTGGATCGGACTCCCGCCAACGCTCTTGCTCGAGATCCTGGGCCGCACGATCCAGCTCGCGCCAGCGTGACGAGGCCCTTTCGGCGTGGTTCCCGGCGACCAGTCCGAGGTCGCGGCCATGCGGCGTCAAGCGCCGTGTGGCCGTGTCGACCCCGAGGAGCAACCGGTACTCGGCGCGGGATGTGAACATCCGGTAGGGCTCCGTGGTTCCGCGCGTCACCAGATCATCGACCAGGACACCCAGGTACGCCTCGTCGCGCCGCAGCACGAACGAGGCGCGGGCTTGCGCGCCGAGCGCGGCGTTGATCCCGGCCATCAAACCGAGACCCGCAGCCTCCTCATAGCCCGTGGTTCCGTTGATCTGACCCGCCAGGTACAGGCCCATGACGCGACGTGTCTCGAGCGTCGCCCTCAGCTCCATCGGGTCGACGTAGTCGTACTCGACCGCGTACCCGGGGCGGACCATCACGCAGTCCTCGAGCCCGTGGATCGCCCGGAGCATTCGGAGCTGGATCTCCTCCGGCATCGAGGTGGATAACCCGTTCAAGTACAGCTGATTGCTATCGAGACCCTCGGGCTCGATGTACAAGGAGTGCGACTCTCGGTCACTGAACCGGTACACCTTGTCTTCGATCGATGGACAATACCGCGGGCCTCGCACGCGGATCGCACCATTGAACAGGGGAGACCGATCCCGGTGGTCCATGACCAACCGATGGACTCGAGGATTCGTGTACGCGATGTGACACGACAGTTGTGGCAGGCGCGGGGCCGTGGTCGTCGCGGAAAAGAACGTCGGCGCGGGATCCCCGGGTTGCTCCTCGAAACGCCGCAGATCGACGCTCGCGCGGTCGAGACGCGGCGGGGTCCCGGTCTTGAACCGCCCCATCGGCATGCCGAGCGAGCGGAGCGCAGCCGACAGGGCGTTGGCCGGAGGCTCGTCCACTCGACCGCCCGGCGTCTGGCGCTCGCCCGTGTGCATCTTGCCGCAGAGGAACGTGCCCGTCGTCACGACGACTACGTCGGCCAGGATCTCGTCGCCTGTGGCGACCCGGATTCCGCGAACTCGTCCGTTCTCGACGAGCAGATCGGCGACCTCGCCCTCGACAAGGTCGAGGCGGGGAGTCGCTAGCAACTCCGCGAGCATCGCCTCGTGGTACAGCGCCTTGTCCTGCTGCGCCCGAGGGCCGCGGACCGCGGGTCCGCGGCTCCGGTTGAGCAGGCGGAACTGGATCCCGCACGCGTCGGCGATCCTGCCCATGGCGCCGCCGATCGCATCGATCTCCCGCACGAGGTGTCCCTTGCCCAGGCCACCGATCGCCGGGTTACACGACATGCGCGCCACGGCGTCGCCCCGCAGCGTGATCACCGCCGTTTCACAGCCCATGCGGGCCGCCGCGAGCGCTGCTTCACACCCGGCATGTCCCGCGCCGACGACGATCACGTGATAGCGACAGGGCACGACGCTACTTCCCGATGCAGAACGAGGAAAAGATCCGGTCGAGCAGGTCCTCGGTTGTGAAGTCGCCCGTAATCTCGTCGAGATGCTGCAGGGCCAGCTTGAGATCCTCGAGGATGACTTCGTCCGAGAATCCCTCGTCGATCCCGCCGGCCGCCCGGGCGAGCGCCGTTTCGGCCCCAAGAACCGCCTCGGCATGGCGCGCGTTCGTCAGGATCGGATCCTCGAGGATCCCACTCCCACGAAGCCGGTGCGCGATCGCTTCCCGAAGTTTCGGAAGCCCATCGCCTGTCCACGCGGACACCTCGATCGTCTCTATTCTGCTCCCGCTCCAATCCTGTCGCACGAGATCGGACTTGTTGCGCACGAGGATCGTCCGCCCGCCGTCGGTCCGGGCTTCCTCGATCACGCTCGTCTCCAACGCACCGAGCGGCCTGGACCCGTCGAGCACGAGGACTGTCACATCCGCCTCCCTGCGGGCGACTTGGGCACGACGAACCCCCTCGGTCTCGACGGGGTCTGTGGTCTCGCGGAGGCCGGCGGTATCGACGAGACGCGCCGGAATCCCGGCGATGTCGAGATCTTCAGCCACGGTGTCGCGGGTGGTCCCCGGCAGCTCGGCCACGATAGACCGATCCCGACCGAGGAGGCGGTTGAAGATCGATGACTTTCCTACGTTGGGCTGTCCCGTGATGGTCACCACGGCCCCGTTTCGAACCACCCGGCCGGTCTCGAACGCCGCGAGCAGCTCGCAGCACTCGCTTCGTGCCTGCCGCACCGCATCTGCGATCGCGCCTTCCCGTTGGCGCGTCTCACCCTCGTCAACGAATTCGATCGCCGCTTCCCCGCGGGCGAGGCAGTCCTCGAGAAGGCCGCGCAGTGGCGCGAGCCGGCGCGATAGCGCCCCCTCCGCTTGTGAGAATGCCACCCGCGCCTGGTAGGCGGTCCTTGCCTCGATCAGGTCCCGGATCGCCTCGGCTCGCGGCAGATCCAGGCGACCATTCCGGAGCGCCCGGTACGTGAACTCGCCCGGTCCAGCCGGCCGCGCCCCGGCCGCAATGGCCGTTGCGACCAGCTCCGCGAGAACAGCGGGGCTGCCGTGCGACCACAGCTCGGCCGATGCTTCGCCCGTGTAGGAGCGTCCCGCCGGGAAGACGACGAGAAAACCATGATCGATCGGCCGCCCGGCCCGGTCGACGAAGCGGCCGAAACGAGGCCCATCACCTGTGACTCCCGCCGGCTGGCGCGCCGGAAGGAACAACCGCCGAGCGATCGGCTCAGCCTCCGAGCCAGACAGCCGCAGACAGCCGATCCCGCCGCGGCCCGGGGGAGTCCCCACTGCCACAAGCGTGGTGCCGAGGTCGTGCATCGTGGGTGAATCAGCTGCGCGGCTGCTTGTAAATCGATACGCGCTTGAAGGGACCGTTGCCCTCGGATCGGGAGCCGAGCCCCTCGTATTCGCGCACCGTCAAGTGAACCAGTCTGCGCTCGTACGCGTTCATCGGCTCCAGGCGACTCGGTTTTCCGGTACGGACGACCTGCTCGGCAATGTCGCGAATCTTGTCCACGATCTCATCGTCCCGTCGGGGCCGCTTGCCGTCGATGCCGACCTGGATCGGACCGACGTCCGGCCAGGCTCTGCGCGCCATTCGGTTGATCAGGAATTGCAGCGCCGACTGGAGTTCCCCGTCCTTCTGCGCGAGCATCTTCCGATCGGGGCCCACCAGCACGAGATCGAGACCGGCACCGGCCATCTCGGCCTTTACCCGCAGGTCGAGCCCCATCAGATCGATCATGCGCTGCAGCGTGCGCTGCACGTCGGCCGCGTCCGCGGAAACCGGTCTGGTCGCCGGTGGGTCAGGGTGTGCGGCTTTCGTCGCGGCGCGATGTTCTGCCCGTCCGGGAGGGGGTGCGGCGGAGGGCTCCGGGGCTGCTCCGGACTCGATGAGCCGGATCCGGACGCTTCTTGCGCCCAGGCCGAACAGGCCCCGCCGCCCCTGCTCCACGATCTGGTAATGCAGATCCGCCTCGGGTATGCCGGTCGCCGCGGCCGCGGCGGCGATCGCTTCCTCGAGCTCGCGTCCCTCGAACACCTGGTCGCCGGGCATGTGCGTCACGCCTTCTCGAGCGCCGCCTCGAGGCGGCTGCTGTGTCGGTTGACCAGCCACTGTTGACCGATGCCGAGCAGGTTGTTCACGAACCAGTAGAGAACGAGCCCGGCCGGCATCTGGAGGCAAATGACGCCGAACATCACCGGCATGAACATCATGATCCGCTGCTGCTGGAGCTGTTGCGGGTCCTTGACCTTGGTCATGGCCAACTTCTGCTGGAAGAACATCGTGCCGGTCATGAGGATCGGCGTGATCCAGTACGGGTCTTGCACGGACAGATCCCGGATCCAGCCGAAGAACGGTGCGCCCCTGAGCTCGACTGCCACCGTCAGCATGTTATAGAAGCCGATCAGGATCGGGAACTGGGCGACCAGCGGTAAGCACCCGGTGAGTCCACCCATCGGGTTGACGCCCTCGCTCCGGTACAGATCCATCATCTCCTGGTTCATCTTGGCTCGGGCCTGCGCGTCCTTTTTCTTCGTGTACTTCGCGCGGAGCGCCTTGACCTTCGGTTGCAGCTTCTGCATCTGCAACTGCGTCTTCTTCATGCTGATCATGGAATACTGGTTCACGGGGAAGAGGCAGACTCGCAACGCCACGGTCGCGAGCACAATGGCCCAACCCCAATTCGGAATCACCCGGTCGTGGATCCAGATGAGACCCAGGAACAGGTACTTAACGATCGGCTGAAGCCACTCCATGCTCGAAAACCAGATCGCCTTGTCGAGGTCGCTCCCCAACTCCCGGAGCAGTCCGTAGCTCTTGGGGCCGACGAACAGGCGCGCTCCGCGATCCGGAACGCCTACCGCGAGAACGGGCCGTTCGATCGGCTTGCTTTCGCCCGGCTTGGCGGGATCGACAAGAGGGGTCACCGCTCCCTGAGTCCAGGCAACTTCCGCGTGTGCCGCCGCCGGCAGGACCAGCACCGCGAAGTACTGGTCCTCGAGTCCCGCCCATCTCACAGGGCCGGCGAAGCTGCCGCTGGTGTCGAGTTTCCCGGCCGCCGTCCGCGACACGCCTCCGCCAACGTTCCACAACGCCTGACTGTCGTAGTAGTAGCTCGACCGACCGCCACCCAAGGCCGAAGCGGAGAAACCGGGGCCGAGCAGAACGCGCGACGGCCGCAAGCGGCCGTTTTCTCGGACCTCCTGCTGTACATCGACGAGATAGCTGCCGTCCCGGAACACGAGTTCGCGACGCACTTCGAGGCCGCGCCCGTCCGAGTACTGGAACCGGATTCGCTCGCCGGCAGGCAGGCCTTCGTCTGCCGGAACCGCCTCCCGATCGACCTGGAACAGCGCGCGCTCGATCTCACGCGAGAGCGCCGCGTCATCCACGTCGATGCCGAGGTGCCGACCTGGGCCCTCCGCATAGGACGGAAACATCTCGAGCGGCCCTGCGGGCGACCGGAACTCGCTCAATGCCCAGGACTTCGCCTGTGCCCCGCGATTCGTCAGAACAGCGCGGAACACCCCGTTGTCGACCTCAAGGCTCTGCTCGGCCGAGGCCGCGACGACCGCGGTCGCTTCCGGGCCCACCACAGCCACGGCCGGCTCCGGCTCGGCCGACGCGGGTACCGGCTCGGTCGTGCCCGCCTCGGGCCGCCCTCCCGACACGGGAACCTGCAGCGGGGGCGCCGCAGGAGGGGCCATCATCCACATGAAGACGGCATAGATCAGGACCGAGAGCGCTACGGCCAGGATCAGTCGCTTCTCCATCTCCACGACGAGATCGCTCCTAGCGGGACGTGGGCCGGGCCGGGGCACCCGGTCCGGGAACAGGGTCGACGCCCCCGCAACTGAAGGGATGACACCGTGCGACGCGGCGCAGGGCGAGCCAACTCCCACGGAACGCACCATGGAGCTCGATCGCGTCCAGAGCGTACTCCGAGCAGGTCGGCCAGAAGCGGCATGCGGGCGGCAGGAGCGGCGACACGAAGCGCTTGTACGCTCGGAGGACGCCGGAGAGAACTCCCCCCACGCTCACGATCTCGGCCTCCGGGCGAGGCGTCGGTAGCATGAGAGGAACGCCGCCTCGATCGCTGCCGCGTCGCTCGGATCGATCTCGCGGTGAACGTTGACAACGATGTCGAGAGAGGGGAGAAGGCTCGTGCGATTGCGGCGGAAGACGTCGCGCAAGCGGCGCTTCACGCGATTGCGGAACGCCGCTCCTCCGACCCGTCGCGTGACCGTGATGCCGAGACGGGCCGTCCCGGCCGTGGTCGGGGTTCCGAACAACGTGAACGCAGCACAGACCGCCCGTCGACCCGTGCTGTACACGGTTCGGAACTGCCGAGGTCCCGTCAGGCGGTACGCGCGAGGGAACCCTTGGTCGGGTCGGCGCCGCTCAGGGGGTGAGCCGCTTCCGCCCTTTTCGACGCCGCCGGGAGAGCACAAGGCGACCTCCCGCGGTGCGCATCCGGACCAGGAAGCCATGGGTCTTCTTGCGCCTGCGATTGTTGGGCTGAAACGTCCGCTTCATGTTCTCGATCCGCCCGAAGATCCGTGCCGGAGGGAAGCGGGCATGTTAGGGGAGCCCGAAGTAGGTGTCAAGCCGATCGAGCACGCCCCGTCCGAGCGACTCTCACGCCGAATCGAGCCTCGTGTGAAGGAGAGACGGAGGCCTGTAACTACAATACACACATCAACTAAAAAATTGTCGTGGTATTGCCTTTCGCGAAGCTCCTATGATAGCCTCCGCGGGCCTGGCGAGGGCGGGTCAGCTTCACAAGATTGCCACGTTTCGCGCTCTGTTCCGGGGGTAGGTCTTTGACCTCACGGTGGTGGCGCAGTCTCTATCGATCCACAAACAAACGAGTTACGGATCGACCAGAGCCAAGTTTACATAATCATTGCCCGTCTGCGCGCCGACTGCACGCCAACCCTTCGCAATCCCGACAGTTAGCTAGAAACGACCTTATCCACACCTGTGGAAATCCTGTTGGAACATAGGCATGAGCGCTCCTGACGGACCAATTCAGTCTCGGATTCCGCAAAAACCTTCACTCGTCGAGGGTCGGTCCGCGCGACCGGAGACGGCGAAGAACACCTGGGACCAGGTGCTGGGTCGGATCGAGGGAAAGGTCAATCCGCACTCGTTTCGTGTCTGGTTCCAGCCAACCTGCTACCTCGCCGAGGATGATTCCAGCTTGTCGGTCCGCGTGCCGAACAGCTGGTACGCCGAATGGCTCAAGACGAACTACGAAAGCCTGATCCAGGACGCCCTGCGGGAGGTCTCGCGGCCCGGCCTCCAGATTCTGTTTTGCCCGGAAACCGAGATCGGACCGGCCCCGGCCCCCATGGCCGGTGCCGTAAAGAGCCTCGCGCCGACCGGCTCCTTCGCGATCGGCCGTCTCAATCCGAAGTACTCCTTCGAGAACTTCGTCGTCTCCTCGTGCAACCAGTTCGCGCACGCAGCCTCGCGGGCCGTCGCTGAGCAACCCTGCCGTGCCTACAACCCGCTCTACGTCTACGGGGGGGTTGGCCTGGGCAAGACCCATCTGATGCAAGCGATCGGCAACCGAATCGCCAGCCGCGCGCGCGCGCGCCTGGTCATGGCCTACGTGTCGAGCGAATCGTTCATGAACGAGCTAATCAACGCGATCCGCTACGAGCGCGCTTTCGAATTCAAGGAGCGCTACCGCAGCGTCGATGTCCTGTTGATCGACGACATCCAGTTCCTCGCCGGCAAGGAGCGCACCCAGGAGGAGTTCTTCCACACGTTCAACGCTCTCTACGACTCCCAGAAGCAGATCGTCATCACGAGCGATGTCCCGCCCCGCGAGATCCCGACTCTCGAGGAGCGTCTCCGGTCGCGATTCGAGTGGGGCCTGATCGCGGATATTCAGCCCCCGGATCTCGAAACGAAGGTCGCCATCCTGCGCAAAAAGGCCGAATCCGACGGAACTCGGTTGCCAGACGACGTAGCGCTTTTCGTGGCCTCGGCTTGCGGGGACAACATTCGCGAGCTCGAGGGTGCGCTCAACCGTGTGGTGGCCTACGCGTCCATGTCCGGCGTCGATCTGTCGCTCGATGTCGCGAAGACCACGCTGCAGGACCTCCTGTCGTCGACATCACCGGCGGCAACCGTCGACAGCATCATGAAGCTAGTGGCGAACTACTACTCGCTTCCCGTCATCGACCTAAAGTCGAAGAACAACAGTCCCCAGATCGTGTTCCCGCGTCAGGTCGCAATGTACCTATGCAAGAAGCTCACCGACTGCTCCCTCCCGGAAATCGGCCGTCGCTTCGGCGGGAAACATCACTCCACGGTGATCCACGCGATCCAAAAGATCGAACGAAAGAGAGCGGAAGAAAAAGATTTCGACCGCTTGCTCGAGAACTTCGTTCGGTCGCTGTGAGTAAATTGTGGATATTCCGAGTGAAGACCGTACCGGCCGCCTGTGGATCGAATGTGGGGAACCGGACTCGTACGTCCCGGGCCAGCAACCCGAGTCACTTTTCCGAAGCTGGTCCTCGGGGTATCATCACGTCCTACTGAGCCGCAACTTCACGGTGTGCGGTCGTTTAAGAGGTTTTCCGTAGGATCCACATCCCTATCCGCTACTTCTAATCTCTCTCAACGAGTGTCGGAGATCGGAAGTACGAAGCAGGCACAACGAGGGAAACATGGAATTCGTCATCCACAAGAGCGAGTTGGTCCGCGAGCTCCAAACCGTGACGGGGGTGGTCGAACGCCGCGCGACACTTCCCATCCTAGCGAATTTATTGATCGAGACCACGGCGGACGGGCTCCAGGTCGGCGCGAGTGACATGGAAGTGACGATCCGTGGAACGGCACGAGCAACGGTCGTCCGACCCGGGAGCGTTACACTCCCTGCAGCGAAGCTCCACGACATCGCGAAGTCGCTGCCGGACGCCGAGGTGCAATTCAAGCTTCTCGAACGGAATCAGGTGTCGATCTCGTGCGACCGGACACGGTACCGGATCGCTGGCCAAGCGCGGGACGAGTATCCGGCGTTTCCGGAGCCGGACACGAAATCGGGTGTACGGCTCCCGGCGCTTGCGTTGAAGCGAATGATCGACCGGGTCTTGTTCGCGATCACGACCGAGGATCCGCGGTACTCGCTGAACGGGGCTCTCTTGATCCTCGATTCCGGAAAGATCACGCTCGTCGCGACGGATGGGCATCGCCTCGCGTACATCTCGCGCGATTCCGACATTCACATCCCTGGTGGGGAGCTTCGCGTCATTATTCCACGCAAGGCGTTGCACGAAGTGTCGAAGATCGTGGGCGATGCGGGCGCCGAAGGTGACGTTGTATTCGGCAAGTCGGACAAGCAGATCTTCTTTGTCGTGGGGCATCACAAGCTCACGTCGAACCTGGTCGAGGGGCGCTTCCCGCGATATGAAAACGTAATGCCACAGTCGAGCGCGACGGTCCTCGTCCTCTCGACGGACGATCTGACACAGGCGGTGAAACGCGTGTCGCTCGTGGCTCATGAGCGGTACGGCCGGGCGATCCGGGTCCAGCTATCGAACGGGAAACTCGAGTTATCGAGCAAGACCGAGGTCGGTGAGGCCCAGGAGATCCTGGTGGTCGACTACACGGGAGAAGAGATGGCGATCGGGTTCAACGCCCGGTATCTGCTCGACTTCCTCGGAGTCGTGGGCACGGCCCAGGTACGACTCGAGATGAACCCCGCGCCTGGCGGCACCGTCGAGGGAGAGCGAGAGGCGGGAGACAAGCCCGGGCAGTTCCGACCCGAGGGAGAGACCGAGTTCGACTACCGCTACGTCGTGATGCCGATGCATCTGTAGAAGCGACGCGGTGTGGTTGTCCGAGCTCGCGGCCGATCGGCTACGCAACCTCAAGGTGGTCCGGCTCAGCCTGCGGGCAGGGCTGACGGTGCTCGTGGGTCGGAATGGCCAGGGGAAGTCGAGCATCCTCGAAGCCGCCTACCTCCTCGGCACCGGGAGATCGTTTCGGACCTCCCGAATCGAAGAGCTTGTTTCCTGGACCGGCGGCCCGCTGCGCGTCGCGGGATCGGTGACCAGCCGGCTCGGCACGACCGAAATCGCGGTCCTCGCCGACCCCGGGGTGCGCAGCCTCGTCGTCGACGGCCGCGAGGTCGAGATGGAAGGCCTGCTCGGCCGGCTCGACATCGTGGCTCTCACCGCGGAGCGGATGCAGGTGCTCCGGGGTGGACCCGACGAGCGGCGGAGATTCCTCGACCGGGGAGTGATCGGACTCGAACCGGCGTTTCTCCGGGTGCTGGGCCGGTACCGGCGACTGGTCCTCGAGCGGAACGCGCTGCTGCGGGCGGCCGCGCATCGACGTCCGGCCGAGGACGAGCTCGCCGCGTGGGACGAGCGCGTCGTTGCCGCCGGCACCGACGTACACCGGGGGCGTCGTGAGTACACAGCCCGATTGGCGGCCCGGATGGGGGAGGTGAGTCGCCTGCTGTTCCCGGATAGCCCCGGTCTCACCCTGCGCTACCGCCCTTCACCCACCGAGGCTGCCGAGGCGGACCCCGCGGACTTCGCGGCGGTGTTCGCCACGGCCATCACACGCGGCCGCCGGAGGGATCTTGCGATCGGTCATACTTGTCGCGGTCCCCATCGGGACGATCTGACAGTTGAGCTCGATGGGGTGGATCTGAGGCAAACCGGATCGGCTGGGCAGGTCCGGAGCGCTATGGTAGGGTTAAAGCTCGGTAAGCTCTCGCTGCTCCGCGAGCGGCGCAGCGAGGTGCCGGTGTTTCTGATGGATGACTTCGACTCGGACCTCGACGAGGTCCGGTTGCGCGCCGTGGCGGAGCATCTGAGCGGCGGGGGAATCCAGGCCCTCGTTGCGACCTCCAAGGCGAGCATGGCCGAGCGGCTCGAAGTTTCCGCGACGAGGGTTCTGGTCGAGGAGGGTCTGGCGCGCCTAGCCTGACTCGCTCGATCGCGGATCGCTGCAGGCAGTCGGACCGGAATGGATCCGGCGGCGAGCGCGCGTGGGGCTCGATGGAGTCCCCGATGGGCCCGGCCGGCGGAGTAAGGAACGGCACGATGCGCGACAATGACTCGCCTCACGGCCCCACGACCCTCCCGGACCCAGCCGCCCCCACAGGTCCTGCCACGGCCGACGTCTACGACGCGAGCAAGATCAAGGTCCTCGAGGGCCTCGAAGCGGTCCGGACCCGGCCGGCCATGTACATCGGCTCAACCGGCGAACCGGGCCTGCACCACCTGGTCTACGAGGTCGTCGACAACTCGGTCGACGAAGCCCAGGCCGGATTCTGTGACCGCGTCGGCGTGATCATCCACATCGACAACTCGATCACCGTGACCGACAACGGTCGCGGGATCCCGGTCGACGAGCACCCGATCGAGAAGAAATCCGCGGCCGAGGTCGTGCTGACCAAGCTCCACGCCGGCGGGAAGTTCGAGAGCGACGCGTACAAGGTTTCGGGCGGCCTGCACGGCGTCGGCGTATCGGTCGTCAACGCGCTGTCCGAACGGCTCGAGCTCGAGATCTGGCGCGACGGGGGCACCTACGAGCAGGCGTACGAGCGCGGAAAGCCGGTCACCGAGTTCGTGCGCACCGGTGTGACGTCCCGGCGCGGAACCAAGGTGACGTTCAAGCCCGATCCGCAGATCTTCGACGATCTCGTGTTCTCGTACGACACACTGGCCCAGAGGCTCCGCGAGCTGGCCTTCCTGAACCGCGGCCTCGAGATCTCGCTGAACGACGAGCGCAGCGACAAAGGCCGGCAGTCCTTATTCCTCTATCAGGGCGGGATCGTCGAGTTCGTGCAGCACCTCAACCGCGCGCGGCAGGTGTTCCACGACCCGATCTTCCTTCAGGGCGAGACCAATGGAACCCAGCTCGAGATCGCCCTGCAGTGGAACGACTCGTACCAGGAGACGATTCACTCCTTCGCCAACTCGATCAACACGGTCGAGGGTGGAACGCACCTGGTCGGTTTCAAGTCCGCCCTGACCCGGACGATCAACGCATACCTGGCCGGGTCGTCGATGGGCAAGGACGCCAAGGACGTCGCTCTCTCCGGCGAGGACTGCCGCGAGGGGCTGACCGCCGTCGTGTCGATCAAGATCGGCAAGCCGCAGTTCGAGGGCCAGACCAAGACCAAGCTCGGAAACTCCGAGGTCAAAGGAGCGGTCGAGGCGCTGGTGAACGATCGGTTCGGCGCGTACCTCGAGCAGAACCCGCAGGTGTCACGCAAGATCCTGCTCAAGACGGTCGATGCCGCACGGGCTCGCGAGGCCGCACGCCGCGCGCGCGAGCTCACCCGGCGCAAGGGCGCGCTCGACTCGAGCTCGCTGCCGGGCAAGCTCGCCGACTGCCAGGAGCGCGACCCCGACAAGTGCGAGCTGTACCTGGTCGAGGGCGACTCGGCCGGCGGCTCGGCCAAGCAGGGCCGGGACCGGCGGTTCCAGGCGATTCTGCCGCTGCGGGGCAAGATCCTGAACGTCGAGAAGGCGCGGTTCGACAAGATGCTCGGGCACGAAGAGATCCGGACGATCATCGCCGCCTTGGGGACGGGGATCGGCGAGGACGAGTTCGATCTGTCGAAGCTACGCTACGGTCGGATCCTGATCATGACCGACGCCGACATCGACGGCGCGCACATCCGCACGCTGCTGTTGACGTTCTTCTACCGCCAGATGCGCCCTTTGGTCGAGAAGGGCCACGTGTTCATCGCCCAGCCGCCGCTGTACAAGGTCAAGCGCGGCCGTGAAGATCTGTACATGGCCAACGACAAGGAACTGTCGGCGTTCGTGATCCGCAAGGCCACGGACGAGAAGACGGTCCGCGTTCCCGAGACTGGCCAGGAACTGTCGGGAGCCGAGCTCAACCACCTGATGCACTCGCTCATCGACTACGACCACTACGTCAAATCGCTCGAGCGCCTGGGCGTCGACCGGGGCACCGTCGAGCTGGTCCTCGGACACGGTCTCGCCGATCGCACGGACTTCGAGGCACCGCAGAAGGTCGACGCGCTCGTCGCCGGACTCGAAGCGCTGGGCCACCAGGTGGTCGGAACGACGCGCGATGAGGAGCATGGGCTGTACGAGCTCACCGTGCGCTCCGGAACCCGCGGGCAACGCGAGTTCCGCGTGAGCTTCGAGTTCGTCCAGACGGTCGAGTACCGCCAGCTGCGGCGGATCTTGCCGGAGGTGACCAAGCTCGCTCGGGGTCGGCTGATCGTGCGGCAGGGCCAGGAAGAAACGGAGCTCGATTCGAAGGAATCGCTGCTCGCGCACCTCATGGAGGCCGGCAAGCGAGGCCTGACGATCCAGCGCTACAAGGGTCTCGGCGAGATGAACCCGGACCAACTGTGGGAGACGACGATGGACCCCGAGCGGCGCCGCGTGCTCGAGGTGCGCATCGACGACGCGGCCGAGGCGGACATGCTGTTCTCGGTCCTGATGGGCGACGCCGTCGAGCCGCGGCGCGAGTTCATCGAGAAGTATGCGCTCGAGGTGCAGAACCTCGACGTTTGATCCCGCTCGGTTCGGACGGGTGGCCAGATGGAATCGAAGGAAAACCGACAGCCGATCACGATCGAAGAGGAGATGAAGCGGTCGTACCTCGATTACGCCATGAGCGTGATCGTGGGCCGCGCGCTCCCGGACGTGAGGGACGGGCTGAAGCCGGTGCACCGTCGCGTCCTGTACGCGATGTACGAGACCGGCAACATGAGCGACAAGCCGTACCGCAAGTCGGCGCGGACGGTCGGGGCCGTGATCGGCCGCTACCACCCGCACGGCGATGCCGCCGTTTACGACACGATCGTGCGGCTCGCGCAGGATTTCTCCATGCGCTACCCCCTGGTCGACGGCCAGGGGAATTTCGGCTCGGTGGACGGCGATCCCCCCGCGGCGATGCGCTACACCGAGATCCGCCTGGAGAAGCTCGCCGAGGAGATGGTCCGGGACATCGACAAGGAAACGGTCGACTTCGTCCCGAACTACGACGGATCCGAGCACGAACCGGTGCTGATCCCGGCGGGCTTCCCGAACTTGCTGGTGAACGGCTCGCAGGGGATCGCGGTCGGCATGACCACGAACATCCCGCCGCACAACCTCAACGAGACGATCGAGGCACTGAAGCTCCTCGTCGTGAACCCGGACGCCAGCCTCGCCGATCTGATGCAGAAGATGCCCGGGCCTGACTTCCCCACGGCCGGCCTGATCCACGGCGTGGCCGGGATCCAGGAGGCCTACGCCACCGGGCGCGGGCGGATCGTGATGCGCGCCCGCGCGGCGATCGAGCCGCACGCGAGCCGCAAGGACCGCGATGTGATCGTGATCCGTGAGCTGCCGTACCTGGTCAACAAGGCGCAGCTCATCGAGGAGATGGCCCAGCTCGTTCGGGACAAGCGCATCGAGGGCATCAGCGACCTGCGCGACGAGTCGGACCGCGACGGCGTGCGCGTGGTGGTCGAGCTGAAGAAGGATGAGGATCCGAACGTCATCCTGAACCAGCTGTTCAAGTTCACGCGGCTCGAGACCACGTTCGGCACGATCTCCTTGGCGCTCGTGAACGGCCGCCCGCAGCTGCTGTCCTTGAAGCAGATGCTCCGGCACTTCCTCGACTTCCGCCGCGAGGTCGTGGTCCGACGCACGATCCACGACCTGCGCAAGGCCGAGGAGCGCGCGCACATCCTCGAAGGGCTGAAGACCGCGATCGACCACCTGGACGAGGTGGTGCAGCTGATCCGGGCGTCGAAGACCGGGCCCGACGCGAAGGACGCGTTGCGGGAGAGGTTCGGGTTCAGCGACGCGCAAGCCCAGGCGATCCTGGAGATGCGCCTGCAGCGGCTGACCGGACTCGAGCGACAGAAGCTCGTCGACGAGTACGAGGCGACGATCAAGCTCATCGAGCGCCTGCGGCAGATCCTAGCCAGCGAGGCGCTGCAGTTCCAGGTGATCGTCGAGGAGCTGGAGCGCATCCAGCGGCAGTTCGGCGACGAGCGACGGACCGAGATCGTGCCCGCGGCCGAGGAGATCGACTTCGAGGATCTGATCCAAGAAGAAGACATGGTCATCACGGTCAGCACGACCGGGTACATCAAGCGCACGTCGCTCGCGACCTACGAGGCCCAGCGCCGCGGCGGCAAGGGGCGCATCGGCATGCGCACCCGCGAGGAGGACGAGGTCCGGCACCTGTTCGTGGCCTCGACCCACGATTACATCCTCGTGTTCACGTCGTCGGGCAAGGTGCACTGGCTCAAGGTCCACGCGATCCCCGAGGTCGGTTCGGCGGGCAAGGGCCGGCCGGTCGTCAACCTGATCCAGATCCAGCCCGGCGAAAAGGTCTGCGCGACGATCGCCGTGCGGGAGTTCGCCGAGGGTCGGCACGTGGTCCTCGCCACGCGCTGCGGGTACGTCAAGAAGACCGAGCTCACCGCATTCTCGCGACCCCGCGCCGCGGGGATCATCGCCCTGACGATCGAGGACGGGGACGATCTGCTGTCCGCCGGGCTGTCGAGCGGCCAGGACGCGATCTTCATGGCCACGGCGGACGGGCACTCGATCCGATTCCACGAGGCCGACGTGCGGCCGATGGGCCGAAACGCGCGCGGCGTGATCGGAATCCGGCTGCGTCAGGGCGACCAGCTCGTCGGCATGGAGGTCCTGTCGGGCAAGCCGGACATCCTGACCGTTACCGCCAACGGCTACGGCAAGCGCACGGCGGTGAGCGAGTACCGGCTGCAGGGGCGAGGCGGGACCGGGATCATCAACATGGTCGCATCGCAGCGCAACGGGAAGGTCGTGGCGAGCATGGAGGTCGCGCCGGACGACCAGCTGCTGGCGATCACCACGAACGGCAAGATCATCCGCGTCGCCGTGGACGGGATCAGCCGCATCGGTCGGGCGACGCAGGGCGTGCGCGTGATCCAGCTCGACGAGAGCGACGTGGTGGTGTCGGCGATCCGCACCGCGGAGAAGGACCCGTCGAGCGGCGAGGAGACCACCGGGCCCGAGCTTCCCGACGACGCGCCGGACGAGGCGCAGTGAGGGCAACCCGATGAAGATTTTTCTCGACACGGCGAACCTGAGCGAGATCCGCGAGGCCGCGAGCTTCGGCATCGTCGACGGCATCACGACGAACCCGAGCCTCGTCGCCAAAGAGGGCCGCGAGTTCTTCGCCGTGCTGCGCGAGATCGTGAGCATCGTCAACGGTCCGATCTCCGCCGAGGTCACGGCGACCGACCGCGACGGGATGCTCCGTGAGGCGCACGAGCTGTCACCGATCCACCCGAACATCGTGATCAAGGTGCCGCTGACGCTCGCCGGGCTCCAGGCGTGCAAGGCGCTGCGCGCCGAGGACATCCGCGTCAACGTCACGCTGTGCTTCTCGGCGAGCCAGGCGCTGCTCGCGGCGAAGGCCGGCGCAACCTACGTCAGCCCGTTCGTCGGCCGCCTCGACGACATCTCGCACGACGGCATGGAGTTGATCGGCCAGATTCGGACGATCTACGACAACTACGGATTCGAGACGGAGATCCTCGCGGCGAGCATCCGCCACCCGCTCCACGTGGTCCAGGCCGCGCTCGCGGGCGCCGATGTGGCCACCGTACCTTATGCGGTCGTGAAACAGATCCTGCATCACCCGCTCACCGACATCGGCCTCGAGAAGTTCCTCGCCGACTGGCGCAAGCAGCAGAAGTAGCCGCGCCGTCATGAGCGAAGATCGCCTGCAGGACCTGCGGAGGCGCTACAGCGACGCGCGGCGGGGCGGCGGTGCCGACCGCATCGAGAAGCAACACTCCGCGGGCAAGCTCTCGGCGCGCGAGCGGATCGAGGCCCTGCTCGATCCGGGATCGTTCCAGGAGCTCGACGCGCTCGTCGTCCATCGGAGCTCGGACTTCGGCATGGACAAGATGCGCGTGCCGGGCGACGGGGTGGTGACCGGGCACGGTCGAGTCGACGGCCGGCCGGTATTCCTGTTCGCACAGGACTTCACGGTGTTCGGAGGGTCGCTGTCCGAGACCTTCGCCGCCAAGATTTGCAAGGTCATGGATCTGGCGATGAAGGTCGGGGCCCCGATCATCGGCCTCAACGACTCCGGCGGGGCGCGGATCCAGGAGGGGGTCGTGTCGCTCGCCGGCTACGCCGACATCTTCTTGCGCAACACGCTCGCGTCGGGCGTCGTCCCGCAGATCTCGGCGATCCTCGGGCCGTGTGCCGGGGGCGCGGTGTACTCGCCGGCGATCACCGATTTCACCGTGATGGTCCGCGACACTTCGTACATGTTCATCACGGGGCCCGATGTGATCCGAGAAGTGACGCACGAGGAGGTGACCAAGGAAGCGCTAGGAGGCGCGATGACGCACGCCAGCGTGTCCGGCGTCGCGCATTTCGCGGCGGCGGACGATCGCGACGCGCTCCTGATCATCCGCGAGCTGCTGTCGTTCGTCCCGTCGAACAACCAGGAGGACCCACCGCGCCGCCCGACCGACGACCCGCCCGATCGCGCCGACGCCGGACTGAACTCGCTCGTCCCGGATCACCCGAGCCAGCCCTACGACATGAAGCGAGTCATCGAGGCGGTCGTCGACGACGGCGGGTTTCTCGAGGTGCACCAGCACTTCGCGCAGAATCTCCTGGTCGGCTTCGCCCGGCTCGACGGTCGCCCCGTGGGGATCGTGGCCAATCAGCCCGTCGTGCTCGCCGGGGTTCTCGACATCAACGCCTCGGTCAAGGGCGCGCGATTCGTGCGGTTCTGCGACTGCTTCAACATCCCGCTCGTCGTGTTCGAGGACGTTCCGGGGTTCCTGCCCGGGACCGACCAGGAGCATCGAGGGATCATCCTGCACGGCGCGAAGCTGCTGTACGCGTTCGCCGAGGCGACCGTTCCCAAGCTGACCGTCGTGACGCGCAAGGCCTACGGTGGGGCGTACTGCGTCATGGCGTCGAAGCACATCCGCACGGATTTCAACTACGCCTGGCCGACCGCCGAGATCGCGGTGATGGGACCGGACGGCGCGGTGCAGATCGTCTACCGGCGGGAGATCCAGGAGGCGGGTACGGGCGCCGCGGAGCTGCGGCGCGCCCGCGCGGCCGAGTACCGCGAGAAGTTCGCGAACCCCTACGTGGCCGCCGAGCGCGGCTACATCGACGAGGTCATCGAGCCGGCGCTGACGCGGGCGAAGCTCATCGCCGGGCTGCGGCTGCTCGGGACGAAGCGCGATACGAACCCCCCGCGTAAGCACGGCAATATTCCGCTGTGAGGCCGATCGGCAAGATCCTGGTCGCGAACCGCGGCGAGATCGCGGTGCGCGTCATCCGGGCGTGCCACGAGATGGGGATCCGGTCGGTCGCGGTGTACTCCGACGCGGACCGCGACGCGCTCCACGTGCGCTTCGCCCACGAGGCGTACGCGCTCGGGCCGCCCGATCCCGCGTCGTCCTACCTCAACATCGAGCGCATCCTCGACGTCGCGCGGACGTGCGGCGCCGAGGCGATCCACCCCGGCTACGGGTTCCTGGCCGAGAACGCGCGGTTCGCCCGCGCGTGTCGGGACGCGGGCGTGACGTTCATCGGACCGTCGCCCGAGGCGATGGACGCGGTCGGTGACAAGGTGCGGGCGCGGGAGCAGATGATCTCCGCTGGAGTACCCGTCATTCCGGGGACATCGCCGCTCCCCGAGGACCCGGCCGCGGTCGCGACTCTCGCGGCCGAGATCGGCTACCCGGTCCTGATCAAGGCCGCGGCAGGTGGCGGCGGGAAGGGGATGCGCGTCGCCCACGGCGCGGGCGATCTGCCGTCGCTACTGGCCCAGGCGCGCGGCGAGGCACGCTCGGCCTTCGGCGACCCGACGCTGTTCCTCGAGAAGCGGATCGTGCGCCCGCGGCACATCGAGGTGCAAGTGCTGGCCGACGCGTACGGCGCGGTCGTCGCGCTCGGTGAGCGCGAGTGTTCGATCCAGCGCCGGCACCAGAAGCTCGTCGAAGAGTCGCCGTCCCCGGCCGTCGACGCGGACGTGCGCGCGCACCTGCAAGATCTAGCCACCCGCGCGGTCCGCGCCGTGAGCTACGAGAACGCGGGCACCGTCGAGTTTCTGCGCGATGCGGACGGCCGGTTCTACTTCATCGAGGTCAACGCGCGGCTGCAGGTCGAGCACCCGGTCACCGAGATGGTCACCGGCATCGACCTCGTCCGCTCGATGATCGAGATCGCCGGCGGAGGCCGGATCCCCGTGGCCCAGGACGAGGTCGAGCTGCGTGGCCACGCGATCGAGTGTCGGATCGTCGCCGAGGATCCGGTACGCAACTTCCTTCCGTCCCCCGGGACGATCCGTGGGCTACGGGTCCCGTCGGGCCCCGGCATCCGCTACGACGATGGGACGTATGCCGGATGGACCGTGCCGATCCACTACGACCCGATGATCGCCAAGCTCATCGCGTGGGGCCGGAACCGGCGCGAGGCGATCTCGCGTATGGCGCGGGCGCTCGACGAGCTGCGCATCGACGGGCTCACGACATGCGTGCCGATGCATCGCAAGGTGATGGCAAGCGAGGCGTTCGTTCGCGGCGACCTGCACACGGAGTTCCTCGAGCAGCACCCGGAGCTCCTCGTGCCGGCCGCCGATCCATGGCTTGACGAGATCGCCGTCGTCGCGGCCGCAGTCGCGCACTTCCGGCGGATCGAGGCCCGGTCCGCCGCAGGCGCCGATTCATCGGCACCACGCGATCGGTCGACCTGGCGCTGGGACGGGCGCGCCGGATGGCGCCGGTGAAGATCACGGCCGAGGTCGGGACCCGGACGATCGAGGTCACCGTCGAGCGCGAGAACGGGCGGTACGTCGTCGAGGTCGACGGCCATCGTCACGACGTCGACGCGCGCAAGCTCGAGGGCGACTTCTACTCGCTCTTGACGGCGGGTCGGTCGTACGAGGTGACCGTCGAGTGCCGCGGCGACGCCTACCACGTCCGGCACGGCGCGGCCGAGCAGGCGGTGCGCCTGAGCGATCCGGGCAGAAAGGCTCGCGCAAACACTCGCGCGAGCGGGCCCGAGCGGGTCGTCACGCTGATGCCGGGCAAGGTGGTCCGTGTGCTCGTCGGACCGGGGGATGCCGTCGTGGCCGGCCAAGGCCTCGTGGTCGTCGAGGCGATGAAGATGGAGAACGAGATCGCGACCGGGCGAGCGGGCCGCGTTCGAAGCGTCGACGTGCGGCCGGGACAGAACGTCGAGGGCGGAGCGCTCCTCGCGGTCGTGGAATGAACGGGGCCAGGTCTCGCCCTGACCCCATTCTGAGATCTGTTACCGATTCAAGATCGTGTCCAGCTGCTTGCCGGCCTTGAACCGGGCCGACTTCTTGGCCTTGATCTTGATCGTCTCGCCCGTCTGCGGATTGCGTCCCGTGCGGGCTTTGCGCCGGCTGAGGGCGAACGTGCCGAAGCCAACGAGCGTCACGCGCTGGCCCTTCTTGAGCGCCTGCGTGATGCCGTCGGTCAGACTCTCCACCGCCGTCGCCGCGGCACCCTTCGTGATGCCCGCGTCCTTCGAGATCTTGTCGATCAGCATTGCCTTGTTCATGCGTTTCACCTCCTCTCTTCGTCGAATGCCCACGCGCATCGCGCATGAGAACACGATTACACCGTGTTCGCGTGGGCCGTGTCAAGACTCGAACGCGGGAAAACCCGCACCGGGAGCGGGATTCCGATCGATCGACGGGTGGCCCGAGGAGTGTCAGTCGCCGAGGAACGAGGCCAGCCGATCGCGAGCGGTATCATCGACGCGCGTGAAGAACAGCGACAGCTCGAAGCGAGGCTCGTTCGTCACCGAGGGCGCCACCGCCGCGCGGCGGACGACGACCGCCTCGACGTCGACTGGCACGGCCTCGCCGTTGCCGTCGAGCGGCAGGAGCAGCGTGACGGCGAGGCGCGTCATCTCCGGGTAGTCGGCGGTCGAGGAGCACCGCAGGCCGCCGAGCGACAGGTCCTGCGCCACCATCCGGGCCAGCGTGCCCCCGGTCTCCGGGACGCTCTGGATCGGAAACGATGCCTGGATGCGGCGGTGGGCGCGACGGTCGGTTGCGATCTTGCTCACAGGTTGGTCCTCGTCGATCGGAGCGGCCGGTATCGTAGGGTGGGCGTGGATCGAGCGTCAAGGGGAGGCCCATGGATCGCGAGCAAGTCCGACGGTTACTGCGCGCGGTGCGCGCCAGCTCGATCGACGTCGACCGAGCGCTCGAAGCGCTGGCCCTCTTGCCCTTCGAGTCACTCGGCTATGCCTCGGTCGACACCCATCGAGCGCTGCGGCGGGGGTTTCCGGAGGTCATCTACGGTCCCGGGAAGAGCGCCGACCAGATCGTCGAGATCACGCGAGTCCTGCGGCGCGCCCGGCAGACCGCGCTCATCACGCGGGTCGAACGGGACGTGTTCGAGCGCGTCGCTCGGGACTTCCCCACAGCCGAGCACCACGCACTCGCACGAGCGGTGGTCGTTCGGTCAGGGCGCAGGCGGCCCGGGCGCCCAGGGGTCACCGTGATCACGGCCGGCACGGTCGACCTGTCGGTGGGTGAGGAAGCGGCTCTGACGGCCGAGCTTCTGGGAAGCGAGGTCGCCCGCATCCACGACGCCGGCGTCGCCGGGTTGCATCGCCTGCTCGCACATCGAGAGACCCTGTTCCGATCCAGGGTCATCGTCGCGGTCGCCGGTATGGAGGGGGCACTCCCGTCCGTCGTCGCCGGGTTGACCGCTTGTCCGGTCATCGGCGTGCCCACGAGCGCTGGCTACGGTGCCGGCGCCGGTGGACTCGCAGCCCTTCTGGCGATGCTGAACTCCTGCGCCGCCGGGGTGACCGTGGTCAACGTCGACAACGGATTCGGGGCGGGCTACGTGGCGGGGCTGATCAACCAGCCCAGAGCCCCGCATCCTCGGCCGACCGAAATGGCGAAAAAGCGACCAACACGTAAATAGCTATAATTCCTTGCCGCGGAAGGCGGAATCGGGGTACAAAAACAGCCAGTCCGCATCCATTCGTGCCGATCGAGTTGGGGTAGAGGGGGCCCGAACTTGACGGGATTCCGCTCCATCGTTAACATGCGCGATTTGTTCGACGGTCTTCTGGCCGTCCTTCCTGGGCCGAAAGCGGGGTGAGTCGACCCGATGCCGCTGATCAAGGTGCGCGAGGACGAGAGCCTCGAAAACGCCTTGAAGCGCTTCAAGCGGAAGTGTGAGAAATCCGGAATTCTCACAGAGATTAAGAAGAGACAACACTACGAGAAGCCGAGCGTCCGCAAGAAGCGGAAAGCGCTCGCCGCTCGCAAGAAGCTGCTCAAGCGTCTGGCGCAAGAGCGAAAGATGAGCCCCTAACCTTCCCCGGTCTTGGGTCGGGGTAGCCCCCCGACCCTCAACCGGGCCGCAGAGCCCGAGGCGTCGAGTTGGGAGGACCGTACCCCCCGGCGTTTGTCGAGGCCGTCCGCGGAGCCGCGGACATCGTCCGGGTTGTCTCGGACTACGTGCCGCTGCGGCCAGCGGGCACGCGCCTCAAGGGTCTGTGCCCGTTTCACCAGGAGAAAACGCCCTCCTTCTCCGTCGATCCCCGCAACCACCTGTTCTATTGCTTTGGCTGCCAGACCGGCGGCGACCTGTTCAAGTTCGTGATGCTCTACGAGCGCGTCGCGTTCCCCGAAGCGCTCGAGATGCTCGCGCACAGATTCGGAGTGCCGATCCCGTCGCGCACCGGCCGGCCGTCTGCCGAGGAGACCGCGATCGACCGGCAGCACCGTCTCATCGGCGCGGCCGCGGCGTGGTTCCGTTCGAAGCTCGAAGGCGACGTCGGCCGGAGTTGCCGGGAATACCTCGACCGGCGGGGCCTCCGGTCCGACACCGTGCAGCAGCTGGGCCTCGGGTACGCGCCCGAGGGGTGGGATGGTGTCCTGCGGCACCTCCAGTCGGCCGGCTTCAAGCCGGACGAGATCGGCCGAGCGGGCCTCGTCGTCCCGCGCA
>Ga0247727_10006363_pt1 | contig 23270 bp, 19 predicted proteins | sample WisWelCaveWW1625_FD_202498 | JGI IMG/M metagenome (GOLD analysis project Ga0247727, IMG submission 202498) | Biofilm microbial communities from Wishing Well Cave, Virginia, United States - WW16-25 | ecosystem: Environmental > Aquatic > Deep subsurface > Groundwater > Cave microbial mat | place...
CTGCGGGACCGTGGCGCCGATGGCGAGCAACTACGGAGATGCCGACGATGTCGCCGGCGGGAGCAGGTACAGCCCGGACGGCGAGAACCGCAGCGTGACCGTTTGGCCGACCCGGTGCATGGTATCGACGCTCGCGGCGTCGGCCACGCTGACCTCGCCCGCCTCGGTCTCAATGATGTAGTCTGCGAAGGTGCCCATGAAGAACGCGCTGCGGATTCGACCGCGCAACCCTTCGCCCTCGGTGGCCACCTGGATTGTCTCCGGCCGCGCCATGAGGGTCGCCGCCCCTGCCGCCACCCCGGCCTGCCGGTAGGCAAATCGATAGCCGCCCACGCGCACCATGCCGTCTTCGACGTGCGCGGGCAGCAGGTTGGCTTCGCCGATGAAGTCGGCGACAAACCGGGATGCCGGCCGGCGGTACAGGTCGGTCGGAGGCCCGATCTGCTCGACCCGGCCGCCGTTCATGACGACGACCACATCCGAGATCGCCAGGGCTTCGGCCTGGTCGTGGGTGACGTAGACGCTGGTGATCCCCAGCTCCTGTTGTAACTGGCGAATGTCCGCGCGCACCCGTTTGCGCAGCTTGGCATCGAGGTTCGACAGGGGCTCGTCGAAGAGCAGCACACGCGGCTTCATGACCAGCGCGCGGGCCAGCGCCACCCGCTGCTGTTGTCCACCGGAGAGCTGCGCGGGATAGCGGCGCTCCAACCCCGGCAGGCCAACCAGGTGCAGGACCTCCTGCACGCGGCGGCCGACCTCCTCCTCGGGCCGGCGCTGCACGCGCAACCCGTACGCCACGTTTTCGAACACCGTGAGGTGCGGAAACAACGCGTAGGCCTGGAACACCATGGTGATGCTGCGGTTGGCGGCCGGCAGGGGTGTGACGTCTTCCTCGCCGATGAACACCCGCCCGGCGGTGGGATGCTCGAGACCCGCGATGATCCGCAGCGTCGTCGTCTTGCCGCAGCCCGATGGTCCCAGCAGCGTCACGAGCTTCCCGGACGGGATGTCCAGGGACACGCGATCCACCGCGGTCGTCGCGCCGAACCGCTTGATAATCGAGTCCAGGCGGACCCGGGCGGCTTCCTCATGGAGAACCGCCCGGAGTTCGGCCATCTACGCGCCCCCGCTTGTCGTCAGGATCATATGGTCGGCGCCTGCCCGGCCGTCGGCCCTCCCAGACGCTGCGTCACCTGGTAGAGCGCCACGATGACCACGGCCATGAAGATGACCAGCACCCACGACAGGGCGGCCGCGAGGCCGACGGTCCCGTAGTTCACGTATGAGAGAATTTGCGTGGTGGCCAAACTGGTGCGCGGCGTGATGAGGAAGATCACCTGGCTGATGGCCGTCATCGCCCGAACAAAGCCAAACACCAGACCGGTCAAGATGGCTGCCCGCACAAGGGGCACCACGATGCGCCGCAGCGTGACCGCCGACCCGGCGCGCAGCATCGTCGAGGCTTCTTCCAGCGAGCGGTCGATCTGGTGGATCGAGGCCACGCCCGCGCGCAGCGCGACGGGCATGTTCCGGAAGACAAAGGCCAGGATGATGATCATCTCCGTGCCGGTCAGCAGGAGCGGGCCCTGGTTGAACGCCAGGATGTACCCGATCCCCATCACCGTCCCTGGGGTGGCGAAGGACAGCATCGAGGAGAACTCGAGGGCGCTCCGGCCGGGAAACGAGTAGCGCGTCACCAGGTAGCCGATCAGAAAGCCGACGACCGTCGACGGGATGGCCGCCACGGCCGAGAGCACGGCGGTGGTGCGAAAGACCTGCCAGCCGGTCGGGGAGAGCCCCACATAGTGTGCCGTCGTGAACGTGTAGTCGAACCCCCACAGCTTCGTAAGGCTACCGATCGCAACCGACCCGTACAGGATCAGGATGAAGAGGACCCACACCAGAAAGAGACCGGTCACCCCATAGTCCAGCGCCGGCGGCAGCGCGCGGACCAACCCCTGTCCCGGGCGGCCCGTCACGGTCACGTAGGATGCCTTGCCGAGCCACAGGTGCTGGAGCAGGAAGATGGCCAGGGTCATGACGAGCAGCGTGACGCCGAACACCGCCGCCTCGTTGGGATTGAACCGGCCAATGAGGGAGAAGAACACCTCGGTCGCGAGATACGGCTTGCCGCCGCCCACGATGATGGGGTTGCCAAAGTCGGCCAGGCTTTCGATCGCCACCAGCAGGAACGCGTTGGCCAGGCCGGGGCGGGCGAGCGGCCAGGTGACGGTGCGGAGGATGTGCCAGCGGTTGGCGCCCAGCGTCTCCGCGGCTTCCTCCAGCGCCACGTTCAGGGCGCGCACCACGCCCTGCAGGATGAGGAACGCGATGGGCGTGTAGGCCAGGATCTGCGCCAGCGCGACCCCCAGCGGGCCGAAGAAGATCGTGGTGGAGAGTCCCAGCAGCTGGTGTGTGATGAACCCACGCCGGCCGAGCAGGAGGATCATCGCGAGACCGAGCACGAACGGCGGCGTGATGATCGGCAGGATCGACACCGGGCCAAAGAGGCGGCGGGTGGGCAACCGCGACCGCTCCGCCAACAACGCAAAGAGGAAGCCGAGCGCCGTGGAGATGGTACTCACGACGAGGGCCAGCAGCACACTGTTGCGCACGGCCCCGAATCCGAGATACAGGGCGCAGAGACTGGTCCCCACGATCCCGGTGCCTACGCCCCACAGCAGCGTGGGCCGAAGTCGCCGCGAGAGCCGCATGGCCACGAGGGCGGCCGCGAGGCCCAGCAGACCGCCGGCCACCAGCGCCGTGTGCCACTCATTCTGCGGGGACGCCGGGTTGTTGACGAGCAGGAAGATCGGCGACTGGATCGTCTCCCGCGCGACCTGCAGGGTAAGCTGGCCCTTCACCACGACGCTCGCCTGCAGCACGGCCCACAGGGGATACAGGATGAAGACGGCGACAAACCCCGCCGCCCACACGATACACACGCCGATGAAGGCGTCGGCGTGCACGTAGCCACCCAGCGCCAGCCCAATACCGAGCAGGGCCAGGAAGCCCAGGATGGCGACGACGGCGCCCGGACCCATCGGGGCGCCGCGAGCCGCGAGCGCGGCGGTGGTCGCGACGGTACCGAGGGCGGCGGCCGCCAGCGCGAGCCGGCCCCGCAGGAACAGCGGCAGGGGAAGGCCGCCGACGATCGTCGCGAACAGGCCGCAGAGCAGAGCGACGGCGACAGTCCACTCGCGGGCCAGCAGGTCGAGGCCGGCCGTATCCGGCACGAACGCCCAGAGGTCGCGTCCGACCCGGGCCCATGGCAGACCCAGGGCGCCCAAGAAGGTGATCCCGCCCCAGACCACCAGCGTGGTGCTGACCCGCGCGATGGGCCTGGCGGGGGCGAGGGCGAGGCCGCTCATCGGTCGCTGCCTACTTCGGCAGGGGGAAAACCTCCCGGGTCCAGCGGTTCACGAGCCCATCGCGCACCGCGGCGCTCCCGTACTTGAGGAAGTCGTACTTGATCACCACAAAGTCCTGGAACCGCGGGGCCACTCGCGGGACCGCGGTCTTGCTGTTGGAGGGAATCTGGTACGACTTGGCCAGCTCCGCCGCCAGCACCTGGGCTTCCGGCGACAGCGCCCAATCGATAAACCGGATGGCGTTCGCGCGGTTCGGCGCACCCTTCACCAGGCTCAATCCACCGATCTCGTAGCCGGTGCCGTCGCGTGCCGACCCATAGCCGATTGGAAACCCATTGAGAATCTGGAGCACCGCATCGTGGAGAAACGTGACGCCGATCGCCACTTCGCCGCGCCCGGTCAGCACCCCGGGGTCGGCACCGCCCCGTGTGTACTGCGCGATGTTGCGATGAATGCGCTTGAGCAGGTCGAAGGCCTTGGCTTCACCGTTCAACTGCACGAGGGTGGCCAGCATGGTGTAGCCGGTGCCCGAGGAGTTGGGGTTCGGGTGGGCGACCAACCCTCGGAGCCGTGGATCGGCGAGGTTCTCCCAGGTACGCGGCTCAGGGACATTCTTTTCCCGGAGCAGCGCGCCGTTCACCGCCCACCCCAGGATTCCGGCGTAGAGGGGGATATACTTCCCGGCGACCGAATCGCGGAACTCCGGCCGAAGGTCATTCCAAGCACTGGGCCGGTGGAACTCGGTCAGCCCCTCTTCGTTGGCCACGATGTGGGGATCGCCGGTGCCGCCGAACCAGATGTCGAATATCGGGTTGGCCCGCTCTGCCCGCAGCCGCGCCAGCGCCTCCCCGGAACTCAGCCGGATGAAGTCGAGCGGGATCCCGGTCGCGCGAGGAAACGCCGCCTTGAGGGCATCACACCACTCCACGTTCGGACTGCACAATACCACCACGCGGCCGGCAGGGGCGGCCGCTGTCCGCGGCAGCACGCCAGCCACGGCCAGCGCAACGGCGACCCCTACCAGCACACACAGTCTCATACAACACCCCTCCTCGGACGACTCTTGCGCCTACCCGGTCGCCTGCCAGTATGACGTTTGGCCGTTCGTCGATGACTCCCTGCCTTCATGTATCGGCCGGCCGGTCAGGCAACACATGCGTTCGATCCGGCGCGAGCGTCAGGAAGACGTCCCCGTCGAACATACGGTCGCCGGGCGCGGGCTGATCGACGATCCACTCCGCCCCCAGCACGTCCACCCAGTAGCGCGCGAGCGTACCGAGAAAAGCGCTCGTCTTCACACGTCCGCGCAGCACCGGCCGGCCGGCCCCGGCCGGCACGTGTTCCGTCAGGCCGATCGTCTCTGGTCGGAGCACCAGCAGCGCCTGACCACGCGCCATCGAGCCCTGCACCGGAAACGTCACGTCACCCAGCCGCACCATTCCTGGGCCGACGATCTCCACCGGCGCGAAGTTCGCCAGGCCGACGAAGTCCGCCACGAACCGATCGGCCGGCCGGTAGTAGATCTCTCGGGGCGGCCCGATCTGCACGATGCGGCCGTGGTTCATCACCGCGATGCGGTCAGAGATCGAGAGCGCCTCTTCCTGGTCGTGGGTAACGTAGATGGTCGTCTTGCCCAGCGCCTGCTGCAGTGCGCGGATCTCGGTCCGCACACGCACCCGCAGCTTCGCATCCAGGTTGGACAGCGGCTCGTCCAGCAGGAGCACCTCCGGCTCGACAACAAGCGCCCGCGCCAACGCCACCCGCTGCTGCTGCCCGCCGGAGAGGTGCAGGGGAAACTTGTCCTCCTGTCCGGCAAGACCGACGAGCGTTACGACCGTCTCGATTCGCCGCCTGGCCTCCGCGGTCTCGACGCCGCGCATGCGCAGGCCGTAGCCGATGTTCTCCCGGACCGTCATGTGCGGAAACAGCGCGTACTCCTGAAATACCATGGCCGTGTTCCGCCGATGGGCGGGAACGTCGGTGACGCGCAGGTCGCGGACAAAGATGTCACCTGCGTCCGGATGATAGAAGCCCGCGATCATCCGCAGCGTCGTCGTCTTGCCGCAGCCCGACGGCCCGAGGAGCGTCGTAAAGTTGCCCTCCGGGACCTCGAGCGAGACATCGTCGACGGCGACCACGCCGCCGAGGCGCTTGGTGACGTTGCGGAGATGGACGTGGGGACGCATCGCCGGGCCTAGGCCATCGGCATCGAGCGGCCGGCGCGCCCCACCGTCGCACCGGCCAGCCCGACGGAGATGAACGTGATGACCAGCAGCATCGTCGTGAGCGCCGCGGCCGCGCCCCAGACGTTGTTGCCGATCATGTTCAGGATCGCGAACGTCGCCACGATGTTGCCCGGGGTGACCAGGAACACGACGATGCTCACATTGGTGACGGCGCGGATGAACGAGACGGTGAAGGCGCCGGCAAACGCCGCGCGGAGCAGCGGCAGATAGATGTCGAGCAGGACACGCAGCCCGCTCGCGCCCAGGTTGGTCGCGGCTTCCTCGATCGACCGCTCGACCTGCTTGAGCCGCGCGGCCGCGGCCTGGTAGCCCATCGGCAGGTGCCAGAACGCGAGCGCGATCGCCAGGATCCACACCGTCCCGACCAGCTCTAGCGGAGGTCGGTTGAACGCCAGGACGAACCCGACCCCGACAAAGACACCGGGCAGCGCGCCGGGCAGCACGGCGAAGAAGTCCAGGACCTGGCGCAGCGGGAGGGCGCGCGACGTGAGGAAGGCGACCACGACGCTTACCACCCCGGTGATCACCCCTGCGAGCGCCCCGATCTTGACGCTGGTCCAGAGTGTCCCGATCCGATCGCTGGCGAGACGCCAGTGCGCCCACGTGAGGGACCAGTCTCGGCCCCAGACCGTGGTGAACGCCCCAGCCACCACCCCGAAGTAGACCAGGAAGATCATGACGGACATGAGGACGCAAAACGCGAAGGCGCCCCACTTGAGCGCGGGATGGGTCGGGGGCCGCTCGATGCGTCCGCCCCGCCCGGTCACGGTGACGTACGCGCGCCGGCTGACCCAATAGCGCTCGAGCAGGAAGAGGACCGTGGTGGGCACGATCAGCATCGCCACCACGAGCGCCGCGCCCTTGAGGTCGGCCATCCCCTCCATGCGAAACCACGCTTCGGTGGCCAGCAGCGGCAGGCTCCCGGCGATGACCACGGCGTTCCCGAAGTCGGCCAGCACGGAGATCGCCACGACCAGCATGGCGCCGGCGATCCCCGGCCGCGCCAGCGCCAGCGACACCGTGCGGACCACGGTCCACTCATCGGCGCCGAGGTTGCGGGCCGCGTGCTCGAGGCTGGGGTTCACGGCCTCCAGGACGCCGATGATGATCAGCATGGCGAGGGGAAAGAACGCGACGGTCTGGACGAGCCAGAGTCCGTGCCAGCCGAAGATGTTGGCGTCCATGCCGAGCATGGTCCGCGTGATCAGCCCCTGCCGGCCAAACATGAGGATGTAGGCAAAGGCGACCATGAACGGCGGAGCAAAGAGCGGGAGGGCCGCGACGCCCCGAAAGAAGCGCCGGCCGGGCACGTCGGGCCGCGTCACCGCGAAGGCAAAGATCAGCCCGGCCAGCGTGGCCGAGACCGTCGAGATCACCATCATGAGCAGGCTGTTGCGGGCGGCCTGGATCCAGCGCGACTCGGTGGGAATCCTGAGGTAGTCCGCCGCCGTGGGGTAGATCAGTACCCGTAGCGTGGGGTACAGGACAAAGATCGCCAGGATGGCGGCCGCGGCCAGAAACACAACGAGGACGCCCGGGTCACCCGCCTGACGGCGAAGGGCGGCCCACCGGATCACGGCCATGACGTGATTCTATGCAAACGGATGGCGGCCCGGCACCTCACGTCGCTCCGGGCCGCTCCGCACACCACAGTCCGCCGCTTCGTGGAAGACCGGCTAGCGGCGGATCTCGCGCGTCCACCGTTCCCGAACCTGCGCTTGATTCTGGATCGCCCAGGCCCGGTCGTACTTCACGAACTTCAGGTCCCCGAACGCCGTCGCGCCCATCGGCACCGGGACGTCGCCCCGGACGGGATAGCGGAACCCGTACTTGGCATTGATGTCCTGCGGGGTCCGGCTCATCAGGAAGTCCACGTACGCCCTGGCCCCTTCGGGATTGGGCGCACCCTTGAGGATGGACACCGCGCCGATCTCGAATGCAGTGTCCGGCGGCACGATCGTATCCAACGGTTGCTGCGCCGCCAGCTTCGCCCCGATGCCCTCGTGCGCCCACATCATGCCGACAGCGCCCTCACCCCGGGCGAGCAGGGTGATGGTGCCCGGTGCGGTCGGGGTGTACTGCGACGCGTTCGCGTTGAGCGCGCGCAGGTACGCCCACGCGCGGTCCTCACCGAGCCGGAAGATCTGCGCCGCCACGAAGATGTACCCGCCGCCCGTGGTGATCGGGCTGGGCATGATGAAGTGCCCGCGGAACTCGGGCTTGATCAGGTCGTCCCAGGTGGCGGGCCTGGCGATGCGACGAGGGGCCATATCGCGATCCCATCGGTCGGCGTTCGTGATGATGCCGAGCGCGCCCAGATACCACCCGTGCCAGAATCCATTGGCATCGATGTAGGCTCGATCCACCCTGGCCTCCGCCGCGGCCGGAGATCGGTACGCCTGCAACAGGCCCTCCGTGGCCAGCGGCGCGTGGAAGTCGGCGGATCCGCCGACGAAGATATCGGCCCGCGGCTTGTCCTTCTCGGCGCGGATGCGGGCTGCGAGCGTCCCGGCGGCCGCGACGCTCAGCGCCTCGACCTGAATCCCCGTGCGCTTCGTGAACTCGCGGTGCACCAGCGTGGTCTCGAGGTCGGGCAGGGCCGAATACACGACGATCTTGGTCGTCTGCGCCTGGGTGACGCCGAGCCCGGTCAGGACCAGCGCCAGCAGCACGCACAATGCCACGTATCGCTTCATCCCATATCCTCCTCATCCGGTGTGTGAAGATCGCGGCGTCTTTTGCCGCCGCAGATCCGTTTGTCTGGCCGTCTCCCCTCACTGCTTTCGACGTGCGGGCCGCGGCGCCTTGCCGGGCGCCTGCGGCGACCCAAGGATGAACCGCTCGATCACGGCCTCCAGCCCATGGTCATCGTTGCTGGGGGCGATGTAGCCCGCCCGCGCGCGCAGTGCCTCGGGGGCGTTGGCCATGGCCACGCCGACGCCGGCGAACTCGATCATCGCCAGGTCGTTGAGGTTGTCACCCACCGCGATGATCTCGTCCGGGGCGACACCCAGGCGCGCCGCCATCGCCTGCAGGGCGACGCCCTTGTTGATACCCGGCGGCAAGATCTCGAGGTAGACCACCTCGGAAAAGACGTGGTTCACCGAATACGGCAGCCGGTCGATATCGCGAACCACGGCGTCCAGCGCCGGGCGCTCGCCGATGATCAGGATCTTCATGGGATCCACCCGCAGCCAGCTCGCGAGGTCGCCCACGGCTTCGGTCCGCAGGCTGTCCTTCCGCTGGTAGATCCCCGTGGTGTCATTCATCGCCGGAATGTACACGCGGTCGTCCACATAGAGGTGCGGCTGCGCCGCCGGATGCCGTCGCAAAATCGTCAGGACATCGCGGGCCTGCTGGAGCGGCAGGGTCGTGCGAAACCAGACCTCGCCGCTCGCAAAATCATAGACCAACGCGCCATTATAGAGGATCACCGGGGGGTCGGCGCCGAGGCCCTCGACGAACTGCCGGGCCGACGGCCAAATGCGCCCGGTCGCCAGGCAGACGCGCACACCGCGTGCCTGAGCCGCGGCGACCGCGGCACGCACGGGTGGCGTGATCTCGCGCGCGGCATTCACCAGCGTGCCGTCGATATCGACCACCAACAGCCTGTACGGCATGCTATGGATCCAGCGGCAGGCGGACGGTCTCACCCGTCCGCGCCGCGCGGTAGGCGGCCTCCACCAGCTCGGTCGCCCGGTATGCATCCTCCGCGGTGACGGCCGGCGGGTGCTCACCAAGCGCGGTCTCGACAAACAGACGATCCTCTTCGAGGTAGCCCCACTTCTGCTCGAACGTCATTTGAAAGCAGTCCACCGCCTCGACCTGATCCCGTACGCCTGGGCTGAAGGCGGCCCGCTCGAGTTCCTCCGTCACGACGGTGCAGTGGTCGCCGTATACCTCGACGCGCTCGTACGGAAACAGCCATGACGTGTGCGCCACACTGGTCACCGATGCGATGACGCCGCTGTGAAACGCAAACAGCATCACGAAACCGTCGAGTTCCTTGTATACGGTCTGACGGGCATGGCCCGCGACGGTGGCAACATCCCCAAACAGGTGGCGGGCCATATCAAAGAGATGCACGGGCGTCTCATAAAGATAGCCGCCGGTGACCAACGGATCACCGGTCCACGCCGGCTGGTGCAGCTCGCCCCGGTTGTGCTTCATCTGCGCGAGGCGGGGGACGATGCGTCCCGCCTCGATATGCTGTTTGGCAAAGCGATACACGTTTGCGAACCGGCGGTTGAAGCCGATCTGGTAGGCGCCACGCGCACGCTGCGCCGCGTCGCGAATCGCGTGGGCCCCGTCGAGGGACGTCGCCATCGGCTTCTCCGAAAAGACATGCAGGCCGGCGTTGAGCGCCGTGATCACGGGCTCGACATGTTGCGCGTTGGGCGTGCACACAAACACGGCCTCCGCGCCGGCGTCGATGAGCGCCGCCAGGGTGCCGCGGGCCGGTGCGCCGACTTCCGCGGCAAGCCGCGCGGCGGCGGCCGGGACCACGTCGGCGACCCCCACGAGCTCCACGCGGGAATCCGTCCGCAAGTTCAGCGCGTGGATCCGGCCGATGAAACCCGCGCCGAGCACACCCACCTTGAGGCTCACGGCCGCGCTCCGTCTCGAGATGGTCTGCGAGCGATGCTCAGGTGAACAACCGATGCATGCCGTCCAGACCGCGCCGCGCCAGCTCGACAGGATCCCAGGACCAGTACTCGGGCCGGAACAGCTCCAGCGAGTAGGCGCCCTGAAAACCGCGCATCTGGAGTCGGGCGACCAACGCCCGCAACGGGAGCACGCCGTCCCCCGGAAGCAACCGCTGGGCATCCGTCAACGTCCCAGGCTCTCCTGGCTCGGCGTCATCGAGATGCACGATGAACAGGCGGGTGGGATCGATGCCGTCGAGGTCCTCCAGCCGCGAGCCACCCGTGTAGAAGTGAAACGCGTCGATCACCAAGCCGACGTGTGGGTCGTCGATGTCCTCGATGACCCGGCGCGCGGCGCGGAGCGTCCGAACCGAGCAGCCTGGCGGGCCGAGAAACTCAAACCCCACCTGTACACCCAGCGGAGCGGCCACACCACTCAACGACCGCAGCGCGGCTTCGGTCCGGATGCGGACCTCCGCGTCTTGGATGCCCGCAGGCGGCAGGAAGCTCGGCACCGCGACGACATAGGACGCGCCGAGGGCTGCCGCCCACTCGCACAGCACCCGCATGCGCGACAGGCGCGCCTGGAGGTCAGGGCCGGTTGACAGCGTCGCGTCCTCGAGGGCATTGACGCTGAGGGCTTCGACGCCGGCCTCATGCAGCCGCGAACGTAGACGGGGCAGCGTACCGCCGCCGCCCGCCAGGTAGCGCTCGATCTTGGTGTCGCGCAGCTCGAGGAATTCGTAGCCGGCCTGCGCCGCGGCCCGGATGTCCGTCTCGATGGTGGCCTCGCTGCCGGTGGTGGCGCCGTTCAGGCCGAATTGAGGCATGGACGGACATGGCTTTCTGCGCGCCCGGGACAACCCCTCCCCAATGCCCGGGCCTTCCCATAGAATCAGGAGGACACCCTCGGAGGGACGCCGGTGCAGGAATTGACCGTCAGGCCGACAGACTACTTCGAGCTCGAAGCGGTGCTTACCGCCGACGAACGGCTGGTGCGCGACACCGTCCGCCGGTTCGTCGACCGGGAGGTGCTGCCCCACATCGGTGGCTGGTGGCTGCGCGGGGAGTTTCCCCGCCATCTGGGTGGCGCACTCGGCGCGCTCGGGGTGCTCGGCGCCAACCTGCCGGCCGAGTACGGGGCTGCCGGCGTCAACAACGTCACCTACGGGCTGATCTTGCAGGAGCTGGAGCGCGGGGATTCGGGGCTGCGCTCGTTTGCCTCCGTCCAGGGCGCCCTCGTCATGTACCCCATCTATCAGTATGGCAGCGAGGACCAGCGCCGCCGGTGGCTGCCGCGGCTCGCGCGCGGCGAGGTCGTCGGCTGCTTCGGGCTGACGGAGTCAAGCGCGGGATCAGATCCGGACGCCATGCAGACGCGCGCCCGTCGGCGCGGCGAGGAGTGGGAGCTCTCAGGCAGTAAGATGTGGATCACCAACGGCTCGTTCGCCGACGTAGCCGTCATCTGGGCCAAAGACGATGAGGGCACCATCCGTGGGTTTCTGGTCGAGCGGGACACGCCGGGCTTCTCGGCTCATCACATCACGACCAAAGCCAGCATGCGCGCGTCAGATACGTCGGAGCTCGTGCTCGACGCCGTGCGCCTCGACGCCGACGCGCGGCTGCCCGAGGCCAGCGGGCTGCGCGCGCCACTCTCGTGCCTGACGCAGGCCCGCTTTGGCATCGCCTGGGGGGCCATCGGCGCCGCGATGGCGTGCTTCGAGGAGGCCCTGGGGTACGCGCGCGACCGGATCGCGTTTGGCCGGCCGATCGCGGCGCGCCAGCTCATCCAGGAGCGGCTGGTGGACATGCTGACCGAGATCACAAAGGCGCAGTGGTTGGCTTTCCGTCTGGCGCAGCTCAAAGACCAGGGCAAGATGCGCTACACGCACGTTTCCCTGGCCAAGCGCAACAATGTGCGCGCCGCGCTGGAGATCGCACGGGCGGCGCGCGGGATCTTGGGCGCGGCCGGCATCACGCTGGAGCACCACGCCATGCGCCACGCCGCAAATCTCGAGACGGTCGACACCTACGAAGGGACGTACGACGTCCACACGCTGATCCTCGGCCGCGACCTGACGGGCTTCGACGCGTTCGCGTAGCGAATCGCGCTACCAGATCACGGGGTGCCGGTGCGTCCGCTCGCGTGTGGGGACCATCTGCCCGCTGTCCGGGACGCAGTCCCTTCCGACAAAGGGGAAGGCGCCCACGCCGATTACGGCGTTGGCTTCAGTACGCCCGGTCAGGGTGCCGAGCGTCGCGAAGGACACCGTGAAGGTCACGCGGGGGCCGTCCTGGCTCACCGCGGCCGTACCGACGAGGGCGAGGGCGGCGTCCAGGACGTTGTAGCTGCCGTTGAAGTTGCGCGCGGTCAGATCGATGAAGCGTTCCAGCCCCTGTCCACCGCCGCAGGGGGGGACGAGCGCTAAGCCGGTCGCGTTGTTCAGATCGGTGTTGAAGCCGATGCCACCGCTGAACTGCGCCGCCGAGGGGAACGTGCCGGGGGCCGGCAACACCGGGTCCGGCGTCGTCCAGACGCGCACCTGAAGCTCAGAGGCGCCCCTGGTGGTTCTGAGTTCGACGACGTCGAACGTTGGGAATGTCCCGGCATCGCCCGTCGGATCGGCATGCACGGTCACCCCAGGGTCGAGCGCCGGCGACGTCACAAGCTGGCCACAGGCAGCCGTCAGAACGCTGGTAGCGAAGACCAACGCATACGTGCGTATCCTCATCGCGGACCACCCACTCCCGGCAAGCCGTTGCTTGGCCTTTCATACGTGGGGGTCCGCAACGAAGTTCACCGCGAAAAACAGAGAAACGGCGGAATGCTCCCGCCGTCTCTCTGGGGGCAAGCGCAGGGCGGCTACTTGCCCTTCTTCTTGGCCTTCTTTTTCGCCACCGTCCTCGCCTCCTTCTCCTGGAAGATGGACGGCAGATTCTTGCCGTCCTGTATTCGTTCGCCACTATATATGGAAACTCCTCCTGCGCCGACCACAATTTGTGGGCTGCGGGTCCAATCGGTGGCAGGAGGCCCCAGGGGCAGGAGAGCCAGCGGGCCGGCCGAATCCGAAAGCCGTGGCGCTGCGAGACTGCCACCCCTACCCGATGCGGATCGCCGTTCGCCTCACGATCGCCTTCCTCGCGCTCACCGTCGCCGGCGGGTCGGTCCTCGCGCAGACGCGGCCGGCGGACGTGCGCGGCCACTGGGCCGAGAATCGGATCGTCGACCTGGTGACCCGCGGCATCATCACCCTGGCCACTGATCGGTCGTTCCAGCCGGATGGCTCGATCTCGCGCGCACAGTTTGTGGCTTGGCTCGTCACCGCGCGCGGCCTGCCGACCGTGCAACCGTACCCTCCGTCGTTCGCCGACGTGTCGGCCGGGTCCGAACACGCGGCCGCGCTCGAATCGGCCGTCACGTTCGGCATCGTCCCCACGGGCGGGACCTTCCGCCCAACGGCCCCGATCACGCGGGGGGACGCCATCGCCTTCGTGGTGCGGGCGCTCGGCCACACCTTCGAAGCCGCGTACATGACAAACGCCTCGGTCCCGTTCGACGATGCCGACGGTCTGGCGCCGTCGGTGCGGGGCGCCATCGCGGTCGCCGCCCTGAGCACACCACCGCTGCTTCGCGAGCCGGCCTCGAGTCGCGTGCGGCCGCGCAGCGCCATGAGTCGCGCCGAAGCTGCGAGCCTGCTCTGGGCGTTGTTGGACAGCACCGAGCGAGGCATGACCCTACGGTTCCTCACGTCGGTCGGCCCGGGCGTGACGCTGGTTCTAGAGAAGCGCGGCGCGCTGCGCGTACTGCCGGTCTGGCGCGTTCAGGTCGGGGTCTTCCAAGAGGAGGACCGGGCGCGCCGGCTCGCCGACACCATGCGGGCGAGGGGCCTGCCGGTCGTCATCGAGCCCATCGACGACCTCTTCAGGGTCCGGGTCGGGAACTTCGTCACGCGCGACGAAGCCGCATCGGCGCAGCAGCGCCTTGCCGGGGAAGGCCTGCAGACCCTCCTCGTGCTCACGGTGCGCGATTACGAGTCGCTGGGCGGCCCATTCTGGACGGGGATGCTCGTGATCGAGCCGGATTCCGGTGGGCGGCTGCGTCCATCCCTGGCGCAGGAGGCCGGTCTCGGGCGCGGTCGCACCAGCGACGCTGCCCGCCGCGCCGGTGCGATTGCCGCGGTCAACGGCGGCTTCTTTTCCGCGGGCGGCGATCCGCTGGGGTGCCTGATGGTGGACGGCGAGGTGCTCAGCGAGCCCATCGAGGGACGGACCTGCGCGGGCATCACGGACGACGGCCGTCTGCTCTTCGACGCGATGCGCCTGGAGGCCAGCGCGCAGGGGGACGCCGGGCAGGTCACAATCGACGCGGTCAACCGTGCCCGGGGCGCCAACGAACTCGTCCTCTACCGCTCCGTGTTTGGGCCCTCGACCCGGACGAACGTGTTCGGCGCCGAGGCCACAGTCGCCGGCGACGTCGTCGTGGCGGTCGTCGATGGGGCCGGCAACAACGCGATCCCGCCCGGCGGCTATGTGCTCTCCGGGCACGGTCGCGCCCGCGCCGCGCTCATCGGAGCCCTGCGGGTGGGCGACCGCGTGACGCTGTCGACGAGGATGGTCCCGGCCTCAGGCGATCCGGAATGGGGGAGCGTGCGGCACGTCCTCGGGGGCGGCCCCCGGCTCCTCGCCAACGGCGCCTACACCGGCGGAGAGGGGTTCCGGGCGTCGCTGGTGGACCGCCGCCATCCGCGGACGGTGATTGGCCGGACCGGCGACGGGCGCATCGTGGTGGCAGTCATCGGCGGCCGCCAACCCTATCACAGCCTTGGGATGACGCTGCCGGAAGTGGCGGGGATGCTGCGGCAGTTGGGTGTCACCGATGCCATGAACCTCGACGGCGGGGGCTCCTCGACCCTCGTCGTGCGCGGTGTGGTGATCAACCTGCCGTCGGACGAACTCGGGGAGCGCCCGGTCAGCGACGTGTTGCTGGTGCTGCCGGCGCCGCCGGCGGCACCGCCGTAGCGGGCGCGGAACGCCCGCCGAGGCTTCACACTCCCTCGATCGTAGACAAATCCTCTGCGGTATCGACGTCTGTGGCGACGGCCTCCGGGAGGGGCACCGCCACGCCTTCCTTCGGGTAGCGCTCGATCACACTCCGCGCACCCTGGTCTCCCTCGAGCGTGAGGAGTTCCAGAAACAACGCCCGTTGAAAGTATGCGGGGACGCCGGCCGTGCGGTGATAGGCGGAGGCGACGATGCGGCGGCCCTCGGTCACCGCGGTCTCGATCAGCCGGTCGATGACGTCGGCGGTGACGAAGGGCTGGTCGGCGAGGAGGAGCACCACCCCTTGCGCGTCGGTCGCGACCGCCTCCACGCCCCGGCGGATCGACGAGCCGAGGCCTTCGCCGGGATCGGGGTTGATGACGATCTGCGCGTCCAGCCCGTCGAGCAGCGGCCGGTAGATCTCGGCGTGGGTCCCGAGCACGACGATGACCTCACGACACCGCGATGCCCGCGCCGCCTGCGCGGCCAGGCGGATCATCGGCGTGCCGCGAACAGGCAGGGCGAGTTTGGGCCGGCCCATGCGGGTGCTGCCGCCCGCCGCCAGCACGATCGCCGAGACGAACGGCGCTGCTCCCAACCCGTCGGTCATGCGCCGGGGGCAGCTGAATGAATGGGCGCTCCGCGACTACGCAGGAAGCCGCCCGCGCGGCGGCGGGTGACGGCCAGGATCTCGCCGATCGCGGCGATGGCGATCTCGTCTGGGGTCTCGCCGCCGATGTCGAGGCCGACGGGCCCATAGATTTGGGCCCGTCGCTCGTTGGATATCTCGACGCCGCCGGTCTCCAGCTCCCTGAGAATCTTGTCGGTGCGCGCCCGCGGGCCCAGCATGCCCAGGTAGACGGCCTCGGTCGGCAGGAAGGTCTGCAGCAGGTCGCGATCGTGGATATAGTTGTGGGTCATGATGAGGACGGCTGTGTGCGGATCGGTCGCCACCCGGCGGCCGGCCTCGGGGAACTCCGTGCGGACAAACTCCGCCGCGCCGGGAAAGCGCTGGTGGTTGAGCAGCGCGTCACGCCGGTCCACGACCACGACACGCCAGCCCAACTGGGCGGCGAACTTCACCACGGGGATGGCGTCGTGTCCGGCGCCGCAGACGATCAGTCGCATCGGCGGGTGCAGGACGTCGATGAACAGACGCACCGGGCCGCCGGCGGCCTGGACGGTCGGCGTGCGCGGCTGCAGGTCGCGCAGCGCCTGGCGTGCCAGCCGATCGACTTCACGGTCGGCTGTCGCGTCACCAAGGGTGCCCTCCCGGCTCGGCGCCCCCTGGGCGCCGGCGCGCACGACGAGGCGACGCCCGGCGGGAATCCCGTCCGTGCCCTCGACGACCGTGACGACGACCGCGGGGTCGTCGCTGACCAGCGCCGCCCGCGCGGCGCTCCACAGCGGATCATCGCCGGTGGTCGGCTCGACAAAGACTTCAATCGCGCCGTTGCACCCGAGCCCCAGGCCCCACACGGCGTCGTCGTCCGCGGTCAGGTCGTACAGCATCACGCGCGGACGCCGCTCGGCCAACACCTCACCGGCCACGACCGCTACGTCGCCTTCGAGACAGCCGCCGCTGATGTTGCCGGTCTGCGCACCCGAGGCGGTGATCAGCAACCGGGCACCGGCGCGGCGGTAGGTTGACCCGCGCACCCCGATGATCGTGGCCAGGGCGATGGCCTCGCGGCGGGTCGCCGCCGCGTCCACAGCCGCCAGGAGATCGTGAAGCTCCGTCATGAGACCCTCGACAGGTAGCGCTCCAACCGCTTCAGGCTCTCGAGGTTGTGAGCAGGCGCAAAAATATCCACGTAGGGGAGGGCCACGCGCATCCCCTGACAGATAGGCTCGTACCCGGGGCTCGCCAGCAGGGGGTTCAACCAGATGACCTTCGCGACGCGCCGGTGCAGCTCGGCCATCCCGGCCTCGAGGACGTCGACCTCTCCGGTGTCCCATCCGTCGCTGATGATGATCACCACGGTGCGGGGGTCCAGCACCCGTGCGGCATACTCCGTCAGGAACCGGCGGAGGCTGCGGCCGATCTTGGTCCCGCCGGACCAGTCCGGCACCCGCCGGGCGATCTCATCGAGCGCGGCGCGTAGGTCCTCGTGGGCGAGCGAGCCGGTGATCCGGCTGAGCCCCGTGCTGAAGACGAATGTCTCGACGCGGCCGACCGCATGTTGCAGCGCATAGACGAACTGGATCAGGAAGCGGCTGTAGAGATCCATCGAGCCGCTCACGTCGCACAGCAAGACGATCCGGGTCTTCTGCAGCCGGCGCTCGCGGCGCAGGATCTCGAGGATCTCGCCGCCGCTGCGCAGGCTTGCCCGCATGGTGCGGCGGAGATCCACCAGATGTCCGCGCCGGGCCGCCCGAGTGCGGCGCGACAACCGCGTCGCAACACGTCGCGCGATGGCAACGACCACTGCCGTGATCTCATTGAGCTCGTCGGCGGAGAACGCACTGAAGTCTTTCCGGGTCAGCGCCTCCACCGGGCTGTACGCGGGAACACGCTCACCGTCGCCGCCGGCTTCCTCATCGGCATCGTGCCACTCCAGCAGCACGCGATCCAGCGCCTGCTGGCCGTCGAGCGCCAGCGCCCCTTGCTCACCCGGCGCGCCGGTGTGTATCTCGCGTTGCCGGGCCCCCCAGAACTCCCAGAACACCTCGTCGAAGATGCGCTGCGCGTCCTGTCCAGATGCCAGCACCGCGCGCAGGGTCAGGTAGACCTCTCGACGGTCGGTCACTTCGACAGCAGCCAGCGCGCGGAGGGCATCCGCGGCCTCCATGGGACCCAACGGCAGACCGCGCCGGCGCAAGAGCCGGCAGAAATCCACAACATTGGCGGAAAGATCGCCGCGCCGAGCGCGGGTTACCGCCGCGCCTGCAGGCGATCGGCGGCCCGGGCGATGAGCTCCTGGCTCCATGGCTGTCCTTCCCGTTCGAGCACGGCGAGGCCGTCGAGCAGCGGCTCGAGCCACTGTGTCCGCACCGTCGTCGCATCATCCTGGTGCTTGAACAACACCCCCAGCGTTTCCTCAACGGTCTCGCGGTCGAGGTGATCGCGGTGCAGCGCCATCAGCGCCGCGCTCCAGTCGAGCGTTTCGGCCACGCCCGGCGTCTTCTCCAGCCGGAGGCGCCGGATGAGCTGCATGAAGGCGCCGATCTGCTGGGCCAGGTGGCCGTTGATGGCCGGCACCCGCCGGCGGACGATCTCCATCTCCTTTTCAAAGCTCGGGTAATCGATCCACAGATACAGACACCGCCGGCGCAGGGCATCGCCCAGCTCGCGGGTGCGGTTGCTGGTCAGCACGACATACGGCGTCGTCGTGGCGGTAATGGTGCCGATCTCCGGAATCGAGACCTGGAAGTCCGAAAGCACCTCCAGCAGGAACGCCTCGAACTCGGCGTCCGCACGGTCGATCTCATCCACGAGCAGTACCGGCGACTGGGCGCGCGTGATCGCGTCCAGCAGCGGGCGCTTGAGCAAGAACGCTTCGCTGAAGATCTCCGCCTCACGCTCGGCCACCGACCGCTCGCCGCCTTCCGACAGGCGGATATGAAGCAGCTGCCGCTGGTAGTTCCACTCGTAGAGGGACGTGGTGGCATCGAGCCCTTCATAACACTGCAGGCGAATCAACTCCGTGCCCAGCGCCCGGGCCATAACCTTGGCGACCTCGGTCTTGCCGACACCGGCCGCCCCCTCGATGAGCAGGGGCTTCCGCAGCGCGATCGACAGGTAGACACTCGTCGCAATGGCGCGATCGGCGATGTAGCCCTGACCGCTGAGCAACTCCTGGATCCGGCCGACCTCTGGATGCATCCACCACCCCACGCGTTCGGCGTCAGCAAGGGAGAGGGGATGGCAGCGCCATCCCCCCGGTCATTTCATTTCTATTCTACCGTACGCGGCCGGACAGAGCGAGTCCCGAGAATCCCCTCAGGACGCGTCGGGCTCCGCGCGGCGCGCCGCCTGGCGTCGCGGCCGGATTCGGTCCCGCGCGAGGACCAGGGCCCGCCGGGTGAGGACGCGGGCCAGGTGGCGGCGGTATTCGGCGCTGGCGAAGAGGTCGGCGTTTGCCTCGACGCCATCTGCCGCCGCGGCTGCGGCCGTGGCCAGGGTGTCGTCGGTCGGCTCGCGACCCACGACCGCCTCCTCGACAGCGCGCGCGCGGTACGCTATCGGGCCGACCCCCGTGATACCGACCCGCGCCATCGTGCAGCGGCCGTCCGCGTCCACGGCCAGCGCCGCCGACACGCCTGCCAGCGCAAACCCCGAGGCCGGATTCGGCATCTTGAGGTAGGCGGCGCCAACGCGCGCGGGCACCGGAAGGCGGATCTCGGTCAGCAGCTCGCCGGGCCGGAGCGCGGTGGTCATGAGGCCCCGGAAGAACTCGTGAGCGACCACGACACGGCTCCCACGATGGTCCTGCAACTCGAATTCAGCGTCCAGGGCCAACAGGGTCGCCGGGTAGTCGGCGGCCGGGTCGGCATGCGCCAGGCTACCACCGATGGTCCCGAGGTTGCGCACCTGCACATCACCGATGAATGAGGCCGTCTCGGCCAGCGCGGGCGCCAGGCGCCGCACCACCGGCGCGGTCTCCAGCATCCAATGCGTCGCCAGCGCCCCGATGCGCAGGCGGCCGGGAGACTTGCGGATTCGCTGCAGCGTCGTGATCCGGCTGATGTCCACCAGGTGCGGTGGGGAGGCGAGGCGGAGCTTCATCATCGGCAGCAGGCTCTGCCCGCCGGCCAGGACCCTGGCATCGGGACCCAGCGTCTCGAGCAGCCGCAGCGCGGACGCCAGTGTCTTGGGCCGGTGGTAGGTAAATGCCGCCGGGATCATCGGTTCGCCTGTGCTCCGCGGTAACGTGAGTTCAGGTGCGGCGCCGCGTGACTTCCCGCTCCAACGCCTTGAAGAACTCGCCGGTCAGTTGCTTCGCCACGCCGCCAAACAACCGGTGGCCGACGCTCATGAGCACGCCGGTCACCTGAGCGTCGCCCACATAGTGCACCATCGTCTTGCCGTCTTGTGCTTCGAGGGTGAGCGCCCCGGACGCCTTGATCGTCCCGGCTCGGCCGCCGCCCTCGACGATCAACGTCATCCGCTCAGGCGCCGCGGTGTCGGTAATGCGGACCTTGCCTTGATAGGCACCCTTCACCGGGCCGACGGCGAGCTCGATTGTGGCATCGTACGTGCCCTCGCCTGCGGGCACCAGCTGTTTGAGCCCCGGGGTCGTCTTCTGCAATACCTGCGGGTCGTTCAGCGCGGCCCACACCTGCTCGCGAGGAGCGGGGAGCAAATACTGACCTTCAATCTTCATGCAAGGGCCTCCGCTGACTTGTCCGTGCTCACGCCTCGGCTACCCGGTCTTCACCGCGCAGCGGTTTGGTCCTTCCTCAAGTCCCCCAGCCTCGTCTTCCGAGGCTGGGGTGCCCTGTCTGTTGATGTCGAGAATCGCCCCCATGTTTGGCGGTTTTTCCGGCACACGGCTGACCCGGGCGACAAACGTTTCCTCATCCTCACTGTCGAACCGGAGTCGCGCGCGGATCGGCCCAAGCCGATCCGCGTGTGGCTGCCCATAGACGAGACCTACGTTATCCGGGTAGTGGCCCGGCAGGATCAGCAGGTTCTCAGGGAGCACGGCCAGGCGTTGCAGCGTGTCGTACAGGTCGTGCGCGAAGGCTTCCGCCTGGCCGTGTAAGTCAGGCCGCCCAATGCTCTCGAGAAACAACGTGTCACCCGTGAGCAGGACCCGTCCCCCGATGTCCCAGGCGACACTCCCCGCCGCGTGGCCCGGGGCGGCCAGCGCCGTCAGGACCAGTGCGCCCACGCGTACAGTGAACCCCTCGCCGACCGCGGCGAATCCACCAAAGGCAAACCCATCGACCGGGTTCAAGTAAAGTGTCGCGCCGCTTTCTTCGGCCAGGCGCCGGGCCCCGGACACATGATCGGCGTGCAGGTGCGTGTCCATCACGGCGCGGATTCGGACACCGCGGGCCGTCGCTGCGTCGCGGTACTGGGCGATCTGCCACGACGGATCGATCACGGCGGCTTCTCCGCCCGCCGTCACCAGGTAGCTGAGGCAACCTTTGCCCAGGCGCCGGAACTGCACCACCTCGCGGCGCTCCCCGATCGGCACCGAGGCCACGTCGTAGACACGGCTCCAGGCGGCAATCCCACCGCGCATGGATTGGGCGGGGATGCCGCGCTCCTGCAGGAACCGTGCGGCCTCCAGGGATCGGTTCCCACTATGGCACAGCGTGATGACGGGGCGATCGCGGGCCACGCCCTGCATCCGGCCTTCGAGCACCTGCTTCAGCGGGATGTGGATGCTACCGGGAAAGGGCCAGGACGCCACCTCGTCCGGCTCCCGAACATCGAGGACGATGGGCTCTCCCGACGCCAGACGGCCTTTGGCTTCCTCGGGGGTGATCTCTGGTTTCGACGGAGTCGTCACCGCGGCACCTCTGTCGGAATCGTGGCCACGTCAAAAGGGACGTTCGGCTCACCCGAGCAGGAGCCTGCTGCCACCGGGCGAAAATCGTTCACGCGCTCATCTCGACACCCAGAACACGAGGTGTGGGCCCACGCCAGAGCTGCCGACCGGAACGGTCACCTTCCTCTTCACCGACATCGAGGGTTCCACACGGCTCGCGCAGGACCTGGGCGATGCCTACGCGGACGTGCTCGAGACGCAGCGCCGCCTGCTGCGTGACATCTTCTCCAATGTCGGCGGCCGTGAAGTTGGCACTCAAGGCGATTCGTTCTTCGTGGTCTTCCCCGTTGCCCAACAGGCGATCGAGGCCGCGGTCTCCGCGCAGCGGGCACTGGCCGCGCATCCATGGCCCAACGGCGTCCGGGTGAAGGTCCGCATGGGGATCCACACCGGTGAAGCCACGCTGCTCGGGGATGATTACGTCGGGCTGGACGTGCACCGGGCGGCGCGGATCTCTTCAGCCGGACACGGCGGCCAGATCCTGCTGTCGCAGCCGACACAGGGCTTGATCGAGCCGGCGCTGCCGGACAGCATCGGGGTTCGCGACCTCGGCCCCCACCGCCTCAAGGATCTGCAGCGGCCGGAGCGACTCTATCAGGTCGTCCATCCCGACCTGTTCAGCGACTTCCCGCCGCTGCGATCACTGGACGTCTTCCCAAATAATCTGCCCGTCCAGCTCACGAGCTTCATCGGCCGCAAAGAGGAGCTGCTGGAGGTGAAGCGCCTGCTGACCACGGCGCGGATTGTGACGCTGCTGGGCTCGGGCGGCGCCGGCAAGACGCGGCTGGCCCTCCAGGTGGCGGCCGACCTACTGGAGACCCACCCGGAGGGTGTCTGGCTGGTGGAGCTGGCCCCGATCACCGATCCGGCGCTGATTCCGCAGGCGGTCGCGTCCGCGCTGGGCCTAAGAGAGCCGGCCCGCCAGGTGACCGATGCGCTCATCGATTTTCTACAGCCAAAGTCGCTGTTGCTGGTGCTGGACAACTGCGAGCATGTGCTCTCCGCCTCGGCCGACCTCGTGGCGCTCTTGCTGCGCCGGTGCCCCACGCTGCGTGTCCTGGCGACCAGCCGCGAGCCACTGGGCATTGCGGGAGAAGCCGGTTACCGCGTGCCGTCCCTTTCAATCCCCGACCCACACCAGCCGCTGAGGCCGGAGACGATCAACCAATACGCGGCGGTCCGCCTCTTTGTCGAGCGCGCGGTCTTCTACCGACCCGGGTTCGCGGTCTCCGCGGCCAACGCGACCGCGCTCGCGGAGCTGTGCCGACGGCTTGATGGGATTCCGCTCGCACTCGAACTGGCCGCCGCGCGGGTCAGGGTCTTGTCCGTGGAGCAGATCGCCGCGCGCCTCGACGACCGGTTCCGGCTGCTCACGGGCGGCGCCCGCACGGCCCTGCTGCATCATCAGACACTGCGTGCGGCTATTGATTGGAGCCACGACCTGCTGACCGATGACGAGCGCAT
>Ga0247727_10006364_pt1 | contig 23270 bp, 22 predicted proteins | sample WisWelCaveWW1625_FD_202498 | JGI IMG/M metagenome (GOLD analysis project Ga0247727, IMG submission 202498) | Biofilm microbial communities from Wishing Well Cave, Virginia, United States - WW16-25 | ecosystem: Environmental > Aquatic > Deep subsurface > Groundwater > Cave microbial mat | place...
CCCTCACGGGCACCCTCGTGGACACCTGCGCACGGCTCGGGGCCGATGCGGTTCGCTACACCTTCATCGTGGCGGACTTTCACCGCTTACTCCTTGCCGGTTTCACCGGCGCACGTGAACATCAGCTCGACGTGTCCGCCGATGATGTCGGTCACCGCCGGCCCGGCGCCGCCCTTGTAAGGCACGTGGTTCATGTCGAGGCCGGCATTCATGCGGAAGATCTCCATCTCCAGGCGATTGAGGCTGCCGCTGCCAGGCGAGGCAAAATTGATCTTGCCCTGCCGAGCCTTGGCGTAGTCCACGAGCTCCTTGGCGTTGTTGGGCGGAAACTTCGGATTGGCGATCAGGATGCCCGGCGTATCAGCGACGATCGAGACGGGGATAAAGTCCTTCTCCGGCTTAACGGTGATGTCGGGGAAGAGGCTGGGGTTGATCGAGATGGTGCCGACGTTGCCGAGGAAGATGGTGTAGCCATCGGGCGCTGCCCGGGCGGCCACGTCCATGCCGACGTTGCCGGCGGCGCCGGCGCGGTTCTCGATCACGATCTGCTGGCCGAGGAATTGCGACATGCCGGGCTGGATCAACCGCGCCACGAAGTCCGAGGCGCCGCCCGGTGCGAACGGCACCACCACGCGGATCGGCTGGTTCGGATAGGCACCCTGTGCCTGCGTGGGGGCGGCTGCAAGGCTGGTGGCGAGCACGGCTGCGAGCAGTACAGCGAGCATTCTGGCAATAGTTGTCATCGCATCCTCCCTGTGGTGCGGCGATTGTGATTCTCGTCGCGTTGTGTCTGGGGCGTTCGCCCCTCAAGCGGTTTTGCGCAGCTCGCGGGCAAGCTCCTGCGGCTCCAGCGGCAGCGCCACGGGCGCCTTGCGCTTGGCAGAGAGGTCGAGCGCCTTGGTGAGCATCAGGTTGCGGTGCGCTTCCCTCGCGGTCGCCGCAGGCGTCGGCAGCCCGAGCGAGACGCGATTGAGCCAGGACACGGTTTCGTCCGCCATCGGCCCGCGCAGCTCGCCCAGCGCCATATCGCCCGGCGGATAAGAGCCCAGGAAGTCGACGAGCCGACTCTTGTCCGGCGCGTAACCCTCCTCTTGTGGCGCAGAGACTGCCAGCACCATATCGCGATGCGTGTCGTCGATGGTGAGAACGCCGTGCGTGCCGTTGATGGCGACATCGAGCGAGTAGACCGCGCCGGGCCAGGTCACCGGCAGCGCCCACGAGATGTTGAGATGATAGACGCTGCCGTCCGAGAACATGATCATGCCGGCGGTAGCGTCTATCCCACCATATGCGGGGCCCAGCACCTTGTCGATCGAGCGCGCGTAGCACTCGACGGGCGTCTTGGCCTCCATGTACCACATGACGATGTCGAGCGCGTGCGTGCCGGAGATCACCATCGGCGAGATCGTCTGGGGATCGTCCGTGCGCTTGTAGTTGTCGATGGCGACCAGCCGGTTCATGAACGCTCGGCTGGTGACGAGCGTCACATCTCCCAGCGCGCCAGTGCGCACCTTCTCTTTGCCGGCCAGCCATTTGCGGCGGAAGCGCTGCGTGTAGCCGACGACCGCATCGATCTTCGCCTGCTCGATGGCCTCGAGCACCTGCGCGGACTGCGCCAGGTCGGTCGCCAGCGGCTTCTCGATCAGCAGCGGCACACCGCGCTCGATCGCCGCCAGGATGGGCGCAACGTGCAGGTGCTCATCCGTCGCGATGATCGCCGCCGTCACCTCCGGCCGCCTGAGCAGCTCGCGATGGTCTTGCGTCACGAAATCGGCGCCGATCTTGTCGGCGACCTCACCGGCGCGGTTGGGGTTCTTCTCGGCCAGGCCGATCCACTCGACCGAAGGGTGGCGAGCTGCAACCTCGCCGCGGAAGAGACCGACGCGGCCGCCGCCGACGATGGCAAGCCCGATGCCCTTGGCCTTGCGGTTTATCATCTCCCCCTCACGCGGCGGACGGCGGAACAATGGGCGCCGTCCCGCCCTCTTCAGTAACACCTCGAGCGATCGGCGGCCAGCCGCAGCCGAGTACGTTCGAGCATGCCCGGGATCAAGAATTCTGATCGAGCGGATGTATGCCGTTGAGCGATCAGCGGTGGCGTGAAATGCGCTAGAGTTGACACGTGTTCGCGATGGCAGCGCGCTCGAGCGACCGGTTCCCGATGCAGAATGTCGACCCAGCTTCCGGATATCGCCCGCTACATGTGTTTCCGCGCGCCCAGGAGTCGTGGTGGCGCACGGCGGCGCGGACCGCATTCCCCTTCGTCGTGGTCGGGGCGCTGTGGGAGGCCGTGGCACGGCTACAGATGTTCCCGTCGCGCCTGTTCCCGCCGCTGGAGGTTGTCGCTGCCGCGCTCTTCCGGCTAACGGCGTCAGGGGTGCTGCCGCATCACGCGCTCGAGACGGTGCTGCGGCTGCTAGCCGGCTTCGCGCTCGCCGCCATCGTCGGCGTCGTCATCGGCATCGTCATGGGGCGCTCGCGCCTCGCCGAGGACTTGGCTCTCCCAATCGTCAGCATGGGCGCGCCGATCCCCGGCATCGCCTATGCTCCGCTGTTCCTGCTCTGGTTCGGCCTGGGCAATGTCTCGGTCGTGCTGCTGGTCGGGTTCGTGTCCGCCTTCCCCATCATTTTCAACACCTGGACAGGCGTGAAGGCGGTGAAGGAGGTGTGGGTGCGCTCGGCGCTCGCCATGGGCGCGGATGACCGCCGGCTGTTCCACAAGGTGATCCTGCCCGGCGCACTGCCCTATATCCTTACTGGCCTGCGCCTCGGGCTGGCGCAGGCCTGGCGCGTCCTCGTGGGCGTGGAGATGCTGGCGGCCGTGCCGTGGGGACTGGGGTGGATGATCTTTGGTGCGCGCGAGTTCCTGAACACGGACGTGATGCTGGCGGGCGTCGTCGTCATCGGCGCTATCGGCCTGGCACTGGAGAAGCTCGTATTTAAGCGGCTCGAGGACTTCACCGTTGTGCGCTGGGGGATGATGACGTGAGCGCCTTCCCCGACCGCACACGTTCGATGCACCGGGCGGCTACCTCGCTGGTCCTGGTCGCGGCCGCATACGAGGGCATCGCCCGCAGCGGCTATTTTCCGGCTGCGCTGCTGCCGACGCTGCCGGCTGTGGGGCGTGCACTGGTGGAGGGTGTCCTCGATGGAAGCCTGCCTGGGCACGCCGTGTCCACGCTCTACAGGGTGCTGCTGGGAATGGCCCTGGCAGTCGTGTTCGGCCTGCCGCTCGGCATCCTGATGGGCCGCTTCCGGCCGATCGAGGGCTTCTTCCTGCCCCTGGCGAGCGCTCTGATGCCGATCCCATCTCTCGCCTGGGTACCGGTGTTCATCTTGTGGTTCGGCCTCGGCAACGCCACCGCCATCGGCATCGTCTTCTACGCCGCCCTGTTCCCCATGCTGCTCAACGCGTGGTCCGGGGTGCGCTCCGTCAACCCACTGTGGCTGCGCGCCGGCAGCGCGATGGGCGCCGACGAGCGTTCCCTATTCTGGAAGGTGATCGTGCCCGGCGCCTCGCCCTTCATCATTACCGGCCTGCGCCAGGCCTTCCTACGCGCCTGGATCGCCGTCGTGGGCGCCGAGATGCTGGCCGCCTCCGACTGGGGCCTCGGCTGGGTAATCTTCGACGCCAAGGAGTTCCTCAAGACCGACGTGATGCTGGCCGCGCTGGCCGTCATCGGCCTAATCGGCTTTGTGTTCGAGCGCCTGGTGTTTGGGACGCTTGAGCGGGCCACGGTGTTGCGTTGGGGTATGGTGCGGGAGGCCAACGGCTGAACGACCATGCCCCACATCGAGGTCCGCGACGTCTCGCTCACCTACGACACGCCTGCGGGCCGCGTGGCGGGCGTGGAGCGCGCGAGCTTCGACATCGAGCAATCCGAGTTCCTGTGCCTGGTCGGGCCCAGCGGCTGCGGCAAGTCCACGCTGCTCAACATCATCGCCGGCTTCCTCGCCCCCACCTCCGGAGAGATCCGCATCGGCGGCCAAGCCGTCACCGGGCGCGGCACGGACCGCGGCATCGTCTTCCAGGATTTCGCGCAGCTCTTCCCCTGGCGCACGGCGCTCAGGAACGTCGCCTTCGGCCTGGAGATGAAGGGCGTCCCCAATCCTGAGCGCGAGAAGATCGCGCTGGAGCAGCTCCGCCTCGTCAAGCTGGAGAAGTTCGCCGACGCCTACCCGCACCACCTCTCCGGGGGCATGCAACAGCGGGTCGCCATCGCCCGGGCGCTGGCCTACAATCCCGCCGTGCTGCTAATGGACGAGCCGTTCGCCGCGCTCGATGCGCTCACCCGCGACGACATGCAGCGGCTGCTGGAGGACGTGTGGCGCGAGACGCGCAAGACGGTGGTGTACGTGACCCACAATGTGGCCGAGGCCGTCTATCTCGCCGACCGCGTGGTGGTCATGACACCCCACCCCGGCAAGGTGAAAGCGCAAGTGCCCATTCGCTTGGCCCGGCCGCGCGACCCTCTGAGCGTCGAATTCCTGGACTATCAGAAAGAGCTGCTGCGCCATCTCGGCGACCGCGCCGCCAAGCCTGACGGCGCATGAAAGACAAGAAACTTTGGAGGAACCCATGAACATCAAGGATGGAATGACCCGCCGCCAATATCTTGTCGGCGCTGGCGCGCTCGCTGCAGGCTTCGGCCTCTCGCCTCCAGCGACGGCACAGGCGTCCGTCATCCGCCAGGGCTATCAGACCAACGTGTGGGGCATGCCCACCTACTACCTGCTGCGCTCCGGCGCGCTGGAGAAGCGGGGGCTCAAGTTCGAGGAGTTCGCCGTGCCCTCCGGCAACCTCACCATGCAGCAGATGGTGGCACGCCAGGTGGATCTGGGCACCTACGCCGGCCCCTCCTTCATCCTCGGCCACGACAAGGGCGGCATGGTCGGCATCGCCGTCGTCGAGCACGTGGGCCGCACCACGCGCATCATGGCGCGCAAGGAGCTCGGCATCAGCAAGGTCGAGCAGCTGAAAGGCCTCAAAATCGCCAACCAGACCGGCTCCTCCATCGGCAACATCTTCGTCGACCAGATCGCGCCGGCCGCGGGCTTGAAGAAGGGCGACTATCAGGAAGTGCGCATGGACGTGAACAACATGGTGGCCGCCATGTCCGCCAAGACGGTCGATGCCATGGTCAACGTCGAACCCTACAACTCGATCGCCGAGGCGGACGGGCTCGCCACCACCGTCATGGACTACTGGGGTGTCGACAGGATGCCGGTCTTCATGGCGGCCACGCCCGAGTTCGTCGCCAAGAGCGCAGACACCGTCGTCGCCTATCTCAAGGCCTGGCTCGATGTGGCGCGCGACTTCAAGGAACGCCCCAATGTCGTGGCCGACGCCATCTACGGCTTCTATGCCTCGAAGGGCTATTCCATGTCGCAAGACACCTTCCGCAAGGCGCTCGCCACCGTGGACGTGAATCCAGGCTTCCCCTCCGACCTGAAGCCCTACATGCAGCAACACGCAGAGGTCCTGCTCAAGGAAAAGAAGATCGCCGCCATCCCCGACTGGAGCAAGGCGCTTAGGCCGGATTTCATGGAGCGCGCGCGCTCGGGCACATAGCCGGCATACCCTCTCCCCGCTAGCAGGGAAAGGGCTCAACGAACTCAGCAGGGGTAACGCATATGCCCGCCACCTACGAGCCCATCATCCACAATTTCAAGCTGCTCGCCCACCATGAGCTCAACGGCTTCGGCGGCATGGGCGAGGGCATGTCGATCCAGCTCGCCAAGGACGGCCGCCGCATCCTGTGGCTGGCGCATGAAAGCGCGCCCAAGAACTTCACCGCCGTCGACGTCTCGGACCCGCGCATGCCCAGGATCGTCGTGCAGACCGACCTGCCGCAAAGCCACATGCGCTCCAACTCGCTGGAGACGGTCGGCGATATCATGGCCGTCGCCTACCAGACGAAGGAGCACGGGCAGAAGCCAGCAGGCTTCGAGCTGTTCGACATCTCGGTCCCCGAGCAGCCGAGATCCATCGCCTTCGTCGACGCCTCGGGGCCGGGCTCGCGCGGCGTGCATCAGTTGTGGTTCTGCGACGGTGAGACCGTGCACATGGCGGCCGGCGCGCCCGACTTCACACCGACCCATCCGCTCGACGACCAGTTCTATCGCGCCTTCGATGTGCGCAACCCCGCAAAGCCGGTCGAGGTGAGCCGCTGGTGGATGCCGGGCACGCGCGAGGGAGACAGCGCGCCGCCGCCCATGCGCCACACGCCGCCGCGCTACGACAAGGGCTTCCGCGCCCACAACACCAACGTCTATCCGCAGCGGCCGGATCGTTGCTACCTCGGCTACATCGACGGCGGCATGTTCATCCTCGACATCACCGACAAAGCCCGCCCGAAGCCGCTCTGCCGCTGGGACAACTCGCCGCCGTTCTCGGGCTTCACGCACACCGTGCTGCCGCTGTTCGAGCGCGAGCTGCTGGTGGTGACGGACGAGTCCGTCGTCGATGACGCCAAGGACTGGCCGAAGCTGATTTGGATTCTCGACGGTCGTGAGGAATCAAACCCCGTGCCGATCGCCACCTGCCCGGTCGACAACGTCGAGCACTACGCCAAGCGCGGCGGCCGCTTCGGCGCTCACAACATCCACGAGAACGTGCCGCTGCCGACCTCCTGGCACTCCGACCGCATCATTCTGGGCACGTTCTTCAACGGCGGCCTGCGCGCCTACGACATCGCCAACGCCTATCAGCCCCGCGAGGTCGGCGCGTTCGTGCCGCCAGCACCTCGCGGCGCACCCACCGGCGCCATCCAGCTCAACGACGTGTTCGTCGACGAGCGCCAGGTCGTCTACGTGGTCGACCGCCACATTGGCGGGCTCTACATCCTCGAGATGCAATTCTGACGCGCGGTTGTCCGGGGAAGACCTCGCGTGCCGGCTGCAAGCGTATCCCGATGGGCTTCCGCAGTTGCGGGTAGAGCTGCCACGTCCCATGTCACCGACCGAGGACTCTACAGCACCTCCGCAAGTTTCTTGGCCCACTGGTCGAGCTGAGGCAAAATCACGTCTGACGCCTCGGAGCCTATGCTGAGCACGATGCGCTCGATCCCAGCATCGCGATAGGCCGGCCAGGCTGCGGGATCGTGCTCGGCGCCGAAGGCGGTGATGGGGAGCGTCCGCCCGGCCGCCTTCTCCATTTCCCGATACTCCGGCAGCTTGTCGAGCAAGTGATACGTTGGTCGCCGCGCATGCGGGACCCATCCGTCTCCATAGCTGAGCGCGCGGCGGGCGCCATAGGGCATGCCGCCACCCACCAACACAGGAGGATGCGGCTTCTGAACGGGCTTGGGCCAGGTCATCATCGGCCCGAACTTGACGAACTCACCGCGGTATTCGGGCTTGGCTTGCGTCCAGATCACTCGCATGGCCTCGATCCGCTCGCGCATGACCTTGTTGCGGCTCTTGAAGTCGGTGCCGTGATCGGCCATCTCGTCGGCGTTCCAGCCCGCCCCGACCCCGAACAGGAACCTGCCCCTCGACAGCTGGTCAACGGTGGCAACCGACTTGGCGGTCTGGATGGGGTCGCGCTGTGGCACCAGGCAGATGCCGGTCGCAATCTTCAGGCGCGTTGTAACCGCCGCTGCAGCACCCAGCACGACGAACGGGTCCATGACGTCATAGTATTTCTTTGGCAGCTCGCCACCCTGCGGATAGGGCGATATGCGGGTCAAGGGAATATGGCTGTGCTCGGGCAGCCAGAGCGACTCGAAGCCACGATCCTCCAGCGCCCTCGCCAGCTCAGTCGGTGGCACCGCATAATCCGTGCAGAACATCGCAACGCCGACATGCATGGACGCTTCCTTTGCAAAACGAGACGGTCCTAGGGGCAGGCTGCCAATCGAGATTGTTCGCCAAATGGGCCCTAAGCTACTGCAGATCGGTTAGGCGCCGAGCCGCGCTGAGCTTCCCCCCTTTGTGGGGAGTGGTGGATCTGAAGTCTCGCTCGCAAATCGATTTGCGAGCGAGAGCAAAGTTATGCCTCAGAATGGCCGATCGATGACGTAGCGGCGCTTCTCGGGCGGGACCGTCTCCGGCTTGAGTTGACCACCGGCAAGTAGCGTGTTCCAGAACGTGTAGTCGGCTTGGTGGACGATCATGCACTCGAGGCTCCTCACGAGCAGCTCGCCCTCGCCTGAATGCGCCATGGCGATGTGCGCAATCTCTTCCGGCAAGCCTACCGTTAGGCAAATGTGGGCACCGTAGGCCGGATGGCGGATCGAGGGGCGCCCGGACTGCTTTTGCGACGTCTTCCAGCGCTTGCGGTTCACGGGGTCGAATTCCCAGGCTTTGCCGACGTCGTGGAGAAGACCGCCGGCGATGATGACGTCCGTATCGATGGCAAGCTCGGGATAAGCGGCCCCCATCTCCGTGGCGATGCCGATCGCGAGCCGCGTGACACCGCGCAGGTGGTCCGTCTGGTCACCTCGTTTGGCCTCGTTGGTATCTGGGTTGCCCGCCGGTGGGATGTCGCGGATCGATTTGAAGCTCGAGTGGGCGAGCGCAAAGGCCCACGCCTCGACGGTTTTCTCCTGCAAGGCTAGGTCGGAAATCTGGGCGACCTCGGGCAATTCCCCGCGCACCTGGCGCCGCAGCGGGTCCGCAACCGCCCGCGCCGGCACCGAATTGCCGCCAGGTTTCCTCGCCATTGAATTGTTCTCCGGGTGCCTGTGCGTCACCAGACCGGCGACCACGAAACTATATGGCAACCGCCGGTGGGTGCAACTTTATGGAGTGCTGGTCGCCGTGCCTGCCGATGATCTTCGAGGGTGACGCAGTGAAGCTGCCATCGCGGCCGCAGCAATGCCCACAAATCCCGTACCAGCGGCGCGCCGTCGAAGTACTGGATCGGCGCATCGCCATATGCATTGATGATGCGCGAACGCCGGCCGACGGCCGCGAGAGCCAGGGAGGAGTGAACGCCGTGCCGGCATCAGCGTGGAAAGCACTGCTCGGGTGGCGCCTTTGGCCGGGGATCATCGCGGCCGCCGTCACGGTCGGTCTCATGGTCGGTCCCGCGGCTGCGCAGGCCTATCCCGAGCGCAACATCACGGTCATCGTTCCGTTTGCCGCGGGTGGCGCCGCCGACGTGTCGGCGCGCATCATGGCCGATGCGATGTCCAGGGTCCTCGGGCAGACACTCGTCGTCGAGAACGTCGCCGGCGCCGGCGGGGCGACGGGAACACTACGCGGAAAGAGCGCGAAGCCCGACGGCTACACCATCGGGCTCGGCCACATGGGCACCAACGCTGCCGCCGTCGCCACCAACCCGAGGCTGCCCTACGACCCGCGGACAGATTTCGACTATCTCGGCCTGATTAACCTGTCGCCGAACCTGCTCATCGTGCGCAAGGACTTTCCCGCCAGCACGCTGCAAGAGTTTACGGCCTATGCGAAGGCGAAAGGCAAAGACCTCAAGATGGCGCACAACGGCATCGGCGCCATCTCACATCTGGTCTGTCTGCTTTACTTTCAGCTGATTGGTGTCGAGCCCACCTATGTCGTCTATCGCGGCTTCGGGCAGACGATCAATGACATCCTGTCCGGCGCCATTGACGGTACCCGCGACCTCGTGGCCTCGGTGGCGGGCCATGCGCGCGGGGGCTCCGTCAAGGTGTTCGGCGTAGCATCGGACACCCGCTCCACGGCTCTGCCCGACGTGCCAACCTCGACCGAGGGCGGCCTCCCCGCTTTCAAGGTCGAGAGTTGGCTCGGTCTCTACGCGCCGAAAGATGTGCCGGCGTCGATTCTTGCCAAGCTGCGCGAGGCCGTCTTGAAGGCGCAGGAGGACCCGATGGTCGAGAAAAGGTTCGCTGACATTGGTGGCGCCGTGCCGCCAAAAGAGAAACGCGGGGGCGAGTACATGACGAAGCTCGTCGCCGAGGAGACGACGCGCTGGGTCGAGATCGTCAAGAGGGCTGGCTCCATCGAGGCGGTGAAGTAGCCGCGAACGGATTGTCACTGCCTGTTCTCGAGATAGCTTGCTCGCGTTGCCCCGACACGCGCGAACGAATAGTGGGCGTAAAGCGGCGCTCACTTGGAGGTGGGCATGAAGGAAGGTCGCTACCGCAAACATCGGCTGGCAAACCACGTCCTGCATCCTGAGACGCTGATGCTGGGATACGGCTACGACCCGCTGCTTTCGGAGGGTGCAGTCAAGCCGCCGATCTTTCTCACGTCCACGTTCGTGTTCCGATCGGCCGAGGAAGGGCGCGATTTCTTCGACTATGCGGCCGGGCGCAGCGAGCCGCCGCAGGGTGTCACGGCCGGCCTAGTCTATTCGCGCTTCAACCATCCCAACAGCGAGATCGTCGAGGATCGTTTAGCGGTCTACGAAGGGGCGGAGGCCTGTATCCTGTTCTCGTCCGGCATGTCGGCGATTGCCACGACAATTCTGGCGTTCATTCGACCGGGCGACGTCATCCTCCACTCGCAGCCGCTCTACGGCGGCACCGAGACGCTCGTGGCGCGCACGTTGGCGTCCTACGGGGTGGACGCGGTCGGTTTTGCCGATGGTGTGGACGAGACAAGCCTGCGAGCAGCCGGTGCGGCTGCCGAGGCCAAGGGGCGAATCTCTGTGATTATGACCGAGACTCCGTCTAACCCGCTCAACACGCTGGTCGACATCAAACTCGTGGGTCACATCGCGGATCAGATTGCGGCCAGGCAGCAGCATCGCCCGATTATTGTCTGCGACAACACCCTGCTTGGCCCGGTCTTCCAGCATCCCCTCGCATTGGGAGCGGACGTATCGGTGTATTCACTGACCAAGTACGTTGGTGGCCACTCCGACCTCATCGCCGGCGCCGCGCTGGGCAGTGAGGCGCTGATGAAACCAATCAAGCTGCTTCGAGGGGCTGTCGGCACACAACTCGACCCGCATTCCTGTTGGATGATCGGCCGGTCACTCGAGACGCTCGGGCTGCGAATGGAGCGCGCCAACAGCAACGCCAAGATTGTTGCCGAGTTCCTCCGTGACCATCCGAAGGTGGCAAAGGTGCATTATTTGCCGTTCCTGCCAGCTGACGCGCCACAACGCCGCGTCTATGAGGCACAGTGCACCGCCCCGGGGTCCACCTTTTCCTTCGACGTCAAGGGCGGGCGTCCGGAGGCATTCAGGTGTCTCAACCGCATGCAAATCTTCAAGCTCGCGGTGAGCCTCGGTGGGACAGAGTCGCTCGCTTGCCATCCAGCTACCACCACGCACTCGGGCGTGCCGGCCGACGTGCGGACACGCATCGGTGTAAGCGACGCTACGGTCCGCCTCTCGATCGGTATTGAGCATCCAGACGATCTCTTGGCTGATCTGTCTCAAGCGCTGGTTGGCGACTAGAGCAGGATCGCTTCGGATTGCAATGCGAGGCGCTCCTGAGTTAGGAGGTTGCGTTCGCGTTCGCGGCGACCGCCGGATCACGTATCACCCTAGCGAAACATCGACACACGCTCCGCCTGCTCGAGTATGACCCGAGCATTGTCGGCGAGCACAGTGCCGGCAGGCTCGCCGTTGATCTTGATTGCCGGGTTCGACCACAATGGCAGCCGCGGACAGCCATTGCAGCTTTCGTTGTAGCTCATGATGTCCCGCCACTTGGTGCCGTTGACGTAGCCGTGGCCATAGGGGAACGGCGACGCACTCTGATCCAGCGACATGTCGTGACGCGCGCCGATGATATGACCGATCTCGTGGGGCACCGAATATGTCAATGCAGCGCAGGCGTGGTGTGCGACGGCAAAGGCCTCTTCGGCATCGGCGGCAACCCGAGTGGCGAGGCCGCAACCAGACCCATCATCCACGATCAGCACAACGACATCGGCGCGCTTCTCATTGCGCAGGGCCCGGACTTTCGCGAACACCTCTGCTCCGTCGACCATCCGATAGAGGTGATCGAAATGTGTGCCGTCCGCCTCGTCGTAGTCGATCTGCTGGCTGTGAACGAGGTGTAGTCTGATATTGCCGATGTCACTGTTGACAAACGATTGGTTCGCCTGCGCGATGGAGTGCGCGATCAGATCCGTCTCGACGTCGACGTACTTGGAGGCCACTTTGCTCGTATAGAGCACCATCACATCGATCGTGACCTTCTTTGCAGCCATCGCCCGCCGCTTCTCCAGTGAAATCGGCGCAATGTTGGGCTGATGCGATGCCACTTGCGCTTCCGATTTCGGCAAGGCGAGACCGCCGAATGGATTTGAGCGATCCCGTGGCCGCATCGCCGCCGTAACCCGCCGAGAAGCAAGCTGATTGTCCTTCAAATCTGCGCCTGATGACCGCTCCGCGTGTTGGGGTGACTTCGCGCGGCTCTCTTGGGCGATCGCATGCACCTGGCCGTCGATTCTATCCAATCCATTCAACGTGAACATCTGGCCACGGTACGCGAACATGCCGGTGAAGCGCCCATCGTTCCACCGCATCAACATGGCGGGCTCGCCCGTGCTTTCAATTTCGCCGCGCCACGTCCGGCCGTTCTCCTTTTTTTCGAGGCTCGTGCGTCGCACGGTGATGCTCTCTTGGTCATTGAGATGCACTGTGATCCTCGTTACCGGCGAGTGCGCGGCCCGAGCCGTGGGCACAGCTGCCGCAACGAGCGCGAGCGGCACAATTAGCCTGACAGCCGCGCACCACATGACAATTCTCCGGTCCATTGCACGAGCTTGTTCATGCCCGAGCTCATATGGAGACCGTAGTTCAACGCCCTTTCCGCGCCCATCTTCCGAATTCGCGGGCTTTTGCCTGGGCTTTCCGGACTTTCCGGGACCCTACGGAGGGGGATCGACGATTGCGCAAGCCGACAGTCGGCTGTTGTTGCTGGGCCGGCACTGAACCGTAAACTCTGATCGGGTGCACAATTTCTGGTCCTTGGGGGTACTCCTGCCGCGGGAACGGCGCACGCGATGGAGAGCCTTCAAATCAAGTTGATCGGCGGTCTTGGTGGCGACAAACTTTTGGTCGGCCCCACGAGTTGCGCTCATCGCCCGGACTTGCCTTCCTGCATCAGGGTGCTTGCGTCACGGGTCATCGCGCAAGTTTGATTTGTCGCGCATGCGCTGCGGCGTTGGCGCGTGATCCCGAGGCATGCGGTCCTCACTCGTCTCGACCACCACGTGCACCTCGCCACCCATATGCCGAATCGAAAAAGTGCGGCCGTCGTGCTGAACGGTGCCTGCCATCTTTCCGCCCGGCCACCACATGAGTACAGCCGGCGCGCCCGTCCCCTCGACTGTGCCCCGCCAGATACACATATCGGACTTCACGTCGACACTCGTTCGGGCGATCGTCAGCACGGTCCTCTCGCTGAGCGCGACGGTAATCTTCGCCTGGTTCTTGGATGCTGCCGGAGTGTTTGCGTCCTTGGTTAGCGCGTACTCCACCACCGGCGCGCCAGGTGCGGCCACGATGCCGATCCCCATGGTTGCTTTGGAGGCCCTGGCCTGCTCCACCATCGATCTCTGCTTGTCGGTCATGGCGAGTTCTGCCGGCGACAAACGCAGGACATGGTTCCAGGCCGCATCGAGCTTGTTTACGCCCACGCCATGCTGGGCCGCTACCTCTTTGACATCCTCGACGTTCTCCGCGGGCACCGACCACATCTCGGTCTTCGTCAACGTCAGGACTTGGCCGGTTGCCTTGCCGGCGCGCTTCTTGATTGCCATGTACGTGGCCGAATTCGGTGGCGGAAGGTTCTCCATGATCAGCGAGACGCGCCTCGGAGCGGCTTGCACCAGAGCTGGGCCGGCCGAGAACCAAATCAGCCAGCCAAGCAGCAATGTCGGGCGAATGATGCGTGCGCATAGCGCAGCCAGGAGCTTGGTTTGGCGGGGGCCGCTCAACATTGAAGATGTCCGTCCAAGCTAGAGTCCCCAACCTGACGTTCGACACGCCTTCGGCCGCTTCGAGAATGACCTCGGCAGTGTCGTCGGTAGGTTCCTCCCCATGTACTGCACTCTCAGTGATGGCGTGTAGGGGGATGCAGCCGGCCTGCTTGCTCCTTGGAGATCGCTTGCGCTGCTGGACCGGTCGCGGCAGGCTCGGTTACTCCAGGTCCAGGAATTCCTAGCGTCCTGTCTCCGAATTGCCTTCACGTTTGCCGGCAGGGTGGTAGGCAATTCGGAGAAAGAAAAAGGACACTAGCAAGTTCATGGTTCTAGTGTGGTTTTGTCTCCGAAATGCCGAGATGGAGCTAGCCGGCAAGGGTGTCGGCATTTCGGAGACACCACACTAATCCGCCGCCTGGACGAGCCTGCCGACAAAGACGACCGGACCGGTTGGGGTGTCGGGTGGGGACGCGCCCTCGGGCTCGAGGCTTACCGCGAGTGTGGCGTTCACCAAATCACCGGAGGCAAAGCTGTCGAGCCATGGCACGGTGGTTGGTCCAGATTGTGAGACAACGCCGAGCGAACGCGGCATCGCGCGTCCTTCCTGCATCAGCCAAAGCGCGTAGCTCCGCCTCGCCACTGGCCGGGCCGCGACGGGAGTGACCGTGAACGCTCGTGATTTCAAATCGATTGTAACCACAAAGGCCGGTGGTCTGGAGTTCGAAGGCTGGTCCGCCGTGGCGCCCGCGCTCCTCTGGAGGACGGCGACGTACGATGTCGGCGTACCAGGAAGCGTTTGTGCAATCCAGCCAACCACCAGTGCAAGGCATGCCGCCAATGCGCTGGTGGTAATGGCAAGTGCCCGCCAACGCCTAGACCTACGATGCAAAGAGATGATCTCGGCAGATTGAGCGGGTTTCACGCCCTGCCCAGAAATCCGGGCCAGGATACTCTCCAAGAGATGGGCTGGCGGCTCTATCCCAGGCAGCCGATCGCCCAGGGTCTGAAAACGCCGCTCCCACGCCTTGACGGCATCGTCCAACGCCACGTCCGTCCTGCGGCGGTCGCCGACCACCTTGCGCTCGGACGGACTCAGCGAACCAAGGACGTACTCAGCCGCCAAGCCATCGACATCGTCTTCCTCAGTCATTGACCGAGACAGTCCTTGATCTGCGCAAGGCTGCGACGCAGCCACGTCTTCACAGTTGCAACCGGTCGATTGATCCGGCCGGAGATTTCCTCGCGTGTCATGCCGTAGTAGTAGACCAGGAGCACAATCCTCCTCTTTTCTGGCTCCAGGCGATCAAGGCACGCATCCAGTCGCCTTGCATTCTCGTTTCTCTCATGGTCGGCGAGGGGATCGTCCTCGTTGGGCAATTGCAGCAGCTCTGGACAGTCGTCCAGCGATCGCATCGTCTTGCGTTTGGCTTCATCGAGCGCCCGGTTGCGCGCGATCGTTGCCAGCCACGTAATGGGAGAGCTACTGGCCGGATCGTACTCGCTGGCACGCTGCCACACCCGAATATAGACCTCCTGCAAGACCTCGTCGGCCAGCTCACGCCGTCCTAAGATACGCACGATCACGCCATAAAGTTTCACGGAGGTGGCGGCATAGACCAATTTGAAGGCCGCTCTGTCTCCCTGGCCTATGCGCTTCAGCGCCTCGACGAGGTCTTGTTTGGCTACGGGCATGATGCATTTCTCACGCCAAGCACCCCAGGAAGTCGATCCAGGCACGGCAAATGCTGCCAGTCTAGGCTTTCGGCCGGAATTGGACTGAGGTCAAGCGCTCCGTCCCGGCCAGCCAGGAGGGGCCATCTCTAGTTGACGTTTTTGTGACTTACACCCTGTGGTCACTCCCCGCGGCCCCGGGCACGGCCGATGGAGGCCCGTCCGATGACGGCCCTCAAAATTTATTTGCTTAGACAGTGAAACCGTTTTCGGCTCACTATCGTATCTCTAGCCAGCTAGCGACGGGAGGACCGCCGCGGCTATTCATAGGGAGATCACCAATGAAGCGTTTTGCACTCGCCGTTCTCGCTGTTGCCGCGTTCTCGGCCCCCGCTATGGCCCAGAACTGCGCCAAGGACTACAAGGCCTTCTGGGACAACCTCGACCGCGCGCGGTACGCGAAGATGTCCCCGGAGCAATTTGCCGACCTCAGCCGCACGACCCTGCGCGGCTACGACGCTTGCACCGCCGGTGACCAGCGCTTCACCGCTGAGAACTTCTTCAAGAAGATCGATGCCCTCGGCCCCAACGCAAAGGCCTCGGACATCTTCAAGAGCGGCGCCTTCGATCCGGCCGGCGCCAAGAAGTAAGCCTATCCCGGCCTTAGACTAATAACCTTCTGTGGGCGCTGTACACTTCGGCGCCCACAGGAGTTCCCGTGGTGTGCGGCCGGAGACGGTGCGATTTGCGCCGGCGGTCGCTGTCTGCTTCGGAAGCCTCAAGGCCATGTCCAAGTTTTCAAACGCGCCGCGTTCCGCACGAAGCCACGACGCCCGGTTCGGACTGCTTGCTGTCGCCGCCGTGTTGGCAGTTGCCGTCGCGGTCGTCGCATCGCCCGCCCCTGCTCAGCACGCAAAAAAGGACGGCCGAGGGGAATTGATCCTAACCAACCTGCCGCCGAAGGGAACGAAGGCTTACAAGGACCTATTGGGGCTGGCCGGCAAGACGGCAAAGGGTCAGGATCTGGGCTTTACCAAATCCGAGATGTGGTCGATGCCTGAACCTCTGCTCGACCATGTGATCCGCCAGGGCGAGCAAATCGGCGTCAAGATCACCAAGCTCGGCGCCGATTGGAACCATATCCTGAAGGCGCCGGCAGCGCCGATGCCGATGTCCGGCTCCCAAGAGTCGATGCTCAAGACGATGATGGGAGCCAAGGAGACAATGGGCGTCGGCATGATGGCGTCGCCGAACTCCGCCGTCGTCGAGTACGCCCTGATGAAGGAATTCGACGCAAAGACGGCGGCGGGCCAAGGCCCCAGGCCCACACTGCCTTCGAGGATCATCATTCCGCTGAACGACAGGGACAGCATCACGGTGCGGCGCACGAGCGTCGACATGAGGAAGGAAGGCTGCACGTGGCGCGGGGAGATTGAGGGTACCGGCGAGCCCATCATCCTCATTTGGTGGCAAGACGGCCGCCTGACGGGCATGTTCACGCACCGCGGGAACATGTACGTCTTGAAGAACATGGGCGGCGAAGTGCATGCGGTGATAGAGACTGACCCCAGGAAGATGCCGCCCGATCATGGTGCAATGCGCGCTCGGGGTGCAGCACCGCAACAGAGTGCGGATTTGAAGGACGATCCTCTCGTTGCCAGCGGCGAAGCCGCAACGATGCGCACGCCGGATCGCTCGAACATCAAGGATCGGCAGGATCTGAGCGGCAGTTCGGGAGTGCCGAAGGCCCAGGCGCCCTCGCAAGCCGGCAAACGCACACAGGTGAAGATCGAACCAATGCCGGCGGCGAAGCGGCGGGCTATGGCTGCCAAGAAGATCGCTATCGATATCATGGTGCTCTATACGGCCAAGGTGATCTCCAACTACGTCGATTTCGAGAAGGACTTGATCGCGCTTACCATCGAGGAAGCCAACGAGTCCTTCCGCAACAGCGGTCTTGCCAACATCAAACTGCGCCTGGTTCACAGCCAGCTGATCGACTATGACGAAACGGACGGCGAGCATTTCGATCATCTCTACCGGATGGTCGATGGTGTCGGCCCGTTCAAGGCGGTTCGCAAGCTGCGCGACGAGAAGCGCGCCGATATCGTCGCACTGATCATAGATGATGCGTCAGGTTGCGGGCTTTCCACTCGGGTCGCTGCCGAAGCCGACGAGGCGTTTGTGGTCGCACATCACTCCTGTGCGGCGGTGTCCCATTCGTTGACGCACGAGATCGGACACATCATCGGCGCGCGGCACGATCGCAATCTCGACAAGAGCATGGTGCCGTTCCCCTATGGCCACGGCTACGTCAACGGAACCAAGTGGCGAGACATCATGAGCTACAAGGACAGCTGCGGCGGCTGTCCGCGCCTGTCGTTCTTTTCTAGTCCGACCGTCAAGATAAAGGGCGAGCGTGGCGGCACGGTCGATACCGACAATGCTCGGGTCATTCTGGAGCAGGCCGAGCGCGTGTCGAAGTTCAGGTAGTCCCTGCTCGAGCTGATGTTCGCGGCCGACGCGAACTCACATCTTCTGCCGAGGAGCGCCCCGCATGCAGACCACCTCAAAATGCGGGACCGGGCGTTGGCTCGGCGTCCTCATCGCGTCGGCGTTGCTGTTGCTCAACGTCCTCATTGGCAGCTCCGCTCGTGCCGAGCCGCAGGTGAGCACCTTCAAGCTCGCCAACGGCATGCAGGTCGTGGTCATACCCGATCATCGCGTGCCGGTCGTCACCCACATGGTGTGGTATCGCGCCGGCGCCGCCGACGACCCTTGGGGTACATCCGGCATTGCGCATTTCCTCGAGCACCTGATGTTCAAATCGACCAACAAGATCAAATCAGGGGAATTCACGCGCATCATCACCCGGCTCGGGGGGCGCGACAATGCGCAGACAACCCACGATACCACCGCCTATTTCCAACGCGTCGCCAAGCAGCACTTGCGCACCGTGATGGAGCTCGAAGCGGGTCGCATGGTGAATTTGAAGCTGGTGGAGGAGGAGGTGCGCACGGAGCGCGACGTCATTTTGGAGGAACGCCGCTCCAGCGTGGATGCCAACCCCCTTGCGCTCCTGAGCGAGCAGATGCTGGCCGCGCTTTACCAAAATCACCCCTATGGTCGCCCCGCGTTGGGATGGGCGCACGAGATGGCCAAGCTGTCGCTACAGGACGCGGCGACCTTTTATCGGCGTTTCTATGCGCCCAACAATGCTGTCCTCATCGTGGCTGGCGACATCACCCCAGAGGAGGTTCGGACGCTCGCGCTGGCGACCTATGGACGCAACAAAGCCGGCGCGGCGCTCCCACCGCGCGCGCGGCCGAAGGAGCCCGGATCCATCGCCGCGCGCCGTGTGCATATGCAGGATGCGCGCGTCGGGGCGCAATTGCTCCTTCGCTATTATCATGTGCCGAGCTACTCATCGGGCCGTCCGGGGGATGCTGAAAGCATCGAGCTACTGGCCTGGATCGTCGGCGGTGACGACACATCGCGCATGTATCAGCGGCTCGTGTCGACCAAGCTCGCGTCGACCGCCGGCACGGACTACACCGCCAATGGCCTCGACAGCGGCCGTTTGTCTTTCGTTGTCATACCGTCCGACGGAGTGACGATCGAAAAGGTCGAGGCGGAACTCGACGCCATATTGGCGGAGGTTCGCGAGAAGGGCGTCAAGCAGGAGGAACTGGACCGCGCCAAGTCGACGCTCGAGGCCCGACGCGTCTTCGAATCCGACAATCAGATGACGCTCGCCCGCCGCTACGGTGAAGGTGTTGCGCTGGGCCGCTCGATCGCCGAGCTGGATGGCTTGCTGGCCCGCATCCAGGCGCTGGGCGTCGATGATATCAAGCGGGCGGCGGCGGAGTTTCTGACCGCCCAGCGCTCGGTAACCGGCGTACTGACGCCGCCACAGTCTGCGGCTTCTGCAAGAGCGAACCGGGCTCCGCAGGCGAGCAAGCAATGACGAACGGGAGAGGACCTCGGATGCTCTGCAGATTGCGCGGGCCAAGGCCAGAGGCCTCCTATGGAGCCATCCTCGGTCTCGTTTGTGTCCTCATCGGCCTGCTGGGCAGCCCGATCGCCGCGCGTGCGCTGACGGTCGAGGAGATCGTAAGCGCGAAGGGTATCAAGGCGTGGCTGGTCGAGGAGCACAGTGTACCCTTGATCGCGGTCAGGTTCGCGTTTGCGGGCGGTGCCACCCAGGACCAGCCCGGCAAGGAGGGACTAGCCGGCATGGTCGCCGACCTTCTCATGGAGGGTGCTGGCGATCTCTCCGCTGCCGCCTTGAAAGAGCAGCTCTCGCGCCTCGGCGTACGCATGACGACATCGAGCAGCCGAGACGCGTTCTATGGCGGGCTCGAGACGCTGACCGCCCGCTTCGGGCCGTCTGCTGAACTTCTGCGGCTAATGCTGGTTGCTCCGCGCTTCGACCCCGACGCCATCGAGCGGGTTCGATCGCAGCATCTGACCGATCTGGCGATCGCAGCCAACGAGCCGTCGAAGGTCGGCGTCGAGCGTTGGTACTCCGAGGCGTTCAAGGACCACCCGTATGGCCGCCCCGTCGACGGTACGCCGGAGTCGATCGCCCGGCTGACGCGCGATGATTTCAAGACCCAGCACGCGCGACTGCTGGCAAGGGACGTCCTGAAAATCGTCATCGTCGGCGACATCGACAAGCGCGCGGCCGCCGCGGCGATCGACGCCATTTTCGGTGGTCTTCCGGAGAAGGCGCAGTTGAACCGCGTGGAACGGGTCGAGCCGCGATCGCTGCCGGCACCGGTGGTCGTCGACAAGGACCAGCCGCTGGCGACGGCGACGTTCGGCATGGCCTCGCTCCCCGGCAATCATCCGGATTTCCCTGCCCTGCAGGTGTTGAACCACGTCATCGGCAGCGGCGACTTCGACTCGCGGCTGACGGAGGAGATCAGGGTCAAGCGAGGTCTTGCCTATTCGATTCAGACTGGCCTACTGGACGATTCGATCGCGTCCCTGCTGCTCGGCGGTTTCGCGACCAAAAACGAGACCATGGGGGTGGCCTTGGCCGCTGTCAGGGAGGTCCTCGCCACGACTGCCCGCAACGGCCCGACCCCGTCCCAATTCGAGAACGCCAAGCAGTATCTCGTGGGCTCCCTGCTGCTGGATTTCGATACCAACGCGAAGGTGGCGGGCTCCTTGCTGGGCGTCTGGCTCCGCGGGGAGGGGCCGGACTATCTGCTCACGCGCAACCGAAAAATCGCCTCCGTCACCCTCAATGACGTCAGGCGCGTTGCCGAACAGGTGCTCAAGCCTGATCGGCTCACCGTGACAATCGTCGGCAAGCCGAAACTCGAGCCCTGAAGCGAGCACAGTTGCCTTCGCCGGCCCCGCCGAATGTCGGCGACATCGCCGCAGCTGTGGTCACGTCGACACCGTGAGCTGCTCGAACCTGGGCCCTTCTCACGAACTGGTCACACTGAATTTATTGGCACACTCGCAACCCATTTGAGTGTCGTATCGTATCTTCCTTGATAGCGGGAGCCGACGCTACGACGTCGTGGCGGAGACCCGGCGGCGCTGGAACTCACTCCACAGAAGCCTGGCCGAGTTCGTCATGCAGGGCGCCGGCCAATACTTGATGCTTTGACGCCTCTATCGGACCCACACAGGACCCAGCGTCAAAAACCAACGCCACGTGCTCCCTTCGCTGCAGAGGCAATTATCACCTTGACATAACACGTAGGCTGTGGTGTTATGCCCTGAGAAAGGGCCAACGCCATGTCCGACTTAGCAAATCCGATCTTCCAAGACGAGAACAAAGCGCGCGAGTGGCTTGAGGCTCGGGTTTGGCCGAATGGCCCCATATGCCCGCACTGCGGCACGGTTGATCAGGCGACCCGCCTGCATGGCAAGTCGCACCGTCCGGGGCTGCATCAGTGCAACGCTTGCCGGGAGCCGTTCACGGTGACGGTCGGCACGCTGTACGAGCGCAGCAAAGTGCCGCTCCACAAGTGGCTTCATGCAACGCATCTGATGATGGCGTCCAAGAAGGGCATGGCCGCGCTTCAGATCAGTCGCATGCTGGGTCTGAGCAAGAAAACGGCTTGGTTCGTCTGCCATCGCATCCGCGAGAGCCTGCGCGAGACGCCCAAGGGCCAGCTGGGCGGCGAGGGTAAGGCCGTGGAGGCGGATGAGAGCTATGTCGGCGGCAAAGCCAAGAACCGCGCCCACCGCAAGCCTGCACCAAAGAAGACTGTTTTCACGCTGGTCGAGCGCGGCGGCGAGGTTCGCACGCGCCCAGTGCGCGACGTGTCGGCCAAGACATTGAAGCCCATCATTCAGGACAACATCAGCAAGGCGTCCACGCTGATGACGGACGAAGCGCTGGTCTACGAGAAGATCGGCGAGGCGTTCGTCGCGCATGGCACGGTCAACCATTCGGCCAACGAGTACGCGCGCGCCAAGTGGTTCCACACCAACAACGCCGAGAACTTCTCGATCCTGAAGCGCGGCATCAACGGCGTCTATCATCACGTCAGCGAGCAACATCTGCACCGCTACTGCGCCGAGTTTGATTTCCGCTACAACGCCCGCAAGATCACCGATTCCGAGCGCATGCACAAATCGGTGGGCGGCATCGTCGGAAAGAGGCTGACCTATCGACGGCCTGACGCAGCAAGGGAGTGATGACGTGAAAGGGACAACGCAAGACGCACGTCGCCAGCGGAAAGCCATCTTTGCCGCGAGGAAAGCAGCGGTAGCCGCCAAAACAAAAGCCCGATTCCGCGACGGCAAGGGCCGCACCCGAGCAGAGGCGAGCCGGGCTAAAGCCGCTAAGAAGACCTGAGCCTAGTCGCTGCGCTTCTTGTGATCAGGCTTCTTAGCCGCTGATGGCTTGGACGGCCTATGCTTTGGGCCGCCCTTGACCGCAGCGTCAACGGCGCGCTCGAAGCGCCGCCATGCGTCTGGGTGCTGGTCTTGCGCAGTTGGTTGCTTTGGAGCTTTCACCATGTTGATGCCTGCGTTTCAGCGCTTCCCCAAGGAAGCCGATATCATTGGGCGCCTCCTGGTGGGATACGGCGAAGTGGACTTTACGTTTGCGCTCTTAGCCGCAAAGATTTACGGAGATGAAGATACCATAATGCGTGCCATCTTTCGAATGAGAACGGAGGCTGGGCGCATCACTCTAGCCGACGCTCTGATGGCCCCGCGACTGGCGCCGCATAAGACGCTAGTGTTCCGAGTCTAACGTTTGGTTCCCGGATTTGATGGCTTCAAGCCTGTCGAGGCCTCGTCGTTCTTTTTCCAGGATGACATCGGCGGTCTTGGTCCAGACGAAGGGTTTGGGATCGACATTGTGGCGGTCGAGATAGTCGTGGATCGCCTCCTTGAGCTCGGCGACGCTCCTGAAGGTGCCGCGGCGGATGCGCTTGGTGGTGATCTCGGCGAAGAAGCGCTCGACGAGGTTGAGCCAGGAGGCGCTCGTCGGTGTGAAGTGCGGCTTGAAGCGCGCATGCTTGGTGAGCCACGCCTTCACCTGGGAAAGCATACGGTGAGCACCGCGGGTGACCGGTTATGAGTGATAGCTCCGCGGTCAGTCAGCGCGATCGATCTGGTCTGCGATGATCTCTCGAAGGGTCTCGATGCCTACGTCGCTGAAGGCAAGTGAACTGTCCCGACTTTCTCGAAGGCTGTTTCGTTTGAGTCAGGCGGCGAGTTTGGCGGGTTCCTCCAGGCTTGCATAGTATGCGGCTTCGGCCTCGGCGGGCGGGATGTTGCCGATCGGCTCC